>Ga0114931_10001884_pt1 | contig 26714 bp, 26 predicted proteins | sample 2SBtaG_FD_89579 | JGI IMG/M metagenome (GOLD analysis project Ga0114931, IMG submission 89579) | Deep subsurface microbial communities from Kolumbo volcano to uncover new lineages of life (NeLLi) - 2SBTROV14_V59a metaG | ecosystem: Environmental > Aquatic > Marine > Volcanic | place: Kolumbo... | reverse complement strand
CCCCATGAAATAGGCAAGTCGCAAACGCCACATCTTGATAATCGTGGCCCAGATCCCGCCGTCCTCCCATCGTCGACTGGAGGTCACCAAACGCTCCCGAATGCAGGCCGGGCGTGACAACCGTTTGAGCCGTTTGCTGATCGCAATGTCTTCCATGAGTGGGATCTCGGGGAATCCGTTTATTTCCGTATAGGCCGGGCGGCGTATGAAGATAGCTTGGTCGCCCGTAGCGATACCGGATAGCCGAGACCGCCGGTTCATGAACCATTCGATGACACGGAACATGCGTCGCTGACCGCTGAGGCGTACATCGAAACGCCCCCAGGCATGACGCTCGAGCGCGCTACGGATCAGGCGTTCGGCGTGAAGCGGCAACAGGGTGTCGGCGTGCAGGAAGAGCAGGATATCGCCGGTCGCGGCTTCCGCGCCCCGGTTCATCTGCGGCCCGCGACCACCTGTCGCCTCGATAATCCGGTCGGCCAGCGGCGCGGCGAGCGCAAGCGTTTCGTCCCGGCTGCCGCCATCGACGACGATGACCTCGTTTCCGGCCTCGCGCAGGCCGGACAGTGAGCCCAGACAGGCGCGAATAGATGTCGCCTCGTTGAGAACAGGCAGAATGATGCTGAGCCTGTCATGTTCGGAAAGGGAGCTTTGAGCGGGTGATGGTCGCACGTTTTGAAAAGAGTTGTTGGAATTGATCGCCGATTATACGGGAACCGCGTATAATGCGCGCCCTTGAATCCTCACTATCCTTTATTAAAGAGAACACCATGATAGAAAAGATGCGCAACATCGCCATTATCGCTCACGTCGATCATGGCAAGACCACGCTCGTCGATCAATTGCTGCGCCAGTCCGGTACCTTTTCGGCGCACCAGCAGCTCAGCGACCGGGTTATGGATTCCAATGACCTCGAGCGTGAACGCGGCATCACGATCCTGGCGAAGAACACGGCCATCACCTGGAAGGACTACCGCATCAATATCGTCGATACCCCCGGGCACGCCGATTTCGGCGGTGAGGTCGAGCGGGTGCTGTCCATGGTGGATTCGGTGCTGTTGCTGGTAGATGCCGTCGACGGTCCAATGCCGCAAACGCGGTTCGTGACCCAGAAGGCCCTGGCGCGCGGTCTCAAGCCCATTGTCGTCATCAACAAGATCGATCGTCCCGGCGCTCGGCCCGACTGGGTGCTGGATCAGACCTTCGACCTGTTCGACAACCTCGGCGCGACGGACGAGCAGCTCGACTTCACGGTCGTCTACGCCTCGGCGCTCAACGGCTATGCCGGACATGAGTCCTCGGTTCGGTAGGGCGATATGACGCCGCTCTACGAGACGATCGTCGACCGCGTACCGTCGCCCGATGTCGATATCGACGGGTCGCTGCAATTGCAGGTCAGCAGCCTGGACTACAACAGCTACGTCGGCGTCATCGGCATCGGCCGCATCAGCCGCGGAACCCTGCGCACGAATACCGCAGTCAAGATCATCGACGTCGAGGGCAAGGTCCGCAGTGGCCGAGTGCTGCAGATCCTGACCTTCAACGGCCTCGAGCGTATCGAGATTCCCGAGGCCTGCGCCGGCGACATCGTCGCCTTTACCGGTATCGGCGAGTTGCATATCTCCGATACGCTTTGCGACCCGGCCAATGTCGAGGCCCTGCCGCCGCTATCGGTCGACGAACCGACCGTGAGCATGACCTTCCAGGTCAACACATCGCCGTTTTCGGGCAAGGACGGTAAATACGTTACCTCGCGTCAGATCCGCGAACGCTTGCAGCGCGAATTGATCCACAATGTGGCGCTTCGGGTCGCGGATACGGAAGACCCCGATCGCTTCAAGGTCTCGGGGCGAGGCGAGCTACATTTGTCGATCCTGATCGAGAACATGCGTCGCGAAGGTTATGAGCTTGGTGTCTCTCGACCCGAGGTCATCGTCAAGGTCGTCGACGGCGTGCGCCAGGAACCCTTCGAGCGACTCACGGTCGATGTCGAGGACGCAACCCAAGGCGCCGTCATGGAGAAGCTTGGCCAACGTGGCGCCGAACTCAAGGACATGCTGCCCGACGGGCACGGCCGCATGGTCCTGCACTATATCATCCCGTCCCGCGGCCTGATCGGCTTTCGTACCGAGTTCATGACCGCGACTCAGGGCACGGGCCTGATCTATAGCAGCTTCGATCATTACGGTCCGGTCAAGGCCGGACAGTTCGGCAGCCGCATTAACGGCGTCTTGATCGCGAACGGCGCCGGCAAGGTGCTGGGTTATGCGCTATTCGCCCTTCAGGAGCGCGGCCGCCTGTTCGTGCAGCCCGGCGAGGAGGTATACGAGGGCATGGTCATCGGCATCCATTCGCGTGGCAACGATCTCGTCGTCAACCCGCTCAAGGCCAAGCAACTGACCAATGTTCGCGCCGCCGGCACCGACGAAAATATCGTCCTGACGCCGCCGATTCGTATGAGTCTGGAGCAGGCCCTGGAGTTCATCGACGAAGATGAGCTTGTCGAGGTAACGTCTCATTTCATCCGGGTCAGAAAGCGTTATTTGCTCGAGCATGAGCGGAAAAAGCATTCTCGCGGCCGTGAGGACCTGATCTAAGTCGTTTGCCCCGTAACCTCGGTGACGACAGGGTGATGTTTCCCTAGCGTCGCCGAGGAGGTATTCCCGCGTAGTTTGTCTCTTGATCGGCGCTCCGGCATGTTGCATGCTCGGCACTTCAAAGATATTAACCCGGCACCAATATACATGGATGCCGGGTTAATAAGACAAATACAGACAGCTAAGACGTGGGAGGTTTTATGAGACTCAAAGCCCTGTTGTTCGATGTCGACGGTACGTTGGCGGAGACTGAGCGCGATGGCCACCGGCCGGCCTTTAATCGCGCCTTTGCGGATAGATGCCTGCACTGGCAGTGGGATGAGACCCTCTACGGTCGTCTGCTGGCCGTTACCGGCGGAAAGGAGCGGATGTACTATTTCGCCAACGAATATCTGGGGGCCAACGAGCGTCCCGAGGATCTCGATACCCTGATTCCCGAACTGCATGCGGCCAAGAATAATCACTACGCGGCAATTATCGATGCCGGCGAGATTGCACTGCGGCCGGGTATCCGACGCATCATTGCAGAGGCCCGCAAACGCGGCGTCCGGCTCGCGATCGCGACCACGACGACCCGCGTTAACGTGACCGCTCTTCTTAAAAGCCTGCTTGGCGAGGAATCCATCGGCTGGTTCGAGGTCATCGCAACGGCCGACGAGGTTCCCGACAAGAAGCCGAGCCCCGATGTATATCAGTACGTGCTCGATCAAATGGGCCTTTCGGCTGAGGAGTGTATCGCAATCGAAGACTCCGAAAACGGCATCAAGGCCAGTGTGGCCCTCGGAATTCCGACCCTGGTCACGGTCAGCGAATACAATCGCGATGGTGATTTCTCCGGTGCCTTGCTGGTTGTCGATCACCTCGGCGAACAGGGGCAGCCCTGCCGTATCCTCGGTGGTCAGTCGGCCGAGTCGGTGGGTGAGGGCGTCGGTCTGGTCGATCTGGAATTGCTGGATCGCATTCTTCCATAAGGGGTCTCGGTGGGTCGCAACGGTCCGGATGAAATGTAAGTTGGTATGAGCGAGCCACCTGAACGCCCGCCTATGCGTTTTTGGCGTGGTGCTGGTCAATTATCGCCGATGTTCCCCTCTTTGCGCCGATAAATCACGCGCTTTCGATAGGTGTATACCTGACTAAAACGATATTGTATAAAACTGAGTGTTCTGCTAATGTATGACTTCCCAAGATAAGGGATCTCCATACCATCAACAGAATACAGCCCAGTGAGGGGGGAAAGATGTCCGAGAATAGTCAAGCGTTCGAAAAGCAGATCAGTGCCATTCTGAGCTTTGTTGCCCTGGCCGTTGCCGTTGGCCTGTTCGTTAAGCATCTCTGATCGCTAACGCCATACCTCGGTTGCTCAACCCTTGAGTGGCCAGAAAATCCGGGACCTTGGTTCCGGATTTTTTTATGTTCGAACATTGCCCGTGTTCCGCTCGCCAACCACCGCGCTTGCTCTGAGGCGGATAGCCAAAGCGTGTGAATGTGCTACGATACGCGCGCCGAACATACAATCCCTCTGGCCGCTCCAGGAATACCCGGACCGATCCCCAGAGGCCCAAATCATGGAGACATCAGGATGAAACCGATATTTCGTGGTCTAGTGGCCATTACGTGCATGACTTTTTCTCTGGCCAGCTTCGCCAAAGGTGATCTTAATACCGAGAAGGAGAAGTTCAGCTACACGGTAGGTATTCAGATGGCTGCCGGTGTCAAGCGCCAGGGCCTTGACCTCGATATCGATGTCATGAAGCGCGCCATCGACGACGTCTTCGCGGGCCGTGAGCCACAGTTGACCATGGACGAGATGCAGCAGGTCCTAAGTTCTTTCCAGCAGAAGGAAATGGACAAACTCAAGGCGCAGGCCGACGAGAATAAGGCCGCCGGCGAGGCCTTTCTGGCCAAGAATCGCAAGGACAAGAATGTCACCGAAACCAAGGACGGCATCCAGTACACCATCGTCACGGCCGGCAAGGGCCAAAAACCCAAGTCCACCGATACGGTCGTAGTGAACTATCGTGGCACGCTCATCAACGGTGAAGAGTTCGACAGTTCTTACAAGCGTGGTCAGCCCGCTACCTTCCCGGTCAATGGCGTGATCCGGGGTTGGCAAGAGGTGTTGCAGCTCATGCCGGCCGGATCCAAGTGGCATGTCGTGATTCCGAGCGAGCTGGCCTATGGCCCTCAGGGCGCCGGTGGTCACATCGGTCCGAACGAGGCGCTGATTTTTGATATCGAGCTGCTCGAGATCAAGTAATCACGATCCTAATGATGTCCTACATGATTTCACGGGACGGACAAGGATGTCCGTAGCCGAGCAGGGCGCATTGCGGCGGACCTTCGCGATCATCTCGCACCCGGACGCCGGTAAGACGACGCTGACCGAAAAGCTCTTGCTGTTCGGGGGTGCGATTCAGCTCGCCGGTACGGTCAAGGGCCGCAAGGCCGCGCGTCACGCGACCTCGGACTGGATGGAGCTTGAGAAGCAACGTGGCATCTCGGTCACGACCTCGGTGATGCAGTTCCCCTACAAGGGGCGCATCGTCAACCTGCTCGATACGCCGGGGCATGAAGACTTCTCGGAAGATACCTATCGCACGCTGACGGCCGTCGACTCGGCGCTCATGGTCATCGACTGCGCCAAGGGTGTAGAGCAGCGCACGATCAAGCTCATGGAGGTCTGTCGTCTGCGCGACACGCCGATCATGACATTCATTAACAAGTTGGACCGCGAAGGCCGCGACCCCATCGACTTGCTCGACGAGGTGGAGGACGTGCTCGGCATTCATTGCGCGCCGATCACTTGGCCGATCGGCATGGGCAAGCGTTTTCGCGGCGTCTATCACCTCTATGACGAGGTGACCCACTTATTCAGTCCTACCCACGGCGGCAAGATCCAGGAAGGCGAGATCATTGAAGGACTCGACAACCCCAGGTTGGATGAAGTCCTGGGCGGGCAGGCCGAGGAGTTGCGCGAGGAGCTCGAACTCGTCATCGGTGCGAGCCACGCCTTCGACGACAAGGCCTATCAGGAGGGCACGCTGACGCCGGTCTTCTTCGGTTCGGCCGTCAACAACTTCGGCATTCGCGAACTGCTCGACACCTTTGTTGAACACGCCTTTCCGCCACAGGCCCGGCGGACCGATACCCGCATGGTGGAACCGGACGAGGAGAAATTCAGCGGTTTCGTATTCAAGGTCCAGGCCAATATGGACCCGGCCCATCGCGACCGCATGGCCTTCCTGCGCGTCTGCTCGGGTAATTACCAGCAGGGCATGAAGATCCGTCATGTCCGCATCGGTCGCACCGTGCAGATCGCAAATGCCACGACCTTCATGGCCAATGAGCGCGAGCGTGCCGAGACGGCCTGGCCGGGCGACATCATCGGTCTGCACAACCACGGTACGATCCGGATCGGTGACACCTTCACCCAGGGCGAGGATCTGCGTTTCACGGGTATCCCCAACTTCGCCCCGGAGCTCTTCCGCCGCGTCATCCTCAAGGACCCGCTTAAGATGAAGGCCTTGCAAAAGGGCCTCGATCAGCTCTCGGAAGAGGGCGCAACCCAGGTCTTCCGGCCGCTACGCAATAACGATCTCGTCCTTGGCGCCGTCGGTATCCTCCAGTTCGACGTCGTCGCCCAGCGTTTAAAGGACGAATACAACGTCGAATGTGTCTACGAATCCGCCCAGGTAGCACAGGCCCGATGGATCGAATGCAAAGACGCGCAAATGCTCGAACGTTTCCGCGACAAGTGCAACGACCAACTCGCCATCGACAGTTCCGGCACCTTGACCTACCTCGCCCCGACCCGCGTCAATCTGGATCTCACCCTGGAACGTTGGCCCGACGTGACGTTCCACGCGACCCGGGAACACTGACCCGAATGTCTCTTTCCGGCCGTTTCCGCAACGCCTTGTCACATCGCTATTTATACGTTTTTTCAAGGGTAAAATGATGGCGCAAATCACCCACCCCAACCTACAAAAACTCATGGAACGACTCCTCGCGCTACTTTCTCTCGCCCTCTTAGGCATTTCCGCCTCGGCTTTCGCTGCGGACGGCCTCGTGTCCATGAAAAGCCAGTTCGACGCGAAGCAGACGATGAATCGCCTTGAAGACATTGTGAAGCAGAAGGGGTTTACCGTCTTTGCCAGAATCGATCACGCGGCAGGCGCTTCCAGAATCGGCAAGCAACTCCGTCCTACTGAGCTCCTGATATTCGGGAATCCCAAAGGCGGCACGCCGTTCATGGAGTGCGCACAATCTGTGGGTATAGATCTGCCTTTGAAGGCCCTCGCCTGGGAAGATGCGTCATCGCAGGTCTGGCTTAGCTACAACGATCCCGAGTGGATGGCCAAGCGTCACAACGTCTCCTCTTGTCCGGTTGTAGCGAAGATGCGCAAGGCACTGGCCGGAATCGCCGCAGCGGCAACTTCCAAATAGCGAGTCTATCGGGGTCGGACCCACTGCCGGATGGATCCCTTCGACGGGGCGAACCTCGTGTTTCCTCATGCCCATTCCGTCAATCAATGGCGTCCTATCCCCCTATTGCCATGGAGAAATGGGGTCATCCAAGGAAGCTTAAGTAAGTGCCATTCGAATCTGACCCCATTATTCAGACCTCATTATTTCTTGTTTTGGGTAAAAGTAGCGTTGACTCAGTTGGTTGCGTTGATCCGACCCCGGAGCCAGCTGGGGAGTAGGGATGTTGCGGGGAGATTAATGAGGAATATCGCCGGGGAATTCTATATATTAGGTTAGGTCGGCGCCAAGTCGCCAAGGGACACCGGACTGAAGGATACGCTACAGAATGCTTTTACTGCGGACATTGTTGCTGATCGCCTTTATTGCCGGAAACGGTGTTGTCTTTGCGGATGCCGCGACTCAGAAGATGCTCGATTTTCAAAAGCGGGGACAGGCATGCGGAGCGGATGTTACCTGTCTTCAGAATCTTACGCGTGAGATGCAGGCGGAAATCGGCGCGGCCGCATCGACGCAGGATCGGTCGACATTGACGGCCTCGCCGAAAATGATGTCGGTGGATTCGAACAAAGACCCCTGTTTAAAATGTCGGGAACACATCGCTTGGATGACCCAACATGGGAGCGTCGCCGATTCCCATTGCAAACCGATTTCCGTTGATCTGCTTTGGAAGTTCACCCAAAAACAGATACGCACACCGGAGACCCGCATTGGGCCTTCATCTTCGGCACGGGTAACGCTCACCGAAAGCTATCCCGGTTGCGCGGTGTTGACCCGGTATCAGAACGCTAGAAGCGCCTTATCGCATGCTGAATTGGGCGGCCCACCTTCGCCGGAGGAAGCAAAGGCAAGACTGACCGCCGTCGACGCCATATACGGATTGTCGCGCCCGCGCACGGGACTTTTTGCCCGTGGGGACGAGTTCACAACGGTCACTTCCCGGGATGTGAATCAATATGTCGTCGACCTTAGTAGGCGCGAATTCGGGCTGGATTATCAATGCAACGATTTGCCGGGCGCGGTCAAAGGCAGCAACATGGGGACGGTGCTGATGCCTACCATCGATGTTCGGGGGAAAAAGATCGTGCCCGCAGGAAACTGGGGGATCATGGTCAACCCGGAGCTGGGCTACGAGCGGGCCGTGGATTTGGGTGAGTTCCTGTCCTGTCGGCAAATTCATAGCGCTTTTAAAAACAAGACATCCGTCGAGCATACGTTTCCGTTCAAGCAAGAACTCGAATCTGTGGTGCCATCCAGTTTCGGGCCTTTGAAAACGGTCGATAGCATCGATGGTACCGTGCGCGTTCGGATTGGCTTCGACGGCGCAACATCATCTGGAAATATGAAACCGGACAAAGAAAAGAAGCCCGGAAAATTGGTGGTGTCGTCCGGCGCCTTGAAGGCGCACCGAAACTCCCCCAAAAAGAAGTATCAGCCGCGTAGCAAAGTTTACACGCTGACCAACAACGGTGAAAAATCCATTGTTTTCCAGGCGGACGAGAAGGTTTCCTGGCTGGACATCGATACGCCTCAAGGTACGCTGCCGGGCGGACAATCGACTACGGTCACCGTCGCGCTGACCGACCAGGCCGACAAGTTGAAGCCGGGCCGGTATCAGACGAAGGTGCACTTCAAGGACATGGCTGGCGGCAACGACGTTACACGCGAGGCTGTGCTGTCGGACATCGAGAAATGGCGCTTCACCGTCATCGAAAAGTACGATCTGGTTTTTGGCGGTGGGATTGTCGATGGCGGTATCTCGCCGCCGGTACGCAATATCGTTTCCATCGAGTTGGAAGGTGGGAAGTTCAAGCGGGCTACGGCGACGCTGAGATTCGGCAAGATGAAATCGGTGAGCACCCCGGCCGGGGTCTTTCAGTGTGACCCGGACCCTCAGGGCACCTGGATCGATCAACGCGCCTATTCGCTAAAGGGGTGGGTTCAGGGGAACAGGGTTCATCTGGTTTTCCCAAAAAATGCCTATCATCTGAAAATTAATTGTATTACGGACAAAGACCAGCTTCGTGACGCCTACCGGAACTGGTACAACAAACAGCGGACAAAACCCAAGTTCAAAAATATCCCCAACAGCCAATGGAGCAAGAAGGTCGAGGAGTGGGTGCTCAGGGATACATCGGCGACCGTGCTCACCAAGACCGTGAACACAACGCGGGACCTTTATCCGGGCGCCACCGGTGCCACGCATATCAGCGTGGAGTTGAAAAAGTCTTTTCACCCGAACGGAAGCCCCTCGAACGTTGACTATAGTTCCACAAGAATGGAACGAATCGAGTAGCAGCATGACGCGGGGCCTAAAAAATGGAGTCGGACTCGAATTGGAGATCTTCAATTATCGGTTTAGGCGGGCTGTGGTACATTAATCCGACCCCGACCCCATTATTGTCAGGACATGCTTACCTCATCGCATAGCTGGTTTTTCTGGGCAGTATTGTCGGCCTGCTTTGCGGCGCTTACCGCAATCTTTGCCAAGGTTGGTATTCGTGGTGTGGACTCGGACTTTGCGACCCTGATCAGGACGGTGTTTATTGTGGTGTTGCTGGCCGGGTTTGTGTTGTATGCCGGCAAGTGGATGGATCCGAGGTCATTGTCTACCAAAACTCTGACGTTTCTTGGCCTTTCCGCGCTTGCGACCGGCGCGTCGTGGGTCTGCTACTTCAGGGCGCTGCAAATAGGTGAGGCGTCAAAGGTTGCGCCGGTCGACAAGTCCAGTCTGGTGCTCGTCGCGGTCTTCGCGTTCGCGTTTTTGGGCGAGAGGCCATCTGCCAGGGAGTGGATCGGTATCGTGCTCGTCACCGCCGGTGTGTTGCTTCTGGCGATCAGGAGATAGCGGCCATGTCGGGCGATATCCCGCATAGATCCCGAAATAAACCGCCACAGACCCAGGTTTGTGCGATTTTATCGGATTCCGCATGTCAATGAACAATATCTTTGATGAGATCCCCTCACTACTCGAATCGGAGGCTTTCGATGAAATCCTGATGTCCGAAAATGTCAGGATTGAGCGTATCCTGTCCAAAGGGCATGTCTCGCCCGAATCCGGCTGGTATGATCAAGAAGAAAACGAATGGGTCATCATATTGCGAGGTAGTGCGGTTCTGGACTTTGATGACGGCACGACCGTTCGCCTGGATGCCGGTAGTCATTTCAATATATCCGCGCATAGAAAGCACATGGTATCGTGGACAGAACCAGACACCGTCACGGTCTGGTTGGCTGTCTTTTATTAATCCCCATCTATTTTCCGGAATTCCGTTTAACCATCAGATGATCAGGGCCAAATAGATGAAACATATTCATGGCTATTACTCACCCAATGACCTGTATATTGGTGCCGGGTTAACATAAGCAAGCCTAAGGAGGAAATGTCATGCCTGTTAATCCCAGATTGCCGCGCAAGGTGCTCGTGGTGCACGGCGTGCAAACCGGAACCGACAATGACCTGAATCAGGATAAGCTGATCAGCGAGCTCATCAAGAGTCGCATCGGTAACTTGCCGTTGCATTATGAATGTGCTCTGTACCGCTATGAAAACATCAACGATGCGGCTCAGAGCAAGTTCAAATCGTTGATCAAGTTATTGGTCGCGAATCCTATCGGGCAAGCCGTTGGGAAGGAAGTCCTTGATGTGGTCGGCGATGTCGTTATTTCACTCGCAAACGGCAGTACGGCCGATGCGATTCGGGCGGGGCTCAAGCAGGCGATCCTCGATATCTATGAGGCCGGCAACCCATGTTACATCGTGGCGCATAGCCTCGGCACGATCTACGCCTTCGACGTTTTGAATCAATTGATTTCCGATGGCGAATATTTCGACCGTAGTTCACGCAAGACCTGGCCCGTTCAGGGGCTGCTGACGATCGGCTCTCCCATCGGTTTGCAGATGTTCAAGATTACGGGGCGCGATAAGATCACAAACCTTGGCCCCGGCGAAAAATGGTTTCGGTGGCTCAATATCTGGGACCACAACGATCCGGTGGTCTCCGGAAATATCTTCGGGCAATACCTTTCGGGATTCAAGATCGCGGAGGACTTCCGTAATGACGATCCGGCTCAAGGCTGGGTCATCCGGGATATCCCCACGGACACCGGCAAGGCCTGGTTGATGGCCCATACGGCCTATTGGCACAGCCCGGTAGTTGGAGACAAACTGACCGATATGATTTCATCGTGAGGGAGTGACATGAAACTGACCACATACTTGCTGGTGATCTGTCTGGGGATACTGTCGGGGTGCACCAACTACATGTACCAGGGACAGCTATCCGCTTCGGACGCGTATGGGCAAGAGCGGCAGTTCATACTCTATTGGCCCAAGACGGAACAGTTATTGGGTACGACCAATGCCGGCCCCGCCATACTTCTGACCGAGTGCAGCACGACGCGTATCGACTTCAGCGATCAACCGCAAGGCATCATTTTCCGAGGCGAGCAGGGGATGGATCGGCTGCCCGGAAGCGATGCAGCCGTGAGCGATGATCAGGTTTGCGGAAAGTTCCTTTCCTACGACAAACTTGCCGATGTCCCTCCCGGTGACCTAGCGCTTCAGGTGGATTGCGAGCCCATCCCGGATGACTTCGCAGCGTTTCCCAGAGACTACCTGAAGGCCAGGGCGGAGCCGTATGTGTTTCCGGTCGTCGAGGAAACCAGGCACTGGAGCCTGTTTGGAGAGACCCCGCCCGCGCCAGTGCTCTATTGCCGGGAGTTTTCCGGTCAATGAGTTGGCGTATATAAACGGATCAGTATCTGATGCCGGAAGTGCGGAACGGAATCGGGTTGAAGATTTAGCCGTTTAAGGAGCTGATATGGACAACGTAACGTGGACAGCGAAGATCATCGAATATGTCGGGGACAATGAGGCCTTGATGACGGTCGTGGCGTCGGCCGTGATCGCTTTTGTTACTACCGGTGTCATCTCATTCGCGCGGCGACCGACGACGGCGAGCCAGGGGGGCACCTATTTTACCGATACGGATTTACTGACACCACCGAAGCCGCGCCCAGCCTACAGCGATCGAACGGCCTATATACTCGCTGAGCTGTCGGCCCTGGCGTATTTTGAATTCGAAGGGGCCGACGGCGCGCTACAGAAGGCGGTTGATAAGTTTCTGGAAATAGGTGGAGACAGCGGAGGCGGAATCGAAACTCAAGTGCGCGCGTTGCTGAAGGACTTTCGCGATGTCTCGTTGGTCAAGACGATCGATAGTCAAAAATTTCTTAAGGAGATCCTTAAGAAGGCGGACTTCGATCTTATCGAAACCATCAATATCCAGGGCACTCAAGCATTCGTTTGCAAGCGTAACAAGGTGGGTGAGGCGCCTTATCTCGTTGTCGCTTTCCGTGGCACGGAAATGGAGATTGGCGACTGGTTGACCGATGTGCATGCGATACCCGTGGTCGATACCCAGGCCGATACGAAGGTGCATGGCGGTTTTTTCAAGGCCTTGACCGAGAATCGGGATCAAAACGGCAAGAGTGTGCTCGAGCGCGTAAAGGAAATAGTCGCCGGCGAGAACGCGAAGGCCGGGCGCGATGCACTGCCATGTTTTTTTACCGGTCATTCCCTTGGCGGTGCGTTGGCGCTTTTGACTACCAAGGAAATCGCTTTGGATATCAACGGCGCTTGTTATACCTTCGGTGGGCCGCGGGTCGCCGATTATAACTATTTTAAGTTCATGAAAACACCCGTGTTTCGGGTTGTCAATTCGGCGGATATCGTCCCCAGGGTGCCGCCCGGCGCGGGCATGGGGATTGTGCTCAAGTTAGTTCAAGGCCTGGGTTGGCTGACCCGCTTCATCCCAGCGGCAAGGGAGCCGCTGAAATGGCTGGAGCGTAAGGTCGACCAATTGAACGGTTATCGCCATTTTGGCGATTTGCGTTATCTTACCGATGTGAAGTCCGGGAAATTTCACGATGTGCGACTATTGCCCAATCCCCCGATGATCGATCGCGTGTGGTGGATGTGGCAACATATTCGCAAGAGTTTTATGGAGCCGGTCAAGAGTCATGGCATGGCGATATACCGATGCAAATTGCAGTATATCGCTACGACCAGAAATGCATCGGCACACAGCTCGGTCGAGACTCAAAAAAACGCCACACCGCAGCCGCAATGATTCAGGGGAACCGCGTCCTGTTTGGATGCGTCATTTGTCTGAACCGGTGCATTTGGCTGTTCCCTCATCAAATTTAACCATAGGAAAACTGATATGAAACACGCAGCCGTTGTGGCCGCTCTGGCCTTATTTGCGCTTTCCGCCTGCGACAAACCCGCGGACAAGGCGCCCGAGATCAAGACGTCAGCTCAGGCTTCGGCGCCGGTTGCCAGCGCTAGTCCCAGTTCTACTCAGGGAGCCACCATGGCCATCGCCCCGAGCTTGACCGTGCCTGCGGGCCATCCGGGTATGTCCGCCATGGGCATGGGCGGCGACATGCCGGCCGCTGGACATCGGCCCTTGAAGATGGAGCGGGCCCAGGTCGTCAGCCACATCGACATCCCTCAGTTTACCTATCTGGAAGTCAAGCAGGACGACAAGACCCTGTGGCTGGCGTCCAAGGCCATCGCGGTCAAGGACGGGGATACCATTAAATTCGCCGTGGACTCGACCATGGACAACTTCACGAGCGCGACCTTGAAGCGTACCTTTGAGTCGCTGACCTTCGTGAGTGACGCGGCAGTGGTGGGCGGCAAGTAGCGCAGTCGCCAGGGGCGCCTCCAAAAGCTTTGACGGTTTATTGAGGCGCCCGACACACCCCTTGATGCGGTTCTACTCCGTGAGTGTGACGAACTCATTGTAAAACTGCCTGGCCACTCGTCCGCTGCGCCCGCCGTAGCTGGGAAAAAAGTGGTCAACGATGGCCAGGTACTCGTCCTGATTGATGGGATAGAACGACAGCCACAGGCCAAATCGGTCAGAGAGTGAGATCTTTTCCTCGACGGACTCCGGAAAGTGAATCTCGCTGTCGATCCGTTTGGTCGCTCGGCCGTCGTCCCGATGAGCATCCGTCGCTAAGCGACTTGGGGTTGTGACCCAGGATTAAACGACTGACGAGGGACGTATCCCCAAAGCATCGAAATAGACGCGGGCGTTTTCATGGACCCGGGTCGTATCGTCGTCCGCCCCGATCCAGCGATAGTGGCTATGCTGATCCTTGGGCAAGTCGGCGATGTCGATGTCGGCGATCACCTCGTAGGCCAATACGACGTAGTGCGTACCGATGCCCTCGACACGTTGGAAGTTAGTCTTGTAACGATGGGTGAAGGCGCCGACGAGGCGAGCCTGATCTGCGGAGAAGGCGACCCCGAGTTCGACGTTCGAGATACGCGCGAAGGCGTCTTCGATTGTTTCATCCTTGAGAATCCGGCCGCCGGGCACGAACCAGAATCCGGCCGCCGGTTCGTTCAAGCGCAACCCCATCAGCAAACGATCATCCGGAGATCGAACCAATAGGTCTATGGAGACGAGCGGCGTCAGCCGGACGATATCGAGAAAATCCTGTCGGTCGATCATGAGCTATTCGGATCACCTTTGAAGGTTGAAAGGCATAAGGTCTTAGCACACAAGAGTAATATACGAGCCCGAAAATGTTTAGGGGGCCTGACGGCCCCCTTCGTAGAATGAATTCCGCTCGTAGGGTCAGGCCGCTTGCGCGGTTTGGGACTTGGTGGGGTCCGTCGTGGCGGGGAATTGATCGATGGCTGCGTTGATATCGGCAAGCTGCTGGTCGGCGGCATCGGGCGCCGCGACCTGTACCGCAGACTTCAATAGGTCTAGCTTGAACGACTGGGTGTAATGATATCGGACGGAGGTATTCCCTTCGTCGCTTCCCGAAAAGCCCTCGGATACCGAACGCAGGAAACCGGCGATCCGGTCGAAGAGTTGCGACAGGCCGGATGTATCGGCCTGAACCGCTTGGGGGGCCGCCTCCGGCGTCGTCGAATTTAAGGGGGTGGGCGCCGCCGCCTCCGATACTGGTACAGAATCGCCGGAAGTGGGCGCTGCAGCTGCCGAGTCTGGTGGCGTGACGGCCGGAGTCGAGCCGCCAGCGGTCGGTTGGGTGTTCGAGTTTTCGGTGGCGGAAGCCGGCGATGAGGCGGCAGTGCTTGCGGTCGCAAAGCTCGCCCGCGTGAATTGCTCGCTACGAAAGCCGAGGCTGACTCGCGCCAACTGACTTGAATCGAACTGGAATCCCTGGGCGTCGTTGACGGCCGCCGCCAAGTCGCCACCAAAAAAATCGTCGGCGATGACTGCCGCTTGTTCGAATACGTCCTGAATCGCGGCCAATTCCTGATCGTTGATATTGCCGTCGAATTTCAGTGACAGGCTGGATCCGTTTGAGCGCGCGATCTGCGTCGCCGATGCGTCGCCGCTTGCATCGGACGCTGTGATGCCGGTTGCGGACAGCTGGCTGCTCTGTTTCAACGTAATCGACACGGTATCGCCTTCCTGGGTGCGGATACGTATCGTGGACTGTTGTCGGGAGGCGCTGTCAACGCTCAGCACGGTGGCGGATGCGGCGGTGTTTTGACTGGAATTCGCGACGAGGGCGTCCAGGCCCTGATTGATCCGGCTCGTGGTTTGGGCGATGTCTGTCGCGCTCGGGTCGTTTGCGGTTTGATTGGCGACGCTTGCGGCCTCGTCGACCTGACCGCGAATTGCACCGACGATCTGACCGGCGGAGGCCGGATCCTGAACGATGGCTTTTTGAGCGGCTCCAACCGTCGCGGCAGCCACGTTGTCGGGTGTCTGCCCGCTATTGGATGCGTTGTAACCTTGGGTTTGTGTGGAAATAACGACGCGGAACATGGCCGAAAGGCGTTGTCTGAGTTCGTTTCCCAAGACTCCGAGCGCGCGACGATGATCGGGGTGATAGTCATCATGTTCTTTGCGATGACCTTCACCATGATGGCTGTGTTCATGCGCATGTACCCTTGTCGTATTGGCCGACGACTGGGCATCGGCAACGATTGGATTCTGCTGTGTTTGGGGGTTGACGGTTATTGGCGTGGACGTAGCAGCGCTGACATTCATTTCCTCACTCCGGCACAATTTCGGTTTGTGCGACCGTTATATTTTGTGACGATGTTCATATTGTCGGTCAAAAGCGGCGAAACCTTTGATATCTGCTTGCTTGGTGGACTTTTATATCCCTTACGAAATGTCATTTAATTCCGGATGGTGAGCTATTCTGCCGGGCACAAAAGTCATGGAATATCCGGATTGGACCGAACGGTATTGACCTACGGAACACAAAGAGCGCAGAGGTCGGAACTGACCAAAGGGATTTTTAGACGCCCTGAAGTCAACTCGATGGAGGATAACGACTACGACTACTCCGATCGGCAGCAGACGCCGGCGGAAAAGACGCAGCAGCAGTTCGAGAAATTGAACGTCTAATGTTCAGCCGTCAACATTCGAAGACTGTCGATTGCCGGAGCAAGGGCGGGATTGTCACTTTCTCTTGGGTAGACAACATAGGTCGGTTGATCGAAGGTCGGCGACCCATCTACACGATGCAACTGGCCGGTGTTCACCAACGGCGCGGCGATACGGTCGGGCAGAAAACAACTGCCGCCGTTGGACAGTATCAGCTGAATGCCCAACCAGCCGATGTTGGCCGTTTGCGGCGGGCGCTCCAGAGTTGGATAGTGCTGAGCGTGTTGCGCGTAAAAGCCGGGACCCCAGTCGATATAGACATAGTCGTCGCGCGGTCCCTGATCGTCCAAGTGGCTGCTCACGAGCACCAGCCGCTCATCGAAAAGATGTTCCACAATCAACCCCGGGCTATGACTCGGGGTGTACATCAACCCGACATCCAGAGTGCCCTCGACGAGTCGGGGCATCAAGTCGCTTTCGAATCCTATTTCACTCCGTATGACGACGTCGGGGATCTGTTGTCGCATCCAGCCAACCCAATGAGGCAGGATGCTCTCCCAAAGGGCGATTCGGCCGCCGATGCGAAGACTTGCCCGATAACGTTCGGATAATCCCACTTCGTCTCTAGCCTGATCTGCCGTCAATACCATCCGTTTGGCATGGGGGAGGAAGCGTCGTCCGGCGGGGGTCAGGCTGGCGCCTGCACGGTTTCGTACAAACAGGCGGGCGCCTAGTACGTCCTCCAGGCGCTTGATACGCGCACTTACCGTGGATTGCGTGAGATGACAGTGCGTTGCCGCATCCAGAAAGGTCCCGTGTGCGACGATGGCGAGAAAGGTGCGTGCTTGGTCGATGTCCATACGATATCCATTCATATCGAGATATTCGATATTATAGTACAAATAATATCGTTTGACCGTTTTATTTCCTAGAGACTATAGTCTTCTCTCAAAATCCCACCCAAGAGATAGATGTATTTTTCAGGTGCATCTTTTTTTGTGATTAAAAAGGTGTATTTAAAATACATTAAAGTGGGGCGAAGTCCGGATGTGCGCAACATCAGGTTGTAATGAGGGGGAGATATGAAACATCCAATACCGAAAAAAACCACGATACATATGAGCCGTTCCCTTGGAATGGCGCTGCTGTTTCTACTGGGAATGCTCTCAAGCCCGACGTGGGCGGCGGACCGAGAATTCAACATGACCATCGAAGAGACCCGGATCAAGGTGGCTCCCGGTCTGGACTACAACGTCTTCGCATTCAACGGCCAGGTTCCGGGGCCTCTGATTCACGTCCGGGAGGGCGACAAGGTGACGGTACATGTGACCAACAACACCTCCTTGGCGCACACGATCCATTGGCACGGACTCTACCAGCATGACAACTGGCGCAATGACGGTGTGCCGGCTATTACTCAGCAGCCCATCGAAGCGGGAGATACCTTTACCTATCACTGGACCGCCGATAAACCCGGCACGCTCTGGTATCACTGCCACGTCAACGTCAACGAACATGTCGGCATACGCGGCATGTGGGGCCCGATCGTCATCGACCCCAAAGACCCGAGTCTGCTTGAGAAGACGGTCACCAAGGACGTCATCATGATGCTGAGCGGCTGGGAATCGAAGTATGGAGACAAGTACGGCGAAGGTAGTGTGCCCGGCGATGTCGTCGATTTCTTTTCCATCAACGCCAAATCCTTTCCGCTCTCTCAGCCCATTCGGGTCAAACGGAACGATGTCGTTCGGGTTCGCTTCATCGGCGCCGGTGGCGAGCTCCACGCCATGCATAGCCATGGACACGACATGTTGATCACGCATAAGGACGGCAACGCCCTGCCGAACCCCTATGCCGTGGACACCATTCTGTTCGGTCCCGGTGAGCGCTATGACGCGATCATCGACATGAACAATTCCGGCAGATTCATCTTCCACGATCACATCGACAAGCACGTGGTCAACGGCACCAAATTCCCCGGCGGCGCAATCACGGTGATCGAGTACGAGGGCAACCCGGACGACGAGTGGTATGCCTGGCGTAACAAGGCCTACGACCCCGATTTCTTCTACAGCGAATCGATGAAGAAGGGCTACGGCTTGTTCGAAAACGCGAACTTCGCGGGCCAACCGCTGCAACGTAAGAGAAGACATCGGCGGGCGAAATGAGGCAGTCCGAAGTATCCGACATGTATCGAAGCCTGTTGCTGTCATCGTTACTCCTGACGCTGCCCAATGCTTGGGCGGATGTTCAGGGAGAGCGCCTGCTCCAGGAACGTTGCGCAGTCTGCCATGACCTTAAAGGTCCCGCTCCGACGACCGTCGAAGGCATCTGGAAGCGCAAGGGACCGGATCTGTTCTACGCCGGCAACAAATATCGGAAGGATTGGCTGGTCGGGTGGTTACAGGATCCGGTCAGGATTCGGCCGGCCGGCATGTACTACGGAAACCATATCAAACCCGGACCGGACGGCGACGTGATCGACGCGGCCACGCTTCAGGCGCATGTCAAGTTGACGCCCAGCGAGGCAGAATCGGCCGCCGCGGCACTCATGGATTTGAAGGCCAACTCCGACCTGATCAAACACGGCGATTATCGACCCGGGACGATTTCGATGTCCATGGGCGAGTTGATGTTCGACAAGTTCCGTGGCTGTCTTGCCTGTCATGAAATCGAACCGGGCTACGGCGGACTTTCCGGGCCCGAGGTCTATACCGTGGCGAAACGTCTTCAGCCCGACTATCTGATCAGTTACATGCGCGATCCTCAGGCCTGGGACCCGAAGATATTCATGCCCAATAAGCACCTCAAGGAACAGGATCTGCAGAAGTTCGTGCACTACTTCCTGGGGCTGAGCAAGGAGACGTTCAAATGATCGGGGCCGAACGCGTTGCCAAATACCTTTTTCCCTTGTTCCTCATGCCCATTGCCGGCCAGGCAATGGCGGTAGAGTCGGGCGAGTAACTCTACAAGACCTATTGCTGGCAGTGCCACGGTATGACGGGCACCGGGAACGGTATCAACGTTCGCGATATGTCCGTGCAGCCTCGTAACCATACCGATGCCAAAGAGATGTCGGCGCGCTCCGACGAGGAACTATTCAAGGCCATCAAGCATGGCGGCCAGTCGATCAACAAGTCGGTTCTGATGCCGCCTTGGGACGGCGTCCTAAGCGACGACGAAATTCATTCCCTGGTGCGCTATTTACGTGAACTGTGCCAATGCCGGTATGGCGGATGAGGCGGGCGGCAGGAGAGAGGAATAAAGGACGCTGATCGTCAGGGAAGCAAAACCGTAGTGCAGGTAGTTATGAAAACCAAGAGAGGAAAGTGACATGAAGATAACGACAATGAAACGCAAAATGGTCGCGCTCGCCGTTCTGGGCGTGAGCTTGCCCATGATGGCCACGCCGGCAATGGCCAAAACGGTCCACGTGACCTTTACCGCCAAAGAGACCATGACCGCGATCGACAACAAGGGCACACAATATCCCTCATGGACCTTCGATGGCGCCGTTCCGGGCAAGGTGGTTCGCGTACGAGAGGGCGATATCGTCGACTTCAAGCTGATCAACCCGAAGGAGAACAAGAACTCTCACTCCATCGATTTTCATGCCGCGGAAGTGGACGTTCTCGACGAGTTCGCGCCCGTGAAGCCGGGCAAGACCAAGCACTTCAAGTTTACTGCCAAGCGCGCCGGCACTTTTATGTATCACTGTGGCGCACCCACCATGGCGCAACATATTGCTCGCGGTATGTACGGCATTATCATTGTCGATCCCGAGCGCGGATATACCAGGGAGTTTCCGAAGCCGGATCGTGAATATGTGCTGATACAGGGGCAGTATTTTCCCGATGCCGAGGACAAAAATGCGATGATCGAGAATCGCGGCTGGGCGGGTGCGCTGATCAACGGCAAGATGTTCAATTACGACCCGGTTCACGATCCCGACGCGAGCAAGGTCCTGCAGGCCAGGCCCGGTGAGCGTGTCCGGATCTATTTCGTGAATGCCAACATCAATATGCCGGTCGCTTTCCATCCCATCGCGGGCATTTGGGACCGGGTCTACATCAACGGCAACCCGAAGAATACCCTTTATGACGTGCAGACTTACAACGTCGCGGTATCCGAGGCTTCCGCATTCGATATTGTGTCACCGGCCGATCGCGCGACGAACAATGCGATTGTCGACCACACCATGAGCGCAGCCATGCGGGGCGCGATTACGGTGTTGATGAACAAGCCGGATGCCGACCCCAAGGCCGGCAAGGGTGACAACATACTGATTCGGTAACAGCATCTATCTGTTTTCCCAACCAACGGGGAATTCGGGGGGACTTCGGTCCCCCCATTTTTTTGTCAAAGCGCCTCGATCTTTGCAAGCTGCTCTTCGAGGCCCTGCCGGGTGGTCCGCATCTCGGCGAGACGTTCGCGCTCTTTAGCGACAACCTCGGCGGGCGCGCGCTCAACATAGTTGGCGTTGGCGAGTTTCTTTTTGCTGGCCTCCATGCCCTTGCCGATGCGCTCGATCTCCTTGGTCAGGCGGGCGATCTCGGCATCCTTGTCGATGAGTCCGGCCAGCGGGATCAAGAGGCGCATCTCGCCGACCATGGCCGTGGCCGCTTCGGGGGCAGCGTCATCGGCTTCGAGCCAGTGGATCGATTCGAGGCGGGCGAGGCGGCTCAAGAGTTCCTGATGCGTTTCAAACAGGGCCTTGTCGTTCGCATCGCCTTGTTGCAGAACAAGCGGCAGCGGTTTGCCCGGCGCGATGTTCATGCCGCTGCGGATCCGGCGCACGCCGACGATGCACGCCATGAGCCATTCCAGCTCGCCTTCGGAGGCCGTGTCCTCCGCCCAGTCGGCGGCATCTGGGTAGGGCTGTAACATAATCGTCTTGCCCTCGATGCCGGCCGCCGGCGCAGCGCGCTGCCATATCTCCTCGGTGATGAAGGGAATCAGCGGGTGCGCCAGTCGCAGCAGGGCCTCGAGGATGCCGACGAGGTTGTTGCGCGTCGATTGACGCGCGGCCTCGCTACGGGACTCATCGGCCAGCAGGGGTTTGGTCAGCTCGAGATACCAGTCGCAGTATTCGTTCCAAGTGAATTCGTAGATGGCCTGGGCGGCGAGGTCGAAACGGTAGGTCTCGACCGACTGCCGGACCGTCGCGATCGTGCGCCCCAGACGCGAGCGGATCCAGCGGTCGATGACATGTAAAGGCTCGCTCGGTACGGCTGAGGCATCCTGCCCTTCGCAGTTCATGAGCACGTAGCGGGCGGCGTTCCAGAGCTTGTTGCAGAAGTTGCGATAGCCCTGAATACGATTGAGATCGAACTTGATGTCGCGGCCGGTGGAAGCCAGCGCCGCGAACGTAAAGCTCAGGGCGTCGGTGCCGAAGGCCGGGATACCGTCCGGGAAGTCCTCTCGGGTTGCTTTGACGATCTTTTTGGCCATCTCGGGCTGCATGAGGCCGCGCGAGCGCTTGTCGACCAGGGTCTCGAGTTCGATGCCGTCAATCAAATCAATCGGGTCGAGCACGTTGCCTTTGGACTTGGACATCTTCTGACCGTGCGCATCGCGCACCAGACCGTGGATGTAGATCTCGTGGAACGGGACCTCGCCGGTGAACTTGAGGCCCATCATGATCATGCGAGCGATCCAGAAGAAGATGATATCGAAACCCGTCACGAGCACGCTGGTCGGATAGAAGGTCTTGAACTCTGGAGTCTCCTCCGGCCAGCCCAGGGTCGAGAAGGGCCACAGGGCCGACGAGAACCAGGTATCGAGGACATCGTCATCCTGTTTGAGTGCGACGTTGTCACTCAGCCCGTGTTTGGAGCGGACCTCGGCCTCGTTGCGGCCGACGTAAACCTTGCCTTCGTCGTCATACCAGGCAGGGATGCGATGCCCCCACCAGATCTGACGGCTGATGCACCAGTCCTGGATGTTGCGCATCCATTCGAAATAGGTGTTTTTCCAGTTATCCGGCACGAAACGGATCGAGCCGTTCTCGACGGCCTCGATGGCGGGTTTTGCAAGCGGCTCGGCCTTGACGAACCATTGGTCGGTTAATAGCGGTTCGATGACCGTGCCCGAACGGTCGCCGCGCGGCACCATGAGCTTGTGGTCCTCGATGCCGGCCAGCAGGCCGAGGGCCTCCAGATCGGCGACGACTTGTTTACGGGCCTCGTAGCGGTCCAGGCCTCGGTAGGCGGCCGGCGCCTCGTCGTTGATCTTAGCGTCTATCGTCAGGATGTTGATCAGGGGCAGGTCATGGCGCTGACCCATGGCGTAGTCGTTGAAATCGTGTGCGGGCGTGATCTTGACGCAACCGGTTCCGAACTCGGGGTCGACGTAATCGTCCGCGATGATCGGGATACGGCGGTCGGCCAAAGGCAGGATGATTTCCTTGCCGATCAGTGCTTGATAACGCTCGTCTTCCGGATGAACGGCGACGGCGGTATCGCCCAGCATGGTCTCGGGGCGGGTGGTCGCGACCGTCAGGTGACCGCTGCCGTCGGCCAGCGGGTAGCGCATATGCCAGAGATGGCCGGCCTCTTCCTCGGAAACGACCTCGAGGTCTGAGACGGCCGTGTGCAGGACCGGGTCCCAGTTGACGAGCCGTTTTCCACGATAGATCAGGCCTTCATCGTAAAGCCTGACGAAGACCTCGTGGACGGCGTCCGACAGACCCTCATCCATCGTGAAGCGTTCTCGCGACCAGTCCAGAGAGGCGCCCATGCGGCGCAACTGCCGGGTGATGCTGTCGCCGGACTCCTGTTTCCACTGCCAGACCCGGTCGATGAAATCTTCGCGACCGAGATCGTGACGCGTCTTGCCCTCGGCCGCGAGTTGGCGCTCGACGACCATCTGGGTCGCGATCCCTGCGTGATCGGTGCCGACCTGCCAAAGCGTGTTGTCCCCGGCCATGCGGTGATAGCGGATCAGGGCGTCCATGAGGGTGTCCTGGAAGGCGTGACCCATGTGCAGGGTGCCCGTCACGTTGGGCGGCGGGATCATGATGCAGTAGGGTTTTCCGTCGCCTGCTTGATGCATGCTCTGGGGCGCGAAAACGCCATCGCGTTCCCAGGTCTCGTACCAGTTTCGTTCGATGGCTTCGGGTTGGTAAGTCTTGTCCATGGGGCTCCAGTCGGTAATCGATTCGGTCAGGTCGTGATCGTTTATATATAGTAGGTGATGTATTGAATCGCGGCATTATAACCGCCTCGGGAAACGGGCGCTAACCGCTTGCCGGACGATCTTGTTTACCGCCCTCAAGGCGTCGGTCGGATCAGCCCAGCGTATGCGTTTCGATCTTGAGTCCGAGCGATTGATATTGGCGGTAACGTTCACGTCCGGCCTGGCGGCGATTCTCGTCGCCGTCGATGATCTCGACGATGCGTTCGTGGCGATCGGTGTGTTCGGGGATATGCGGACGGAGATTGATCAGTACATCGGTGGCTGGATCATCTTGACCGGGCAAGGCGATCCGGATAGGCGCCGAACATTCGTGGCTGCCCTCGTCGATTTCGTGCGGAACGAAGCTATTGGGGTGGAAGGTCCAGAGCAGTTCGTCGAGTTGTCGGGCGTCGGTGGGGCCTTCCGTGAGGATGCGTGCATGATGGCCAAGCCCATAGATCTTCTGGACGAGTTGGCATAGCGTCCGGTCGCGTCGTCCGGCGCGTTCGTTTTGCAGGATATAGAAGTCTACCTGGGGCATCGGATCAGCTTAGCCAGTTGATCCGTTCGTGTAAATGCTGTGAATTGATCCGAAGTTCAGACATTCTTGTCGCTGTATACCGCACGGTTGCTATAATCCGCGCCATCATGAGCATGTCCTCCGCGAAGACGCCTTCCCAATTTGCCGACGCCCGTGTTTGGCTCGCGCCGGCCAAGATCAATCGCTTCCTGCACATCACGGGTCGGCGTGCGGATGGCTATCACCTCCTGCAGACGTTGTTTCAGTTCATCGATCTCTGCGATGAGTTGCGCTTCGCGCCGCGCGCCGATGGGGTGATTCGTCGTATCGGAGGAGACCGGAGGCTACCGGAGGACGACCTCTGTGTGCGGGCTGGCCGGCGTTTACAGGCCGCAGCGGGCATCTCCTTGGGCGCGGACATCTATTTAACCAAACGCATACCGATGGGCGGCGGATTGGGCGGTGGCAGTTCCGATGCGGCGACGACGCTGGTCGCCTTGAACGCGCTTTGGGGCTGCGGTCTCGGCGAGTCGGAACTTTGCGCCCTGGGGCTGGAGTTGGGGGCCGATGTGCCGGTCTTCGTCTTCGGTCGCGCGGCTTGGGCGGAAGGCGTAGGGGAGTCCTTGACCGAGGTCGCACCGGACGAGCCCTGGATGCTGTTGATTGACCCCTCGTGCCACGTCGATACCGGGCTTGTTTTCAGCGCGCCGGAATTGACACGGGACTGTCAATCCATCACAATGCCCGGCTTTCTGGCCGGCCGGGTTTCCAACGTTTGCGAAGACGTCGTGCGGGCGCGATATCCGGCTGTCGATGCCGCGCTCGACTGGCTCGTGGCGCATGGCAGCGATGGGCGGATGACGGGTACCGGCGCCTGCGTCTTTGCCGCCGTTGAGGATCGTGTCGCGGCTGAAGCGCTTTGTCGGCAAGTGCCGGACGAGTGGAGCGGCTATGTCGTCAAGGCGAAGAACCGCTCTCCGCTGTTCGACACGATGTGACTGGCGGCCAGGGAGTTTGATGTTGGGGTGTCGCCAAGTGGTAAGGCACGGGATTTTGATTCCCGCATACCCAGGTTCGAATCCTGGCACCCCAGCCATTTATTGAATCAATGAATTGTTGATACATGCACGATGCCCGGATACTCGGGTTCGTCCTAAGTATCTCGGGTAACGCGCAATGGCAGTGTCCAGGTCCAGACAAAGAAGGTTCGATACGAACGAAACGAACATGATGATCTTTTCGGGTAATGCACACCCGAAGCTCGCCATGGGCGTCGTCGATCGGCTGGGTATCAAGCTCGGCAGTGCCCATGTAGGCCGTTTCAGCGACGGCGAGGTCATGGTAGAGATTACCGACAACGTCCGTGGTCGCGACGTCTTCGTGATTCAGCCGACCTGTTATCCGACCAATGACAACATCATGGAACTCATGGTCATGATCGATGCGATCCATCGCGCCTCGGCGCAACGCATCACCGCCGTGATTCCGTATTTCGGGTATTCCCGCCAGGACAGACGGCCGCGTTCGGCGCGTGTGCCGATTTCAGCGCGTGTCGTTGCCGATATGATTACGGCGGTGGGCACCAACCGCGTATTGACGATCGATCTTCATGCCGACCAGATCCAGGGTTTTTTCGATATCCCGGTCGACAATGTCTACTCTTCGCCGGTCTTGTTGAGCGACATATGGCGCCAGGAATACGAAAATCCGATGGTGGTGTCGCCCGATGTCGGCGGCGTCGTGCGCGCTCGGGCCGTGGCCAAGCAGTTGGGGCATGCGGATCTCGCCATCGTCGACAAGCGCCGCTCCGGACCCAATGTCGCCAAGGTCATGAACATTATCGGTGATGTCCGTGACCGGACCTGTATCCTCGTCGATGACATGGTCGACACCGCCGGTACGCTGTGCGAGGCCGCGCGAGTCCTCAAGGAGAAGGGCGCCAGCAGGGTCATAGCCTATATCACGCACGCGATCCTGTCGGGTCCGGCCATCGATCGCATCAGCGCATCGGTGATTGATGAGCTTGTCGTGACCGATACAATTCCGTTGAGCGAGGCCGCTCAGGCCTGTCCGGCCATCCGTCAGGTCAGCATCGCCGACATGTTGGCCGAGACGATTCGGCGGATTAGTACCGAGCAGTCGGTCAGCTCCATATTTATGGACTGAATTTTAGGATCCGGGATATTCGTCCGGGACCCTGCGGTGGGTTTGCTTCAATGCTTGAAGTAAACCAAATTAGATGGATAATCCATCACTTGAAAGATCTTTTTCATGTCTGGTCGCGGATATGGAGAAGTGATAACTGGAGAAAGTACCAATGAGCCATTCATTTGCAATTGAAGCCGAACTGCGGCAGGACATGGGGAAAGGTGCGAGCCGCCGCCTGCGTCGCACCGGCCGGATCCCTGCGGTCCTTTACGGTGGTGACAAGGAGCCCGTCTCCCTGACCATCGATCACGATTCCGTCCTGCACAAGCTGGAGCATGAGGCCTTCTACAGCACGATCCTCGAACTCACTGTCGGTGGAAAGACGGAAAAGGT
>Ga0114931_10001883_pt1 | contig 26716 bp, 20 predicted proteins | sample 2SBtaG_FD_89579 | JGI IMG/M metagenome (GOLD analysis project Ga0114931, IMG submission 89579) | Deep subsurface microbial communities from Kolumbo volcano to uncover new lineages of life (NeLLi) - 2SBTROV14_V59a metaG | ecosystem: Environmental > Aquatic > Marine > Volcanic | place: Kolumbo... | reverse complement strand
TTTCTCGTCACTCTGGATGCCGCCACGGGGAAACTTGCCGAAACCGAATTCGTCTCCACATCCGGCAACCAACACACGTTGGAGCCGATCAAAACACTCAAAGACAAAACCCCCCAGGGTTACATCGCCGCGAACTCCACGAAGCTGTTTATCCCCGGCGGTCGCGATCTCCTCGCTGTCTACGACCGCAATACGGGGAAAGAATATCGTTACCGCTATAGCAGTCGCGGCACGACGACGGTGAATGTTTCGGTGAACGAAAACTGGTTCATTCACGGCAGAGTGAATTTCAATCATCACGATAACAAGCAGATGGATTTCGGTGCGGTCAATCCGGTCATCACCGAGAAGGTCGCCTATTTCGGGCGGAGTGGCAAAATTGTCTCTGTCGATCTCGTCAATAAGAAAGTTGTCGAAACGCGAGATCGTAAGGGAAAAATCCAAAAGAAGAAAATCGTGCCGATGCTGTGGCAATTCGATACCAGCCCGCTGTTTGCCAAAGCGAAGATTAAGAGATCGAAAAAACAGCACGCCGCTTTCTCCAAGCGGAACCCCGTGAAGGTGCATCTCAAAGCGGGCAACGTCCTTTACTGCTCGCAGGGAAAACAGTTGTTTGCACTGCATCTCTCCGCCGACAACAAACCGGGAAAAATTGTCTGGAAAGCGAAGATCGAAGAGACCCCCGCCACGATGCTTGTCGCAGACGGCAAACTTTTCGTCGTGACTAAAGAACAGACTATTCGCTGTTACGGAAGGAAGGTTGCAGCACCAGTCCAATACACCAAAGTGTTCGCCACGCCCGAAATCCAACACGATCGATTCGAGAAACTCGCCGAACAGATTGTCCAACATCCCGACGCACAATCCGGTTATTGTCTGGTGATGGGAATTGGAACGGGACGATTGATCGAAGAACTCGCACGGCGAACCCAACTGCACATCGTCGGCATCGATCCCGATGCCGAAAAAATCTCCAAAGTGCGGCAAATCTTCGAGGGTGGGAATGATTATGGAACTCGGGTTTCGCTCTTTCACGGAAACCCGCTTGAATTCGGACTGCCACCCTACTTCGCCAACGTGATCACCTCCGAAGACCCATCGGTGTTCGATGCCGCGGGTTCCCAAAAAATGTTGAAAGCGATGTTCCATTCCTTAAGACCCTACGGCGGCAAAGCGTTCGTTCCTTTGAAAAGAAAAAAGTTTGCGGAACTCTCCTCGGCGTTTGCCGGGTTGAATCTTCCCAGTGCGAAGATTCAACAAGCAGGGGATTACGCTGTCGTGGAACGAGTTGGCAAACTCCCAAGCTCTGCAGACTGGACCCACGAATACGGCGACTCTGCCAATACGCTTACGTCGAAAGACGAACTCGTCAAAGCGCCGCTGGGCGTGTTGTGGTACGGTGGACCTGCCTCGCAGGGCGACCTGTTTTATAACCGGCATTTCTGGGGGCCGAGCATGACGGTGATCGAAGGCCGCATGTTTATTCAAGGTCCGAGTAAGCTCACCGCGATCGATGTCTACACCGGTCGAATTCTCTGGAAAATCGCTCTTAAGGAAAGTAAGGGAAACATTTCCGGCCGACGTGGCAACGATTTCGAACGCGGAGTGCTCGCCGGTTTCCATTTCCTCGCGGTCAGCGACGGAATCTATCTTTCGGATCACCAACACTGCTATCGCTTCGACCCGGCGACAGGAAAAAAACTCTCTTCATTCGAACTCGATTCGCCCGAAGACCGCTGGGGTCGCATTCGTGTGCAAGGCGACTTTCTGGTTGCGCCCGTTTTCCGAAAGAAGAAGGACGCCAAGGACATCAAAGAAGCGGTTCCCGTCGCCGTGATTGTCAAGAATCGTTTCACAGGCAAAACAGTCTGGCAAAAAAATGCGGAAATGAGCTTCCCACTTATCGCCGTCAGCAACGATAAAATCTATTGCTTCGACGGCTACCTCGAGAATTTGTCCTCCGTCTGGCGTCGCAAGGGGCGTCTTCCAAAAGGATCCGACATCAAGTATCTCGTTTCCTACGATCTCAAAACCGGAAAACAAAACTGGAAATATACCACCGACAGAATTGCCACATGGCTGGGGTATTCCGACAAAAAAGATGTGCTTCTCGTCTCCAACCAAAAAGGAATGACCGCGTACCGAGGCAAAGACGGCAGCGAACTCTGGAAAAAGTACGCCGAAGGCAAAGGCTTCAAAGGACATCCCGAAAACTTGTGGGATAAAGTCATCCTTATGGGTGACCGTGTGCTCGACCAGCGCGGACCCGGAAAATCGTACGACATTCTCACCGGAGATCCTGTTCTGCATAAAAATCCACTCACCGGCGAAGACATTCCCTGGGAATTCACCAAGTCCGGTCATCACTGCAACTATGCCATCGCCAGCCCGCACCTGATGACCTTCCGTGCCGCCTCTGCCGGTTATTGCGATCTCGCCAGCAGTAACACATCGCGACTCGACGGTTTTCGTTCGGGTTGTCGCAACAGCCTGATTCCTGCCGACGGTGTGTTGAACGCCCCGAACTTCGCGCACGGTTGTTCGTGTGGGTATTCGGTTTTCACGTCGCTGGCACTCACCTATTTGCCGGAAACCGAGATGTGGAGTTACAGTACTATCAAAGTCAAGAAAGACGAAACGATTCGCAGAGTGGGAATCAATTTCGGTGCTCCCGGAGACCGCGTCTCTGAAACGGGAACGCTCTGGCTCGATTACCCCAACGTCGGCGGTTCGTCCCCAGCGGTTAAGGTAACGGTCTCACCCAAACCCCGCTACTACAAACTTCACTCGGCCTTCCTTCACAAAGGCAAGCTGAACTGGGTCGCTTCTTCCGCTGTGGAAGGTGCGAAGTCGATACGCATCACCCTGTCTCAGGCCAAAAAGAAGACCAAGGCGAAGTACACAGTCCGCCTCGTCTTTGCCGAACCGAACTCCGGTTCGGGTAATCGCATTTTCGACGTGGCGATTCAAGGCAAAACCGTGCTGGAAAAGTTCGAAATCGCCCAAGCCGCCGGCAAATTGAAAAAGACGACCATCAAAGAATTCCAGGGCATCACAGCCGAAGGCGAAATCATAATCGACCTGAAATCGGTTTCGGGACAAACGCTACTCAGCGGCGTGGAGATCCTCCAAGAAAAATAATCTCTTAGCCCCCGGTGAACACACAGGGGGTGCCGCGCCCGTCAGGAAGCGTGAAGGGTTTGAATCGTTATCCGCGAAAATCTTACGTTGTGTTCTTTGTGTTGTCGTGGAAAGTTCAATTTCACCACAAAGGCACGGCGATTACAACGGACTCGATTCGTCCTTAGAAGACTTAGCGCATGCTACACGTTCGGCTTGTCTTTGGATTCACCCAGGGTTCATTCCTTTTCGAAACTCATTCGTTTCCGTGGAAGCCGCTGCGTTGGCGGATGCTGTAGGGTTCGTTCGATTTGCCTGCTGTCGAAACGAGTAACTCGGCAATCAATCCCAGCGAAATCGCCTGCGCTCCTAAAATTGTAAACGCAATCGAATACGCCAAAAGCGGTCGCGAACCGATGGGTTCGAAACCGAACGCGAACATGTTTGTGAGAATCCACAACACGCTCAGATAACCGATTCCCGTGATACCCAACAGTAAAAACAGAATCCCGAACATTCCCAAAAGATGTAACGGTCGTTGACCGTACCCGGTGAGGAATCGAATCGTGAGTAAATCGAGGAACCCGCGCACAAAACGCTTACCGCCGTATTTCGATTGCCCGTATTTGCGGGGTCGATGATGCACCGGCAGTTCGGTCACGCGAAATCCACGCGAATCCGCCATTACCGGAATGAAGCGATGCAATTCGCCGTAGAGATGCAGTTCCGCGGCAACTTCTCGTTTCATCAATTTAAGGCCACAGTTGTGATCGTGTAGTTTTAATCCGGTAAGCATTCCGACAATTCCGTTGAAAACTTTGCTGGGGTAGACCTTGTGCCAGGGGTCATGACGGTGTTCTTTCCAGCCGTTGACGACATCGTGTCCATCTTTCAGTTTGGCCAATAAAACCGGAATTTCTACCGGGTCGTCTTGCAGGTCGGCGTCAATCGTAAGAATGCTTTCTCCCAACGCAAGCTGAAACCCCGCTTTCAGCGCCGCAGCTTTGCCGAAGTTCCTGCGGAAACGAATTCCTCGGATAGAGGAATGAGCATCGGACATTTCTTCGATGGTCTTCCAGGAGTCGTCGGTGGAACCGTCATCGACAAAGAGAATTTCGTAAGCGATGTTACGGTGATCGCAAACCTGTGCGATTTCTTCTCGAAGTTCGACTAAACTCTCCGCTTCATTGTAGACTGGAACGACAATCGAAAGTTCTAGCGGGTTACTCATGCTGCTCGTTTTTAGGTGAAGATGGAAACCCATAATATAACAGTACCGTCGCCAGAATTTCAGCCGTCAACCAGACCAGTCGCAGCAAAACCGCCACAAGGACCGCCTGCCGTTGTCCGATCTGGGAATGCGTTTGCAGAATCTCCATCAGTATTCCTTCGCGAATACCGATACCACCGGGTGCGAACAATGCCGCAAAACCAAGGACGTTCGCAGCAGCCACCGCACCGACCAGAAAGAACCCATCCGCAAACGAAACCGAAGCCGACACAGACCGCAGGATCAAGCCCAGGCTCAATCCGAGCATACTCCAGGTGACAAGATAAATCAGCAATCCCTGAAAGAGTAACTGCGTGTTGACCATGCGGGAATCTCCTTCGAGATGTGCATTTTTCGCCAGCATCCAACGAGTGACTTTCGACAACAAGCGAGACAAAATCGGCAGCAAACACAACGTGATGCCGATGGCGATTAAGGGGATACTCCAATTCAACCAGGGAGCTTCTTCAATCAACGCAGGCAAAAACAGCGATGGAAAACTACAAACCGCAATCAGTGAGCCGGTCCCCATCATCCAAAGCGTTTCGTAAGTCGCCGTCAATGCCGACGAACGATAATCGACATTTTCGGATTTCAACAACGCCGAGCGAATCACCAGCACCATCGCCTTCCCCGGAATGTATTTCCCCATGTGTCCGCAATAATACGACCGAATGAGGTTTTTTGTAGACGGTGCATGTCCGGTATTGTTGAGTAATTGTTTCCAGAACCAGACCGACGGAATCCATGCTGCAAGATAAACCGTCATAGCCGGTAGTAGCCATCGGTATTGAAGATCGACCGCTTCGAATTCATCTTTCGTCCAGAGTGCATAAGCCCGCCAGCCGACGAAGAACAGCACCGCAACGCAAATTGACCATTTGGCAACGGACCAGAACGGCGATTTTTTTTCTGACTTGTCGTTCGGTTGGGACATTGCGAGTCATTCAGCACTGCCAGACAAGCCAGCAGGGTCGCCCGTCATCTTACAATCTGTCGATGGTATAAAACGAGCAGGCACTATACCGCGATGAGCCAAGCGAGAAAAGAGTGGTTCCAGAGAGTAAACTTTGCGGTGATTTGAGATGGATTAGCTTGAAAACATAGCAGGCGAAATTCACAATCCGCTGTTTCGAACTTCTTAATCTTGCACAGATATTTTCGACGATCTACCGCTTCGACCAGAGTTCCAATGTCTTCTTCGCTTCTACGCGGATTTGTACCAGGTAGTGTTTTTCGGAAATCGTTTGAAGATTCGGTGAAATATGTGCTTTTTCGGTCTCCGTCAGTTGACCGCTCAGCATGGCTAATGCCTGCAAACTGGAGAGAACCGCAAGATTGTTTCCATGTTCGTGACGGAATCGCTCATTTTTGGACGCGTCAAGATCTTGTCCGCTCACCATTTTTTGTGACGATTCCGTTTCTGTTTGGAAGTCGACATCGGATTGAGCAACGATGTAAATTCCCCAAACACCCAAAAAAACTCCGGCGAAACCACAGACTCCAGCGATGCTACCCATTCCTTTCTTGTCCGAAAGTAATCCCCAACCCGCGATAATCAATCCCATCAAAAGCAAAATCCCATACCAGAAATAAGATGTGACTGCTGTTTTCTGGGTGGAGAGAGAATTGCCATCCCCGTAGCTCTCAGTGGCTTGGGCTGCAACGGTTAAGACATCCTGAAATACGGGCAATCCCGCTTTCGACTTCTGCTGCGCCAAACCCAGAGCTGCATTCGTCTTGGTGTGCGTGTCGGGATCTCCAATCAACACTTCCAGACGGGCTTTCGAATCTTCAGAAGGGATTTGCCCTAAAGCGTACGCTGTCAATTGCCTCACGGTCGAGTCGGAATCGCCCGAGGCGACAACCAGACTATCCACTAATCCCGGCACAGCAAGAATTTTCTTCATTTTCGGTGAAAGTTCGTCGTCATCTCCCGTTTTGGCGCGATCCACGATGACAGCCAGCGAGATGATAGCGTTTTTTCTTACGTCGATATCGACATCGTTTTCCAACGCGATCGCCTTTTGTAATGTCGGGATCACTATTTGGGGTTGATCGATAAACCCCAAAGTTCTTGCGAGAAATGTCTGTTGTTTGACATCGCTTTCGTTGTTGGAATGTGTTTCAAGCTGATCGTGAAACAGGTCGCAAATGGACTGTGCGATTTCGGGATTTTCGGAGAGTTTTTCGTCAGTCTCGTCGTCTGCTTCGTCGGCTCGAAGCATTTGGGCGAGTTCGAGTGCGGCACGCCAACGGATGTTATCGTTGGGGCTATTGATTCTGACCAGGAGCTTCTTCCAGTCCTGATCGTTCGAGGCAAGCTTTACGAACAACACCAATACCCCCACAATCACCAACACGATCAAGCCCGGAACCAAAAAAAGTTGTACGATAAATCCCGCAGACGGAGGTTGTACGGGGGGGAGGTCTTCGGGAAGCGAACTGCTCTGCGAAGATTCCATTGGGTCGTCTTGGATTTCTTCCGAATCGGACATCGATCGTCGAACTTGAGAGTGTGACAGGAAATAAGCAAAGCGAATCCATTCTTGACCACGACCTTTAAGTCTAGAATCGTGGAATCATGCGTCAAGTCTGAAGGAGAAACGGTGTTCGAATTCATGATGAAATAGCGTTCCGTCCTCGTAGGACGTTGACGATCTCATTGACGCTTTCTTTAATCGACTGAATCGGGCCTTGCTACCATCTTGGTATGGGAACATCGACAACCCCCCGTGCTTATTCTGTTGCCGATAATTTCACAGACATCCCAATTTAACATCCTGTAAGTGGTGTTTCCAAAACGAGTTCGGCACTTAAGGCAGAAATCCGAACCGTGCTTTAGTTTTGAGCGGAGTTGTTCGATTTTAAGGTAGGAGTCTTTTCTCTTTTCAGCATTCGAAGCAACAACTGAAATTCGTTCAAAGGGCAGGTTCATGGAAGAACAAAAAGCCATCGCCGAGGAAATCCAGCCAAAACGCAGGCTGGGACGAGGGTTAAACGCTTTATTGGGTGGACGGGCAAAAGTGACCCCAAAGCGGGAGGAATCCGACGACCAGAAAAACGAGATTCACGTCGATTTGATCGAACGGAATCCGTTCCAGCCACGCAAGGATTTCGACCGGGATTCCCTCAAAGAACTGATGGAGAGTGTGATACAGCATGGGGTGTTGCAACCATTGTTGGTTCGACCGTGTGAGGGGGGCTACCAACTGATTGCTGGTGAACGGCGCTGGTTGGCGGCGAAGCAGGCTGGTCTCGATATGGTTCCCTGCCGCGTGTTGAATCTGGACGACCGAGAACTTTGCGAAGCGGCGATCGAGGAAAATCTGAAACGCAAGGATCTCAACGTCCTCGAGAAAGCCCAGGCATTCCACGAATATCTACAGCGGTTCGAAAGCACAATTGAAGAACTGGCGAAACATCTCAGTTTGAATCGATCCACCGTGAGTAACTTTCTGCGTTTACTCGAGTTGTGCGATGAGGTCAAACTAGCACTTTCGCAGGAAAAAATGACCAACGGTCATGCACGGGCATTGTTGAGTCTGGATCACGCACAACAAAAGGAGTTCGCCGAACGAATCGTCGCCGAGGCGTGGACTGTCCGTAAAACCGAAAAGGAAGTAAAGAGCCTGTCGAATGGAGAGTTGACCCAGGACGCCGAGGTGATTCCCTTCGAGAAATCTGCAACGTACGAACTCACACCACATCTGCTTTCATTACAAGAACAACTCCGCAGCATGTTGGGTTCTCGTGTGGAAATCAAACTTAGTGGCAGGGAAAAGGGGAAGATCGTGATTTCCTTCGATTCCAACGAAGAATTCGAGCATGTTGTCCGGGAGTTAAGAAGGGCCGCTTGAGGATCTTGTTTTTTGCCGTAAGTTCAAACCTGCTCTAAGGATTCGGGTTTGTCGGATCTTGGAATCCTGCTATAAATCGCTGCGAGATTTCCTTTTTGCCGGGTGCTTTTTCCCACGTCACTTCACGGGGTGGAAACCACATCCGACACCACTCATCTTGTCATGCCCAGCATGACCGACAGGTTCATTCCCCCGATGACATTTCGTACCGCCTCTTATATTCTGATCTTGGTGGTGTATCTACCGGGATTGCTGGTGTTCACCAGGCGGAAGCGAATTTTGCATTTCCCCATCGTTTCGATGACGTTTCTTGGCATGTTCGTCTTTAATGCGGTGGGAAGCATTTTTGTGATGTATCCGGAAAGCTGGGGTCGGCCGGATTTCTTCACTCCGGAATATGTCGGACTGCTGGTGCTTCAAGCCGTGATGTTCTATTTGGTCGTCACACCTTATCTACTTTTCTCGAACCCCCAAAAGCGACGCATCTCTCAGAATCCGGATTTCGATCGACCGTTCTTAAAAGTCTTGCTGGTGTTGATGACAGCCTTAGTTGCGATTTATGTCTGGAAGGTTGGCACTCCCCCGCTGTTGACGATTATGAGCAGCTCGCTGAATCTTCAAGATATGATTCGAATTCGAACGGAACGCGTTTATGGTTTGACGAATTTCTGGTTTTACAATTTAGGTTTCACAGTCATCCCGTTATTTGCTTCGATCTTTGCCATGGGAAGACACGTCTTTTCCGAGAAGCCTTCTCCCCGATTGAAGTGGGTCGTGCTGTTGTGCATTCTTGTGAATGCGCTGCCCGGTGGAAAAGGGCATGTTCTCGATTTCTGCACAATCCTGATGCTCTCCTATTTCCTGTTAACCGGATGGCAGGAAGAATCTTCTGCTTCGTTGGCACTTCCCGGGATGAGATCTCATCCTCTTTGGAAAAGAAAGAAACCGCAATTCTCTTATTGGAAAATGAGTTGCTTGCTGGGAATCGCGTTTGTGCCTGTTCTTTTTATGTACAAAGTGTATCTGGGACCGATGATGCGGTTTTCGGATTTGTTTCGTCCGCTGTTATACCGCATTGTCGGAGTGTATTCCGAAGCGATGGCAGGCTGCACCGTTTATGTGAAGCAGTATTTCTTCCTGGATGGCGTCACCTTACCCACGGTGCATGGATTGCTGGGACACCAACGGGTGAATCTCGATGCGCTGATGCACCAGTTTATGTTTGGTGCGAACGGATCGGTCACGTTATCGGCCACAGCGGAAGGTTATATCAACTTCGGCTGGACCGGGTTCGTGCTGATGTGCGGTGTGACGTATGTCAGCATGATTATCGTCGAACAGGGATTGAACCTCCTCAAAAGCGATCTCTTAACACTGACTTTCATCGCGTTTTATGCCGGTATCGCCACGAAAATCTCGCAAATCGGTTTGTTCGCGGTCTTTGTGTCGTTGACCTACACCACGTTGGTGGTGATGTTGATTGTCACTCGGAAGTCGTTGGAACTCGGTGTCGAACTCAAACGGACTCGCTGGAACCGCGGATGAAATGAAGATTCTCTTAATCACACATTCTTATTGGCCGGATGTTTCTCCGCGTGCGACGAGGTGGACTGCTCTCTCGGAAGAGTTTGTGCGACGAGGCATCGCTATGACGGTCGTCGCTGCAAGATCGCCCGAAACAGGACCATTCACGGAACGTAACGGCGTGAAAATCCATCGCGTCGGTAGTGGCTTGGTTGCATCGATAAGATCCCATCTTTCGGGAAAGAGAAAATCCTTGAAGACCCGGTCTCCGCAAAGTTCTGCGAACGATTCGAAAAGTATACTGAAAGGGATCGTACACAAGATGATCGAGCAATTACACGATAAGTTTTGGAAAAAACGCTACTGGCCCGATCATGCCACACTCTGGTGTAAGCCGGCGACGAAAAAGGTATGCGCGCTATTGAGTTCGGAAGAGTTCGACGTGCTGATCTCGTCGTCGTTTCCATTTTCGGGTCATTGGGTAGGATTTCATGTGAAGAAACGGTTTACGAACCTGCCTTGGCTGATCGACGTTGGCGATCCGTTTTCGTTTCTTGAAAGTACGCCTCCCAACAACTATCGACGATACCGAAAAAAGAACAATCGGGTCGAGAGAGAAATCTACAACGAGGCCGATGCGATTTCAGTCACAACCGAGAGAACGCTCGAAAAGTATGTCGAACGCTATCCCGAATGCGCAGCGAAAATCCATGTGATTCCACCATTGGCTCCAGAAATTGCACCCTCTTCCCAGACCGGAAATCTCGAAAACGACTGTCTGAAACTTGTCTATCTCGGGACTTTATACAAAGAAATTCGTTCGCCGAAAATGCTGCTGGAAGTCTTCCGACGATTACAACAACAACCGTGTCAGAAAGAAATCGAGCTGCATTTTTATGGAAGGTACGAGTCGTGCCTGGACGAGTTCGAGCCTTACTCCGAGATCGTCGGCAATAAAATTCACCTGCATGGAGAGGTTTCTTATGAAGAAGCATCGACCGCAATGCACAATGCAGATGTGTTAATCAACATCGGCAATCGCACGTCGTTTCAATTACCCAGCAAGGTCGTGGAATATGCAGCCTCTGGAAAACCGATTTTGAACTTCGCCTCGATCGAAGGCGACAGTTCCGAGCGATTTCTCGGTCGCTATCCAAACTCGTTTTTGGTGAACCCACCCAAGATACAAAATGACCAAACAACATTGCTCAACAGTCTGATCGCGTTTTTGAATAATGCCTCCGATCTCGATGAGACGACAATTCGCAAGTGGTGCAACCCCTATTTTGTGGATTCGCTGGCAGATCGTTACCTGGAACTAATTGACAGAACGAGGGAATCCAAACGCCCTCTTTCGTTACCTCTTCCGAAAGCCGCATGATATTTCGATGACCTGTCCCGAATATCAATCTATTTGCATTACAGGGGGAACCGGTTTTCTGGGTCGGTACGTCGTCGAGAAATTGTTAGCAACGACGAAATTCCCGTTACGGTTGCTCTCCCGAAGACCGAACGAAAAATCGTTTGCAAACAATTCCCGAATCTCGTTTATTCGCGGCGACATTCTCGACGCGTCGTCATGGAAACCATTTCTACAACCAAATTCACTGGTGATCAACCTCGCTTATCTGGAGGACGCATCTCGTGAAGAAAATCTGCGAGCTGTCGGCGGTCTGCTTTCGCTTGCCGACGAGAAGTCTTGTCCCAGGTTTCTGCATTGCAGCACAGCGGTGGTTGTTGGAAAGACTTCAACAAGCACGATCGACGAGACCACTCCCTGTCATCCCGCGACCGAATATGAGCGAACAAAATACGATATCGAACAACTAGTATCGAACCGAAATGCTCCGAAAATGGAGACTGTTTCTCTCAGACCGACTGCCATTTTTGGGGCGGGAGGAAAAAACCTCGTCAAACTGGCGGACAACCTCACCAACGATACGAGTGCTTTGCGATTTCTGAAAAATAGTCTTTATGGAAAACGAAAGCTGAATGCGGTCTCTGTCGAGAACGTGGCCGCTGCAATTTCGTTTCTGGCTACAACGGAGAAACTTGTCGGTGGTGAAACCTACATCGTCTCGGACGACGATGCCGACGAAAATAATTATCGGGATGTCACGAAATATCTCAGCAAAACCCTGAAGCTTCACGGCTGTCATTTTTTGCATGTTCCCGTTCCCAACTTTTTCCTTCGCAGAGCGCTGTCACTCAGTAGTCGAAGCAACACAAATCCACAACGAACTTATAGCAGTCGAAAGATCGAGTCGCTCGGTTTTCGAAAACCGATTTCTTTTTTCACAGGACTGGTATCGTTTTGCGAATGGTATCGCGAACGAAGACAGCTCTAAACGAAGGACTCCGATGGCTCTGCCAGTGCCTCGGGATCGATCGACCGTACAATACCACGCCCTTCGAAGACTCAGGGCGTGCCACCTTTTTTCAGGTTTTCATCGCCGCGAGACCCTGGCACGAAATTACCATGAACGCTGTCAAAAAAATTTTGATCGTGAACGCGACGATGGACCCCGTCACCGGGGGCGGGACAGCGGAACGATCTTACCGACTGGCAAAGTATCTGGCGGAAGCCGGAAGAAAGCCGAATGTCCTCACGTTCGACATTGGTGAAGCGGATTCCCGATTGAATCAATTGAAGAATGTCGGCGTGACGGTGTTACCTTGCGCAAGTCGTCGTTTTCTTGTACCCTTTTTCAAGTTCAGAATCATCGCGAAACTAATACGCAGTTGCGATGTACTGCATCTTACCAGCCATTGGACAATTCTAAACGCGATTTGCTATCGCTATGCCAGAATCTACGGGAAGCCGTTCGTGATTTGTCCTGCGGGAACGTTACCCGCGGTCGGTCGCTCGCTTCGGTTGAAAGATTTCTACAACCGATGCGTGGGCAATCGAATTCTCCTGGATGCGAACCGGGTCGTTGCGGTGACGGCAGGAGAGCTGCCGGGATTGCTTCCCTTCGTACAAAACCCGAAGCGACTCGTTGTGATTCCCAACGGAGTCGATGACGATGCGTTTCGGAATGAAGACACAGTCGAGTTTCGTCGGGTTCACAAACTCGGCAGCGATCCGTACATTCTGTTCCTGGGAAGATTGGACCCGAATAAAGGTCCGGACTTGTTAGTCGAGGCGTTCGCGAAAATCTCGGAAAAACATTCGCAATACAAGCTGGCGATCGTCGGACCCGACGATGGCATGAAGCAGGACCTCCAGCGAAGAGTGAGTGAATTATCGTTGGGTCCGCGTGTGCGGTTCCTGGGTTATCTGGGGGGAAAAGACAAACGGGCAGCGTACCAAGCGGCGGATTTCCTTGTCGTCCCGTCTCGTCGAGAAGCAATGTCCATTGTCGCGGTTGAAAGCGGCGCTGCGGGAACGCCGGTGTTAATGACCGATATCTGCGGATTCGACGAAGTGCAAGAGATTGACGGCGGAATGGTGGTCCCGGTTTCTGTCGAAGCTCTCGCGGACGGAATCCACAAGCTACTACAGAATCGCGAACGACTCAAATTGATGGGATCAAATTTGAATTCCTATGTTAAAGCGAATTTTAGCTGGCGTTCGGTCGTGAAAAAATATCTGACCCTGTTCGATGAAGTCTGCGCAGAGGATACTCCCTGTGTGGAATTCACAAAGGTTCCCTTCGAACGTGCCGGTTGATTCTGCCCGAAAAACTGATATCTTTGATATTCCAGCATCAAAAAAGAGCTGCGACCGTAAGGGAGCGTCCCACGTTCTCACACAGCCACGCCCTTCGAAGACTCAAGGCGTGCCACCCGGTGATTTCAACAAACCGTTCTTCAGATCAATTGCCTCATGATGTCACAAGAACTCGAATCGAAAATTTCCGACAAATCTGCGGTGATCGGCGTGATCGGCCTCGGTTATGTCGGACTCCCCTTGATCAACGCCTTCGTCAAGGTCGGCTTTCGGTGTCTGGGGTTCGACGTCGACCAATCCAAGGTCGATCGACTTCAGGCGGGCGAGAGCTACATCAAGCATGTTCCTTCGGAAGTGGTCTCTTCATGGATTTCAGCAGAGAAGTTTCAATCGACTTCCGATCTCTCCCGGTTGAGCGAACCGGACGTACTGCTGATCTGTGTCCCGACTCCGTTGACCGACAGCCGTGACCCCGACCTCGCTTATGTTGAAAGCACTGCCGAATCGATCTCGAAAACACTTCGAGCAGGTCAACTTGTCGTTCTGGAAAGTACGACCTATCCCACAACCACTCGCGAGATCATGCTACCAATTTTTAAGAGGAGTGGCTTAATCTGCGGGGATGATTATTTTCTGGCTTACAGCCCAGAAAGAGAAGACCCCGGCAATCCCGATTATTCCGCCGAGGGAATACCCAAAGTCGTTGGTGGTCTCGACGAAACGTCCTGTCAACTAGCCGTGCAATTGTACTCGCAAGCCATTGTGAAAGTGATCCCGGTTTCGAGTCCGGAAATTGCCGAGGCGTGCAAAATTCTGGAGAACACCTATCGCGCGGTGAACATCGCCCTGGTCAATGAATTGAAAGTTCTTTTCGATCGGATGGGGATCGATATCTGGGAAGTCGTCGATGCGGCCAAGACGAAGCCGTTTGGCTTTCAGGCGTTTTACCCCGGTCCGGGTTTGGGCGGACACTGCATTCCCATCGATCCGTTTTATCTAACCTGGCTGGCTCGCAAGCAGGGACTGATGACGCGGTTCATCGAATTGGCAGGGGAAGTCAATTCGCGCATGCCGGAATATGTGATTTCGCAGCTAACCAAATTCTTAAACGATGAAGGAAAACCGGTTCGCGGAAGTAAAATCTGTTTGTTGGGGATGGCGTACAAAAAAGATGTTGACGATCCACGGGAAAGCCCGTCGTTCGAGTTAATGGAACTGCTACTCGAACGCGGAGCCGACCTTGTCTATAACGATCCGCACATTCACGAACTTCCCAAAATGAGGCACTACGACGTTCCCGAAATGAAAAGCTGCGAACTGACAGAAGATCTGCTCAGCGCACAGGACTGTGTGTTAATCGCCACGGATCATACGGCATACGATTACAATTTTATCGTGAAGAATTCCATATTCGTTCTCGATACCAGAAATGCAACCAAAAGCGTCAAAGTGGGCCGCGAGAAAATCCGCAAAGCGTAATGTGAAAGTAGAATTCCAAATCCAATGTCGCAAACCGAAACCACCGCAACCAAGCTTACCGTCATCGAAGATGCAACCTGCACATTTTGCGGTTGCGTTTGCGACGATATGGAATTGACGGTTGAAGACAATCGCATCACCAAAGCGAAGAACGCCTGCGTCCTCGGCAAGGCGTGGTTCTTCAATCATCACATCGAAGAGCGGCCCGAAGCCATGATCGATGGAAAACCAGTCTGTTACGAAGAAGCGATCGACAAAGCGGTCGATATTCTCTCTCACGCACAGTACCCCGTCACCTATGGACTTTCCGATACCACTTGCGAAGCGCAACGAATTGCGGTTGCCATTACAGACTGGATTGGCGGCACGATCGATACGACGACATCGGTTTGTCACGGACCCTCGGGCATGGCGTTTCAAGGTGTCGGTGAAGTGACCTGCACGCTCGGTGAGATCAAAAACCGTGCAGACTTCATTATTTTCTGGGGCGGGAATCCCGCGGAAAGCCATCCGCGTCATTTCACGAAATACAGTCTGATGCCCAAAGGCGAATTCGTTCCCAATGGTCGCAAAGACCGCACGGCGGTGCTGATCGACGTGCGTCGTACAAAAAGTGCTAAAGCTGCGGATATTTTTCTGCAATTGAAACCGCGTAGCGACTTCGAACTGGCCTGGGCGTTACGCGGTCTCGCCAAGGGAATTGCAATCGATTCAAGCATCGAAGAGAAAACGGGGATTCCGCTGGAGACGCTGAGAGACCTGATGGATCGCATGAAGAAAGCGAAATTCGGGGCAATTCTCTTCGGTATGGGAGTGACCATGACGCGAGGCAAACATCTCAACAGTGAAGCGGTGCTTGCGTTGGCGCGGGACATGAACGAGCACACGCGCTGGGTCGCCAAACCGATGCGAGGCCACGGCAACGTCACGGGGGCGGACAATGTTGTCTCCTGGACCACGGGGTATCCTTTCGGGGTGAGTCTCAGTCGCGGTTATCCACGCTTCAATCCGGGAGAATTCACGACGACCGATCTCTTAGCGCGAGGCGAAGCGGATGCGGCGCTTATTATCGCTTCCGATCCCATGTCCAATTTCACACAACCAGCCCGAGATCATTTCGAGAAAATTCCAAGCATCGTTCTCGATCCCAAGCTAAGCGAGACTGCCAAGGTGGCGACGGTCGCATTTACGACTTCGACCTATGGCATTAACACTGCGGGGACGGTTTATCGCATGGATGACATCCCGATCACGCTTCGGCCTGCTTTTCCTTCGCCATACAAAAGCGATTACGAGATTCTCAAAATCATCGAAGAAAAAGTGCGCGAGAAGTTGAGCATCTCCTGCGATCTGGTGGTTTGAATCATTCGTTAAAAACGGAGCGAGCCTGGAGAAGATCAACTTCTCCAAGCTCGTGGCCTCACGTTCGAGTTGTGACTCTCAGGTGCTAGTATCGCAAAAAGGTTGGCCTACTCCGTGTTCCTGGTTGTTCGGCTACGAAAATTATTTTCCGCAGCAACTGGTCTTGTGAGTACATCCGCAGTTACGATGGCGGAAAATACGTCGGAAATTGAAATGCCTTCTGCAGCCGCTGCGCCATCCTCTGTTGCAGCAGGTCTTCGGTGCTGGTTTGCAGCACTTGGGAGCCGGTTTGCTACATTTGCGAGGTGCGGGCTTGCAGCATTTCCGTGCTGGTGCACATTTTTTCGGTGCTGGTTTGCAGCACTTGGGAGCCGGTTTGCAGCACTTTACGGTCTTCGTGCAAGAATTGTTGAAACGATTGAAAATACCGGCGTCGGCACTTGAGGCACTCATACAGACGAGCGCCAATCCAGCTGTAAGGGACATCCACTTCATTGTAACTTCTCCTCTTATCGAATTCGAAACGAACGTGAAGAACTCCTGGTGTGAAACTTGTGGACAACAACGTCCGGCGAATCGTTCGGGAGTCCAACATAACAAAACAAAATGAACAACTCTGTCCAAGGTTTTCGGCAACGGAATCGGGAGAAGCCAAACGAGAGAGCTATTTTTTAAGACGAATCTGTCTACATGCGGTCTATCGAACGAGTTGTACCGATTCTGCTCTCCCTACGATCCGCATGAGCCAACCATCCCTCTTTGCTGGAATCGCAGTCGCTCACTGAACCGTTTGTTTCTAAACAGGTTTGAACTCTCAATGGTATTCGTTATGTTGGAGACGTCATCGTTACGACCGTTTCAATCTGCATAAACACTCGTTCGGGAAGCTCACGTGAAGCTGGATTTCGTCCTCTGCGTACTTCTGCCTTTGATTATTTTCTTGTTCATTCTTGGGAATCTCGCGCGAAGTTATGCGAAGGTACGGTTGATGACGCTCAGGCAGGCTTGGTCTTGGAGTGTCGTTGCAGCGTTTTTTGCCCTGCTGGCAATTCTGTTATCCTTCGAACCGCTTGGCGTTTCGACAAAATGGATCGAACGAGCTTGGTTTCTGACGTTCGTGCTGGCGACGATTCCCGGTATCTCGGTACTGGGTGCGAGAAAACCGGGTAATGTTGCCTGGAACTGGTTTATCCTGCTCCCACTTTGTTTGGTACTTTTTTTGCCAGCCGTTGACCGAACGGGAATTACGAAACAAATCGATCTCGAATGGCCAAGATATTTTGGACATTGCTTCGTTTTATTGATGGGAGTCGGAAACTATTTTGGAACCCGTGATACGTTGAAGTCGATGCTCTTCTTTTCCTCGGTTGTTGGATTGGGGCTGACGTTTACACCGGCTGTCGATGCGATCCCGTCGATCGAACCACAATCGCTTCGCGCGCTCAGCGTGCTCTTTCTTTTACCCTTGGCCTTTCCCAAGCGACTTTCAACTGTGAGAAGAACACGCGGTTTCAGTCCCGAAAATATCTGGCGAGAATTCCGAGATGCTTACGGTATCGTCTGGGCTAAGCGCGTCATGGACCGCGTCAATCGTTCTGCTGAAGAAGAAAACTGGCCTGACCGACTCGGTCTTGACGGAATTGTTTCTTGCAAGAAAAATCGCAATTCGAAGGAGATCGAACACTCCAATCAAAGGTTTCGCGATATTCTCCGCTGGCAATTGAAACGGTTTTACGACGATGATTGGATCGCTGCGTACTTCCCTACTGACGAAGAAACTAACTTTCCTCAAGAATCTCCCGATAGACCTCTCTAATTTGTGCGGTCATATTTTCATGACGGAATTGCTCGGTGAATTTTTCGCGTCCCGTAGTTCCCAGACGATTTCGCAACTCGGCATCTTCCGCCAATATCATCATCGCCTGCGACAACTCCTCGACAGATTCGGCAGGGAGTAAAAATCCGGTTTCGCCCGGAATCACCACCTCTGGGGCACCGTCGATGTCGTAGCTGATAACCGGCTTCCCGGCAATCAACGCCTGAGGTAACACCCGTGCCAGACCTTCCCACAGGCTGGTATGCACATCGATGTCCATTGCGTGGATTTAGTTGGGGATTTCGTCGGGGGGGACCAGCCCCGTGAATAGGAAGTGTTCGCTCAATCCCAACTGCGTGATGCGTTTTTGAAAATCGTTTTTCAGAATTCCGTCGCCTATAAACAAAAACCGAACATGAGGAATCCGCTGGACCACTTGTTTGGCAGCCGCAATGACAAATTCATGTCCCTTCAGATGAAACAGTCGCGCGATTTTTCCGATGACGATTTGCTCGGAAGAGATTCCCAATTCCGCTCGTTTTTGTTGAGGGTCGATTTTGGGATGCAGAAAGGCATCGACGTCGAACCCGCTATAGATCGTCTGAAACTTTTCCTTCGATGCAATTCCTGCTGCGATGTACCGATCGGACATCGCATCACAAACGCTAATGAATTTTTCACATCGTTTGGCGGCCCATTTCTCCGCGATGATGTAAGCGCGATGGAAAATGGGATTTTGACCGCGATGAAACGACGCACCGTGAATCGAATGCACCGCAGGAATGCCCAGTTTTTTTGCCGCCGCACGTCCAAGAATTCCCGCTTTAGAGCTGTGTGTATGAACGATTTGGGGTCGGTATTCCTTCAGCATGCGAATCAGTTGGCGGTAACTTTTCCAGTCGTTTCGCGGATGGAGATTTCTCTGCATCGCTTCGACGATACGAATATCCAAACCTGCCTTAAGTCCTTTTTCAACCAGACTTCCCTCGGGACCGACACCCGGCCCGGTGATCAGCGTGACGTCATCGCCGAAAAGTTCCTGCTGATCTTGTACATTGAAAAGCGTGTTTTCCTGTGCTCCCCCGACAATCAACCGCGTAATGATGTGTGCCACTTTCATATAAGCTGTGATCGCTCAAAATGGAAACCGGGAAAATCGAAAACAGCATGATGAATGACTCGGTCTGCTACGAACAGAGTTCAAGTGGGACATTTCACTTCTTTTTCATAATTGACGTAGATCAGATGCAATCCCTTTGCGGGTGCAGTTTCTCCCGCTCGAGATCGATCGCCCGATTCAATAATTTTCTGCATATCCTCGGCATCGAAACGACCTCGTCCCACTTGATGTAATGTCCCGACGATGGCACGAACCATATTGTAAAGAAACCCGTCGGCGACAATCTCGAAACTGAGATAATCTCCATCGGGATGTTCTGCAAATCCTGTTGTCGTTTCTCCAAAGGGTTCACGGTTCCATCCCCGCCATTCTTTCATACGGGTGCAGGTCGCTTTCATCACCGTTCTGACACTGGTCGATTTGTTGGGAAACTGCGACTCGAAACAGCGAAAATCGTGCTTGCCGATCAAGTATGCCGAAGCACGCTGCATCGCCTCGAGATCCAGAACCTGTGAAATTCGCCAGACATAATTCCGCAGCAGAGGATTGGAAACCCGGCGGTTGAGAATGAAGTATCGGTAACATTTCCAACAGGCAGAATAGGTTGCGTGAAAATCTTCGCGGACTTCTTTTGCTGAATGAACCACGATGTCGTCAGGCAGAAAATTCTGTAAACCGGGTAGAAATTTCTCCGTAGCAATGTTGCTGGTCGTTCGGAAATTCGCAACCTGTCCAAGGGCATGCACGCCAGAGTCGGTTCGACTGGCTCCTGTGATGCGAATCGATTCACCAGTGAGCTTTTCCACTGCGGATTCGACCTTACTTTGCACCGAGACCCCGTTCGGTTGGACCTGCCAACCGACATAGTCGGTTCCGTCGTAAGATAAAGTCAAACAGATATTTCGCATGTGTTGAATTCGCAAAACAGCATGATCGAAATTCGGCAGCGGAAATGGAAAGTATTCCGCATTTTCGAAGATCCCTGGAATCTTTAAGAGTCCGGGGATCTTTTTTTGGAACTGCCGGGATTGAAACGACCGGGATGCATTTGGAATGCTGGGATTATCGAACGGGGTGCTGTTCGGTGACATCGGTGACCGTGACACCGGGGGTCAGCGTGCCTTCCTTCACTACCGATGCCATGTATCCGCAGCGACCAACGATCTCTTCTTTCAGCTTTTCGTCAATCGCATCGAGAACGAAGCAGGGTTTGCGCGGTTCTTCGAGCTTGATCACAATTTCACCGAGTTGCAACAAAGTTCCCGACTGCATCTTTTGAACATGAACGTTTCGCAGCGTGATATTTTCGCCAATGCTTCCCGGTGCGAGGCGATATCCTTCTTCGCATAGCTGAAGCATGATTTCTTCATCGAATAACGAAATCGCGCGAATCGCTTTAGCGTGCTTTAAGTGTTCGTGTTCGTCTCCTGCAATTCCTGCGGCAGTCACCCGAACACTCTCTTGAGGGAGTTTAGGAATTCCACCGTCAGAAAGGCAGACCGCCATGACATGAGGATAATCGCTCACTGATTGATTCCTATCCGGAGTTCATTCCAAAGAGATATAAGTCACACAACGCCTCGAAGATAGGGTATCGTCAATTTGGAATCAACGAAATTTGATGTCCCCTTTGGAAAATTTAGCCGATTTCGCGCGATGCCTGGTTTTACTGAAACCAGGCAAGGCGACCGCAACGTGCGAGATTAATCGAAACGTTCCTCGAAACAGAATTCGAACGCATCGGTTCCAATCTACGACAAAGTTGCCTGGACCGAGCAAAGGCTAATCGATGACTTTCATCGCCATGAAAAACTCTCCTTGAGGAATGACTTTCGTTTCGCTTGGAATTGACCGTATTCTCTCGGTTGAGGAGAATGAGAACGCGACCGTTTTCTATTTTTTGCCGTCAAATCGACGCCACCCAAGGCTTCCCTGTCTCTTATGAGTACAGCGAGCGTGACGTCGGGAAAACGGGAGTTGTCCGCAGTCGGCGCGTTCGCATTCAAAGAAGGGTTGCCATGTTTCGATTCCTTACCGTAACGCAGGTCGGTTGTCGCCGGTTCTTCCCGCGCGATTTGATACACAGAATAACTACACTGACGATTTTTGTCGGATTGTGCTGTGTTCTTCAACTCATTTCGATGCAACCGCTTCGCGCACAGTCGGGACGTCGCCCGAATATCGTACTCTGCATGGCGGACGACCTTGGTTATGGCGATGTCGGTTTTCTGGGGAACAAAATCGTCAAAACGCCGCATCTCGACCGCATGGCTAAGGTGGGAATGGTCTTCCGCAGATTTTACGCTTCTTCGCCGGTGTGCAGCCCGACAAGAGGAAGCGTTCTCACCGGCAGACATCCTTACCGCTACAGAATTCTAACGGCGAATTCCGGTCATATCCTCAAAGAAGAAACAACGCTGGCGGAATTACTCAAAGACGAAGGTTACACCACCGGGCATTTCGGAAAATGGCATCTGGGAACGCTCACCAAAACGAAAAGGGAATCCAACCGTGGCGGTCCGCGTGGAGTGAAACATTTTGCACCTCCGTGGGAACACGGTTTCGATTATTGTTTTTCCACCGAAGCCAAGATTCCGACGTTCGACCCCATGTTGAAACCGAAAGGAATTCGCCGAAAAACCTGGTGGAACCCGATCCTCGAAAAAAAGAATGCGACAAAGTACGGAACCGGGTATTGGTCCAACGGAAAAGAAATCCGCGAAAATCTTTCCGGGGACGATTCCCGCATTGTGATGGACCGTGCGATTCCCTTCATCGAAAAGGCTGTTGAAAATCGAACGCCGTTCTTCGTCATCGTCTGGTTTCACGCTCCGTATTTACCGGTTGTCGCCGACGAGAAACATCGTCACCTTTATCCAAACGCAAATCCCTACCGGCAAAATTATTACGGTTGCATCACCGCACTCGACGAGCAAATGGGAAGACTGCGAAAAACATTGCGCGATTTGAAAGTTGCCGACAACACGCTTCTCTGTTTCTGTTCGGACAACGGTCCCGAGGGACGCAAAGGACAGGCACCGGGTTCGGCAGGCGTTTTTCGCGGTCGAAAACGTAGTCTTTACGAAGGGGGTGTTCGCGTCCCCTCGATTGTGGAATGGCCTGCGAAAATCGCTGGAGGATCCTCGACAGATTTCCCTGCAAGCACACTCGATTATTTTCCCACGGTCGTGGAAGCCCTCGGTCTTGCGGAGAAAGTCCAAGTCAAACCGCTGGACGGTGTGAGTCTATTAGCAATTCTATCGGGCAAAAATGTGCAACGCCCCAAGCCCATTCCGTTCGAATCCGGGCGCCAAATTGCACTTTCGGGAAATCGATTCAAATTGTACGGGAAACTCCCCACCCGGAAGAAGCGAAGGAGGAAACAGAACAAAAACAGCGCGAAAAGAACAAAAATAAGGCAAACAGAGATTTTTTGGGAACTTTACGATCTCCAGAACGATCCAACGGAGAGTCAGAATCTCGTCGATCGACACCCGGAAGTTTTCAAGAAGCTGAAAACACAACTTCTCCAATGGAGGCAATCGTACCAGAACAGCCGCAAGGGGAGAGATTATCGGAATGACGAGTAGCATACGTCTCCCTTAGAGACTAGCGATTTGACAGCGGGCCAGCTGAAAAACCGTAAACGATTTCATTCTTCCCGGGGAGATCCGGTTGAAGGAATTTCGTAATTACACCCGTTTTTGAAGTATTGCCGAGAGAAAACGGCAATCGTGACGCGTCATTTTTTACAATCCATTGTCGGTGATTATGTCGAAACGATTCGATCGCTTGAAGGTTACGTTCGTCGGCGAAATACTCGTTCTGAGCATTCGAGACAAACTCGCATGGAACGGTTCCGACCTGTCATTGTTGCGCGATGCGCTGCTAAATTTTGCGGACAATGATGATCGAGGGGCAATCGGTATCGAACTCGACGGCATCACCTATGTTCCCAGCGGTTTCTTCGGAATGCTTTATGATTTCCACGATAAAGGTTTTGCGGTTCATCTTTTTCATCCGCAGGAAAAAGTACGCAACATGCTCTGGTTTCGGCACTTCTTCGAGGTGAAACAACCCAAATGCTATCGCCTGTGTTTGAGGCCCCCGCGCTCTTTCAATGAGGAACAGAACGAGCCTCTTCCGGCGACGACCGTGGAATAGGCGATCGGTGCAATAGGTCTCTTCGTACCAGCTTTGCAATAAGTCTCGACGAAATCGTTCGCTTCAAGGAGAAAACAAGTTCGATTGTCGCAATAGGTGATATAATCGTCGAAGACGAACCTGTTGCATTGTGGCTAATTCTCTGGCTGAGGACAGAGCGATGAACCTCTCATTTTTACGCAATTCGAATGTCCGTTCGGGAACAGTTTTTTCGGCGACGATTCTTATCTTCGCATTATTCTTGCTCGGCTCACCTGCGAACGCTCAGCGCTATACCGTCAAGTATCCCAAAGATCGGCAGGGAAAGAGAAGCACTTCAAAAAAAGTTTCTCGCACCAGTATCGAAGTCATCGTACTTTCCCAACGTGGTGCAGGCTTGCAGGCACAGCAGTGGAGCAGAGTTTTTCAAAAACTGGGTGTTTCTTTGCGAGTGAGAAAGGGACGTCTTAACGATACCATTGGCGTGACCCAGCAAATCGTCGGCACTTTTCGACGTGTCACATTAACAGGGCAAATGACAGCGCGCGGGACACTCGATTTTGCCGAGCGCAGCTTTTCGCGCCGAGATTCGGGCAATCTGAAAAAATGGATCGACGAATTAAAGAAATTCGGTGCGCAAGGTTCGCCCGAAGGAAAAGCATTATGGGGATTGAAGAAGAAGCAGTTCGAACGGGTTTTCAACACTTTGAAGAAACCTCTGAAAAACGATGTCAAAGGGAAGAAACTCAAAGAGGCTATCGCTGCGATGAATTTTCCGAGAGAATTCAAGCCGAAATTTTCACCTCAGACGAATCGAATGCTAAATTCGCTCGCCCCGGACCGTCTCGTTATCGGTCGGGAGTTTCGGGATTTAAGCAATGGGACGTCACTGGCGATTCTCTTGAAAAAACGCGGTTTGGGATTTTATCCGCTACGACACGCTGAAGGTTCTGTGGAGATAGTCATCGAGCCGTTGGTAAAGTCGAAAAAATTCTGGCCTATTGGTTGGGAGCTTTCTCGGTTTAAGATGTCCCGGCAAAAGACGGCACCGAAACTTTTTGAACTGATTCCGGTGAGCCTTGAAGATGTCCCGTTTCAGGGAACTTTGGACGCAGTGGAAAAGAAAATTGAAATCCCAATTTTCGTAGATCGTTATGCGATATCACTCGCAGAGATCGATCTTGAAAACGCATCGGTGTCTTACCAGAAATCCCGCACGACGTGGAACCTGCTCATCAAGGCAATCTCTTCCAAACACAAATTGACAAGCCGTTTGAAAGTAGACGAGGCAGGCAAACCGTTCGTGTGGATCACTCCGTTTACCCCAAGACGAATTCGAAACTAAAGCTGTCGACAAAAGCGGAATAATCTTGTTGGTCCTGGACGGGAATCTGTCACGCAACCGGTCCCGCGGTTTTCTTTTTCTTTCGATTGCTGGGAAGCGGTGGAGCGAGATTCGGTTTCTGGAATTTGTTGTCGTTTTGGGGAACTCGTTCGAGAGTTGGTTGATTGGATTTCTTCAGATTGTTTTTCCTGTTCGACTCACGCAGAGGAGTCGGTGCAGGGGGTACGAATCCGGGAGACCAGGGGGGGTTAGCTTCCGAAGACCGCCGCTCGCCTTGCGGAACGGGGGGATGAGACGAGCCGTAGGTTCTCGTTTCGGATTCGACCTGCCCGGTAAAATGCCTTCGTGCCATCATCCTCCAGGATTTCCCCTGTTGTTTTTCGTGATATGCTTTCATCCCGATTTCATCGTAGGTCTGGGTCGGTCCCTGATTGTACATCCAGCGAAGTTGGTCGGTGCGGCTGGACCGAAGCGGCAAATGATGGGTTTCATCCAGAAAGATCGCTGGTGTTTTGAGCGTATTATAGTCGAACCATGCTCGGCGCATCACATAACCGCCCTCGAAGAGGCAACCTGTTCCTTCGCAGCAGAGCAGGATCGCAACAAGAATGACGATCGATGAGTTGAGTCGAGTGTGCCAGTGCATAATGCGTACAAAACCTACAACAGATACAAGTACCCCATGTTCCTATCGACGAATGTCGCGGGGAGACTCCAAACAAGGAAAAGCTTAAGCGATGGGGACTTGCGAAAACCACTTCGCGCAGAAAGAGGGACTGGAACAAATCGCCTCATCAAATCACTTCTGATGCGAAGCGTTCGATTCTTGATCCGGTAGTGAATGAAGAATCGCCATTGTGGCCCAGCAAGTTGCAGCGGTAGAGATGAATTGATCTTTCCCGTGCGGAAACCCGCTTTCGAAATAGGTTTGAATGGGACGGCTTCGGGTCTTCACCAGCCAGGAACCGTCGTCCCTTTGCGATTTCCGCAAAAACGCAATTCCTTTTCGAAAAGCGGCATCGGTCGTTTCGACCCCACCCGCTTCATGAAGTGCCACCAAAGCCTGCCCGGTGGCGTAGGCATCGCTCTTCATTGATGGAATCTGCCCCCAGCCGCCGTCTGGACGTTGTGTTTCAAGAAGATCGCTTACCGCTCGTTGAAGATGTTTCTTCTCTGCGCCAACCCATTTCAAACCGAACAGACGATACGTCATCGCCTCGTTGGATTCTGCGGGGTGATTGATCAACCATGATCGCGCCCTGGCGAGGAGTTGTTGAACCTCGTCTTTCTTTCCGTAAAGTTGCAGACCCCGCAGCGATAACGCCGTGGACGTGAAATCGTTATTCTCCATCGGCGGACGTTTGGAGACGATTCGCCAGTGACCGTCTTTTTTTTGTTTCTTCGTCAGATATTTGACGAGCGCATTCGTCGTCTCGTCTCGCGGCCAGGAGTCAATATGCAACGCAACAAGCACATGGCCGGCAGTGAAAGATGCCCCCCCGATACCGACCCCCTTTTTAATCGTGGCGATTTTCGGTTTGAAATGCGCGATCGTAAAATCCGACTGATGTCGAATGGTTCCTTTCGAGATTTCGAATCCTTTTTTCCTCGCAAGATCGAATGTCATCACGGGAAGCGCCTGATGATGGCAGGAAAAACACCGTCGCTGTTGGGTGTAGGATGTTGCGGTTTTCTGAAGCAGCGAGAGACTCTTCGCAATTTTAGCTCGTGTGGCATCGGCGTCCGAGGCTGCGCAGAAACTGATCAGGAACGTCGATAGAATTGAAACGATGAAGCAAGTCTTAAAGCTATTTCGCATGGTGCTGCTGTTCGTTGTCAGGAAGTGATTTCGCTCTTTCAGTCAACCGTTTCTGGTGATCTTCACGACTCATTCTCCACAAGCAACCGTCACGGTCCGTTCCACCAGGAGGGGTCTTCGAACATCGGACCGATCGACATCTGAAACGACGACATCGCACCGGTGCCGATGAGGGTTTGGGATTT
>Ga0114931_10001882_pt1 | contig 26724 bp, 22 predicted proteins | sample 2SBtaG_FD_89579 | JGI IMG/M metagenome (GOLD analysis project Ga0114931, IMG submission 89579) | Deep subsurface microbial communities from Kolumbo volcano to uncover new lineages of life (NeLLi) - 2SBTROV14_V59a metaG | ecosystem: Environmental > Aquatic > Marine > Volcanic | place: Kolumbo... | reverse complement strand
TTCTGCTTTACGGCTACGGTTCCTACGGTATCAGCATAGATGCCGCCTTCAACCATGCACGGCTCAGTCTGCTCGATCGGGGGTGGATATATGCCATTGCACATATTCGAGGAGGCGAGGAGATGGGCAGGGCCTGGTACGAGAAGGAAGGGAAAATGCTGAAGAAAATGAATACTTTCCATGACTTTATTGCCTGCGCTTCGCATTTATGTGATCTGGGATATACATCAAAAGAGCATCTTTTTGCCATGGGGGGTAGTGCCGGTGGCCTTTTGATTGGAGCCACTATAAATTTGCGACCCGACCTTTTTCGTGGAGTGCTGGCAGTTGTGCCCTTTGTAGATGTGCTGACGACTATGCTGGATGACCGCATTCCACTTACTACGCAGGAATATGAAGAATGGGGCAATCCGCATGAGAAGGAATATTATGACTATATTCTTCAATATTCCCCTTATGACAATATAGGCGATCAGGAGTATCCGGCTGTGTTGGCTGCCACCGGTTACTATGATTCACAGGTACAGTACTGGGAGCCTGCAAAATGGGTAGCTCGCTTACGTACCCATCAACAGGGGAATGCCCCGATACTATTGCATGTCAATTTTGAAGCGGGCCACGGAGGCGCCTCGGGCCGCTACGAGGCCTATCATGAAATAGCGCTTTACTATGCATTCTTTATCGGAGTGCTCGAAGGTAAAATCACCGCATAGGAAGGCGATGTAAAGGGAAACTGTGATTAAAGGTTTTTTTCCAGCTTTTTAATGGCTTCTTCCACCACTTTGTTATGTTTTAGTTTTTTGGCCTCGGCCAGATGTGCAAGAGCTTTTTCTTTCCGCCCTTTTTTTAGATAGATATCGGCAAGGCTTACGTGCGCCACTGCCCGGTCGTTGGCTAGCGGCAGGCCTTTTTGTAATGCCCGCTCAAAACTTTCTTGAGCGACCCCTGTTTTTCTTGAAGAACTTAATAGGTAAGCCTTACAGAAATAATAGTATGCCTGATCTTCTTTGCGGAGTTTGTCTGTTGACGGAATCTTCTTTAATTCGACTTCACATTTCACCAGGTCGCCCCGGTAAAGATGCCGAAGTGCACGCTGCACCGGCCCAAATCGATAGAGACCATAGACCAGAAAAAGGGTAAAAATAAGCGAGCCCCCGGCTGCGACCCATTGCCCCGCCATGAAAAAAAGCAGCGTGGCTATTAAAGCAGCGATTACAGCGAGAACTTGTAGTCTTTTTTTAATCATCCGGTAAAAATAGAGAAGGACGTTATTCCGTGGCCAATTTCAATTTTTATTCCTGCAAGGGACCTCCACTCATGCTTTCCATGAACCCGGGTAGCCAAAAAGAATTTTTATCACATCACCTGTTCTTCGGGCTTTCTTCAGATCTTTAAAAAGGGCTCTCCACTCATGAAAGTTGAGATATATCGGATTGTAGGAATTCGGTGGACTGGTAATGCCATAGTCCACCTGCTCTTCTTCTTCCTGGAAGGTACCGAAAAGTCGATCCCAGATAATAAAGGTAGAACCGTAGTTTTTATCAATGTATTTCGGATTTCGTCCATGATGAACCCGGTGATGCGAAGGTGTTACAAATAGGTATTCAATAGGGGCCGGCAATTTGCGAATTAACTCTGTATGAATCCAAAACTGATAGAGCACCTCCATTTGATTGGCAATGAAAAATATGACGGGATGAAAGCCCAGCATAATGGCCGGGATGAAAAAAATAAATTTGATGTGCTGCGTCCAGGAGAGGCGAAAGGAAACGGAAAAATTATAATTTTCGGAGCTGTGATGCGTCACGTGTGTAGCCCAAAACATTCTCGACTCGTGCCCCCATCGGTGGGCCCAGTAGCGAATAAAATCAATGGTTATAAATGCAAGTACCAGCGACCACCAGGTATAGGGAATGCGCAGGGGTGAGAGATTGTAAAAGACGATAAACAATGCAAGCATTCCGGCTTTTACGATTAGGTCAACCAGCAGATTGCCAATGCCGATGGCTGCACTGCTTAAGAAATCTTTCCCATCGTAGAGCTTCTTTTTTTGGTAATTTCCGATGATCCATTCGATGAGCACCAATGAAAGCATGACAGGAATGGCGTATAGAATAATGGGTGGGAAATCTAATTCCTTAATGGCCTGCATACTTAATTGATCAAATACCATAACTTCAATTTGCGTTTAAGATTTTTGCAGCGTAAGTCTTTTAAGGTGACAAATCTACATCAGATAGAGCTTGAATTATTCCATACATATCCCTATAAACATGAGTAAACGTATAATCTTGATAATTCTTGTAATTATGTTGGGCGGTAAACTTCAGTCACAATCCAGATATCTGAACATTGGTGTCGGCCTGGCCTACAATCTTTTTAATGATGAAGGATTGTCGGACCTGCCTTATGAGGGATTTGATGCTTATCTAAGCACGGCATTGGAGTGGAAGAATTCTTCGGCTTGGCATCGACTGGGACTAAATGCACAGCTTGGATATTTATCGCCCGTAAAACATTCGGGAACGGGTATTCATACCCTACTTGATGCTCGATATGCCCAGCTCTTCAATACGCAGTGGATGTCGGCCCCCTGGCAGTTGAGTGTAGGTCCGGAAGCATCCCTATATATCAATCAGGTGATTCAGACTTCCTATTCCAACAATGTGGTTCATCCCTTTTGGGATGTCAATTTAGCCTTTTCTGCAAGGGCATTCCGACCTTTTTATCTATTCAAGCGAAAATGGGAACTGGCATTGAGGGCTGCTTTGCCGCTCTTCGGCCTGGCCATGCGCCCCGATTATGCGTATCTGGCGCCACGGGGTTTTTATATTTTTCCGGACAAGCCCCTTCAGGCTATTCGCGAGAGCATTATGCCCGTCTTTCCGTCCGGCTGGTTGCGATTCAAAACGGATGTAGAACTTAGCTACCTTCTGAAAAATGGCAACAGGATCGGAGCCAGGTACGACTGGTATTATACCAGCATCAAGAAACGGCCTTCGGAGTACATCAACAGGGCACAGGCAGCCGGCCATGGATTTTATCTTTTTCTGAAATTCAATTTTTAATCATGCGCATTCTGATTTTTACTGCGACACTCATTTTGCTCATATTAGGGTCTTCTTGCGAACGCTTGATAATCGATCGTCATCCCGATGATGGCCCTGTTGCCAGTTTCGATAGTATGTGGCATAGCATCGACCGCAAATACAGCTACTTTGATCTGAAAAATATAGACTGGGGTGTTGTGTATGACACTTTCAGGGTGAAAGTAAATGATGAGATGGACGCACGTCAGCTTTTCGAGGTCCTGGCCGATTTGCTTTTCACCCTTCGTGACGGGCATGTCAATCTTATTACCTCTTTTGACATCAGCCGCAATTGGACCTGGTATCTTAATGCTCCACCCAACTTCGACTGGAATGTAATTGAAAGAAACTATCTGGGGGAAGATTATGAAATTACAGGTCCCTTACGCAATACCTGGCTTCCGGATACCATAGGCTATATTTATTATGGAAGCTTTTTAAGCAATCTGTCCGATGCTGCTATTGACTATGTCATCCGGAAGTATATAAATGCCAAAGGTATCATCATTGATATTCGCAACAATGGGGGAGGCCTTACCTTGAATGCCAATAAGTTGGCGGGCCGCTTTACCCGCGATAGGGTTTTGTACGGATATGAGCGCTTCAAAATCGGCCCGGGTCACCAGGACTTTAGCGACTACTATGAACGCTATATCGAAGCGGCAGGTGATACACAATTCACCGGAAAAGTCGTGGTACTGACCAACCGGAGCTCCTATAGTGCTGCTAATCTTTTTACCTTGCAAATGAAATCTTTGCCCAATGTGACCATTGTTGGTGATACCACGGGAGGCGGAGGTGGTTTGCCCTACTATGCTCAATTGCCCAATGGTTGGACGTACCGCTTTTCGAGCACCCAACTCTTCGATACAGAGAAAAGGCATGTAGAGTTAGGTATGGCTCCCGATGTGTATGAGTACCTGCGGACGGGTAGCTTGTTTTCGGGCCGGGATGATATCATAGAAAGAGCCAGAAAAATTATTAAACAATGAAAAAGACCGTACTTATTACCGGAGCTGCCGGAAACCTCGGCAGAGCGGTTACCAAGAAGTTCCTCGAAGAAGACTATCAAGTGGAAGCTACAGCCCGGAATAATGAAGAGGCTGAGCTGCTAGCAACGCTTGGTGAGATAAATGTCACGGAACTCAATTTGATGGACGAAAAAGCAACAAATGCCTTTGTAGAATCATTGAAAGGGCGTCTCCCTATGCTCCATTCGGCTGTGTTGCTGGTCGGTGGCTTTGCCATGGGCTCAATAGCGGATACCGATGCCGCAGCCTTGATGAAGATGTATCGCTTGAATTTTGAAACGGCCTATTTTATGTGCAGGCCATTGCTGTCATGGATGAAGAAATCGGGATTTGGTCGCCTGGTATTGGTGGGTGCACGACCGGCACTTGACCCGGCTGCGGGCAAAAACGTGTTGGCATATGCCCTCTCCAAGTCACTCATTTTCCGATTGGCCGAATTTATCAACGAAGAGGGCAAGGGATACGATGTGACTGCTTCCGTGGTCGTCCCATCTATCATAGACACACCACCCAATCGCGCGGCCATGCCCGATGCTGATTTTTCGAAATGGGTAAGCCCCGAATCTATAGCGGAAAATATCGCCTTTATTTGTAGTGAGCGTGCTCGCGATCAGCGTGAGGCAATTATTAAAATGTACGGCAAGAGCTAGTTGAAGAAGCGCCAGCTCACCCCGAAGGTGAAAGAAATGGGGAATTGAGGATAATCCTTGACCCATTCGTAGCTATCCCTATAAGGATAAAGTTGATCGGCATTGCTTACACGTGCAAATATCCGTGCTGTCTTAATCTTCATGCTGGCATAAGGCTCGATGATCGGATAGGAATATGCATAGTAATTCCTTTGAATTCCGAACTGGTTGAGCACTGGCAAGTAAACCGGCACTTGAAACCGGCTGTGGTATCGTAGTTCAATTCCGACTTGTGCAGGAACTCCCGCTTCGAAGAGGGCAAGATCAAAGTAGGCTTTGCTGCGGATTATGAGGCGGGGCAATGCCAGAGGCGCATGCTCAGGGAAAAGCTGTAGCCAGATCCGATTGTCAAAGCGGAAATGCCCCCATTGAAGCATATGTACAGCCGATATCTGCCAGACGGAGAAGCTACCGGGGTTTTGGCGGGGATTTCCCTTGCTATCAAAATAGAGGTAGCTCCTGCTTTGTGTCACGCGGGCAGCAGCTTCGAAATGAAGTGGGGCAAAACGCAAAATAAAGCGCAAACTGCGGGTACGGCTTTTTTCAAATTCAAATTCCTTGTCCCAGTAGTAATGATTGGAGAGGTAGCTGCGGAAAATCAAAGGCACGGCACTTTTAATAAATTCGCCTTCCAGCCCCAATTGTAATTTTTTTGATTCAGGTGTTTTGAGAGCAGCACTAAAATACCGGTCGCCTGCGCCCGCACCTAGCGTGTAAATTTTTCCCCTCCCTTCGAAGCGGTATCCGTTGCGCAAGCCGATATAGGCTATTCCATTGGTACTCAGATCACTGAAGAGATAGCGCCTGAATTGCTGAGTGAAGTCGTTTCTTTCGATGGATTCGAAGATGGCAAACTGTCGGTACGATACTGAGTCCTGCGATTGAAATTTCCATCCAGCACGTGTCTCCCAGTGCCTCCAATCGTTGATATCGTGTGTACTATCAGTGGTAAGTAGAAAGCGCGGATAATTATCTTCTTTCGGAGCCTGGTCTATGTATTCGTATTTCTGTGTTCGTGCACCCATGTCGAAGAATAATTCATGCCCTCCTTCATCATAGTGTTTTACGGTCCCACTGTCTGTGAGATTGCGAATTCCGAAGAGGAAGCGGTGGTGTACGTAGAATTCGTGTCCCCGCTCGCGGTTGACGGCATTGAGCCGTGTGATCGCATCTTGCGGAGCCCTTGCAAGCCGGAATACCTGATCCACCGGATTGAGGAGGCTGTCGAGCCCCCCGTTTTGACTTGCTTTTATGTCATTAAGGAGGTATCCGGCCAGGGTTATCTGCCGGCCTCCATTCCACAGGTATCGCAAATGGAGATCCAGATTGTTGTCACGATGCGTTTGGTTATTGAAAAAGCCGTTGTCTGCTATAGCATTGAAATTAAAGCCGAGATCAAAGTTGGGATGCGTCCCCAGTCCGAAAGCCGCTTTGAAAAGCTGCAATCCGTAAATACCCTGCACATAGTAAAGATCACTGAGCGGAAAGGATGGATTGTAAAAACGCAAATTTCCCCGCTCTTTGCGGTAAAGGTTGTAGCTGCTCCATCCGGGACGAATGCCTGTCTGTAACCGGGCTCCGAAGAGTAGGGGATATGCCGCACTACCGGCAGGGCCGAGATGTCCATAGGGCACTCCCGTACGTTCACCCGGCATAAATACAGAAAAATTTTTCAGCGAGGTATCGATTCCCTGCTTTTCCTGCTGAAAAAAGTAATCGTAGTATCGTACACCAGCTGCACGACCCCGGGGGATGCCCTTGCTGCTGTCCGTCTGCTGTGCCCAGGCCGGGCAAGCTATGATGAAGAATAGCAGAAAGGATGCAATACGCATTATTGTCGTGAGATAAGTTCCTTAATCAGCGTGGTCACTTTGGGAGCAGCTTCAGCGGCTACCTTGACCACTTCTTCATGGGTGGTTACCTGTATAATCTCAGGAGGATAACCCATGTCCGTTGCAACTGAAACGGCAAAAACATCCAGATCCATATGCCGGGCTACAATTACCTCGGGGACAGTTGACATCCCCACGGCATCCCCACCAATGATATGCATATACTTGTATTCAGCCGGTGTTTCAAGTGTGGGGCCGGGCACACCGACATACACTCCTGTGTGGCATCGAATGCCGTTTTCGGCTGCAATTTCCAATCCCTGTTCAATGAGGTCTTTCCTGTAGGTATGCAACATATCAGGAAATCGGGGACCCAGTTCTTCATAGTTGTGACCACGCAAAGGATTATCCGGCTGCAGATTGATATGATCCCGGATAATCATCAGGTCGCCTGTTTTAATGTTGGGATTGAGGCTACCGGCCGCATTTGAAACGCAAAGCAGGCGAATGCCCAGTAATCGCATGACGCGGATAGGGAAGGTTATCTCCTTCATGCTATAGCCTTCATAGTAGTGAAACCGCCCTGACATGGCTACTACCTTTTTTCCCTGCAGATGACCGAATATAAGTTTTCCGTTATGGCCCCAGACCGTGGAGACCGGGAAATTAGGAATCTCCGAATAGGGGAGCTCCAGCAATACTTCAATTTCATCGCTAAGGCGGCCCAGACCCGTTCCCAACACAATTCCAAACTCAGGGACGAGGTCTGTGCGCTCCCGGATAAATTCAATCGTATCGTTTAATTTTTCTAGCAAGTTATTCATTCTCCTTCCTGATTTCGGACAAATTTCGCTAACTGGATTTAAAACTTACCCTTTCTCAGGTCTTCTTTTGTAAGAAATGCATCAGGAGAGGGGCTCTCAAACAAAAAAAGCCCGACTCGACATCGGGCTTTTTTGTTGATGGATAAGGATCTTACTTAATCTTGATCGTTTTTTTTGCTTCCACTTTCTTTTCAACTTTAAAAGGGATGAAAAGCTTCAAAATACCGTCTTTGTACGATGCTTCGATTTTTTCTTCATCCACATTTTCGGGCAGTGTGAAGACTCTTTCAAAAGAAGCATACTCGAATTCTTTTCGGTGCATCTTTTTGTCTTTCTTCTTCATTTCTTTTTCAGCTTTGATAACCAGCACATTGTTGTCCACACTGATATCGAAGTCACCTTTTTCATATCCCGGTGCAGCTACTTCAATATCAAATCCTTTTTCCCCTTCAAATACATTGACAGCCGGCACATTAAAACCTTTTCGTACATTACTTTTGGGTACGAAGAAGTCACCAAATACATCATCAAAAAAGTTGACGATATTGGGTTCGCTTGTTGCTTTTAAGATTGCCATAATATTTAATTTTTTAAGGTTCAATAATTCATTTTCATTTATGAGATATCAATTCATATGCCATGGCCTTTTTATTCTCTTTTTTCCTGTGAATCAGGTCATTTTGGCAAGATTTTATGCAATAAAGCGTTCCTGGCCTGAATTATTGGCAGTAACGGATCAAAGAGCATCCGATGCTTTTTACATATTAAACTCTTTCTGACCGATGGAGTGTAGCTTTCAGTTCATTTTTTATCATTTTAGCAGAAAACTGGTCCATGAGTAAACGCATTATTGCCCTTTTTGGAATCGCAGTCGCTTTGATTCTTTCCTTCTTTTTATATCGTATCTGGGCCGAAAAAGCAGTTACCAGTTCCGACTTATACTTTACTGTTCAACGGGGGCCACTTGAAGTGAAAGTAAGTACCACAGGTGAACTTAGGGCTGCCCAGAGTGAGGAAATAATGGGTCCCCAAAATTTGCGTAAAATTGGAATTTATCAGGTGAACATCACGGACCTGGTTCCCGAAGGGACCGTGGTGAAGCAAGGAGATTATGTGGCCTCGCTGGACAAAACAGAAGCTGCAAACAAACTCAATGAATTGGAAACTCAGTTGCAATTGGAGCGCTCAAAACTGGAACAGGCACAGTTGGATACCTCCATTGAGCTGAGCGGAGCACGCAACCAGATCATCGATCTTCGCTATGCCGTGGAAGGGGCAGAGCTGGAAGTTAATCAGTCGCAGTTTGAACCACCGGCCGTACAAAAACAGGCGGAGATAGCCCTTGATAAAGCACGGAGAGCGTATGCCGAGGCTCTCTCCAATTATAAGCTTAAAAAGCGAAAAGCGGCTGCCCGCATTTACGAAATACAGACCAGCCTGAATCTAAAAATCACCGAATACAACCGTTTAAAAGAAACCATCAAAGATTTTACGATATATGCTCCTAAAGGAGGTATGGTGATCTATGCCCGTGGTTGGGGAGGTGATAAGCTGACAGTTGGTAGCAGCATCAGTGCGTGGAATCCGGTGGTGGCCACCCTGCCTGATCTTAGTCGCATGCTCTCCAGAACCTATGTCAATGAGGTGGATATCAGCAAGGTGAAAACAAAGCAAAAGGCGGATATTAACGTAGATGCCTTCCCTGACCGGAAATACAGCGGTGTAGTGCGTTCGGTGGCCAATGTGGGGCAATCCAAGGCGAACTCCAGTGCGAAGGTCTTTGAAGTGGAAATCCTTCTGAATGAATCGGATACCAGCCTTCGCCCTTCGATGACTACGGCAAATGTAATATCGGTAGCAAGTTATGACAGTGTTTTATATGTGCCACTTGAGTGCATTGCAGAAAACGATACGGGATACTATGTCTTTGTAAAAGAAGGAAAAAAGCTGATCCGAAAAGAAATTATCAAAGGCCCGATGAGTGATAATTACGGGATTGTGGAGTATGGGCTGGAAGAAGGAGATGAGATAAGCTTTGATCTACCGGAAGATGAGACGGGTATACCCTTCATTGCAATAGCACCGGAGATTAAAGAGAAATTCAGATATAAACCGGAGAAACTTGAACCTGAATCGGGTACCGAGGCCGATACAGGGAAGAAAACAAAAAAGAAGATGATCATCAGATCAAAAGGAGCATAAACCTATGGAGCGTCATCTCTTTAATTTACGCATTGCTCTGCAAGCCTTGATTTCAAATCGCCTTCGCTCCACATTGACTGCTCTTGGCATTATCTTCGGTGTAGCTGCGGTCATCACCATGCTGGCCATCGGACGAGGTGCCAAGCAGGAGATACTTGATCAACTGAAGCTGGTAGGGGTTAATAACATCGTTATCGACTCAAAGCAGCAATCGGATCTCAAGAATACAGATGAAAAGGAAGAGGGAAATAAGGGCAAGGCAAAGGAAAGCGGGCGCAAGAAAGTGTCGGGGGGGATGACCCTCTTCGATGTAGAGGCCATCAAAAAAATCATTCCGGGAATACGTCATGTCAGTCCGGAAGTGGTGGTTGAGTGTCAGATTTTGCGCAAGGGTATTTATGAAGACAGCCGCCTGATTGGTGTCAACCGTGCATACTTTGAAATCAATAATTTTGAGATTAAAACAGGCAGCAATTTCTCGGATCTGCATCTGCGCTATGGCGAGCAAGTATGCATCATCGGGGAAGCCATACGCGAGAAGTTTTTTGGCCGGCAAAACCCCATAGGCAAACAACTGAAAGCCGGAGAAATATGGTTGACCGTGATTGGGGTGCTGGCTCCACGGGAGGTAAGCAAAAAGGCCGAAGAGAATCTCGGCCTTCGAGATTATAATATGGACATTTATACGCCCCTCAAGACCATCCTGCTGCGGGTAAATGATCGCTCAACCGTAAAGACCAACAACGCAGATAGGGCCTTTGTCGGACAGGGGATGGCTTTTTTTCGCTTCTCGGGCGGCAATAGCGGTGATGGAAATATCAATCAAATTGACCGCATGGTCATACAGATAGAAAAGACGGAAGATCTGAAGAGTATCTCACGCATACTAAGACGCATGCTTAAGCGCAGACACAACGGGATAGAAGACTTTGAAATTACAGTTCCCATTCTCCTTCTTGAACAGCAACAAAGGGCCAAAAGCGTATTTAATCTCGTATTGGGTGCCATTGCCGGCATCTCGCTGCTGGTGGGTGGCATCGGCATTATGAATATTATGTTGGCCTCGGTAATGGAGCGCATCCGTGAGATTGGTATCCGCAGGGCACTAGGTGCCCGAAAAGCCGATATCATCGGTCAGTTTCTTATGGAGGCTGTACTCATCAGTCTGACAGGCGGCCTCATTGGAATCATCCTCGGTGTAAGTGGAGCTATTCTGGTCTCTCGCTTTACCGATATACTGACGATTGTATCGGGCTGGTCCATTGCTATTTCCTTTTTTATTGCATTTATCATCGGCCTGCTCTTCGGCATCTCTCCCGCACGAAAAGCAGCCATGCAAGACCCCATTGAATCGCTACGACATGAATAAATTTAGAATTACCATCCTTTTTTTGCTATTTAGCCCGGCCCTGAATTTCGGCATCCGGGCGCAAAACGATACAATGGAACTGCAGCTCGAAGAGGTGGTGGAGCTGGCCCGCGAAAATTCCATTCAGGCCATGTCGGCTGAAAATAAATTTCAAACGGCCTATTGGCAATATCGCCTTTTCAAAGCCAATTATCGCCCAACTCTTGCCGTGGATGCCACCCTCCCCAGCGTCAACCGCTCTATCCAATCGATCACCCTGCCCGATGGCTCCGATGTATTTGTTAACCGGAGCCTGGCTTCTTCCCGGACGGGGATTAACCTCACGCAAAGAGTACGATGGACGGGTGGGCAGGTTTTTATTGGATCTGACATCGAGCGCATTGACCTTTTTTCCGACCCGTCAAGCACATCTTATCTGGTGAGTCCTTTAAATATCGGTATCCGGCAGCCCCTCTTTCAGTTCAATCCGTTCAAATGGGAAAGCCGCATTGCTCCGCTGGAATATGAAGAAGCCAAAAAAAGATACCTCGAGAGCCTGGAGCAGGTGAGCATCGATGCAGTGCAGCAATTCTTTGACCTTTACCTGGCAGAGATAAATGTCTCAATTGCCGAGCAAAATGTGGCCAACAATGTAGAGTTGATGAAAATCACGCGAGGGCGCTACAACCTCGGAAAAATAGGGGAAAATGACCTTTTGCAAATGGAGTTGCAACTCTACAACGCCCGTTCTGCATTGGCCAGGGCACTTTTAGATGTACGGATCAATACTTTTCGGCTCAAACGCTTCTTAAGACTTGATGAGCACATCGTACTGCGCATTGTAGCTCCGCGTGAGCTACCTGTCATGAATATAGATGTAGACAGAGCACTTCAATTTGCCCGGGCCAACCGCAGCGACCAGGTGGCATACAGAAAGCAACTGTTGGAAGCAGAACGCAATTTGGACCAGGTCAAAAAAAATACGGGATTTAATGCCGACCTGACGGCCACTTTCGGCCTTACGAACACATCGCAACAACTGGGGCAGCTCTACAGCAACCCCGTGGATTATGAGCGCTTTTCGATCAATCTTTCCCTGCCCATTCTCGATTGGGGCAAGTCAAGAGCCCAAATTAGCATCGCTCGCTCCAACAATGAACTGGTCAGAAATAGCATTGAGCAACAGACCATCAACTTCGATGAGGAGGTCATTCTTCAGGTTTCACAATATGAACTTCAAAAAGACAATCTGAAGATTTCCGAAAAGGCTGATACCATTGCCCGGAAACGTTATGAGGTAGCCCGGCAGCGATACATAGCCGGTAAAATATCGGTCACAGACCTCAACCTGGCCAATACGGAAAGGGATTTAGCCAGACGCGATTATCTGGCATCCCTTAGGAATTTCTGGGTTAATTACTACAATATCCGTAAAATCACATTATACGATTTTCAAAATGACAAGGTTATTGAATTGCCAGAGTTAAACTATTAATAGCCAGCTGCTATTTGGCAAATGAGCATTTTTTGTAATCTATATATCTTTAATATCAGCAGATGAGTTCAATAAACCGATATAGCCTTCCGCGACTCGCTTTTTTTGCGATTGGTCTTTTCTTTCTAATTGTTTCTTGCTATAAAGTACCTATTACGGGGCGCAAGCAACTGAACCTCCTACCAGAGGATGAGCTAATTACCATGGCAGATCATCAATATGACAGCCTCATGCAGGTCTGGCCACAGGTGAAAGCGGGGAAAGACTTTGACAACTTAAATACCGTTGGCGGAAAAATTAGTCGAGCCGTTGAGAAATACCTTAATAATCACGGATATGAAAAGCTAAGTAGCAAATTTAGCTGGGAATATCATCTCGTAAAAATTGACACTGTTGCAAACGCCTGGTGCATGCCGGGTGGGAAGATTGCATTCTATACGGGGATATTGCCTATTACGAAGAATAAGAGCGGCATGGCCGTGGTAATGGGACACGAAATAGCCCATGCAGTGGCACGCCATGGCAATGAACGTATGAGCCAGGCCCTGGCTTTACAGATGGGTGGTATCGCTCTTTCGGTAGCCTTACAAACTCGGCCCGAAGAAACACAGCGTCTTTTTATGAGCGCGTTTGGCCTGGGTGCACAAGTAGGATTGATCCTTCCATTCTCCAGGAAACATGAGCTGGAAGCGGATCAAATGGGATTGATTTTTATGGCTATGGCAGGTTATGATCCCCGGACGGCTGTAGACTTTTGGAAACGCATGGCAAAAATGGGGCAGGGTGGCATACCCAAAGAACTGACATTCCTGAGTACCCATCCCAGCTATGAAGAGAGAATTGCTGCTATCGAAAACGAGTATCTTCCCGTAGCAATGAAATACTATTCCGGGAAATGAAACACTGCGGCATCAAACGGTGGAAGAAATTCCTGAGCTACTTTGTAGATTACCCGCTCGAAAGGGGCAACTCCGGGATTACCGGAGGTCTGAAACTTACATTAAATATGGGGCGCATCTGCCTCTCGACTAAAAATGCAATTTATTCATATGAAGACCTTTATACTTCCTTTTCAGTGGGCTTGCATTTTCTGGGTGATCGAATTCAGGGATTTCGAAATGTGCTCATTTTAGGATTTGGCATGGGCAGTGTAGCCTGGATGATTCGGAATGAATATAAAAGCAAGGCCCGAATTGTCGGTGTGGAACTCGATCTCTGGGTGATAGATCAATTTTGCAAGTACTATGATTTTGAAGATATTGAACTACATAACATGGATGCCATCGATTTCCTGCGGGAAAACAAAGAGCATTTTGATCTTGTTTGTATAGATCTTTTTGAAGACGAACTTACTCCACCGCAATTCGAAGAAGAAGCCTTTTTACGACTGTCGCAGAAGCTTTGGCTCCGGGAGGGTATGTGATTTATAATAAATTGCCCGCTGTGGGGGAGAACTTTAGTCCTGAAAGTAGGTTGGCTGCCGTTTTTACAAATGTTTTTCCCAATACCCGTATGTTGCCTGCCCGGGCCAACCGCCTCATGGTCGGCATCATGGAAGCGTAAAAAATGGTTGGCCGCCCGGTTTTTTGTTGCTTGTAATTTAATTAAGAAGCGAAAAGCCACTAATTTTAGTTGCTCCTTAATTTTACTCGTTGCAACGGATAAATAAAATACATGATTAAGTTAATTTTTTCGCTTTGGTCCATATTCTTGACCTCCTCTTTTCTCTTTTCGCAAGTTATTAGCATCCGGCCGGTCTTTCCTTCTGTAGATGATACCATCACCCTGATTTATGATGCCAGTCTGGGAAATGGAGCCCTTAAAGGCGTCAGTCCTGTCTATATGCATACAGGAGTGATTACTGACAAGAGCAGCAGTCCTACGGATTGGAAATACGTACAAGGCAACTGGGGCATAGCTGACAGTAAGGTGAAAATGACAGACATCGGAAACAACCGGCACCGCAAGCGCTATCATATTCGCAGTTTTTATGGTATTCCCACAAGTGATTCGCTAATTTCTTTGGCTTTTGTATTTCGCAATGCCGATGGGTCGCTTGTGGGCCGGGCTTCTGACGGGAGCGACATATACTACCCGATCTATCCCAAAAGCGGATTGTTTGCAAAAATCCTATCTCCTGAATCGGGAAGGGTATACAAAAGCGGAGAAAACCTGACCATTATTTCGGCTGCCAATAAGAACGTAGAATTATCACTTTATGAAGATGGTCAGCTAATCGCTCAGGAACAGGGTGACTCGCTCGGAATTGTTATGCAGGCGGCCATGGCAGGTACGCACCTTATCGAATTGCAGGCAAATGACGGCAGTCGCATTGTGCGTGATACGCTTTATTATACGGTAAATCCGGACCTTCAATTTCTGGATCCCCCTGCCGGTATCAAAAACGGTATCAATTACATCAATGACAGTACGGTGATTCTTCAACTGACGGCACCTCATAAATCTTTCGTTTATGTTATCGGTGATTTCAACGACTGGCTCTTTGATGCAGGATATTTTATGAACGTCTCTGAAGACAGTACCCGCTTTTGGTTACAGATCAATGGGCTGATTCCCAAAAAGGAATATCGTTTTCAATATGCCGTGGACGGAAATATTCGCATTGGCGATCCTTATGCCGACAAAGTGCTGGATCCCGATAATGACAAATATATAAGTGAAACCACCTATCCCGGACTTATCGATTATCCCACGGGAAAAACTTCCCATTATGTATCTGTGCTACAGACTGCACAGACCCCATATCAATGGCAAAGCACACCCTTTACCAAACCTCGTCAAAAAGATCTGGTTATTTATGAACTACTGATTCGTGATTTCATCCACCGGCATGATTATGCCACCTTGATTGATACGCTCGACTATTTGCAACGCCTAGGTGTCAATTGCATTGAACTCATGCCGATCATGGAGTTTGAAGGCAATCTGAGCTGGGGCTACAATCCGGTCTTTTATTTTGCGCCGGATAAATATTACGGACCGAAAAAAGACCTCAAACGATTTGTAGATGCTTGTCATGAAAGAGGCATGGCCGTGGTCCTGGATATTGCCCTGAACCATGCTTTCGGGCAGTGCCCACTGGTGCGCATGTGGTGGAACGAGGCGAAAAACAGACCTGCAGCAGACAATCCCTACTTCAACGAAGAGCCCCGCCACGATTTCAACGTGGGTTTCGACTTCAATCACGAGAGCCCATATACCCGGGCATTTGCCAAAGATGTTCTGGCGTATTGGATCAACGAATACAAGGTGGATGGCTATCGTTTGGACCTGAGCAAGGGATTTACCCAAAAGAATACCCTTGGGGATGTAGGTGCATGGGGCCAATATGACCAGAGCCGCATCGATATTTTAAATGACTATGCCACTCATATCTGGAGTCAGGACAACCAGGCTTATGTCATATTGGAGCACTTTGCCGACAACTCTGAGGAGAAAGTATTGGCTGCAGACGGCATGCTCCTCTGGGGCAACATGAACTACAACTACAATGAAATGACCATGGGCTACCTCAATCAGAGCAGTCTCTATTGGGCATCGTACAAAAATCGCGGCTGGAGCAAGTCCGGCCTGGTCAGCTACATGGAAAGCCACGATGAAGAGCGGCTGATGTATAAAAACCTTACATACGGCAAACAAGTTAGCGGCTATGATGTGCGCGAACTGTCGACCGCGTTGAAGCGCATGGAAATGGCCGGAGCCGTCTTTTTTACCATCCCCGGACCCAAAATGATGTGGCAATTCGGAGAGCTGGGTTATGAGGTGAGCATCGACTTCAACGGTCGTACAGGTAGTAAACCCATCCGTTGGTACTATTTGGATGATCCCCGTAGAGAGAAACTTTTCAAAGTTTGGTCGGCCATGATCAAGCTGCGCATTAATGAGCCTGCATTTGAAAGCAGCGATTTCGACATGTCCACAGGCGGAGCCATCAAACGCATCCGTATTCGACACGCCAGCATGAATGTCGTGGCCATTGTCAATGCCGATGTGGTGAGCCAGGAAGGGACACCCGACTTTCCGCACAACGGATGGTGGTATGATTATTTTTCGGGCGACAGCATGAACGTAAGCGATCCCTCCGTCTCCATCCTCTTCGAAGCGGGCGAATATCATATCTACACCGACAAACACCTCCCCACACCCGATACGGATGTGGCAGTGGGGCTGGAAACGTTGTCTGTAAACAAGAGGTCATGGCGGGTATTTCCTAATCCCGCCACGGAAATGATTCTGGTCAGGGGGCGTGTGGAGACAGCCACGGACTTGCAGATGGAAGTCTTTGACCTCAGCGGCAAAAAAGTCTTCAATCAGCTACAAAAAATAGAGGGCGGAAGCTATGAATTGCGATGGGATACCCGTAATTTTTCGGGCGTGCCCGTTTCCGGTGGATGCTATATTTTGCGAATTACCGAAAACGGAAAGAGCAGAAGTGAGAAATTCATTATTCAGAGATAGTTAAGCAGCTACTTTACCCAAAAAAAGAATGCGATGATTATTATTGCCGATAGCGGATCCACCAAATGTGACTGGATGCTCATAGATAAAAAAAGGAAAAAAGCAGGCGAGTTCTCGACCATGGGCTTCAATCCTTTTTTTCACACTACCCGTGAAATATTTGACGTATTGAATGACCATGATGAGATGCAGAAAATTGTAGATGAGGTGACATATGTCTACTATTTTGGCGCGGGTTGTTCTTCCGAAAAGCGCAAAAAAGTAGTCCGGGATGCTATGCAGCTTGTATTTCGTAATGCCGATGTGACTGTGGAGCATGATATGCTGGGGGCAGCCCTGGCAACCTGTGGCAAGGAATCAGGCATTGCCTGTATTCTCGGTACGGGTTCCAACGCAGCCTATTTCGATGGAAAAAAATTGCAGGACGATGTCCATGCTTTGGGTTACATCCTGGGAGATGAAGGAGGAGGAAGCTACCTGGGCAAAAAACTGCTCGCTGATTTTCTCTATGGCAATCTGCCTCCGCAAATGCATGATAAGCTGAAGGAAGAATATCAACTGGACAAAGAGTCAATTTTCGAACAGGTCTACTTTAAACCGCATGCCAATGTGTATCTGGCTTCATTTGCCCGTTTTTTAAGCAGCAATCAGGAAAACTACTATATCAGACGCCTCGTTAAGCAGGGTCTGCTCGAGTTTCTTGATATTCATGTTTGTCGTTTTGAGAATTATCGCGAGGTGCCGGTACATTTTGTAGGATCAATCGCGTATTTTTTCGATGAAATACTTGAAGAAAATTGCGAACGCAGAGGTATCACTAGGGGAAAAATCATGAAACAGCCCGTAGAGGGACTTGTGAATTATTACCTAAATATCGCGAAAGTACCTATTCATTGACTAGTTTCTGCAGCATCTCGCGGAAGGCCGGATCGGATGGCATGGGTGCGGGATTGGCATAGATGAGCCCATCGCGATCGATGAGGACATAGGTGGGTAATCCGTAGATACCGAAAAGATCAGCAAGTTTCTTGTAGGAGAGATAATTTGGCCCTTCTATTCCATTTCTTCGAAAGTATTTTTTCACAGTTTCATCATTGGAGCTCTGAGAAATTTTAATCACCTTCAAATCAGGGAATTCCTCTGCCAGTGCTTGCAAATGGGGATCTTCCTTTCGGCAAGGGCGACACCAGATGGCCCAGAAATCGAGTAAGAGAGGCTGCCCCTTGAGTGCCCCCAAATCTACCGTATCGCCATCGCTGCTATAGAGCAAAATGCCCGAAACCGGACTTCCGGGCTTAAGATAATATTCCTCCCGGATCAGGTTGTTTATGATTTTGCGGGTCCAGGGATTGCCGGCAAGCTGTTTTAGGTGTTCCAGTTCCTTCAGAAAATGTTCCTTTTCGAGGTATCTGCGGTTTTTTAGCAGGGCATCCACCATACATGTCATGCCCAAAACGGAGTCTTCAAAATAACGAGAGGGGAAAGTTTGATACAAGCTGTGAAAATCCGGATTCGGGTCACGCATTATCCCGGTATTTTTTCTCAGATAATCGCTGACCCACTCTACTCTTGCCAAGACCCAAATAAAACGATATCGAAAGAAATCGGCAGCAGAGCCAAAGAAGTCATTGGCAGCAATCAAAGGGGGCGGATTTAAACTCTGATTCAAATATTTTGGAGTATATGCCAATTCGTAAATGTAACGATAGCATTTGTAAAAGCGGAGTGTGGAAGAAATGGTGCTATCAGAATAACTATTGTAAAAGTTCTGTGCCGATTCAATATAATAGCCTTTTTTGTAATTGAATTGATGGAGGATATAACCCAGTTGGGTTTTTCTCTCGTACTTTCTAATAAGTGATTTTTGTTCCGTTTCAAATTGTATAATGCTGTCATTAATACTGTGGCCCGATGAGCTACCCATCCATTTGATCGGATAAAATACAGGTGATTCAAAGACATGCAAAGAAGAGTCACTATCATAAATCCAATAGGAGGGTCGCACATAGGAATTGATATCAAAGAAATAAAGATGCCCTTTTTGCAAGGGCACCCGTATTTCTCGAAATGCCAGTGAATCTTCGGAATCAAAGAGCACATTGGATAAAGAAGTAAAAGGATCTTCCGGACTTCCGAAAACTACCGACCTGGCTTTAGAAGACTTTAAGACGATGCGCGCCTCGCTTTGTGGGAAAAGGATCATACAAAAAAGAAGCGAAAACGCAAGTAAGAAGATCTCTTTTCTCATTAAAATTATGCCTGCTTTGATTCTCAAAGATAGTCATCTCTTATTTATGGAATCCTTGCCAATTCTTCTTCGCTGAGTTCTTGTCCGTTAAGTACCTTATCCACGAGGTCCCGGTAGGGTTCAATCTGGGCAAGAATATCTTCCTTAATATCCGGATAATCATCCAGCTCTTCCCATTCGAAATAGATGTCTCCGGCTCCGATTATAGCTTCACCATTGATAAAACCAATGCGAATGCATATGAGAGACCCGATGCATCTATTGCATTGTTTGCGTTCTTTTTTACAGCAGTTACGATCAACAATACCTTCTGTACAGCAGGCCGAGTGCCTGCAATCCACACATTCACGGAAGCCCTTAAAACATCCGCATCCGATACAGAGTGCAGAAAGGTTCATAGAAGCAAATAACGCCAGGCTGAAGACAAAACTATAGATTAGATGTTTCATAACTAATTAATTTTAATCGATAAATGGATTGAGAAAGTGAGTATAACAAAGCTTTGCGGCACTCCTTTAATAAAGAGCCAAAAACAGGCCATGGCAAGCGTTGGTGTAAGAAAAAGAAAAATAAAGAACTGCGGAAAGCTCTAGGAAATAAATAAATTTCTAAAATGTATTAGAATAAAAATAATTTTATCCATGTAAGAATTATCTTTTTTTGGGTCGAAACCTTCCTTGGACTGAAATCAACGCGACCTCCTATCTTTACATGCAAAACGGATACACGGTGCGCAGAGCAATTATATTAGTACTGCTTGCAGGAATCTTCTTTTCCTGTCGGCAAAGCGAAAAAAAGACAATGGATACAGGAAACAAGCCAGCCGGCAATAAGTGGGTGATCTACCAGGTGATGACCCGTCTTTTTGGCAACAAAGTATCAAAGAATCGGATTTATGGAAGCCGGGAGGAAAACGGGGTAGGACATTTTAATGATATTACGGACAAAGCCCTTCATGAAATCAGGAAGCTTGGAGCCACACACATTTGGTTTACCGGTGTGATTGAGCATGCAACTATGACCGATTACAGCGACTACGGCATTCCCGTAGACGATGCCGATGTGGTGAAAGGCCGTGCCGGTTCGCCTTATGCCATTAAAGATTACTACGATGTCGATCCCGACCTGGCGACAGATGTGGAAAAGCGCATGGAAGAGTGGGAAGCACTTATAGCCCGCACTCACAAAGCCGGATTGGGTGTCATTATGGATTTTGTTCCTAATCATGTAGCCCGGGCCTACGCTTCGGATGCCAGACCCGAGGGGGTGAAGGATTTTGGAGTCCACGATGACCGGAGCAAACGCTTTTTGCCAAATAATAATTTTTATTATATCCCCGGAGAGGCCTTCCGGGTTCCACCTGAATATGATCCCCTGGGACCCGATTTACAAGGGCCAAAGGAAGACGGCTTTTTTGACGAAATGCCGGCCCGGGCCAGCGGCAACAATGTCTTTTCTGCCACTCCTTCGCTGGACGATTGGTTTGAGACGGTCAAACTTAACTATGGCATTGACTATGAAAATGGCATGAAGAAACATTTCGATCCCATGCCGGATACCTGGCTGAAGATGAAGGATATTTTACTTTTTTGGGCCGGAAAAGGAGTGGATGCGTTTCGGTGCGATATGGCGGAGATGGTACCTGTCGAATTCTGGGAATGGGTGATTGCAGAAGTTAAAAAAGAATATCCTGATTTGAAGTTTATTGCCGAGATATACCAACCCGGCCTTTATCGCAGTTATCTGCAGAAAGGGGGCTTCGATTTCCTTTACGACAAGGTAGGCTGCTATGATGCCGTCCGTGCGCTCATGGAAGGCCGTGGATCAGCGCGGGAAGTAATTGCAGCGATAGAGAAAACGCAGGATATTGACCCATATATGCTGCGATTTCTTGAAAATCACGATGAACAGCGCATCGCTTCACCGCAGTTTGCCGGGGATGCTCGCATCGGTCTGCCGGGAATGCTTTTTAGTGGAGCCTCGGGCATGGGCCCCGTGATGATCTACTTTGGACAGGAATCGGGTGAGCCCGCAGTCGGTGCCGAAGGGTTTCAGGGAGATGATGGCCGAACGACCATTTTCGATTACTGGGGCGTACCCGAACATCAGAAGTGGATGAATAACGGCCGCTTTGACGGGGGGAAACTAACTGCGGTCCAGAAAAAGCTGCGCGAGGAATATGCCAAGATCCTTAACCTTTGCAGAAACTCCGAAGCCATCCGTTTCGGCACCTTTGTTGATCTTTCCCCGGCCATGGAAATACCGGATGAAGCTGCCGGTAAGGTAGTGTGTTTTGCACGTAAATCTTTTGGGCAAACCCTCTTTTTCTTCTGCAATTTCGCTGGGCAGGCGATTGATCTGAGTTATCACATTTCAAAAGAGGGTGCAGAAGCCTTGCCCCGTTTTCACGATACATTTACGGGAGAAGAAGTAGAGGCTTCTGAAGACAAAGTACAATTGCAGTTGCCGGCCTATGGCTACCGGGTGCTGGAGTGGTAAGCCGTTTTCCCGGATTGCTCGAACTGAGCATCTATTGTTTTACGAAACGTCCCCTGTAGCTGTGCGTTCCTACATCAAGATGCAGATAATAGAGACCAGCGGGTAGTTTGCGAATATCTATGCGTACGACTCCTGCCTGTGTTAAGCGAATCACGACTTCTCCTTTGGCATTGTACACTACAACATGAAGCGAGTCGCTACCAGACAGGGTGAGATTGAATTCGAGATAGTCACTGGCGGGATTGGGAAAAAGTTCTACGATCTTATTTGAGGCGATGTTTTCGATGCCGCTGCTTGCTCCCCGGGAAAAGAGAAATGCATAAGCAGCCGGGAAAGCCGGTCCCCAGAATGTTTCGGAATGCGTACCGTTCGGATCAATTTGGAGTAAGAGCTGCTCACGTGCCATGCCGCGGCTGAGCAATATACTGTCGCATTTTTCGAGCTCTTTGACCATCGATTGACTTTCTTTTGCACCTGCCAATAGGTAAATACGGGTAGAGTCGCCAATCTGCACCGTGTCCATCCAGCTCCATACTTTCTCCGAAAACCAGAGAGAAGGACTGAATACACCAATCTTACCGAAGACTTCGGGATATCTTAATCCGCCATAGAGTGAGATCAATCCGCCCATTGAGCTTCCCATAATGCCCGTGTACCGGGGCCCTTTGCGTGTCCGATAGATTGAATCGATATGAGGCTTGAGAGTATTTGCAATAAACAGTACATATTCTTCACCTTCTCCACCCCCATATCTCGGATTCTGCCAGGGCGAATACTCATCGATGCGTCTGATGCCTCCATTGTCGATGCCGACTACAATAATGCCCGAATCCCCTTTCGCAAAAAGCGCATTGAGCCGCTCATCCACCTTCCACTCTTCCAGAAAACTGCTCTTGCGGTCAAAGAGATTTTGCCCGTCATGCATATAAAGCACCGGATAGGCATGCTGGCTGCTGTCATAATCAGGAGGCAGGTAGACCCAAATTCGTCTGTAACGATTTAGCTGTGGCATATAGAAAGAATCGCTCAATACGGCTACATTCCAAGCTGCGGTAGATTGTCCACCCGTCTGATTTTCCCATCCTGCAATTTGAAAAAACAGGGTGTCGCCCGATTTTACATTGGCTTTGCGGTTCGGGATATAGCCGCCCGTAGCACTTCCTTCTACGCTTGCCCAACTGCCACGGGTAAACTTAAACTCGATGGCTCCATCTGGCAAATTCAACGTAATCCGGTAATTTCCCGTGCTGTCGGCATGCAATTCATAGGACGGATGACCCGGATTCCAGTTATTAAAGTTGCCTGCCATATAGATCGACTCACCGGGTAAAGTGGATGCCGGCAGGCTGTCGATAATAAAAGTAACCTGAGATGTCGCCATTTTGGTCATAGTTAGGAAGAAGAGAAAGAGCAGGGAGAAATATTTCACGGAGCAAAGTGAATATAGACGAGCAATGGATTTTGAAGGCGAAACTTCCGCGTCTGTGCTTTTTCTCAAATGGACATAAAATACATGCTTCATATGCTAAATTTGTAGCTCTTAAATGAAAAGGAGCAATATGAAGATAGGCATCATCAGGGAAGGTAAAAACCCTCCTGACACAAGGGTACCACTTACACCACTACAGTGTAAAACCCTGATGCAGGAATATAGCGGAATTGAGATTGTGCTACAATCTTCACCCGATCGCTGTTTTACGGATGAGGAATACCGCAAACAGGGGATTCCTGTAGTAGAAGACGTAAGCGATTGTGATATATTCTTTGGGGTCAAGGAGGTGCCTGTTGATCAGTTGATACCCGAAAAGACATACTTTTTCTTTTCACATACCATTAAGAAGCAGCCCTATAATCGGCATTTGCTGCGCAGCATCCTCGAAAAGAAGATCCGCCTCATCGACTATGAGTGCCTGCGCGATAGAAATGGAGAGCGCATTATTGCATTCGGACGATGGGCAGGCATCGTGGGTGCCCACAATGGATTGATGGCCTGGGGCAAACGTACGGGTGAATTTAATTTCCCGAGGGTGTATAAAACCCGTGGCTATGCAGATTTAAAAGCCATCTACAATCACTACACCCTGCCCCCGCTCAAAATAGTGCTTACAGGTGGTGGACGTGTTTCGTCCGGTGTGGAGGAGGTTCTTGAATATCTTCGCATTCACCCGGTCAGTCCACAGCGTTTTCTCGAAGAAGAATTTTCTTATCCCGTTTTTACCCAATTGCATTCGCCTGATTTATATGAAAAGGCGGACGCTTCCTTTCATCTGAAAAATTTTTACGAGCACCCCGAAACTTATCATTGTAAGTTCAAGCCTTTTACCCGGGCTGCGGATATGCTGATCAACGGCATATACTGGGATCCGCGGGCTCCGGTGCTGTTTACCCGTGAAGATATGCTTGAATCCGGCTTTCGCATTCGCACCATTGCGGATATTACCTGCGATATCAACGGATCGGTGCCGGCCACCATCCGTCCCAGCACAATCGAAAATCCTGTGTACGGTTACAATCCCGCATCCGGAGAAGAAGAGGCGCCCTATAGCGATCATGTGGTGGATGTGATGGCCGTGGACAACCTGCCCAATGAACTGCCCCGCGATGCCTCCGAAGACTTTGGCTCTATGTTGATGGGACAGGTGATTCCCGAACTTATGAAATCGAAGAGTGAGATACTTGAAAGAGCGAGCATTGCGGAGGAAGGATATTTAACTGCCCACTTTGCCTATCTCCAGGATTATGTTTCCGGCCCTGAATAGACCAAAAACCGGTTAGCAGCGGCCCGGGTATTCTTCCAAAGCAAGTTTCAGGCATTTCAGAGCCTTGTGTAAGTCTTCTTCACATAGCACATAGGCAATGCGCACCTGTTTTTTTCCAAGTTCGCTGTTGGAATAGAATCCAGAAGCCGGGGCCAGCATGATGGTTTCTCCTTCATAGGAAAAAGACTCGAGGAGCCAACGGCAAAAACGCTCGCTGTCATCCACCGGCAGTTGGGCCATGGCATAAAATGCACCCCGTGGCATGGGGCAGATAACCCCATCCATCTGCCTGAGCGCTTCAACCACTACATTTCTTCGCTGCACGTACTCGGTATTCACTTCCTGGAAATACTGTTTATCCGTATCCACTGCCGCTTCGGCCAGCACCTGCCCGAGGGTAGGTGGGCTCAGCCGGGCCTGGGCAAATTTCATTGCCGTAGCATAGAGGGCACGGTTTTTTGTGACGAGGGCTCCTACGCGTGCTCCACATGCGCTGTATCGCTTGCTGATCGAATCCACCATTACCACATGCTCTTTGCATCCTTCGAGCTCAAGCACCGACTTATGTACCCGTCCGTCATAAGAGAACTCCCGGTACACTTCATCGGAAAAAAGAAAAAGGTCATACTTCAAAATAAGTTTGCGCAGAGATTCCAGTTCTTCGTCAGAGTAGATATAGCCTGTGGGGTTGTTGGGATTACAAATGATGATAGCCTTGCTGCGGTCGTTGATCTGTGCTTCGAAATCCGAAATGGAAGGCAGGGCAAATCCATCTTCAATGTGTGCCGTGACGGGTCTCACCCGGATGTTGCCTGCTTTGGCAAAACCGTTGTAGTTGGCATAAAAAGGCTCGGGAATGATAACTTCATCACCCGGATCGAGGCAGGAAAAAAGTCCGAAAAGGATGGCTTCCGAACCACCTGTGGTGATTAGTATCTCTTCAGGGTCGACATCCAGTCCAAAGCGGGCGTAATAAGCGCTCAATTTTTGACGATAGGAGGCATATCCGTTGGATGGGCTGTATTCAATCACCTTGCGATCGAAGCCGCGAATGGCATCTAGGGCCGTCTTTGGTGTCTCGATATCGGGCTGTCCGATGTTGAGATGATAGACTTTGATGCCCCGTCTTTTGGCTTCATCGGCAAAGGGTACGAGTTTTCTTATGGGAGAGGCAGGCATATCCTGCCCACGCTGAGATAGGTTTGGCATGCCGTAAAAATAGAAATTTGAATGCTTTTCCCTTCTTTTTCTTTTGACTTCTCCGTTGTCGATTTCCGTATTTTCTTTCGGCAACAATCCAGTTTTTTTAGATATGGAGTCTACTGCTTTTTCGATTTTTTTTGTTTTAAAAATAGGGATACAGTTATTCCGATCAGGTTTACTCACTACGGATGATCATTCCGTTTAGCCTGTTTATATACTTTGGAAATGAGGGAATAAAAAAAGGCTGCCTGCTCAACAGACAGCCTTTTATATATCCCATGAAAAGCTTCCTATTTGTCCTGGTTGATCACATTTTCATTCTTAGGAGCACCTTCGACTTCTTCTTTCTTAACTACTTCGCCCTGAAAGTAGAGGCGCATCGGAGAGTTGACGGCATTGGAAACGACCGTGATGGGTTTTTTGAAGTTGCCCATGCGTGCCGCATTGTATTGAGCCGTTACATATCCTTTTTCTCCCGGCATGATGGGGTCTTTGGTCCAGCTTGTCACTGTACATCCGCACACTTTTTGTACATTTTGAATGATCAGCGGTTCGTTGCCGATGTTGGTGATTTCAAATTTGTGCTTGGCCGGTATACCCTGCGGTATTTTACCAAAATTATAAGTGGTTTCACTTACTTTCATTTTGGGTCCATCAGCGGCTTGGGGATCCGTGTTCTGAGCAAAAATGTTTGAGCTGGCAAAGAGGGAGAAAATTGCCAAAAGAGTCAGTACTTTCTTCATAATTCTATTGATTTTTTGGTTTAAGATTTACGTTTTAATGGCTTAAAAATAGTACCGAATCGCACTTTTGTAAAATCTTTAACAAGTGATTAACAAAAGAGAATCGATCTTGGATTACCTATGCAATACAAATCAGGACAGGCGTTTCAAAGTTCCGCAAAACAGAAGCGGGGAAGCAAGTGAAAATGCTAACTTTGCGCTTTCAAATGAATAGCATGAAGAGTCAGATGTCAAATCCTTTTTACGAACTGAAGAGGTATACGCAGGAAGCCGTTTCGCAACT
>Ga0114931_10001881_pt1 | contig 26727 bp, 25 predicted proteins | sample 2SBtaG_FD_89579 | JGI IMG/M metagenome (GOLD analysis project Ga0114931, IMG submission 89579) | Deep subsurface microbial communities from Kolumbo volcano to uncover new lineages of life (NeLLi) - 2SBTROV14_V59a metaG | ecosystem: Environmental > Aquatic > Marine > Volcanic | place: Kolumbo... | reverse complement strand
TTCGTGCATTTAATGTTCGGAAAGATTATATCTGGCACAATGAACGCCATGAGCACCAAAAAACACCCCTCCGCAAGCCGCCCCCGGCCCCACCCCCGGCCAGTGGTTCTGTGCATCCTCGATGGCTGGGGCCAGCGCGATGAAACCCGGGACAACGCCATCCGCCAAGCCAAAACGCCGGTTTATGACCGACTGATGGCGCACTGCCCCCATGCGTTGCTGGAGACCTCGGGGGCCGCGGTCGGTCTGCCCGACGGCCAGATGGGCAATTCCGAGGTCGGCCATATGAACCTGGGCGGCGGCCGGGTAGTGCTGCAAGACCTGCCGCGCATCAATGCGGCGATCACGGCCGGCGAGTTGGCCCGCCGGCCCGCTCTCGTCACCCTCATTGAGCGGCTGAAAGAAAGCGGCGGCACCTGCCATCTGATGGGCCTGCTGTCGCCCGGCGGGGTGCATTCCCATCAGGACCACATGGTCGAGCTGGCCCGGCTGCTCGCCGGAGCCGGGGTGCCGGTCGCGGTGCATGGCTTTCTTGATGGCCGCGACACGCCGCCGCGCTCGGCGGCCGATTTCATCGCCGCCTTCCAGAGCGCCATCGCCGACCTGCCCGGGGTGGCGCTGCAAAGCCTGTGCGGCCGTTTTTACGCCATGGACCGCGACAAGCGCTGGGACCGGGTGGCCCGCGCCTACAACTGCCTGACCGCCACACAAGGCCAGCGCGCACCCGATGCGGCCCGCGCGATTGCCGCCAGCTATGCCGCCGATGTCGGCGATGAATTCGTCGAGCCCTGCGCGCTGGGCGACTATGCCGGCATGGCCGATGGCGACGGCCTGCTGATGGCCAATTTCCGCGCCGACCGGGCGCGCGAGATCCTCACCGCCCTGATTGATCCCGATTTTGACGGTTTCGCCCGTCCCCGTGTCATCCGCTTTGCCGCAGTTGCCGGCATGGTGGACTATTCCGCCGCGCTGGCCGGCTTTATTCCGGCGCTATTTCCCCCCGAACGGCTGACCAATACCCTGGGCGAGGTGATCGCCAAGGCCGGTCTGCGCCAGTTGCGCATCGCCGAGACCGAGAAATACGCCCATGTCACCTTCTTTTTCAACGGCGGCGAAGAAGCTGTTTTCGAAGGCGAAGACCGCATCCTCGTCCCCTCGCCCAAGGTGGCGACCTATGATTTGCAACCGGAGATGTCGGCCCCCAAGGTCACCGACCGGCTGGTCGCGGCGATCGCCGAACAAACCTATGACCTGATCGTGTGCAATTACGCCAATCCGGACATGGTCGGCCATACCGGAGTGATGGCCGCGGCGGTGCGGGCGGTGGAGGTGATCGACCACTGCCTGGGGCGGCTGGTCGAGGCGCTGGCCGAGGTCGGCGGCGCTGTGCTGATTACCGCCGATCACGGCAATATCGAGAAAATGGCTGACGCGGACGGCGTGCCCTATACTGCCCATACCCTGTCACGGGTGCCGGTGCTGCTGGTTGGCGCCGGAAATCTCCGCCTGACCGACGGCCGGCTGGCCGATGTCGCACCCACGCTGCTCGCCCTGATGGGATTGCCCCAGCCCGGGGAGATGACCTGGGCCTGCCTGCTCGCCGACCAGAATACCGAGACGAAGGAAAGCCGTGCGACCGCTTAAGCTGGCATTGTGTTTGCTGCTGGTGAGCGCGCCCCTGGCGGCGGCGGCCAAACCGGCCGAGGACACCGCCCGGCGCCTGCAGGACCTCGAGCAAAAAATCGAGGCCAGTGACAGCCGTTATCGCGGCCTGAACGAGACCGCCGGGGCGCTCAGCGGCGAAATCGAAGCCTTGCGCAGCCGACTGATCGAGACCGCCGCCCGGATCCAGAATCACGAGGATAAAAGCGCCGCCCTGGAAGACCGGCTCGCCAAGCTGTCCGCCCGCGAACAGAGCAAGGCTGCCGACCTGGCGCGGCGCGCGCGCCAGTTGGCCAACAGCCTGGCCGCGCTGGAGCGCCTCAGCCAGCAGCCGGCCGGGGCGCTGATCGCCCGCCCCGGAGCAATCGATACGACCGCCCGCTCGGCATCGCTGCTGGGCGCCATCGTGCCCCGCCTGCGCGATGAGGCGCGCAAACTGGGCGCTGAAATCGCCGATCTGAAACAAGTGCGCGCCGACATCGACACCGAACGCCAGGCGCTGGATCAGGAAACCCGGGCGCTGGCCCGCGACCGCACCGAGCTTGACCGGCTGGTGGCGCAAAAGAAAGCGCGCCAGAGCAAGATGCTGGCCGCCGCCGCCCGGGAGAAAAGCCGCCTTGCCGCCCTGGCGCGCAAGGCCAAGAGCCTGCGCGCCCTGGTCGCCCGTCTCGAGCGCGAACGCCTGGCCCGCCCGCAAACCGAGGTGCCGATCACCGGCCTGCCCTTCTCGCGCGCCCGGGGCACCCTGCCCCTGCCCGCCCGGGGCCGCGTGGTCGGCCTGTTCGGCAAGCCCGACCGCGCCGGCCTGCCGGCGCGCGGCGTCAGGGTGGCGACCCGGCCGAATGCCCAAGTGGTTGCCCCCTATGACGGCCGCGTCGTTTTCGCCGACCGGTTTCGCGATTATGGCCAGCTCTTGATCATCGCCCATGGCGAGGGATATCATACCCTTCTGGCGGGACTGTCGCGCATCGATGTGGTGGTTGGCCAATGGTTGCTGGCTGGCGAGCCAATCGGCCGGATGGGCGGCGGCGGACCCGCCGCCAAAGGGGGGCCGGGGGCTTCGGGCCCCGTTTTATATGTCGAGCTCCGACGCAAAGGAGAACCCATCAACCCGCTTCCGTGGCTTGCGGCAAGCGAAAGGAAGGTTAGCGGATAATGCGAAGAATAGCGGCCGCCGTTTTAACAGGCATGATGTTGCTCACCCAGCCGGTTGCATCCCAGGCGGCAAGTTCGGAAACCTATCGTCAGTTGAATCTGTTTGGCGATGTTTTCGAACGTATCCGGGCGGATTACGTCGAGGAGGTCAAGGATTCCGATCTGATCGAGGCGGCGATCAACGGCATGTTATCCTCGCTCGATCCCCATTCGAGCTACCTTAACGCCAAGAATTTCAAGGATATGCAGGTGCAAACCCGCGGCGAATTCGGCGGGCTGGGCATCGAGGTCACCATGGAAAACGGCGTCGTCAAGGTGATCTCGCCGATCGACGACACCCCGGCCCAGAAAGCCGGCGTCCGGGCCGGCGACTATATCACCCATCTGGACGGTGAATCGATTGTCGGGCTTACCCTGTCGGAAGCGGTCGAGCGTATGCGCGGCGCGCCGGGCACCGATCTGAAAATCACCATCGCCCGGCCCAATGCCGATCAGCCGATCGATCTGGTAATCACCCGGGCGATTATCAAGATCCGCTCGGTGCGCTATCACACCGAGAAAAACGCCGGCTATGTGCGTATCACCTCGTTTAATGAGCGCACCTCAAGCGGCCTCAAAAAAGCCCTGCGCGAGATGAAAAAGGAGCTTGGCGACGACATGACCGGGATCATCCTCGATTTGCGCAACAACCCGGGCGGTCTGCTCGACCAGGCGGTCGCGGTCTCCGACGCTTTTCTCGACAAGGGCGAGATCGTCTCGACCCGGGGCCGGCACGCCAAGGACATGCAGCGCTATGACGCCCATGAGGGTGATCTGGCCGACGGCCTGCCGCTGATCGTGCTGATCAATGGTGGCTCGGCCTCGGCCTCGGAAATCGTCGCCGGCGCGCTGCAGGATCACCACCGGGCGGTGATCGTCGGCACCCGTTCTTTCGGCAAGGGCTCGGTGCAGACCATCATCCCGCTGGGCAGCCAGGGCGCCATGCGGCTGACTACGGCGCGCTATTACACGCCGTCGGGACGCTCGATCCAGGCCAAGGGCATCGAACCGGACCTCGAGGTCGCCCAGGCCCATGTCGAGAAAATCAAGACCCGGCGGCCGCTGCGCAGTGAAGCCGATCTGCGCGGCCATTTGCAAAATGGCGACGAGACCCCGGCTAAAAACAAGGCCAAGGCCAAAGACAAAAAAGCCGCGCCGCCCAAGGACAAAGACAAAGACAGCAAAAAGGACAACAACGGCAAAAAGGGCAAGGCCACCGCCGCATCGCAGAGCAGCGAGGATTTTCAGCTTACCTACGCCCTCGATTTGCTGCGCGGCCTGTCGTTGATGGAAAACCGCGCCGCCCGCTGATGTAGCGCCAGGAAAATCGGATAACCACGAGGGAAGCGGGAAATCATCATGGCTGGCGGGGCGCTTTTGGACAGACTACGCACAAGCGGCCGGGCTTTGTTTTCTGGTCTTTCCGGCGTTTTTTCCAAGTGTCCCAGCCCGCTGGCCCTGACCTCCGGCGCGCTGGCGACCGGCTTTATCGGCCTGATTGCCTGGCTGGCGCTGAGCGGCGCGCCGCCGCCCGAACCGGCGCCGCCCGCCCCGCCGGTGGCGAGCGGGCGGGCTCTGGTTAAGATCGTCCCGCTTCATCAAGCCCCGGCAGAGCCCGCCGCGCCGATGGCCCTGCACGACCCGGCGCTGGTGGAAGACAGCCCGGCGGGCCCGCTGCCGGTGATCGCGCCGGACGGTCGCATGGCCTGGCGGGTCTATGCCGCCGCCGCGCCTAAGGATGCCGACAGCGCGCGCATCGCCCTGGTGGTGACCGGCCTAGCGCTGGACGGCGCGGTGACCCGACGCGCCATCGACGAGTTGCCGGCGGCGGTTTCGCTGGCGCTGTCGCCTTACGGCGACGAGTTGCAGCACTGGGCCGACGAGGCGCGCCGCGCCGGCCATGAAGTGCTGCTCCAGCTTCCCAGCGAACCGGTGAGCTATCCCACCAATGACCCCGGCCCCCACACCCTGATGACCCAGGCCAGCGCACAGGACAATATCGCCAAACTCACCTGGGTGCTGGCTCGCTTTACCGGTTATGTCGGCCTGATCAACCACATGGGCTCCAAATTCACCGCCTCGGGCAAGGCGATGCGGCCGATTCTGGAGGCCCTCAAAGCCCGCGGCCTGCTGTTTGTCGATTCCCACGCCTCGCGGTTCAGCGTCGCCGGTGATCTCGCCGAGATGATCGGGCTGCCCTTTGTGCTCAACAATCTTTATCTCGACAACAAACCAGCCCGCGCCGAGATTGACCGGCGGCTCGAGGAACTGGCCAAAATCGCCCGTAGCTCGGGGGTGTCGGTGGGGCTCGCCCGGGCCTATCCGTCCTCGATCGAGCGTATCGCCGCCTGGTCGCAGGGGTTGGCCGCGCGCGGCCTGGTGCTGGCCCCGGTCACCGCCGTCGCCCGCAATGCCTCCCAGCCCCAAAACGGACCGCACCACCCATGAACCAGTCCCTGCCCTACCGCCCCGCCGTCGGCATCATGCTGCTCAATGCCCAGGGCCAGGTCTTTGTCGCCCGGCGCATCGACACCGCTGTTGAGGCCTGGCAGATGCCCCAGGGCGGCATTGACGGCGACGAGGAACCGGCCGCCGCCGCCCTGCGTGAGCTGAAAGAGGAAATCGGCACCGCCAGGGCGCGCATTATCGCCGAATGCGACGACTGGCTGAGCTATGACCTGCCGGGTGAGCTTGTTGGCAAAGTGTGGGGCGGGCGCTATCGCGGCCAGCGGCAAAAATGGTTTGTCATGCGCTTTCTCGGCACCGATGACGAGATCGACCTGAACACCCAGCACCCGGAATTTTGCGCCTGGAAATGGGCCGACATGGCCGATCTGCCTGATATGATCGTGCCGTTCAAGCGCCCGATCTACCAAGAACTTGTCACCCGTTTTGCCCCTCTTGCCACCGGATCTGTTGATGATTGACCCAAGCTATCTGCACCCTGCCACCTATATCGATTCCGACCAACCGGCGGTAATCGCCTATGCCCGCGCCGCCGCCGGCGATGCGCCCGACCCGGTTGAGGCGGCAAAGCGGCTTTATCTGGCGGTGCGCGACGATATTTTTTACGACCCTTACGTCAATGTCGCCGATGTGCGAATTTACCATGCCAGCACGGTTCTGAAAATGCGCCGCACCTACTGTATTCCCAAGGCGGCGCTGCTCGCGGCCGCGGCGCGGGCGCTGGGCATTCCGGCCCGGGTCGGTTATGCCGATGTGCGCAACCATCTGGCGACGCCGCGCCTGCTGGAATTGATCGGCGGTGATATTTTCCATTGGCATGGCTTTACCGAACTTTATCTTGAGGGCAAATGGGTCAAGGCCACACCGACATTCAATCTGGAACTGTGCGAGCGCTTTCGCGTCAAACCGCTCGAATTTGACGGCCGCAGTGATTCGCTGTTCCACCCCTATGACCAGGATGGCCGGCGGCACATGGAATATATCGCCAAGCGCGGCACTTTCGCCGATGTGCCGGTGGCGCAAATTCTCGAGGACTTGAAAAAAGTTTCGCCATTATGGTTCGCCGGTCCCGATGGTGGGCCGGGCGGCGACCTCATGGCCGAAGCCGAGGCGCTTTCCTGAACCGACCATTCAGCGCCGGTTCAGCCCCCTTTAGGCATAATGACGTCCATTGTTTCAGCCAACAGGAGGTCATTCCATGTTCCGTGTTCTGAAAAAAGGCGTCCTGGCGATTGCCATTCTGGGCGGCGCTGCCGTCATCGGCGCGCCGGCGCAGGCCGCCCCGCGCCACCATAAGGCGCCCCCTGTCGTAATCACTGTCGCCCCGTACCACCCGGCGCCGCGTCCGCGTCATTACCCGCGCTATCGCCGCGCCCCGGTCTATGCGGTTAATCTTTTCGCCCCCGTGGTCTATTACGCTCCCCGGCCCGCTTATGCCCAGCCCTGGCGGCGGGCCTGCCACCCGGTTTCCATGCTGCGCCGCAACCGCTATGGCGACCGGGTCAGAATCAACGCCGTGGAATGTTATGACCGCTTCGGCGCCGCCTATATCGTCCCGCGCAGCCGCACCGTGGTCCACTACTACTGAAGCCGGAAGCGTTTTTTGACGCGCCGGGCTTTGTGCGCCAGAATGGTTTTTTGGAAAATGCAAGAACCAGTGATCGGAACATGTCCGAACCCGGACTTCATGACGCGGACTGGCTGATCGCCGCCAAACAGCGCCCCGCCGCCGCACAGGACTGGCATATCAGGCGACGCAGCGCGCTGGCCCGGCTGGACGGCGTGCTGTCGCGCCGGCTGGCGGTGGTCCATGCCCCGGCCGGCTATGGCAAATCGACCCTGCTCGCCCAGTGGCGCGACAGCTTGCGCCACAAGGGGCTGGCCACAGTGTGGCTGTCGCTCGACGAGGACGACCGGGCGCCGGGCCAACTCCTGGCCTATCTGGTCAATGCCCTAACCGCCTCGGGCATCGCCATGGAGCGGCTGGCCGAGCTGACCCGGCAGGGGCTTTCCACCATCCCGGACAAAACCGTGGCCGCCATGCTGGTCAACCAGTTGCACCACGCAGCGCAGCCGGTGGTGATCATTCTTGATGAATATGACCGCGTCCAGTCGCCACCGATCGACGCCATCCTGCGTTTTTTGCTATCGCGCCTGCCGGCCAGCGCTCATCTGGTGATCGCCAGCCGCGAGCGTCTGCCGTTCACCCTGGCCGATTACATGGCGCGTGATGATCTGGTCTCGCTCACCATCCAGGACTTGCGTTTCGCCGCCGCCGAGGCGCGCGCCTTTCTGCCCGCCAGCCTCGACGACCAGGAGGCCGACGTGCTGGTCGCGCGCACCGAGGGCTGGCCGCTGGCCCTGCAAATGGCCCGCCTGTGGCTGACCGAGGACAGCTCGCGGGTGCATCTGATTCGCGATTTCTCCGGCCGCACCTCGGACATCGCCGATTATCTGGTGGAGCAGATCTTTCTCGGTCTGGCGCCGGCCATTCGCTCGTTCCTGATGGAAACCTCGCTGCTTGAGCGGCTGGGCGGCGATCTGGCCAACGCGATGTGCGGGCGCACCGACAGCTGGGGGGTGATCGAGGAACTGGTGCGCCGCAACCTGTTCTTGCTCCCGCTCGACAGCGAAAGCCGGTGGTTTCGCTATCATCAGCTTTTCGCCGAGTTTCTCAATGAACGCCTGCGCCGCCACGACAGCGCCAGAATCGCCGCCCTGCACCAAGCCGCCGCCGACTGGTTCGAACGCCACGGCCATCTCAACAGCGCCGTGCGCCACGCGCTGGCCGCCGGCGAGAGCGGGCTGGCCGCCGCCATCATGGAGCGCGCCGGCGGCTGGAAGGTGCTGATCACCCCCTACGCCGGTGCCCTGCGGCGCACCCTGGCCAGCGTGCCGGCGGATATCGTGCAGCGCCATCCCCGGCTTTATCTGGGCCAGATTTTCATGCTCGCCAAGGCCGGCGAAGTGATCGAGGCGCGGCGCAAATTCGCGGCGCGGACACCATCGATCCAGCAGGCCATCGCCAGCGATCCGCCGCTGGAGGTCGAGTTCAAGATGGTCGACCTACTGCTCTATGGCTATGAAGATCGCCAGGTCGAGCCGGGCTATCTGGCGCGGGTTGAGGCCCTGGTCAGCCCCGAGCCGCCGCTCGACCGCCTGGTGCTGTCGATCTTCAACAACACCTTGTGCCTGTTGCACCTCGACCAGCGCGCGTTCGCCAAGGCCGAAGGCGAGGGCCGGCGCGCCATCGAGCATTTGCGCGCCGCTCACATGGATTACGCCATCGATTATCTCTATCAGCATATGGGCCAGTGCCGTCTTGCCCTCGGCCGGCCCAATGAGGCCGAGGCATTATACCGCCACACCCTGCCCGACGCCGCGCCACCACCGCGCGAGGAAATAACCGACACCCGCGCCATCGCCGCGGTTTTCCTCGCCGAAATCCGGCTGGAGGAAGACCGGCCGGAGGCCGCCCAGGCGCTGCTCGACGTCGCCCGGCCCCATATCGAGAGTTTCGACGGCTGGTTCGATGTCTATGCCGCCGCCTATGCCACGGCGGCGGGCGTCGCCTTTTTGCACCACGGCATCGGGCGCGCCCTTGACGTCCTCGGCCATGCCGAGGAGATTGCGCAGCGCCAACGTCTGTCCCGGCTCAGCCTGTTTGCCGCCGCCCATCGGGTGCGCCTGCTGGTGAGGGCCGGCCGGCCGGCGGCCGCCCAGAGTGCCGCCGCGCCGGTGCTCGAGGCTTGGGAAAGGGGCGAAAGCCGGCTTCGAACCTGGCGCCTTGCCGACACCATTCCACTTGCCCTGGCCCGGCTCGCCCTGGCGCAAGACGCACCGGATCAGGCGCTTGGCTATCTCACCCCGTTGATCGAGGCGGCAAGCGCCCACGGCTGGACCGACCAACTCATCCGCGCCCAGACGCTGGCCGCCCTCGCCTATCAGGCGCAAGATGCTCCCGAGCAAGCCGTCGCCACCTTAAGCGCCGCCCTGAACGCCGCCGCCGACCACGGCTACGCCCGGGTTTTCCTCGATCAGGGCGAGGCCGGAGGCGCCTTGCTGCGCCGCTGCCTGACCGCCAGCGGCGATCTGGGCGCCGCCGGGGCCGATCTGGCGCGCCGCCTGTTGGGCGAGGCCGGCAATGAGGAGCCGGGTAAGAAACCTGCCACCCTGTTGACCGCCCGCGAACACGAGGTGCTGGGCCTGATCGGCGCCGGCCTGTCGTCCAAGGAAATCGCCGGCGAACTCGCCCTGTCGGAAAACACGATCAAATATCACCGCAAGAACATCTATCGCAAACTGGGGGTGGCCACTCGCTCCCGGGCGATCGCCGCCGCCCGCCAGCTTGCAGAAAACCCACCCGTTTAGGGTAGGGTATTTTTGCAACATATCCCCGGCATCTCACCCTTTTTGGCCAATTGCCGCCCCGCGCCCTACTGCCTAGAAGAGGGATAACACGGCAAAGGAAGTGTTTGATGCGAATAGGCGTTGATGTCGGCGGCACCAATACCGACGCAGTGGTCATGGATGGCGCGGCGGTGCTGGCCTGGTGCAAGACCCCGACCACGGCGGATGTTTCAAGCGGTATTGTCGCAGCGATCAAGAAAGTGCTCGATGACAGCGGCGCGGCCACCTCGGCAATCGACGCGGTGATGATCGGCACCACCCATTTCACCAATGCCTTCGTCGAGGGCAAGCGCCTGCTCGAGGTCGGGGTGATCCGCCTTGGCCTGCCGGCAAGCCGCGATCTGCCGCCGATGGTCGATTGGCCGGCCCCACTCAAACAGGCGGTGGGCGACCATTGCTATCTGGTGCATGGCGGCAACGAGTTCGACGGCCGCGAAATCGCCCCTTTGCGCGAAAGCGAGATCGCCGAGGCAGCGCGCGACTTACGGCGCAAGAACATCCGCGCGGTCGCCATTTCAGCGATCTTCTCACCGATCGACGACACCATGGAGCAGCGCGCTGCCGAGATCGTGCTCAATGAAGCGCCCGACGTCGCGCTTACCCTGTCGGGCAATATCGGCCGCATCGGCCTGTTCGAGCGCGAGAACGCGGCGATCATGAACGCCTCGCTGGCCGATCTGTCGCGCACCGTGGTTTCCTCGTTCAAACAGGCTCTCGACTCACTGAAAATCACCGCCCCCTTCTACATCAGCCAGAACGACGGCACCTTGATGACCGCCGACTTCGTGGCCCAATATCCAGTGCTGACCTTCGCCTCGGGGCCGACCAACAGCATGCGCGGCGCCGCCTATCTGTCGGGCGCCAAAGACGCCATGGTCGCCGACATCGGCGGCACCACCACCGACATCGGCATGTTGATCAACGGCTTCCCGCGTGAATCCTCGGTCACCGTCGATATTGGCGGGGTGCGCACCAATTTCCGCATGCCCGACGTGCTGGCCATCGGCCTGGGCGGCGGCAGCCGGGTGCGCGGCGACGAGACGGTCACCATCGGCCCCGATTCGGTGGGCTTCCGTCTGACCGAGGACGCCCTGGTGTTCGGCGGCCAGACCCTGACCACCAGCGACATCGCGGTAGCCGCCGGCCAGGTCAATTTTGGCGACAAATCGCGGGTCAGCCACCTTGACGACGCCTTCATCAGCCGCGCGCTGGGTGCCATCCACGCCAAGCTGGAAGACAATGTCGATCGCATGAAAACCAGCGCCCAGGATATCCCGCTTATTCTGGTTGGCGGCGGCGCGGTGCTGATCTCGCGTGACATCGCCGGGGTCAGCGAAGTGATTACCCCGGACTATTCCTCGGTCGCCAACGCCATCGGCGCGGCCATCGCCCAGGTTGGCGGCGAGGTCGACAAGGTGGTGTCCTATGAGGAAATGGGCCGCGACGCCGCCCTGGCCGAGGTCAAGCGCGAGGCGGTGGCCCGCGCCGTGGCCGCCGGCGCCATCCCCGCGACGGTCGAAATTGTCGAGATCGAGGAATTGCCCCTGGCCTATATTCCGGGCGGCGCGGTGCGGGTGCGGGCGCGCTCGGTCGGGGATTTGCAGAAATTATGACCAGAGTAACCGCGAAAAAGGCTGAACCCGCCATGAAAGTCACCCTTGAAGACCTCGAGCCAATGACCCGCGGCGCCGCTTTTCTTGGCGCTGGCGGCGGTGGCGATCCCTATCTCGGCGGCCTGGTCGCCCGCGCCGCGATCGAGAAATACGGCCCGCCCGCGGTTATCGATGTCGCCGATGTCCCCGACGATGCCCTGCTGATCACCATCGCCGGCATGGGTGCGCCCACCGTGATGGTGGAGAAAACCCTGAGCGTGGAAGCGGCCATGATCGCCTTCGACGCTCTGGAAAAACATATCGGCAAAAAGGTGTTTGCCGTGCTGCCGGTGGAAATGGGCGGGCTTAATTCGATGGTGCCGATCGCCCTGGCCGCCCGGCGCGGTCTGGCGGTGATCGATGCCGACGGCATGGGCCGCGCCTTTCCCGAAATCCAGATGGTGACCTATCATGTCTACGGCGTCAGCACCACGCCGATGGTGATCTCCAACGAACATCACGATTGCATTCTGATCGAGACCCGCGACGGCAAGCGGGCCGAGGACATCGGCCGGGCGATCGCCACCCAGATGGGGCTCAATGTGATGCTCGCCTCCTATCCGATGACCGGCCGCCAGGCCAAGCAAAGCGCTGTAAAGGGCACCTTGAGCCTGGCCCGGGGCATCGGCCGGGCAATCGCCGAGGTCCGGCGCAAGGGCGACCCGGTGGAGGTCCTGCTGGGCTATCTGCGCACCACCCCCTATTACAACAAATGCGCCGTGCTGTTCGACGGCAAGGTCACTGATCTGCGCCGCGAGACCACCCGCGGCTTCGCCATCGGCCATTGCAAAATGGCCGCCCTCGACGGCTCGGGCGACGAGCTGGAAGTGACCTTCCAGAACGAACATCTGGTGGCGCGGGTCAATGGCGCCACCAGGACCATCGTGCCCGACCTGGTGTGTTTCGTTGACCGCGAGACCGGCGAGCCAATCACCACCGAGGGCCTGCGCTATGGCCAGCGCGCCAAGGTGATTGGCACCAGCGTTGCGCCCAATATGCGCACCCCCGAGGCCCTGGCGGTGTTCGGGCCCAAAGGCTTTGGCATGGACGAGCCATTCCAGCCAATCGAGGACTTAATGGAAATCAAACCATGAGCAAACATATTCGGGTGATCACGCCGATCACCAGCGACTTGCGGGCGGCTTCGGATTTCGACGGTTTTCAAAGCCCGTCCCTGACCGTCACCACCACCCGGCTCGAGACCGGCCCGGCCTCGATCGAATGCGAATTCGAGGAGGCTCTGGCGGTCCCCGGCGTTGTCGCCCGGGCGATCGAGGCCCAAAACGACGGCGCCAATGCGGTGGTGATCGATTGCATGGGCGACCCCGGCCTCAACGCCGCGCGCGAGGTGGTCGCCATCCCGGTGCTCGGTCCCTGCCAGACCGCGCTGCATCTGGCGGCGATCAGCGGCCATAAATTTGGCGTGGTCACCGTGCTGGAACGGCTGGAGCCGCTGTTCGACGATATGGTCGCCACCTATGGCCTGACCAGTAAATACGCCGGCCTGCGGGCGGTGGACATTCCGGTTCTCGAGCTGGAACAGGACATGGAAAGATGCACCTGCGCCCTGATTGAACAGGCCATCTGCTCGGTTATCGAGGATCGCGCCCATGTGGTGGTGCTGGGCTGCACCGGCATGCTGGGCTGCGCCGAGGCGGTGCGCGCTGGACTGCTTGATGCCGGCTTCGACGTGCCGGTGATCGACCCGGTGCCGGCCACCATCTGGACGGCGGCAGCCTTCATCGACATGGGGCTGAGCCACAGCAAACACAGCTATCAACCACCCCCGGAAAAGCCGATCGCGGGCTATGAGTTTCCGGTTCTTGACGCCTGATACCATGAACAAACAATCCGGATCACGAGGAGGAAAACCAATGAGACCCACTATTTTTCGCAACTTCTTGATGGCGACCACCGCTGGCGCGCTGCTGGCGACCAGCGGCGTGATGGCGCTGGCGGCGGACGACGATCTGGTGCTTGACGAGATTGTCGTCACCTCGCAGCGGCGCGCCGAAAAACTTCAGGACGTGCCGATTTCGGTCACCGCCTTTTCCGCCACCCAGATCGAGGCCGCCGGCATCACCAATACCCAGGACTTCATCAATCTGACCCCCAATGTGTCGCTCGATGATTCCTTCACCTACGCCAACACCTTCATCGTGGTGCGCGGCGTCACCCAGATCAACAATGCCGATTCTCCGGTCGCCGTCATTGTCGACGGGGTGGCCCAGAACAACCAGAAGCAATTGAAGATGAACCTGTTCGATGTCGAGCGCATCGAGGTTCTCAAGGGCCCCCAGGGCGCGCTCTATGGCCGCAACGCCATCGGCGGCGCGATCAACATCGTCACCAAGCAGCCATCCAACGACATGGAAGGTTTCGCCCGCGCCGACTATGGCCGCGGCGATACGGTGGAGCTGACCGGCGGGGTTTCCGGCCCGATCGTCAAAGACAAGCTGTTGTTCCGCCTCGCCGGCTTCTACAAGCAGAGCGATGGCAATATCAAAAATTCCTTCACCGGCAAGAACGTCGATTTTATCGATCATGACTATACCCTGCGCGGCAAAATGCTGTTCATGGTCAGCGAGAATGTGACCATCGATGTACGGGCCAGCTACACCAATTTCCAGGCCGGGTCGATTTACGACAGCCTGGTTGATTCCGGCAACGCCAATGACATCCAGTTGCCGCGCGAGGATTTCGAGGGGGTGACCAACGGCAAGAACACCGAGTTGACCCTGAAACTCGACGCCGAGCTGGGCTTCGCCACCCTGACCGCGATCAGCGGCTATACCGATCTGAAGGAAAGCTATCGCGGTGACCTTGACTTCGGCAATCCGGTCGATGATCCCGGCGGCTTTCTGGGTTTTCTCGGCCCGGTCGGCCAGGGGCAGAACCTGGACGTCCAACTGCTCAGCCAGGAGGTGCGGCTGACCTCGCCCGACGACCAGGCGCTGCGCTGGATTGTCGGCGGCTATTTCCTGTCGACCGACCGCTCGCTGCTGACCCGGGCGTTTTTCGATGTCGATCACACCGGCGGCCAGTTCGAGACCGGCGTCCGGCTGGTCGAGCTGAACGAGGACAACAACAACACCGCCTGGGCGCTGTTCGGCCAGTTCGATTTCGACGTTACCAGCCAGCTCACCCTCTCGGGCGCCCTGCGTTACGACGAGGACCAACGCGATCAGGACGACCTGGTGGGCGGCGGCAACCGCAAGAAAACCTTCAACTCGCTGCAACCCAAGGTGACGCTGACCTACAAGTCCACCCAGGACGCCCTGATCTATACCACCTATAGCACCGGCTTTCGCTCCGGCGGCTTCAACGCCCCCGGCCTGGGCACCTTCAATGACGAAACCATCGACAATTACGAGGCCGGGTTCAAGTCAAGCTGGTTCGACAAACGGTTGGTGCTCAACGGCGCGGCGTTCTTTTCCCAGTCGCACGACTTCCAGTTTTTCTTTGTCGATGCCGCCCGCGCCGCTCAGGTCATCAGCAATATCGACAAGGTCAATATCAAGGGGGTCGATTTCGACTTCCGGGCGCTGGCCGCTCCCGGCCTGCAGTTTTACGGCGGCCTGGGGGTAACCGACACCAACATCAAGAAAGACACCGCCCGGCCCCAGGATATCGGCAACAAGACTCCCAAAAATACAAGCTGGAACCTTAACCTGGGCACGCAGTATGACTTCCCCATTGTCAATGCGATCGGCGGCTTCGTGCGGGTCGATTACGAGCATCGGGGAAAGAAGTACTGGCAGACCGACAACCTGGCCGTACAAAAACCCGTCGATCTGCTGGACGCCCGGGTCGGCATCCAGACCGATCGCTGGTCGCTCACCCTGTGGGGGCGCAACCTGACCAATGAGAGATATTACGCCGATCTCAACGCCCCGGCGTTCTCCGGTCTGCCCACCACCATCGCCTTCCTGGCGCCGCCGCGTACTTACGGTGTTGAAGGGAGGATCCGCTTCTAGGCCGGCCGGCATGTCGGAGCGCCACGCCGGCGAGCCATTGGCCGAACCGCTGCTGGAGGACTATTCCCGCCACCCGGTGCCGGCCGACAAGCTGGTCACCGGCTGGCGCATCGGCTTGGTGGTCATCGGGGTGGCGATCACCATTCCGGCGTTTCTCAGCGGCGCCCAGATCGGCCATGCCCTGGGGGTGCGTGACGGCCTGATCGCCATTCTTGGCGGCGGCGCGCTGATCGCCCTGACCGCCGGCCTGACCGGCGTGGTGGGCGCGCGCACCCGCCTGCCCACCGCGATGATCCTGCGCGGCGCCTTTGGAGACAGCGGCGCGCGGGCGGTCAACAGCCTCATTGGACTGACGCTTCTGGGCTGGTTCAGTGTCACCGCCCAGTTGTTCGGCGATGCCCTGGCCACCATGAGCAGCGATCTGGCGGCCACCCTGGGCAACGGCCCCATCGTGCTGGGCGGCGCGGCGGTGATGACCGCGACCACGGTCTTCGGCTTCAAGGCGCTGGACAAGCTCTCGCTCGCCGCGGTGCCGCTGATGGCGCTGTTCCTGGTCGCCATCCTCATCCTCGCCCAGCCGGCCAGACTGGCCGGCATGACCGGCGGCGGCGGTGGCTTGGGCCTCGGCCAAGCAATTTCCGCGGTCGCCGGCAGCTTCATGGTCGGCGCCACCATTTTTCCCGATCTGGCGCGCTACGCCAAAACCCCCGGTCACGCCATGCTGGCCGCCGGGCTGGGTTTTCTGATCGGCTTTCCCGCCGTGCTGCTGGCCGCGGCGGCAGCCAGCATGGCCAGTGGGCAAAGTGATTTCCTCAAGGTGATCATGGCGCTGGGCCTGGGCGGGCCGGGGCTGGCGCTGATCATCTTCGCCACCTGGACCACCAATGCCAATAATATCTATTCCGCCTCGCTGTTCTTCGCCCCCACCTTGCCCGGGGTGGCGAAATGGAAAATCGTCATTGCCGCCGGCGCGGCCGGTGCGGGCCTGGCCTGGATCGGTCTGGCCGACCGTTTCATCCCGTTTCTGATGTTCCTGGGAGTGGCGATTCCGCCGGTAGCCGGCATTTATATTGCCCATTTTCTGATTTTGCGCCGCCCGCCGCTGGACGGGCGGGCGGTGAACTGGCCGGCGATGGCGGTCTGGACGGTCTCGTTCGCGCTGGGCGGCGGCAGTGTCCTCGGCCTTTATGGCAGCCCGACCGGCGCGCCGGCCTGCGACACCCTGATCCTCGCCCTTGCCGCCTATAGCGGGTTGGCGCTGGCATCGGCGCGGACAAAACCCGCCTAACCGCCCACACCATCGTCGCTATCCGGCGCGACCTTGAGCACCACCCCGTCGACCCCGACCACCCGCACCCGGCCACCGGCCGGCTGGTTGGCGCCTTCGATTTTCCAGGTGGTGTCATCGACCCGTAATTTACCAAACCCGTCGGTGATCGGCTCTTCAAGGGTGAAGCTGCGCCCGACATAGTGCAGGCCGCGCTGGTTCAACGTGGCGTCCTGGCTCGGCGTGGGGTGGCGGCGCACAATCATGCGGCCGGCCACCACCGAGACCACCGAGAGCACGGCGAACAGGCTGAACTGGATCTCCCAGCCCAGGCCAGGCACAAACAGCACAATCATGCCGACAACGCCGGCGGCGATCCCCAGCCACAAGAACACCACCCCGGGCAGCAGGGTCTCCACGATGATCAATACCAGCGCCAGAACCCACCAGCTCCAGTGGTTCAGATTGTCGAGAAACGACTGGATCATCCGCCGCGCCTTCCCGACACCGGCGGCACCGCGCCTGCGCCGCCGCCGTCGGCGGGTGCGTCCTTGCGCCATAATTCGGCCATGCCGCCCAGCGCGCCAATGATGCCCGAGGCCTCGAGCGGCATGAACACCACTTTTTCATTGCGCGAGCCGGCGAAAGCCTCCAGCGCGCCAATATATTTCTGGGCGACGAAATAATTGATCGCCTGGGTACTGCCGGCGGCGATCGCCTCTGACACCGCCCGGGTGGCGCTGGCCTCGGCCTCGGCCGCCCCCTCGCGCGCCTCGGCATCGCGAAAGGCCGCCTCGCGCCGGCCCTCGGCTTCCAGAATGGCGCCCTGCTTTTCGCCCTCGGCGCGCAGGATCGCCGCCTGGCGGTGGCCCTCGGCATCGAGAATATTGGCGCGTTTTTCCCGCTCGGCCTTCATCTGGCGGCCCATGGCAGCGACCAGATCGGCCGGCGGCTCCATATCCTTGATCTCGATGCGCGTCACCTTGATGCCCCAGGGCGCGGTGGCGTCATCGACCACATGCAAAAGCTGGGCGTTGATCTTGTCGCGCTGCGACAACAGCTCGTCAAGATCCATCGAGCCCATCACGGTGCGCACATTGGTCATGGTCAGATTGAGGATTGCCAGTTCCAGATTGCGCACTTCATAGGCCGCCTTGGCGGCGTCGAGCGCCTGGAAAAACACCACCCCGTCGACCCGCACCATGGCGTTGTCCTGGGTGATGACCTCCTGGCTGGGGATGTCGAGCACCTGTTCCTGCATATTCATTTTCGCACCGACCCGATCGACCAGCGGCATGATAAGATGCAGGCCCGGCGGCAGGGTGCGGGTATAGCGCCCGAACCGCTCAATGGTGAATTCATAGCCCTGCTGCACTGTCTTGACGCTGAGGAAAACCAGCACCACGCCCAGCACCACCAGGATGATCGCAAATGATGAAAATTCCATGCCCGTTCCCCAAAATCACCTGAAAAGACAGCCAGCATAGCGCCAAACCGCCGCCGATACAAAAAGGGCCCCGCCGGGGGGCCCTTTTCGCTTGTCTGCCGGCGTGTTCAGAGCTGGCGCAGCTTAAAGCTGGCGCAACATGGTCTCGGCGTCGGAGACCTCGAAGGCCCCGCCTTCCTCGACATTCAGCGCGCTGACCACACCATCATCGACGATGATCGAAAAGCGCTGGCTGCGCCCGCCCATGCCAAAGCCGCTGGCGTCCAGCTCCAGACCCAGCGCCCGGGTGTAATCGCCATTGCCATCGGCCAGCATCATCACCTTATCACCCACCTCCTGGGCCTTGCCCCAGGCATCCATGACAAAAACATCGTTGACCGCCATGCAGGCGATCACATCCACCCCCTTGGCCTTAAGCGCCTCGGCGTTCTGGACAAAGCTGGGCAGATGTTTGGCCGAGCAGGTCGGGGTGAAGGCCCCGGGCACCGCAAAAAGCGCGACCTTTTTGCCGGCGAACAACTCATTTGTGGGTACCGGCGCAGGGCCATTTTCGGTCATCTGCATCAGCACGCCCTCGGGCATCCGGTCTCCGGTTTTTATGGTCATGGTATTGGCCTTTCCTGTTGAACATCCTTTGTTACCGTCAGCGCCACTTCGATGGCCTGTCCGTTTCCATCGACAAGGGTTGCGCGCACCGGCTGACCTGTCAATGGCAAAGCGCCTTTCTCACGCCATACCGGCACGCGAAAGATCGCCTTCCGACGCTTTGGCCCCAGGCTTACCTGCGGGACGCCAAAGCCATAGGCCGAGCCAGCCTCCAGCATCACATCGGGGGCGACAAAGCCGGCCGCACTGCCGGCGCGCATCACCAGCACCGCGCCGGCCGCATCTTGCCGCCAGCGCACGCTGGTGATTGTCAGGCGCCCGTTCGGCGGCCCCGGCACCCGGGCGGCAAACTGCGCGATCAGCGCGCCGGCGCGCGGGCTGGCGGGGTTGGCGGGCAAGACCTGGGTGAGCCGGGCGTCACGCGGCACGCAAATCTGCTTGCACACCGCATAATCTAAGGTCAGCGCCAACACCGCCGGCTGGCCAGGATCGCGCCGTTTCACGGTCAGGGGAAACACCACCTGGGTGTCATAGCCCAGGGTGCTCATTCCGAAGGAGGAAAAGCGATGGGGCGCCGGCCAGCCCACCGTGACATCGGCAATATTTTGCGAGCCCGACCAGTCGAACCGGGGAGGAATGCCGCCATCTCCGGGCGAGCGCCAATAGGTTTTCCACCCCGGCGCCAGCACCAGGCGCAGCCCCAGCGGCTGGCTGCCGCCATCTGGCGGCCCGGCGATCAGGCGCATCGTGGCGATGTTATCGAGCGATGCCGCCAGGGGGCTGACGGCAGAAAAAAACACGGCAAGCGCCAGAAACAGAACGGTCTTCATGGCTCCAATGTAGAGCCCCTGCCCGGCTTACGCCAGCCGCCAGCCATAAATCTTTTGTGAATGCGCCCTTGAGATTGGACCCAAAAGGCATCATGTTTGTTGAGACGAACAGATGAGTGGAAATGTCCGACCAGAAAGAAAACACCGGTTATCTGGAAGGCCAGTTGTTGCTGGCGATGCCCGCGATGGGCGACCCGCGGTTCGAGCGGGCGGTGATTTTCATTTGCGCCCATTCCGAGGATGGCGCGATGGGCTTGGTGATTAACCGGCCAACCGATCAGATTTCCTTTCCCGACCTGCTGACCCAGCTCGCCATCGAGGTCAAGCAGCCGCGCACCGATGTTCTGGTGCATGCCGGCGGTCCGGTGGAGACCACCCGGGGTTTTGTGCTGCATACCGCCGATTATGTCCAGGACAGCAGCCTGGTGGTGTCCGACAGCATCGTGCTCACCGCCACGGTCGATATTCTCAAGGCGATCGCCCAAAACAAGGGGCCGCGCCACAGCCTGCTGGCGCTGGGCTACGCCGGCTGGGGCCCCGGCCAGCTCGACGCCGAAATCCAGGCCAATGGCTGGCTCAGCCTGAAAGCCGATGAAGACCTGGTGTTCGAGGCCCCCCCGGCGGCGAAATGGGACATGGCGATGGGCCGGCTGGGGGTTGACGTCTCGCTGTTATCGAGCGACGTCGGCCACGCCTGACCCATAACGGCTTTTATCACGCCCCTCCCCGATCCCCGGCCAGCAGGGCGTAAAGTATATGGTCACGCCACGCGCCATCGATTTTCAGATAGCCGCGCACCAGCCCTTCGCGGCGAAAACCGAGCGCCTCCAAAAGCTGCCGGCTGGCGACATTTTTCTCCAGACAGGCGGCCTCGATGCGATGCAGCCCGAGAGTGTCGAAACAATAGGGCACAAGGGCGCGCAGAGCCTCGGTCATATAGCCCTGGTGAACATAGGGCGCGCCGATCCAATAGCCCAGCGAGCAGGATTGGATCACTCCGCGCCGGATGTTGTTCAGCGTCACCCCGCCAAGCAGGGCGCCGTCCTGGCGGGCGAAAATCAGCCACATTTCAACCGCCGGGTCGTGGCGCGCCGCCCCGATCCGCCGGCAAAAGCCGCGCCGGGTCAGATGGGCCGGGTCCCAGGTCGGCTCGAACGGCTGCAAATGATCGCGCGACAGCGCCCGCAATGTCGCCCAAGCGCGCCAGTCGGCCTTTTTCGGCGGGCGCAGAACCACCCGCGCGCCACCGGTTGTTTCTGGCTTAACGAAACCGCGCCGCCAGAACGTCATAATCTTCAAGCCCGCCCGCCGGCCCCAGGCTGTCCGCCGGCCCCAGGCCAGCCAGCGCCGGCGCGCCGGACCGGCAGATGCGCCGCGCCACCGCGCACACCGCCGCACGGTCCACGGCATCGATTTTCTCGATCAACTCAGCCGGCGTCAGCGGCCGGCCGAAAATCAGCAATTGCCGGGCCAGTTGCTCGCACCGCGAGGCCGGGCTTTCCAGCGCCATCAGCATCCCCGCCTTGAGCTGGGCGCCGGCGCGCGCCACTTCGTCGGGGCGCACATCCTCACCCAATCGCATCATTTCATCGGCCAGCACCGGCGCCAGCTCGCCGATCTGCTGCGGACCGGTGCCGGCGTAAACCCCGAACAGACCGGCGTCGCGGAACGAAGAGGAAAAGGAATAAACCGAATAGGCCAGGCCGCGCTTTTCGCGAATTTCCTGAAACAGCCGCAACGACATGCCGCCGCCCAGAACGGTGGACAGCACCTGGGCGGCGTAAAAATCATCATCGGCGAAAGACACCCCCTTGAAGCCAAGCGCCAGATGCACCTGTTCCAGTTCGCGCGCCGCGCGGCGCTCGCCGCCGCCGAATGTCCCCGGCAGGCAGTCGCCGGACGGCTGGCGGCCCAGCCCGCCAAACGCGTCGGCGGCCAGCGCCACAAAGGCGGCGTGCTCCAGCTTGCCGGCGGCCACCAGCACCATGCTGGGGGCATGATAATGCTCGGCCATATAGCCGGCCAGAGTGTCGCGGGAAAACCCCCTGACCCGCTCCGCCGTGCCCAGAATGGCCCGGCCCATCGGCTGGTCGGGATAGGCGACCTCTTGCAGCAGATCGAACAGATGGTCATCGGGGACATCATGGGCCTCGCCGATTTCCTGGATGATTACCGCGCGTTCGCGCTCCAGCTCGGTGGGCTCGAACACCGAATGTTGCAGAATATCGCCCAGGAGATCGACCGCCAGCGGCAGATCGCCGGCCAGCACCCGGGCGTAATAGGCGGTCTGCTCGCGCGAGGTATAGGCGTTGAGATGGCCGCCCACCGCCTCGATCTCCTCGGCGATGCGCTGCGCGCTGCGCCGCGTGGTGCCCTTGAACGCCATGTGCTCGAGCATGTGCGAGACGCCGTTTACCGCCTCGGCCTCATGGCGCGCGCCGGCATCGACCCACACCCCGACCGCCACCGTCTCCAGATGGTCCATGGTCTCGCTGGCAACCCGCAGGCCGTTGTCCAAGGTGGTGATCTCAACCGTCACGGCGCTGCTTTCTGGCGGATATAATCCTGCACCGCGCCCAGATCACGGGGCAAGGTGACATAGCGCTCCTTGCGGCTCATCAGATCGGCCAGCCGGGCGGGTAGCCGGGGAGCGATCCCGGTGGCCTGTTCCACCGCTGCGGGGAATTTCGCCGGATGCGCCGTCGCCAGACTGACCAGCGGCGCATCGCCCGGCTGCCGGCAGGCCCGGCCGGCGGCCACCCCCACCGCGGTATGCGGGTCGATCAGCGCCCCGGTCTGGCGGTAGACCGCGCCAATGGTGGCCAGGGTCTGGTCCTCGTCCACCCGGTGCGAGGTGAACAGCGCCGCCGCCGCCCGGCGCTGTTGCTCGCCAAGATGAAAACCGCCCGAGGCCTCAAGCCCGGCCATCAGCCCCCGCACCGCGCCGCCATCACGGCCATAAAGATCGAACAGCAGGCGCTCGAAATTGCTCGAGATCTGAATGTCCATGCTCGGGCTCATGGTTGGCTGCACCGCGCCCAGGGTGTGACCACCGGTGGCAAAGGTGCGGGCCAGAATATCGTTGACATTGGTCGCCACGATCAGCCGGGCGATCGGCAGGCCCATTTGCGCGGCGACATAACCGGCGAACACATCGCCGAAATTGCCGGTGGGCACCGAGAAGACCAGCGGCCGACCTCCCAGCGCCAGCACCGCATGGACATAATAGACGATTTGCGCCATCACCCGCGCCCAGTTGATCGAATTGACCGCCGACAGCCGCAGCGCATCGCGGAACGCCAGATCGTTGAACATCGCCTTGACCAGGCCCTGGCAGTCGTCAAAGGTGCCCTCGATGGCGATATTGAACACATTATCGGCCTGCACCGTGGTCATCTGGCGGCGCTGCACATCCGAGGTGCGGCCCTTGGGATGGAGCATGAAAATGGTCACCGCCGCCCGGTCGCGGCAGGCCTCGATCGCCGCCGAGCCGGTATCGCCCGAGGTCGCCCCGACAATGGTCACCCGCTCGCCGCGCCGGGCGAGCACGGCATCGAACAGCCGGCCGAGAAGCTGAAGCGCGACATCCTTGAACGCCAGGGTGGGGCCGTGAAACAGATCGAGAATCCATTCATTGGCCGCGATTTCGCGCAACGGAGTGATCGCGGCATGATCGAAGCCGGCATAGGCCTCGGCCACCAGGGCGGTGAACTCGTCCTCACCCAACACGTCGCCGACAAAGGGCCGCATCACCCGCGCCGCCAGCGCCGGATAGTCGAGCCCGGCCAGGGCCTCCCAATCCTTTGGCGCAAAATGCGGCCACTCGGCCGGCACATAAAGCCCGCCATCGCGCGCCAGACCGGCAAGCAACACCTCTTCAAAATTCAAAACCGGCGCTTCGCCCCGGGTGCTTACATAACGCACCATGCTCTCCCAAGCGTTTTTTCACACAGCGGTGTGTTTTAGGCCGATGGGCGGCGGTGATAAAGCACAAACATCACCGCCAGCGCCAAGGCCAGCGCAAACCAGGTGATGGCATATTGCAAATGATCGTTGCGGATGACGATTTTGGTCTGGCCGCCGACCGGCAGACCGCCCGGGTTGGGGGTGGCGTCGGCGTCGACAAACACCGGGGCGATGCGGGCCGCATCAAGCTGCGCCGCCATCGCTGCCAGATCGCCATAAAACCACAGATTGCGCGCCGGGTCATTGGCCGGCACGAACCAGCCGCGCCGCCATGGCGCATGGACCAGACCAACCACCGTCACCTCGCCGGCCAGTTGCCCCTGCGGGCGCGTTGCCGGGTCCTTGCGGTCCGCCGGCACCCAGCCGCGATCGACCAGCACCACCAGCCCGTCGGGGCGAACCAGCGGCGTGATGACCTGATAGCCGGGCTTGCCGGCGCGGTTGGTGGAGAACAGATGAAATTCGCGCTCATGCTGGAAAACCCCGCGCAGCCGCACCCGGCGATAGCGCCACGCCGCAGGCTCAACCCCGCTGGCCGGCAGATCGACCGCCGGCGCGGTGATCCGGGTTTCGATGGTGGCGATGAGTTGTCTTTTTTCAGCCAGCCGCCATAGCTGCCACACCCCCAGCCCGACCAGCAGACTAAAAGCTGCCGCGCCCAGGATAATCGCCGCCGCACTGGGGCGCCGGGCAAACAGATCAAAACTCATCGCGCCGGCCTTCCCGGGCGCGATGCTTGTATTGCAGGGCGAACAGCACCGCCTTGAACGGGCGCAGCAGGCCCAGGGTGCCGATCATGATTGCCGGCAGCCACAGGGCGGCGTGCACCCAATAGGGCGGCTGATATTTTACCTCGACCCATAAGGCCCCCGCGACCACCACAATGCCAACCACAAAGACCACGAATACCGCCGGGCCGTCGCCGCTGTCAATCTCGCTGAAGTCGAGGCCGCAAACCTTGCAGCATCCGGCCACCGTCAGAAAACCGGAAAAAAGCCTGCCCTTGCCGCAGCGCGGGCAGCGGCACGCCAGTCCCGCCCGCAGGGGCGAGACCGACGCAGACCGATCGGCGGGCATGATGTCCTTACGCCCCTGCGCTTCCCCAGACATAGATGAAGCTGAACAGGAACAGCCAGACGACATCGACGAAATGCCAGTACCAGGCGGCCGCTTCGAGGCCGAAATGCTGCTGGGGGGTGAACTGGCCCTTGAGCGCGCGGATCAGGCAGACGGTCAGGAAAATCGTGCCGACCAGCACATGGGCGCCATGAAAGCCGGTGGCCATATAAAAGGTCGAGCCATAGATATTGCCGGCGAAGGCGAAACTGGCGTGGGCATATTCATAGCCCTGAATCGAGGAAAACAGCGCCCCCAGAACAATGGTGAGAACGAGGCCGTTGCGCAGCCCCTTGCGATCGCCCTGCAACAGGGCGTGATGGGCCCAGGTCACGGTGGTGCCCGAGGTCAGCAGGACCAGGGTATTGACCAGCGGCAAATGCCAGGGATCGAGGGTTTCAATGCCCTGGGGCGGCCACTGCCCGCCCATCGCCGCGGTGGGAAAAATCGCAGCGTTGAAATAGGCCCAGAACCAGGCGACGAAAAACATCACCTCGGAGGCGATGAACAGCGCCATGCCATAGCGCAGACCGAGTTGGACCACTTTGGTGTGATAGCGGCCACTTTCGGCCTCGCGCACCACGTCGCGCCACCAGACGTACATGGTGTAAAGCATCATAAGCGCGCCCAGCACCAGCACCCACGGTCCGCCGTCATGCATGAAGACAACCAGACCCGAGGCCAGGGTCAGCGCGCTGAGCGCGCCCGTAATCGGCCAGGGACTGGGCGCGACGAGATGATAATCATGATGTTGTGCGTGGCTGTCAGCCATGGTTGTCGGTCCCCTTACTGAGTGTTGCCCGCGAGAGCGGCGGTGGCGATATGATCAGAGCTGACCGGATCGCCTTGGGCCGTGCCCCCGGATTTGCGAAAAAATGAATAAGACAGGGTGATGGTGGTGACATCGTCGAGATTAGGATCGTCCATAATCTCCGGGTCGATATAAAAGCTTACCGCCATATCGGCTTCCTCCCCCGGTTCCAGCGCCTGTTCGGTAAAACAGAAACAGGCGGTCTTGGTGAAATAAAGCCCGACCTTTTGCGGTGTTACATTATAGATCGCGCTGCCGACAACCCGCGATGAACTAAGGTTGGCGGCATGAAAAAACGCCAGGCCGGTCTCGCCGACCCGAACCGTCATCTCGCGTTGCACCGGCTGGAAACTCCACGGCAGATCGGCCGATTTGTCAGCGTTGAAGCGAATTCTGATCACCCGGTCGATGACCTTGTTTTCGCTGCCGCCCGCCGTCCGGGTCTGAACCGTGCCGCCATAGCCGGTTACCTGACAAAACAGGCGGTAAAGCGGCACCGAGGCGACGACCAGCCCGGCCATGCCGGCGATCACCCCGACCAGCGCCAGCGCCATGGTTTTGTTGCGACGCACCGGGTTCATCCCTGGGGCCCGCTAATTTTGACCATGGTGATCAGGAAAAACAGCACTGCCAGCGCAACCAGAAACCCGGCCAGCGCGATATTGCGGCTGCGCAGCTTGTCTTCCGGCCGCTTGTCCACGCTCAAAGCCCCACCAGTTTATCGAGCAGCAGGGCGAGGAAGATCACAAACAGATAGAGAATCGAGATGCCAAAAAGCTTCTTGGCCGCCTTGTCGGAGGTATCGAACCACACCCGAATGGCGGCAAACAGAAACCAGGCGGTCATCCCCCCGGCGATCACCCCGTAAAGCGGCCCGGCGAAATGCAGCAGCCAGGGCGCCATGGTGACCGGGGCCAGCAGAACACTGTAGATGACGATCTGGCGGCGGGTCTGGCGCGGCCCGGCGACCACCGGCAGCATGGGCACGCCGACATCCTTGTAGTCGCCGCAGCGAAACAGCGCCAGCGCCCAGAAATGCGGTGGCGTCCACATGAAAATGATCAAGAACAGAATGATCGACTCGAGACTTACCGAGCCGGTCACCGCCGCCCAGCCGATCATTGGCGGAAAGGCTCCCGCCGCACCGCCGATGACGATGTTTTGCGGTGTGCGGCGCTTGAGCCACATGGTGTAGACAAACAGATAATAGCCGATGGTCAGGGCCAGCAGCCCGGCGGCGACGAGATTAACAGCCAGCCCCATCACCACCACCGAGCCCACCGAAAGAGTGGCCCCGAAGCCCAGCGCCTGACCGGGGGTGAT
>Ga0114931_10001880_pt1 | contig 26732 bp, 23 predicted proteins | sample 2SBtaG_FD_89579 | JGI IMG/M metagenome (GOLD analysis project Ga0114931, IMG submission 89579) | Deep subsurface microbial communities from Kolumbo volcano to uncover new lineages of life (NeLLi) - 2SBTROV14_V59a metaG | ecosystem: Environmental > Aquatic > Marine > Volcanic | place: Kolumbo... | reverse complement strand
GGAGGTCCAAACGCCGTCGAGGGTGGGTGCGTTCCAGCCGGTGAATCAGCTGCCCCAGCCGAACCCGCTCCCGTTCCAGCCGGGCCTGCGCCTGATCCGCCAGCCAGGTGCGAAGGGCGGCCAAGGATTCCAGGGCCTCGGCCCGGTCCGGGACTGCGGCGGCCGCCGCCGCGGAAGGCGTGGGCGCGCGCAGGTCGGCCACAAAATCGGCGATGGTGAAGTCGGTTTCATGGCCCACGCCGCAGATGACAGGCACATGGCTGGCGGCCACAGCCTGGGCTACCCGCTCGTCGTTGAAGGCCCACAAGTCCTCGATGCTGCCGCCCCCGCGCGCCAGGATGATCACGTCCAGGGGCTCCACCGCGGCGTCGTAATAGTTGGCCGTGGCCAGCGCGCCCTCGATCTGGGCCGGGGCCCCACTGCCCTGGACCAGGGTGGGGAAGACGACCACGTCCACCAGGGGCCAGCGCTGGCTCAGCACCCGTAGGATGTCGCGCAGCGCGGCCGCGTCCGCACTGGTGACCACACCGATGCGTCGGGGTTGCGGGGGGATGGGCCGCTTGCGCTCCTCATCGAAGAGACCGGCCTCGGCCAGCCGCCGTTTGAGGGCCTCGAACTGGGCGTAAAGTTGGCCCCGCCCGGCCGGCCGGATCTGGTTCACGTAGAGCTGGTACGCGCCCCGCTCCGGGTAGACGCCCACGTAGCCGTGGGCCAGCACCTGGTCGCCGGCCCGGGGCAGCCAGGCCTGGCTCATCGCACTGCCCCGCCACATGACTGCGTTGATGGCCGCGCTGGCGTCCTTGAGGCTGAAATAGATGTGTCCGCTGGCCGCGCGCTTCCACGAGCTCACTTCGCCGGTGACCCAGACGTCGCGCAGGGTGTCATCGCGCTCGAACAGGGAGACGATGTGGGTGGTGAGGGCGGAGATGGTGAGTGGGTTCATGGGCGTGACCAGATGGCAGGATGACAGGATGACAAGGTGACCGGATGACAAGGGTAAGTGCGGATAGAGTCTACTGTAAATTGGGGACTGGCGTCAAACATAGAGTGCGTCCCACGCCATCCGCCAACTCCGCCCACCAGTCGCGCCCCATGGCGTGGGATGGACGGGGCGAACAATGAAAGAATGAGGGGCGAGGGAGTGCGTCCCACGCCATCCGCCAACTCCGCCCACCAGTCGCGCCCCATGGCGTGGGATGGACGGGACAGACTGTATCGTAACATTCATGTTGCGAAGCCTGGCCTTGCCCAGCCCCGCCGAATGAATTCGGCGTCTGCCAAACAAAACGTGTTGAAACACGTTGCGCCCATGGACCCGCGCGGGAAAACGGGGCCACGCCCGCCGGCCAACACGTTTTAACGTGTTTCGTGTCGCAGGCGCCGAATTCATTCGGCGCACAGCCGGCCTAGCCTCGCCCGGCCAAACAACATGAATGCTGTTCTACAAGCAACGCACAGCCTCCCCCAGGATTGGGGGGCGGGGGGCCGAACGTCCGTCCCACGCCCGACGGGGTTGGCGGGGATGCGGGATTGGCTGCGGGCGTGGAACGCACGCCTCCGCGCACCCACCAATCTCCAAATCTCCAATCGCTCACCCCCCTATATTGACAATTATCAATATATAGGCTATCCTCTCCCTTCGTCAACCCAATCCAGGAGAAACGAGATCCAGGAGAAACGAGCCTGACCCATGACCGACGCCATCGCCCTGACCGCCCCGCCAACCGAAGCCGCCGCCCCTGACCAGCCTGCCCCTGACCAGCCCGCGCCTGGCCCCGCGGGCCGCGGCTGTTGCGCCCTGTCGCCCGATAGCCTGGAGATGACCGAGGCCGACGCCGCGCGGTTGGCCGCGATGTTCAAGGCCATGGGCAACCCGGTGCGCCTGCAGATCGTGCAGATGCTCAGCCGCTATGGCGGGCAGGCCTGCGTCTGCGATGTGGAGAGTCTCTTCGATCTCTCCCAACCCACCATCTCCCACCACCTGAAGGTGCTACGCCAGGCCGGGCTGATCGACTCCGAGCAGCGGGGGCTGTGGCGCTACTACTTCGTCCGCCCGGCCGCGCTGCGGGAGTTGCAGGCGTGGTTCGGGGAGAGCCTGGCAGCGGAAGGGGAATAGAACGCGGATGAAGCGGATCGGGCGGATCTTCACAGATTTTTTTGAAGATCCGGCTCTTTCCGCAAAATCCGGTAAATCCGCGTTCTATTCATCGGCCCGTTTTTTTACATAGCTATATCGACAAACTTCTATACAGTTCAGACCACAGGGAGGTCACCCATGAATCAGAGCGACATTACGAAAGAACGAACCTCGGCCGGCGCAGAAGACCCGGAGGCGATCCGAGAGGAGGTGGTGGCGTATTACAGCAAGCGGGCGCGCGCGGTCCAGGGCGGAAACGGCGACGCAAGCTGTTGCTCCAGCGCCCCCGCCTTCGATGAGGACGGATACCGTTTCTACAGCGACGACGAACTGGCCCTGACCCCGGCCGCGGCCGGCGAGGCGTCCCTGGGCTGCGGCAACCCCACCACCATCGCCTCCCTACACCCCGGCGAGACGGTGCTGGACCTGGGATCCGGCGGCGGCATCGACGTCTTCCTGGCCGCGCGCCAGGTGGGCGGAGGCGGTTTCGTCTATGGCGTGGATATGACCGACGAGATGCTGGTCCTGGCGCGCGAGAACGCGCGGCGGGGCGGTTTCGACAACGTGGCTTTCCGCAAGGGCCACATCGAGAACCTGCCCCTGCCCGATGAACGCATCGACGTCATCATGTCCAACTGCGTGATCAACCTCTCGCCGGACAAGGGCCAGACCCTAGGCGAGGCCTTTCGCGTGCTCAAGCCGGGCGGGCGGCTGGCCGTCTCCGACATCGTCATCGACGGCGATCTCAGCGACCTGCCCGTGGACGAGGCCACCGTGCGCGCGGCCCTGAAGTGGGCGGGCTGTATCGCCGGCGCGCTGACCATCGACCAATTCCGCCAGATGCTGGAGGAGGCCGGTTTCGAAGCCATCGACATCCGCATCAAGCACCGCTACCGGCTGTCGGACCTGGGCCAGGACATGGAGAGCGTGCGCGGGACGCTTTCGCCCGAGATCGCCGAACAACTGGTGGGCCGCTTCGTCAGCGCCGACATCGCCGCGCGGCGTCCCGAATAGACTACAGGTGGGCGTAAATAACCCGACAGTTCGTAGTATGCGCTTTAGCGCAGTTGTCAGCGGGACCCGCGCTAAAGCGCGTACTACGAACTGATGGTCTACTTGCGCCGCATTGTACTAGCCATTACATAGTCGTCAAGGAGACATGGTCAGATGAGCAATGGTCATACGCCCGTTTCGTTGGATGAAGAGATCAACCGCCGCGAGGTCCCTGCGCTGAAATGGCATCCCCTTGTGCTGGGGCGAGACAGCAAAGATCTGTTCCCCGCCGGCGTCGCGGACATGGATTTCAAAGCGCCGCCGCCGGTGCTCGATGCGATGCAGCGGCGGCTGGAGCACGGCGTGTTTGGCTACGAGACGGTCCCGAGGGGGCTGATGCCCGCCCTGATGCAGTGGTTGAAGAGCCGTTACGGCTGGCAGGTGAGGAAGAGCCAGATCCTGCGCGCGCCCAACGTCCTGAACGCGCTGGCCATCGCCGCCTCGCTCTTCACCGAGGAGGGGGACGGCGTGATCCTTCAGCCGCCCGTGTTCTTCGACTTTTTCGACATCCTGCGCGAGAACCACCGCCGCATGGTCCCCAACCCGCTGATCCTGGAGGATGGCCGCTATCGCATGGCTTTCGATGATCTCGAAGAGAAAGCCTCGGACCCGCGCACGAAAATGATCTACCTGTGCAATCCCCACAACCCCGTGGGGCGGGTCTGGACCGCGGAGGAGCTCAAGGCGCTGGGCGACATCTGTGCGCGCCATGATGTGCTGGTCGTCTCCGACGAAATTCACGGTGATATCGGCCTGTTTGGCAACCGCTACACGCCCTTCGCCTCCCTTGGCCCGGACTATGCTGACAACTGCATCAGTTGCCTGTCGCCGGCGAAGAGCTTCAACATCGCCTCCTGCACCTCAGCATTTACCATCATCGCCAATGAGGAGAGGCGTAAGGCGTTCCAGGTGGAGAACAGCCGCCTGACCGTCAACAAGAACAACGCCTTCGCCAGCGTGGCCATGGAGGCCGCGTACAAGGAGGGCGAACCCTGGCTGGAAGATGTGCTGGCCTATCTGGAGGGGAACGTGGAACTGGTCAGAGAGCGCCTCCAGGCCGTCCCCGGCGTTGAACTGATCGAACCGGAAGGCACGTTTCTGTTGTGGCTGGATTTCAGGCGACTGGGGCTGGAGCCTGACGAGTTGACGGCTTTCCTCAAGGGCCAGGCCAAATGGGCGGTGACGCGGGGTCATGCGTTTGGCGAGGAAGGGGCTGGCTTTGCCAGGGCCAACATCGCCTGCACCCGCGCCAGACTGGACGCCGCGCTCGATCAGCTCATCGACGCACTCAACGCGCGCGCAGCGCGTCATCCCACCCGTTAACCGTTTTCTGTTCACTGTTCCCCGTTGATTGTTGCCCTTCAAGCCGGACAATCCACATTGTCCTATTACATTCCGCACCATTGTCCCTTGATTCATCCCCTTAAACGACGTACAATGCCCCCTGTCCCCATGACAATCCCGCCATGCCAGCAGCCGAGCCGCCATGAGTCTCAATCTCCAGATCGATCGCGGGGCCAAGACCCCGCTCTACCAACAACTTGCCGACCAGATCCAGGATCGCATCGGCGACGGCCGCCTGCCGCCCGGAACCCACCTGCCACCCGTACGCCGGCTGGCCGAGGACGTGGGCGTCACCCGGCTGACTGCGCAGAACGCCTACGCCGAGTTGCAGAGCGGCGGCTGGGTGGAGGCTACCGTGGGGCGCGGAGGCGCAAAGGCGCGCAGAGAAAATCGGAAAAATCGTGACTATTCAGGTGCACATCTGATAGAACGCGGATGACACTGATTGGCCGGATTCTCACGGATTTTTCTCGAAAAATCCGTGAGAATCCGTTCAATCCGCCAAATCCGCGTTCTATTTGGCCTGCGCCTGAATAGATACGAAAAATCTTTGCGTCCCTCTGCGTCTTTGCGCCTTCGCGTCAAATTGACTTTCTTGCCCCTTGCAACTTGGAGACTACCATGACCAACGAACGATCAGAGATCAAAACGAGCGTCGAACGCCAGTTCAGCCAGACCGCGGCCAACTATCGACGCAGCCGGGTTCACGCCGCGGGAGAGGACCTGGCGCGCATGGTCGTAGCGGCGAATCTGAGCGGCCAGGAGCGTGTGCTGGATGCGGGTTGCGGCGCGGGCCATACGGCGCTGGCCTTTGCCCCCCATGTGGCCCAGGTGACGGCGGTCGACCTCTCTGCCGAGATGTTGGCGCAGGTGGAGATGCTGGCCGCGCAGCGAGGCGTCACCAATATCTCCACCCGGCGGGGCGATGTGGAGTCTCTGCCCTTTGCCGACGGCGAGTTCGATCTGGTTACGTCTCGTTATAGCGCGCACCATTGGCCCCACCCCGAATGGGCGCTGGACGAAATCCTGCGGGTGCTGAAGCCGGACGGGCGATTTCTGCTCTCCGATATTGTGAGCTTTGAGAGCTACGTCTGCGACACCTATTTGCAGACCATCGAGTTGCTGCGGGACCCGTCCCACGTGCGCGATCACACCGTGGCTCAGTGGGTGAATATGTTCGAGGCCGCAGGCTTCGTTGCAGACATGATTTTCGAGTGGCGCGTGCCCCTGGCCTTCGACGACTGGGTGGCGCGCATGATGACGCCCGCGGACAATGTAGCCATACTGCGGAAATTCCTGGGCGAGGCGCCGATGGAAGTGCAGGAGGCGCTGACGATTCAGGCTGGTCACGACTTCTCGCTGAGCGGCGCGCTGATCAGCGGACGAATAATATCTGCTCAATAAACAGGGGAAGTCCATCGCACTGACCGGGCGCATCGGGGAAATTCGGCCTGTATTGGGTCAGTGCGACGCACTCCGCCCCGAAATATTGAGCAGATACGACGAACATAGGAGAGATTCGACCCTAGTCCTTTTCCGTGATACAATGTGTCCCGTTGTAGCAGTCCAATTCAGGACGTGACGAAACGGTCGAGGGCGCTACGCTCTCGACGTTCTATTATAGTGGGTGCAAAAAAGAACGACCGTTTGTGGATAAGCGGTCATTGCGTATACGGTTGAACAGAGATGCAGAAATGTCCGTCTTCCTCGCAGTTTAGCCTCCGCTGATCGCGTTCCACACAAGAGATGCGTCGTCCACAACATGACTGCAAGACAAATACAGATCGGCCATGAGGGTCGATTCTGTTGACGCGCGTTCCGTCGTTGTTGGCGGCGGCGCGCTCTCAAATGGCATTCTCAGGGACGCAGTGCAGCGACCTGTTATGTACAATATAACCGCGTTACATCGAAGTGTGACGCATATCTGGTGAATACACCAAGGAGTTAAATTTTTATATGGCAAACAAGAACAAGAAAAAGCAGCAGCAGGGCAAGACCGAGCAAGAGCCGCTGCTGCGGGTCGTCCCCCTGGGCGGCCTGGGTGAAATCGGCAAGAACATGATGGTGCTGGAGTCGGGTGATGACCTGATCATCATTGACGTGGGCCTCATGTTCCCCACCAGCGACATGCACGGCATCGACATCATTATTCCCAACGCCGAGTACGTGCTGGATCGGCTGGACATGGTGCGGGGCATCTTCCTGACCCACGGCCACGAAGATCATATCGGCGCGCTTTCCTATCTTCTGGAAGAAGGCGTGAGCGCGCCCATCTACGCCACTGCCCTGACCCGGGGTCTGGTGGAGGTCAAGCTGCGGGAGCATAAGCTGCTGGCCGACGCCGATCTGAACACGGTCGATGAAGAGAGTGTGGTGGAAGCGGGCCTGTTTACGGTCGAGTTCTTCCACACCTGCCACAGTTTCCCGGACAGCGCCGGCCTTAGCATCATGACGCCGGCTGGCCGTGTCGTCCACACCAGCGACTATCGCTTCGATCCCACGCCGGTGGATGGGAAGCCGACGGAAGAGGATAAGCTCAAGGCCTGGGGTGATGAAGGCGTTGCCCTGTTGATGGCGGACAGCACCAATGCTGAGCAGGAAGAGCAGACCCCCAGCGAGCGCACCGTGGGCGTCATGCTCAACGAGGTCTTCAGTCAGGCCGAAGGACGGGTGTTGCTGGCCACCTTCGCCTCCAACATCGGCCGCGTCCAGCAGATCATCACCGCCGCGCGCGCGCATGGCCGCCGGGTGGGCGTGATTGGCCGCTCCATGGTCAACAACGTGCGCATCGCCATCAAACTGGGTTATCTAGACATCAGCCAGGACGAACTGTTGACCACCGCAGAGATGGAAAACCTGCCCGGCCATGAGGTGGTCATCGTGGCCACGGGCAGCCAGGGCGAGCCCACCAGCGCCATGGTGCGCATGAGTGTGGGCGACCACCGTCAGATCACCCTGCGCAAGGGCGATACGGTGGTCCTGAGCGCCACCCCCATCCCCGGCAACGAAGAGCTCTTCAACGGCACACTGGACAATCTCTTCCGCCGGGGCGTGGATGTGCTCTACTACAAGATGGGCAACGTCCACGTTAGCGGACACGGCGGCCGCGCCGACTATCGCCATATGTTGGAACTAACCCGGTCCCAGTTTTTCATCCCGGCCCACGGCGAGTATCGCCACCTGGTGCTCCACGGCCGGCTGGCCGCGAAGACCGGCGTCAAGGAGGAGAATATCTTTGTCGTCGAAGACGGGCAGGTGATCGAGATCGGTCAGTTCGGCGAGGACGAGGCGCTCACAGCCCGGTTTGGCGAAGAAGTGCCCGCCAATCACGTCTTCGTGGACGGCCTGGGCGTGGGCGATATCGGCAATGTGGTCCTGCGTGACCGCCGCCATCTGGGCAACGACGGCTTCATCGTCTGCATCGTGGTGCTGGACGAGTTCGACGGCGCCATTCTCTACGGACCGGAGATCATCAGCCGGGGCTTCGTCTACATGCGTGAAAGCGAAGATTTGATGGAGCGGGCCGAGCAAGCCGTGCTGCGGGTGCTGAAGAAGAGCAACAAAAAGACGCCCGTCCGGATGGTGGAAAATAAAATCCGGGATGTGCTGGGTCAATTCGCCTCCAGGGAGATGGGACGCCGGCCTATGATCCTGCCCCAGGTAATGGAAGTCTAGGGGCTGGGTGAAACTGACATTCGATTGAAATTATGAGCTTTGCTCATGCCTGCCGGGGAGTTCGAAGCTCCCCGGCAGGCGGTATGCGGCGTCTGTCCTGCATAAACCTCGTTGGCGGAACTCATCACGATTCCCTTGCGCCTTCTCACAAAACCCAACTGAACAGTCACGAACCAATCAGGGCTTGGCGGAGGGAATGACCTCTCATTCAACCAGGCGATTGTACTTCCGCAACACCTGCTTCAGCCGGTCATGGGGAAGCGCGTAGACGATGGCGTCATCCACGCCGCGCATGGTTTCTGCGGCTATCAGCGCGTTGACGATGGCCTCCTCAGTAGAGAAGATCGTAGCCTCGAAGAGGGGCGTCATCCGGTCGTTGGGGAGCATCTCCAGCGTGGCCAATGCTTCATCCTGAGCAGCGCCGGGGTTGGCTGTGGAGAAGGCTATGAAGATGTCCCCGGAACCGTTGGCCCCCATGCCGCCCACCCGGGCGATGCCCAACGGCGCGCGCCGGGCCAGTCGTTTGAGTTGATGGGGCAGCAGGGGCGCATCGGTGGCGATCACCACGATGATTGAGTTGCCCGCCGGCTCCTGGGGCCGCGCACGGCCTGAAACCGGCATCAGGTCCGGGATCTCGCGCCCGACCGGGACGCCGGCGATGGTGAGATTGCGGCGGTCCCCGTAGTTGGTCTGCACCAGGACGCCCACAGTGTAGCCGCCCGCTTCGTCTGATAATTTCCTGGACGCCGCGCCGATACCGCCTTTGAAGTCGTGGCAGACCATGCCCGTCCCGCCGCCCACATTTCCCTCCGCCACCGGGCCTGTCGCGGTCTTTTTCAGGGCGGCGAAGACATGGGCCGGTTTGACGTGGAAGCCGTTGACGTCGTTCAGGCCGCCGTCGTAGGTTTCCGCCACCACCGGCAGGCTCCAGAAGACGTCCGCGGCCGCGGGGTTAGATCGACGTTGCTCCAGGACCCAGGCCACCACCGCGTCGCGCACCACGCCCACGCTATGGGTGTTGGTGAGCATGACTGGTCCTTCCAGGAAGCCGGACTCCTCCACCCAGGTCGTGCCCGTCATCTCGCCGTTGCCGTTAAGGGAATACCAGCCGGCGAAGACGGGCGCGCCTGTCTTGCCCCGAGGCAGCACCGCGGTGACGCCGGTGCGCACCGGACCCTTGCCCACCTCCAGCCTGCCTTCGCCGGCGATCAAGGTCACATGCCCCACTTTCACGCCCTCTACGTCGGTGATGGCGTTCAATGGTCCTGGCTGGCCCTCGAAAGGGACGCCCAAATCACGCGCTCTGGTCATCGCTGTTCCTCCTGGCTAGATTCGCCTTTTTGACTCGTCACGTTTTACGTTTTACACCTTATTCAATTTTTCGGAACGGCCTTACGTTTTACGCCTCATGCTCCCCCACCGTTACGTGCACGCATCCCCACGGACCGTAATCCTGCCGGGCCACGGTCAGCCCGCGCGCAGCCAGCAGGGGCCGTTCGTCGCGCATGAAGTCTCCCATCGCCTCCCACGTGCGCGCCAACAGGTGAGCCATAACATTGCCGTCCAGCGCCTCGCCCGCGTCCACGATGACGACGCAGCCGCCCGGTTTGATCACCCGCACCATCTCGTCCAGGGCGCGGTCCGCGTCCGCGAAGGCGCTGAAAGCGAAGGTGGAAAGGATGGCGTCGAAGGATGCATCCGGCCAGGGGAGGGCGTAGACGCTGCCTACGCAGAGCATGGAGTGCAGCCCACGTTCAGCCAGGCGGCGTCGGGTCCGGCGCACCATGCCGGGGGCCAGGTCCAGGCCGGCCATGGCATAGCCCCGCGCGGCCAGCTCTGCGTGCAGCCGACCCGTGCCCATGCCCACTTCCAGCACCCGGGCCGGGGGCGGCGGCAGGGCCTCCAGCGCCGGCATACGCAGGCGCTGGGTCGTGTTGAACGTGAACCAGTCCACGCCGTCGTAGAGCCAGGCCAGCCGGTCATAGACAGGATTCCAGAAGCGGCGTTGAATTTCGATCTTGCGTTGCATGGTGCGGATCCTTTATAGACCGCGGATTGGGCGGATCTGCACGGATTTTTTAAGAAAATCCGGTTTTTTCCGCCCGATCCGCGGTCTATCCTTCTCCCGTGGTCGATGCCCTCCCGCTGAAGAGCGCGATGCCGCCGGCGATGAGTACGTAGAGCAGCCCCAGGCCGATGAGCAGGAACTTGCCCGTGGCGCTCCAGCGGGCGATGGGCGGCCAGAGGGTCTCTGTGGAGCCGAGCAGGGTCTGGATGAGGGAGAAATTTTCCAGCGCGTCTAGCAGACCGGCGACGATAAGCCCCCAGGCAAGCAGGCCGCTCAGCGCGCCCAGCCGCTTCCTGCGCGACGAGAGGCGGCCCCCGATCAGCGCGCAGCCCAGCCCGATCGCGCCCGCATAGGCCACCATGAACAGATAGTCGATCCCCAGGCTGAGACCGGCGTAGACCCGGCCATTCGCCCCCCAGGAGTCGAGGATGGCCTGGGCGCGGTCCAGGGTTCCGGCCAGTTCATAGGAGACGATGCCTTGGGGGGCGGACTCGGTCTGGAGGGGGCGGTCGAGGACGCGCAGCCAGACCATGAGGACGAGGGTCAGCGCCAGCAGCGGGACGAAGGCGCGCGTTTGCTGGGGTGGGGTGAGCCAGCGATAGGGATTGGCGTTTGATTGCATGGCGTTCTGTCCTTACCACTGGTACGGCACGGTCCCCGTCTCATCGACCGGATAGCCCCACCGCTCGATATACGCCATCCCCGGCAGGAACTCGTCTCCCTGTGCATCGAGCCTGGCTGTCAGTTGCGCGTCCAGCGCCGCCCGGAGTTCGGCGTAGGCCTGCTGATGGACAAGGTTGTCAAGTTGATAGGGATCCTCCTCGTTGTCATAGAGCAGCCAGGGACCGTCCAACGCACGCACGTAGGTGTAGCGCTCTGTCCGTAGCCCCCGGTACTCGCGTCCGCCCTGGGCCGGAGACCACTGGCCGAAGGGGTGGGGACACGACAACAGCGCCGCGCCGTCCGACGGATCCGGGCCGCCGTGCAGATACGCGGAGAAATCAAGCCCTTCCACGCTCGGCGGGATCGGCAGGCCGCACAGCCCCAGCAGCGTGGGCATGACGTCGGGAATGTCGAGCCGAGCGCTTAACTCCTTGTCCGCGCGCCCAAACCCGCGCGGGTAGTGGACCAGCATAGGGATGCGGATAGACTCGTCCCAGGGCTGCTGTTTTTTCTCCATGCCGTGGGAGCCGAGCATGTCTCCGTGATCGGAGGTGAAGATGAAGAGGGTGTCCTCTTCGACGCCCGCATCCTTCAGCGTCTGCCATAACTCGCCGACGCACGCGTCCAGGGCAGAGCAGTGGGCGTAGTAGCCCGCCAGCCACTCCCTGGCCGCCTCCTGGTGGGATGGCGAGACATTGGGCCGCAGGTGGATGGCGTCCGGACGGTACAGATCCCGGTATTCTTGGGGTGCGGTTCCGTAAGGCGCGTGGGGCGGTCCCCAGGAGAGCATGAGCAGAAAGGGCCTGTCTCTCGGATGCTCGCGGATGTAACGGGCTGCGTCCCGGGTCTGGGCGATAGCGTCGTAGCCCTCCCACAGCATCTTCTCGTCCGAATCGCCGGCGTAATAGTAGGAGTGGTTGTAATCATGGGTGCATTCCAGCACTTTCCAGTAGTCGAAACCCTGGCGGCTCTCCGGCGGGATGTAGGCCGAACGCCCGCGCCCGTCCACATGCCATTTGCCGATGTAGGCCGTGTCATAGCCGGCCGCGGCGAAGACCTTGCCCAGGCTCACCGCGTCGTCACTCAGGTGGACGTCGTTCACGAAGACGCCGTGGGTCAGCGGGCGTTGACCGGTGAGCAGGGAGGCGCGGGAGGGGCAGCAGACCGAGCAGCCGGCCACCGCGTGGGTGAGGTTGAGGCTTTCCGTGGCCAGCCGGTCGATGTTGGGCGTGCGCACGTCCGGATTGCCTGCATAGCCGAGCGCCTGCGCCCGCCACTGGTCAGCGAATACGTAGATGATGTTGGGTCTTGTCGCCTTCATTGCGTCAACTCCTCCGCCTTTTTTCTCTCCATTTTGTAGTAACCGTTCCCTACCCATCGCCCCCCCCCGGCCCCCAATTTTTGGGGAGATCGTCGACAGTTCCCCCCAAGGTTGGGGGGCTAGGGGGCGGGGGGGGGGACGGTTACAATTTGTATCTGATCCGCGTTTTAGCAAACCTCGCCTGAATCGTCATCCCCTCGGACCTCGCTACTTGCCCCTCACCACCTGCGCCGCCATCGCCCTGATCTCCGTCTCGAACAGCGCTTCGGCGTTTCCCTCCTCCGGGTCGACGCACAGGTGGCCGAACAGTTCCAGCGAAACCAGGCCGTGGATCTGGACCCAGCCGGCCAACGCCAGACGTATAACCGCCGGCGCGCCTTCATAGCCGAATTGGTCGATCCACGGCTGCAACAGGGACATCAGTTCCGGCGTCAGATCGGCCGTCCGCAGTTGTCCGGCCCTGTCGATGGCGTCCAGCACGCTGATGAAAACGAGCATGCTCTCGGCCGCGGCGGGGCCGGTGATCTCCGCAGGGGCGTGATAATGGGGGATGGGCGCGCCAAAGATCAAGTTATAGTCCGCTGGATGCGCCAGCGCCCACTGGCGGTAGGCGCGCGCCGTGGCTAGAAGACGGCCGGCATGATCCGTTGCAGGCAGGGCGTCGCGGCCGGCCCGCAACGCTTCGGCGAAGGAGTGATAGGCGTCCACGATCAGGGCTGTGACCAGTTCGTCGCGGCTGGCGAAGTAGCGATAGAGCGCCGGGCTGGTCATGCCCATTTCCCGGGCGATGGCGCGTAAAGAGAGCGCAGCGGCCCCCTGCTCGTCCATATGCTGGCGGGCGATCTGTTTGATCTCGTCAATGGTGGCGGCGCGTAGGCGCTCGCGGCGGGTTGATGACATGCAACTGTTTTCTATGGACACTGTAGATATATATGATAATAAAAGTTATCGATGATAACTATACCGGCGTTTGAGGCGTTTGTCAAATGAATTGAGACCCTCTGGGAGGTGGTTAACGGCGTTCCCATGACCGGGCAATTTCAAACCGCCTCCCCGACGTTGGGCCTAATTCATTGTTATGTAGCACGGTTTGAAGCGCTTTTGAAACGCTTTCCGCGGTACTATGCCTGTAGGCAGAGCATCCATTTTTTTTTCGGTATAGTTGGAGCCTTGAATCACTACATAGATTCAATTGCGGTGGTGGATGCCGGAATTCTGCCATACCTGTGCGTTAATTTTGCGGACACGATCAAGCTGTCCCTACCTGGTTGTCCAATTCACGCCGGATGATAAACTCGTCCGAATGTCGTTTGCACAGCGCCGATAACGTTTGTCGTTCTGATACGTATCGAAAGAGGTGCTTTATGCCAGACCTTCGTATCCATCTGTTTCAGAGATTCAATGTCGCCTATAACGCATCGGAAGTCGAAGGTTGGGGTTCTCAGAAAGCGCAGAATTAATGTGTTATCTTCTCCTGTTTCGCGATCGGGCGCACCACCGGGAAGTCTTGGCGAGTCAGCTATGGGAGCAGGGGTCGTCGAGCACTGTCAAGAAAAATTTGCGCCAGGTGCTCTGGCAAGTAAACAGCGCACTACTACATACGAACCAATCCCCCGGCATCGAAATTCTCTTGATCGATAGTGATTGGATACAGGTGAACGTCAAGGCTGATTATTGGTTGGACGTTGCCGAGTTTGAGCGGGCCTACCACTCAGTGACAGGCAAGAAAGGCTTTGAGCTTTCGCAGAGTGAAGCTCAACGACTTGCCACAGCAGTTCAACTTTATCGCGGCCATTTGCTGGAAGGATGGTACCACGGATGGTGTGTTTACGAACGTGAAAGACTGCACAATATATACCTGGTGATGCTTGACAAATTGCTCGGTTTTTCCGCGGAGGGCCAACATTACGACGCAGGTCTCTACTTTGGCGCGCTTGCCCTGCGCAGCGATCCCGCGCGGGAGCGCACGCATCGCAGGCTAATGCGTCTACATTATTTGTCTGGCCATCGATCTTCGGCCTTGCGGCAATACGAGGTGTGTTGTGCAGCCTTGCGAGATGAGCTGGGTGTAGAACCGACCTATACGACGAAGCGGCTATATGAAGATATATGTCAAGAACGAACTGACGCAGTGGCTTTTCATCGGTTCATCTCCCCAAGGGCCGAGAAGGCTAACGAAGACGTCGCTACACAGATTCGTAGACTACAGACGACGATAGACTACGTGCAAGATCAACTAACCCAATTGAAACGAACGCTGCCACCTTGATCTCATCCTGCACGGAATCGTTTCCAGAACGTCGTCTTGCTCAAAAGTTTATCGATTCTCGGTGGCGCTGCTATTAGATTCAACAAATTTCACACATATCGGCTCAATAGACGCTCGCGTAGACGCTCGCGTAGACGCCCGTCTGATAACATAATGCAGATCTCAGCCAAAGTGCGTCACCTGGGTAATGGTGACAGATCAGAATACTGCTAATGTCTCAAACTACCGTTACGCCGCATAACATCCTCATTGAACTGGAGCGGATCGATTTATTGATCCAACTTCAGGTTGCATATGCCAGACGGTTGAACACGCTCGACGAGTCATTCCGAGGGTTGTATATCGCCGAGGAAGAAATCGATGCGTTGCTGGACGAGCCTGCGGGGTTGCCACACTGGGCGCAGCGCCCCCTTCCCCTTGCGGATGACGCCGTTGTGGAAGCCCTGGCAAGGGTTGAATCGTGGATGACGAGTGAGGTAGACGCTACCGGAAGTCAGGGTCAGTCAACGCGTTTGGATCGGCTTCGCGCCTGCTACAAGCTGTCCAGATTTGAGATCGACGCCTTACTTATATGTCTGACGCCCGAAATCGATCTGCGCTATCAGCGTTTTTACGGGTACCTTCAGGATGACATTACGAAACGGCATCCGAGCGTTGACTTGGCGCTTAATCTGCTTTGTTCATCATTGCCTGCCAAGCTTGCGCAGCGCAGGCGATTTTTGTCCGGTGCTCCATTGATCAAGCACAGGCTCATTGAGCGCTTCACAGACCCGACGGATGTGAATTCCCCCCTGCTCGGCCAGTATTTACGCGTTGACCTTCGGATTGCCGATTACCTTTTTGAATCTGACGAGATCGACCAGCGATTGCAGCCGTACGCACGTCTTGTGGCAGCGGAACAATCAATCGATGGACTCCTGAACGAGGATGGGTTCAGGAAGCGTCTGCTGTTGTTGGCTAAACAAACGACGATGGCGGGCGATCGTCTCACCCTTTATTTCCAGGGGGTCTCCGGCATCGGCAAGCGCACTACCGCGGCGGCGTTAGCTCGTGAGATCGGCAAGCGCTTGCTGGTTATCGATGGGGAGCAGTTGTCGGGCGCTGACCATTTGCCATTTGAAACGGCTGTGACGCTGGCGGCGCGCGAAGCGTTCTTGCAGGATGCGGTGCTCTTCTGGGAAGGATTCGACTTGTTGACTGATGACAGTCACCGTCCGTGGCGTGAAACACTGTTCGCTGCGCTGGAAGTCTATCCGGGCTTGAATATCCTGGCCGGGAATGCCATGTGGGAACCGCGGGATGCTGGCCACAAACGCCCCTTCGTACGCATTGAGTTCGCCCGGCACTCCTTTCAAGAGCGTAAAGCATTTTGGCCCCGCTTCTTGAACGGCAATATGCCCGTCGACGCTGACGTGGATCTGGATGCGTTGGCTATGAAATTCCGCTTTACTGCAGGGCAAATTCAGGCGGCCGCAGTGACGGCCGCTGGTCTGGCCCGCTGGCGCGATCCGGAAAACAGTCAGATTACCATGGACGACCTTTACGCCGCCAGCCGTCTTCAGTCCAACCGCAAGCTGGGCGAACTGGCGCGCAAGATTTCGCCCCATTACACCTGGGACGACATCGTGCTGCCAAATCATCGTATGCAACAACTCCGGGAGATCGTCAGCCAGATCAAGCACCGGGCCAAGGTCTATGAAGAATGGGGATTCGGCCGTAAGCTGGCTATGGGTAAAGGGCTGAATGCCCTCTTTGCCGGCCCGTCGGGTACCGGCAAGACCATGGCCGCCGACATCATGGCCGGGGCGCTGGGGCTGGATCTCTACAAAATCGACCTGTCGTCGGTGGTGAGCAAGTATATTGGCGAAACCGAGAAGAACCTGGCCCGCATCTTTATCGAGGCCGAGACCTCCAACGCCATCCTTTTCTTCGACGAGGCCGACGCCCTTTTTGGCAAACGCAGCGAGGTGCGCGATTCCCATGACCGTTACGCCAATATCGAGATCTCCTATCTGTTGCAACGTATGGAGGAGTACGACGGCGTGGTGATCCTGGCCACCAACCTGCACAAGAACATGGATGACGCCTTCGTGCGGCGCATGCACTTCACGGTAGAGTTCCCCTTTCCCGACGAGGTCAGTCGTCGCCGCATTTGGGAGAAGATCTGGCCGGCAGAGACGCCACGCAAGCCGGATATCGATCTGCCATTCATGGCTCGGTGTTTTGAGATCACCGGCGGCAACATCCGCAACATCGCCTTGACAGCCGCGTTCCTGGCTGCGGATAACGGTGAAGTCGTCGATATGTCCCATCTCATTCGCGCCACCCAGCGCGAGCACCAGAAGATGGGCAAGGTGGTGATCGACGGTGAGTTTGGGGAGTATGCGCAGTATGTGAGGCGCGAGGCGTAATTCTATTGCGTAACCGTAAATACGAGGCGCCCATGCGAAACCAAAAACTAGAAACCATGAACCAGAGCCGCCTCCGCCTATCGCGCCAGCTGGCTGCAGGCCATGAGGCCGAGCGAGGCGCCATGGCGGATGTGCAGCGTGACCCGACGGCCCAGCTTTCATGCCGGGTTGGTGATGGCTCGTGCGCCGGGGCCCACGCCGAGACGTTGAATCGCGCCACGTTGAATCGCGCCACGTTGCAGACCGCACCCAACGCCCTATTGCGTTTGCAACGCGAGTACGGCAACCGCTTTGTCCAGCGCGTCGTCGACCTCTCCCGCCAGGGCGAGGGAGAGGCTGACGTGACCTCTGAGGTGGAACAGCGCATCCAGAGCGCACGCGGTGGCGGCCAAGCCCTGGATAGCGGCGTGCGCGCTCAGATGGAACCGGCCTTTGGCGCCAACTTCGGCGGCGTGCGCGTGCATAACAATGCTGGGGCGGATAGTCTCAACCGTTCGCTCAGCGCCCGCGCTTTTACGACCGGCCAGGATATTTTCTTCAAACGGGGGGAATATAGCCCCGGGAGCTCCGGCGGTCGCGAGTTGATTGCCCACGAGCTGACCCATGTTGTGCAGCAGAATGGCGATCAGGTGCAGACCAAGCTGACTCTGGGTCAGCCCGGCGACCGATACGAGCAAGAAGCCGACCGCATGGCGCAGGCCGTCACCCAGCAGGCGACGCAATCTGCCCAGTCCACTGGCGGCAGTCAAGTCGTCAACCGACAGGATATGTCAGAGGAAGAAAATGAGATGATGATGCAGCGTCAGCCGGATGAGAAAGAGGAGAGGAAAAAATAAAGACGGGACTGAGGGGCTAACTATGGTGACGGCGCTATGCGACAACGTGTGAGGGCATCCGGCTACGCAAAGCCGATTCGACGTACAGCGAGACCGCGCCAATGGACGCCAAGCGCGTCTGATACCCATAAAAATGAAGCAATTGGTTATCAGGATGTTAGGGGTTTAGCGTCGATGTCTGTTCATCCTGTGACAAGCGGTGTTCGTGGGGTGCTTCCCACCCTGGCGCTTCATCTTACCAAGTCTGAGCAAACAGCGGATTCGCTGCTTAAACTACAGCGAATCCGAGGCAATGTCTTCGTTCAGCGGATGATTCGGGCCAACTGGAGCCTTCAGGCGTACATACAGCGTGCGCCAAGCGCCGGGGCGGCAGTGGATCCGGTCAAGCAGCAGTGGGAGACTGATTGGAATAGTTCGGCGTTACGCAGGGCTCGTCGGTATTTTCGTGGCGCAGGACGACCGGTGGGCACATCCAAACAGCGTTATGATGTTTTGTGCCCATTGTATCGAACTCATGGCATCCTGCGGCCGCTCAAATATGTAGCGGATAACATTAGGACGGCGACGTTTTACAATTTCAAAACGCCCGCCCATAAAAATCTAAAAAACGCCCTGACTGTGGCTGAACGCATACTAAAGAGCAAGGGGCGCGCAGCGGCGCCAGTCACGAAAGCATGGGCATTTAATGCACGTACGACGAGCACAGGTAAATGGAGTAACCATGCTACTGGGAAGGCGATCGATTTTGACCCCGACATCAATCCGCACCTAACGAATCCGCGAGATCGTCGGATTATCAGTGTACTGACGAGGATTGACATTGAAAAGGCAAATCCAGGGGCAGGCAGCGGGCTAGATAGCTTTGACGACGCCAAGGTGGCCAGCGATCGGTTCAAATCGGACTACAATCCAGCGGGTATCCGCTCTCGTCTCAAGGGGTTGAAAGGGCAGCGCTTGGCCTTACAAAATGACATGACTGTTCTAAAGGCGCTACTCGGAGGTCTGCCAAGCGGTCGTAAAGCGTCTAGAGACGAGCGTAGGCGGGCAAGTGAGCTTAAAAAGCAGATCAGAAAGAAACGCGCTGAGATCAGACAAGTGGTGAAGGATCGGCGGCTTCTAAAAAAGGAACTGCAGAACTATGAAAAGTTAGATAAATCCATTGATACACTGGGTGGGAAGGTCGTAGCATTGCAGCAGGAAATTGAGCTACTGGAAGCCATGCTAGAAAGTGCATCCGGCAAAGAGCGCAGAAGACTAAAGAAACAGCTTGCCAGAAAGCGACGTGCGCTTAAGAAGACCGAGAAACGGTTGGCCAAGAAGGAGCAGAATCGCCAGGCGCAGAGATTACGTCGTTACGCGACAACCGGCTTCCTGAACCTGCCGAAAGACCTGGTAGAGGCTATGAAAGCGGCTGGCTTCCGTTGGGGAGGGGATTGGAAAAAGCACAAGGACTTCATGCACTTTGATCTACCGTAGTGAGACCCGCGCTTTCGGGAGAAATACGAAACCTATCATTTCAATATTTTGGGGACGAAAAAAACTCAGTTTCTTCCCAGGTTATTGAGAGGATATGATGAATAGTTTGCCAAAAGCTCCGCGAAAGGAGATTAAACATGCGTACGTTTGCACAAAAATCGAAGGCGACGCTTCAAACCGAACTTATCAAATCTCCAAAGTCTGGTCGGATGCTTTCCAGACATAGCAGTGGTGTGCATCCCATATTTCACTTACACCGGACCATCGGTAACAAAGCTGTACAACGATTACTGGGGTCACGGGAAGAAAACCCTAAAACTAGTCTAGTTGGCGATACTTCGACCGGAGTTTACGACCTAGGCCAAACGCCGTTGCATGATAGGCCAGTCGATACGGCAAATAAAACCGCACAAGTGCGGCGGACCTACCATATGGAGACGGTTCCCAACTCATCTAGTTTCGAAGCAACAATTGCGCCATCGGGAGCTGCCGCTAGCGAAGAGATGACTGTGGCGGGGGGAGGGGATGTGAGTACTCCTATTCTGCAGCGCACATCCACCTACTGCCAATGCACCCCCACCAGCGCCAGTATCAAGAATGTCAAAAAGTATACAAACGGCAAGCTTTATGGTCACGAGTTTGATTTCGTAGTTGATCTGACTTATTCCAAGCTCGGCGGCAGCGCGACTAAGCACAATGATTGCAGTCTGGAGTGGTGGGAAAAGACTACCCGCCCACCCGCTTGGCAGACAGTCATTAAGAAGAATTCCTGGCATGACATGTTCGCCCTCTATCCGACTAGCCCAACGTTTGACGGTTGGACCAAGAATCGGACAAAGCCTTGTCCCGGCAAAGAAACCGCAAAAGTCCACGATCCCCCAGCTGCTAGCGTGGATCTCCCAGCGCGTACTTTGTGGTTCAACCTAAAAGTGAAGGGCGGCGGCACAACTAAATCGGCAACCGGCGCTCAGGTTCTCGAGCCCGACGGAAAGGGCGGAATTAAGACGCAGACTTTCACGGTCCCATAGATGATGGCTCGGCGCCGGTCTTGCCTGCATCTTCTCGGACCGTTCATCCACCGTCTGATTCTAGGCGCTTTCGCTACGACCTGCTTTCAGCCAAAGCGCGAAGACAAGGAAACACACATGATATCTGCAGAACCTGTTGACCCTGATCAACTTCTGACTATTGCCGAGATCGGTGGCGGCGATGAGGAAACCCGCCTGATCGTCGAGGATGCACTTAAATCTATCGGCGTGCCATTCTTCATCGAGGGCTCAGTTGTATATGCTGTACAAGTCTATCGCCAGGATCACGCGCGTGCTCGCGAAGCTCTCAAAGCAGACCCGCGACTCGCTGATCGTTGGATCATCTACCTGGACAGTCCCGGGAGATGACCAAAGGGTTGTTGTGCAGCTTGGACGGCAATTAGAAAAGGGGAAGTTTAATCCCTAAACTCTGATTGGCTGACGCATTTTAGCTTGGCGTCCCTTGACGTATATATCAGTTTAGGACCGTTTGGAACTGTAGCAGGAGGAACACAATGGCAACCAGAAAAAGCGCAAAATCGACAGTCGATGAGTTGACGAAACGCGTCGCCGAACTGGAGAAGCAGTTGCAACGCTTGGCCGCTCAAAAGGAGGGCGCGAGCAGTGCCATGGAGCCACAGCTTCACTGTTCCGTCCCGCGTGTAAAGCCGCGTGAGTTTGGCCCAGATGTGTCGGCCGAGCGGCAGGACTTGCTTATCATTACGAGCAACAAATGGGTGAACGGGACGCAACTGCGCTACTACTTCTTCGAGGATGATCTTTGGGGCGCAAGCAATGACGAGAAGGAGATTGTGCGTGAAGGGTTCGGGGTTTGGGAGGATGTAGGCATTGGAGTTAGCTTCACCGAAGTGTCGTCTCCCGATGACGCCGAAATCCGCATCGGTTTCCAACAGGGTGACGGTTACTGGTCCTATATCGGGACGTACATTCTCAATATCGGGCAGTCTGAGCGGACCATGAACTTCGGGCAGGACCTGAGGCGGGATTCGCGCGGCGTCGATGTGCCCGTGCATGAGATCGGCCACACGCTGGGTTTCCCCCACTCCCACCAGAACCCCTTTTCAGGCATCGTGTGGAACAGAGATGCTGTGATCGACTACTTCAGTGGGTCTCCAAATTTCTGGCCTCTTGAGACAATCGAACGCAATATCCTCGACAAGCTTCCACGCAATCTTGTCGAGGGATCGGATTGGGATCCGGATTCGATCATGCACTACGCCTTCCAGGCCGGTTTGATTCTACAGCCCCAAGAATACCAAAACGGGTTGACGCCGGCGCCGGGTCTATCGGACGTGGACATAGAGCAGGTGCGCTTCTTCTACCCGGCGACGACGCTTTCGTATACGGAACTGAAACCGTTCGAGTTGCAACGGCTTTCGCTATCGATGGGCGAGCAGAAAGATTTCTCGATCACGCCGAAGGCGACGCGCGAATATACGATCCAGACCTTTGGGCCAATGGACTCGGTTATGGTGCTTTTTGAAGACAGCGAAGGCGACTTCCAGTTCGTCGCCGGTGATGACGATAGCGGTTGGAACCGGAACGCCCGCCTTACGCTGCGGCTGTATGCGGGGCGCAAGTACGTTCTGCGCATCCGTCTGTACTATCAATGGGCCAGCGGAGATATCGCCGTGATGATGTGGTAGAACGTTTCCACAGTTAATTTTTCGGAGCAGGGCAGACAATCAGGAGATATCCGTGTGATTCACAACTTGGACAGCACACTACGCACGCTCCTCCAACGCGATCTGCCGACGGGGCTGTCCCAACAGGTGTCTATTAGCTTTGACCCACCCGATGACCAGTTCCCGCCCACCTCGGTGAGCCTGCCGGCCATCGACCTGTTTCTCTATGACGTGCGCGAGAATCTGGAACTGCGCAGTAACGAGTGGCTGGTGCAACGAGATGGGCGCGGTTCAGCAACGCGATTTCCGCCAGCGGTGCGCATCGATTGTTCCTACTTGATTACGGCCTGGCCCAGCGCGAGCGCACCGAATTCGGCCATGGACGAACATATGCTGTTGGGGGAAGTGATGTTGGTGCTGCTGCGCTATCCCAAAATACCGGCGGAGGTGCTGCAAGGGCGTTTGCGCCAGACGGGGGACCAGAACCCGCCGCTGCCGGCCACTGCGTTGCAGCCGGGCCATCTGCAGAGTGTGGGCGAGTTCTGGCAGGCGTTGGGCGGCAAACCCAAGTCGGCGCTGAACTACACGGTCACGATCGCAGTGCAGCCGGGCGTCGCAGTTGAAGCGCCGCTGGCTGTCGAGAGTAACGTCGACTTGCGTCCCGCGACGCCAGACGGGAGCAGGCCATGAGCGAATCAGTCAAGCTTCGTCACGTAGTCTCGCTGGCTGGCGTGGTGCGCGAGCAGTCATCCGACCCCAGCGACGCAACCGCCCGCGCGGGGCTGGAGGTCAACCGGCTGGCCGGCGCACAGGTCGAAATCCTGGTCGATGAGGCGCCGCAGGCGTTTCAGACCAAAATGAAGGCGGTCCAGTCCGATCCCGCCTGGGCGACGCGGGGCAAACGGATCGATCGAGCGACAAGTCAATCCGATGGCGTATTCTTCTTTCTGGACCTCCCGCCGGGGGAAGCGGGCGAAACCTACCGCTTGCGGGTGAGTATGCCGCACCGGGGATCCCGCTATGGAATCGTCGAGACCGATCCAATCGCCGTTCAGCCGAACCTGGTGGGAGAGCAGGTCCAGGTGGCGCAGGTTGATGTGGAGTTGCCCGTAACCCAGATCGTCGGCAGCGTAACGGACCAGAACGGCCAAGTTGTCCCCCGGGCTCGCGTGCGGCTGCGTGGAGACGCTCGCTCTGTGGAATCGGGTGAAGATGGGAGCTATCGGTTACGCCATTTATTGGCGGGCAAACCGACGCTGGAGGCGTCGTCCGCCGGGTTCGAGACCGCGCTTCAACGGGTGGAGCTTGTCGCCGGTCAAACCCTGGAACTCGACATCGTACTACAGCCTGCGCAGAACTAGGAGTTTGTCGGAGTGAAGACGAATAGATCGCGGAGCGAGCGGAGCGAGCTGATTTTCCCGGATTTTTTCACCCCGAAATATTGAGAAAATACGTTGCTGCACTTTGGCGGCTCGGCCGGAAAGGAACGTAGCTATGCCAGAACCCTGATTTCGCCGGAAACCCATTGATCTACACTGTAGCGAAACTGGCATACAGCCATTCCGTTTCGCGCCTGTTCCTGAACATGAGAGGAGAAAAAATCATGCCAAGTTATCTGTCACCGGGCGTTTACGTTGAAGAGATACCATCTGCCGTTCAAGCGATTGCGGGCGTTGGCACCAGCACCGCCGGATTTATTGGGATTGCGCCGACATCGTATACGGTCCCAAGACCCAATCCCTTCCGTAATGCCTCGCTTCCGCCAGATACAACAATTACTGTAAACTTGAATCTTCCTGATGCGAACGCGCCGCAAGTTCAAATGGATGCCGCCATTGCGGCGGCGGCGGCGGCGCTGGTCGGCGTAACGTTAGACGGCGGCACGGCAATAGCCGATTTCGATACGGCTGAGACCACCGTGCGAGACGCACAAACCGCCGGCGACACAACCGTCACGATCTTGAACTCGGCTTTCCTTAGCCCGGTGTTCACAATCGACGCTGACAACGTGGGCGCACCCAAACTATGCACGAATTTCGCCGAATTCCGCAAGTTCTTCGGTGATTTCTCTACGGACCAGGCTCATAACAGGCTGGCTCACGCAGTTTATGGCTTTTTCCATAATGGCGGCACACGCTGCTACGTGGGCGTCATAGCCAGCGAAGCGACTTTAGGTCCCCTGCTGAAAAAATTCGAGGCGGTCGATGAGATCGCGCTTGTGGCTGCGCCAGGGCTGAGCGACGCCTTGTTTGGCTCACAGATCGACGTCATCCAGAGCGCCATCGTGGCCCATTGCAAGGTGGCCACCCAGGATCGTTTCGCGATCTTCGACAGCCCTCCGACGGTTGAAGACGCCAACGGAGATCTGGACCTGAATCTGCTCAACCCTTCAACAAGCCCGAACCTTTTGCCCGACAATTCGGACTATGCAGCCGTTTACTTCCCCTGGATCGAAGTCTTCGATCCGGCCAAGAAGATACAGAACCCCGCTCCGGAAGAAACCGGACGCATTTACGTCCCTCCGTCGGGGCATGTAGCGGGCATTTATGCCCGGGTGGACACCAACCGCGGGGTGCACAAGGCGCCGGCCAACGAACCGGTGATGGGCGCACTCAACCTCAAGTACAACATTAGCAAGGCGCAGCAGGACGGTCTCAATCCGCAAGGGGTCAACTGCATCCGCGATCTGAATGGCAACATCCGGGTCTGGGGAGCGCGCACTGTCGGCGGCGACGCCAATGGCGAGTGGCGTTATGTCAATGTGCGGCGGACGTTCCTGTTTCTACGTGAGTCTATCGATGAGGGCACACAGTGGGCGGTTTTCGAACCGAATGATGAGAAGCTGTGGGCGAAGATCACGCGTAACGTCTCGGCTTTTCTGACGACGGTCTGGCAATCGGGCGCGCTCTTTGGGAGTACGGCGGCCGAGGCCTTCTATGTCAAGTGTGACGCGGAGACCAACCCGCCGGAGTTGCGTGAAGTGGGCCAGGTGGTCACCGAGATCGGCGTTGCTGTGGTGCGGCCGGCCGAGTTCGTTATCTTCCGCATCAGCCAGTGGCAGCCAGAAAACGGCTAGATTCAGGCCTGTGACCGGACATTGACAGGATATACCCAGGAAAGATAGAACGATGGAAGAGCATTACACGCCAGGCGTACATATCGAGCATGTGCTGACCGAGCCGAAACGTGAATTTCGCACCGGTGCGCCTGTGTTTCTCGGGCTGATCCGTCAAGAGGATTTAGCGCTCCACAACAGTCTTCAAGATGTTGACGACGAGAAATTCATCGTTCGGCCCATCCCGGGTTTCCCCGGCATGTTCGTCGCAAGAAAAAAGGGGTATCTGCAACTGCCCGAGCGCCCGCGGGACCCGCGTTCCGACTCGCTAATGGCCGTTCCCCAGTCGTATCTGCAAGCCGCCCGTCCGTACCGGGCGCCAAGCGAACGCAATCTGGAGAGTATCCACGCATCCGCCGGCGCTGCGGGACAACCAGACAGCGGCGCGGAGGAAGCGGTGGGGAAAACGCTTTCGTTTAGCCTCAAGCCGCAACGCTTTACAGTTTGGCCCCAGTTCGAGGCCACTTACGGGAGTATCAGTCACGCTGGGTTTCTCACGTACGCCGTGCGCGGCTTCTTCGAAAATCGCGGCGCCCTCTGCTACGTGCAGTTGATCCAGTATAGCGGCGACAAGCGTCGGGCGATCATCGCCGGGTTGGAGACGCTGGCCATCTCCAGTGACTATGACCTTGTCTGTGTTCCCGACATCATGTGGGGCGTGGACCTGGCAGACGCCGGTGCGGTTTCGTTCGTCGGTGAGATGCAGCGTGCAGTCATCCAGCACTGCCAGAGACTGGGGGACCGTTTCGCCATTCTGGACTCGGCGCCTGCCGCCAACACAGATGACGTGATTCGACAGTGGCGCGAACTGGGTGGTGAAGCGGCTGCGCTCTACTATCCCTGGCTGCGGGTTGATCAAGGACCAACGACCACCGGTGGCTATATCCCGCCGAGTGGACATGTAGCCGGCGTCTATGCTCGCACGGACGCCACTATCGGCGTGTATAAGGCGCCCGCCAATGAAACGATGGAGGGGGCGCGCGACTTGGCGGTCGCGGTCACGGACGACCAGCAGGCTGAGTTGAACCCCCAGGGCGTCAACTGCATCCGCGCCTTTCCACGCCGCGGCATCAGAATATGGGGCGCGCGTACGTTAAGTTCATCTGTGGCGTGGCGTTATATCAACGTGCGACGCATCTTCATTACCGCCGCGCGCTGGATTGAGCGAAACATGATGGATGTCGTTTTTGAGCCGAACACGCCCGATCTTTGGCCTCGCATCGAGCGAGATCTGACCTACTATTTCTCGGATCTGTTGCAACAGGGGGCGTTGGCCGGCAGTTCGGCGCAAGAAGCATTCTACGTTAAGTGCGACGCGGAGACGAATCCCCCGGAACTCCGGGACCTGGGCATGGTTGTCACCGAAATTGGCCTTGCGCCGGCTGCGCCGGCTGAGTTTATCGTCGTGCGTATCATGCATGGCCTGACAGGGGCGCGGATCATTGGCCCAAGCTAATATGGTTTCACCAACGATATATGGTATCGATAGCTAATTCAACTGTTTAACAGAAGGAGATGAGAAGATGGCAGACAGAGATAAGAATACACCGATCGGCGATCCTTATCGCAGTTATCGCTTCCGGCTCGAGGTGGATGGCGTCGAACGCGGCGCCTTTCAGGAGTGTTCTGGCCTGGACTTCAGCCAGGATCCCATCGAATATCGGGAAGGGCCGGATCCGCTTTACCCGCG
>Ga0114931_10001879_pt1 | contig 26738 bp, 22 predicted proteins | sample 2SBtaG_FD_89579 | JGI IMG/M metagenome (GOLD analysis project Ga0114931, IMG submission 89579) | Deep subsurface microbial communities from Kolumbo volcano to uncover new lineages of life (NeLLi) - 2SBTROV14_V59a metaG | ecosystem: Environmental > Aquatic > Marine > Volcanic | place: Kolumbo... | reverse complement strand
TTTGGCGCGCCCGGAGGGATTCGAACCCCCGACCCCCTGGTTCGTAGCCAGGTACTCTATCCAACTGAGCTACGGGCGCGAAAGACGGCGGATTATGGGAAGGCGTCACGATCCTGTCAACTGCGTTGCGCGCGCCGAGACCCGCTGCCACGCCAGTTCGCTGACCATCGGGTTCGGGTCCCTACACTACACCGGGCGGATTCAACCAAGCCTAGCGCCCGCCACTCGCTTGTCGTTGGAAACGGGCAGCGACCGTGCGGTTGCCGGCCAGGCCATCGAGAACCCCGCGCATCTCTTCATCGAGCAATCGGATCCGGTCGCCGGTCGGTGGATGGGTCGCGAACATCAGGCTTATCCGCGAATCTCCGGCGTTGATGTCATTCAGGGCCGCGAGCACGGTCGGCAGGCCGTACGGATCGTAACCCGATCGAGACGCCAGCACCACGCCGATACGATCCGTTTCCATCTCGTCATCGCGATCGAGACCGCGCGCATAAAGGTTCATCCCGATCTTGGAGATCGCGTTGAAGTACCCCTGGCGATCCGACGACGACACCGCCAACCCAGCCAGATCGACCGCCATTTGGGTCCACGCCTGCTTCTGTATCGCCGCAAGATGGTGACGGCGCAGCACGTGGCCCATCTCGTGGGCGAGCACGCCCGCCAATTCCGCCTCGCTGTGCATCACGTCGAGAAGGCCGCGGCTGATGAATACGTAACCGCCGGGCGCAGCGAAAGCGTTGATGCTGTCGGTGTCAAGCACGCCGAATCGCCACTCGAGATCCGGGCGCTCGCTGTGCAGCGCGAGCCAGCGGCCCACCCGATTGACGTAGCGCTGAATGTTCGCGTCTCCCAGAAGCGGCGTGGCGCCCACCAGCATGGATGCGAGATGACGCCCGATCGCCACTTCCTGCTCTTGGGATACGGGCGCGAGGCCTTTGGCGGCCTTGCCGACGATCCCGAGCAGCCGCCCGAGATTCTGCATCTCGCCGGCACCCATAGCCGGTGGCGACCCCAGCAGCACCAGCAGCGGCAGAGCCCATCGAATGTATCTGCTCATACGCGCCTCACCGGTCGTCGTCGCGCCGCTCACTGCCCGCACTCACCCGTTGCGGGCCGGGTAGATAGGCTATGCGCCGGGTTGCAAGTTGGGCCTGCCTGGCGAATCGACGGGCCTCGGAGTCGCCTGCCGCGAAGCTGTCCAGTTTGCGCAGCTCCGCGGGGTTCGGCCGTGCGGTCCTCAGGTCACCGCTGCTCAACCCGCGGATGCCGATGGTCACAGTCGCTTCGGGCCGCGGCGCCTGCTGCTTGCTGAACCGGTTGACGAGTCCCGTGAGCCCGCGGGCGAAACCGCTGAAGATCCCTCCGCCGCGCTTCTCGGCCGGCTTCGCGAGCGACGCCGCGGCAGGATTGGCGGCCACCGGACCCAAGCGAACCATCGAATACCGAACCCACCCTTCGCTGTTCCCGACCGTGACCCGATACCATGCACCGAGCCGGCCGACCACCCGGACCCGGGTCGCGCCCGCCAGAACGCGAATCGTACGCGCGTTCACCCGCGGGAACTTCTTGAGCTTCGCGGTAGCCCGGATGGTGCCGTTTCTCGCCTCGACCCGGTCATCGGGTGGCTGCGGTCGGAGCCGGCGCGCGATAGCCTTCGAGAGCTTTGCCCTGAGCCGCGGGGTAGGCCTGCCATCGATCGGGAGACCGTTGTCAGTCTGGAACCGTTCGATCGCTCTTCTCGTCCGTGCACCCATCAAACCATCGGCCGGACCCGGCTTGTATCCCAGTTCGGTGAGCGACGCCTGAATCTCACGGATTTCTTTTTTGTCGACGGCCGGTGTTGCTTGCGGTGACCCCATTCCGGGGGCGGAATCCGCGGCCGCGGCGGGCACCGGCTTGAACTCCCGCGCCATTCTCCGGGCTCGAGCGATTTGGTCGCGAGTCATCCGACCGGCGATGCGGTCACGCGCCCGGGCCGCCCGCGACTTACCCTGCGCCGCTGCAAGATTGAGCCACTTGTGGGCCTGGACATAATCTTGTGGTACGCCGACGCCCGACGCATAGAGCCCGCCAAGCGCGAGCTGGGCATCAGCGACGCCCTGTCGCGCCAATACGCGAAATTCGCGCGCCGCGCTAACGTAATCCCTGCGTTGGTAAGCGTTGAGCGCCGACTGCAAGTCGGCTGAAGCCGGCCAGGAGCAAATAACGCCGACCACCAGCACCAAGATAGTCAACCGGGAATTGACGCCCATCGAGCCTTCCTTCACTCGCACCCTTCGCGATACCCGAAGCCACCGGCTTCCATCCACATCATAATCGAGATCGGACCATGGCGGATCTTTCGCTGTACGCGATCCGAGGCTCCGGGGGCGGCGTCACCGGCGACAGGCGGTCGGGGACGGAGCCGGAGAAGGGTTGCCCTGCGGGCGCGTCGCGCGCGTCCGGATTCGCGATCCCACAAATCCCTCGAACGAAAGGCCCGTATCCTCCGCCAGATCCGAAAGATCGGCCTCGGGACGGCCCTTCGGATCTGGCGGAGAGAGAGGGATTCGAACCCTCGATGGGCTGTTAACCCATACTCCCTTAGCAGGGGAGCGCCTTCAGCCACTCGGCCATCTCTCCGGAAGGGCGGGAAGCATACCCGAGGCCCGCGGCTACGCCAAGCATCGTAGCCCCCTCGGCGTGGTGACGGGCGGCGGTCGCCAAGACGACACCGTCGGAAACTCAAGTCCCCGCCAGCACCTCGCGGACCACCGAGGTCAACCCCTCGGCAATGTCCTCCACGTGCTCGGCCTCGGCGCCTTCGACCATGACCCGCACCACCGGCTCGGTTCCGGACGGGCGTAACAGTACCCGGCCGCGATCCCCTAGCGCGGTCTCCGCCACGCGCACCGCCTCGCGGATGCGATCCGAGCCAAGGCCGTCCAGGCCGCCGTTGGACCGCACGTTCTTGAGCACCTGAGGGTACTTGGTCATACCCTGCTTGAGTTCGTGAAGGGTCTTCCCGCATTCGGTCAGCGCGTAAAGCACCTGCAGCGCGGACACGATACCGTCACCGGTGGTTACCCGGTCGAGGCAGATGATGTGCCCGGAGGTCTCTCCGCCGAGCGTCGAGCCGCCGGCGCGCATCATTTCCATGACATAGCGATCACCGACCAACGCGCGCTCCAACACCACGCCGCGCTTGCGCAGCGCTTCCTCGAGTCCGAGGTTACTCATCACGGTGCCGATCACGGCGCCTTCCAGACGGCCCTCCAGACGCCGGGAACAGGCAATGATGTACAACAGCTCGTCGCCGTCGACCAATGCGCCGGTGTCGTCCACCATCACCAGGCGGTCGCCGTCACCGTCGAAGGCCACTCCCAGGTCCGCGCCTCGCTCCAAGACCGTCTGCTGGAGCGCCTGCGGATTCGTCGAGCCGCAGCCGGCGTTGATATTCAGCCCGTCCGGATCAGCCCCGATGACTTCCACCTCGGCCCCGAGTTCGTCGAATACGCTCGGCGCAATGTGGTAGGTTGCGCCGTGCGCGCAGTCCACCACCATGCGCAGACCCTTGAGGCTGAGGCTGTAGGGCACGGTACTCTTGCAGAACTCGATATAGCGACCGGGAGCATCCGCGACGCGTTCGGCCTTGCCGAGCGCCGCCGAGCCGACCGTCTGCATCGGTTGATCGAGCGCGCGCTCGATCTCGATCTCCACTTGGTCCGCGAGTTTGGTACCTGCGGCGTTGAAGAACTTGATCCCGTTGTCTTCGCAGGGATTATGCGAGGCACTGATCACGATTCCCGCGCGCGCATGCAGGGTGCGCGTAAGGTAGGCGATCGCCGGCGTCGGCATCGGACCGAGCAGTCGCACGTCCACGCCGGCAGCGCTCAAACCCGCCTCCAGCACCGACTCGAACATATAGCCCGAGATTCGGGTGTCCTTGCCGATGAGCACCTTGCCACGATCCTGCTGCTCGGCCACGACACGACCAACGGCCCACCCGAGTTTGAGCATGAAATCGGCGGTGATCGGCGCGCTGCCGACCGCCCCGCGGATCCCGTCGGTGCCAAAATAGCGACGTGTAGTCACGTACCCATTGCTCCCGTTTCGTAGTCATCGAGGCGTTGCGTGAGGCGCAATGCGTCGACCGTAATCGCGACATCATGCACACGCAGGATAGCCGCCCCCTTGCGCGCCGCGGCGAGCGCCAGGACGACGCTCGATGTCGCGCGCTCATGCACTCCGCGCCCGGTTATCGCCCCGATCATCGACTTGCGCGACATGCCGACCAAAACTCGAAAACCGGTCGCCACCAGGGTGTCGAGAGACGCGAGCAGGCGTAAATTGTGCTCAATGGTCTTGCCGAATCCGAAACCCGGGTCGAGGATCAGGCGCCGTTCATCAATCCCGCGTCGACGGCACGCGGCGACCCGGTCGAGCAAGAAAGCGCGCACCTCGCCAACCACATCCTGATAACGGGGCGCCTTTTGCATCGAACGCGGTTCTCCAGCCATGTGCATCAGACACAACGGTACATCGGACTCGGCCGCCACCGCCAGTGCGCCGGGAGCGCGCAGCGCGTTGACGTCGTTAATCATCCCCGCACCGGCGCGCAAGGCGTCGCGCATGACCGCGGGCGTGGAAGTGTCGACCGAGATCGCGGCATCCACCTGATCGCGCAGGGCCTCGATCACGGGCAGCACCCGGGCGCATTCCTCGGCAACCGTGACCGGATGCGCGCCGGGACGCGTGGATTCACCACCGATGTCGATGATCGTCGCCCCCGCGGCGACCATCTCCCGCGCCCGTGCGATCGCGGTATCCAGGTGCTGATATCGCCCGCCATCGGAAAACGAATCCGGCGTCACGTTCAGGATCCCCATAACCCGGGGGATCGGTGTCACGGAAAGACCGCGCTCCCCGAACCCATCTTCGCCGCTGCTCGGTCCGGCGCCGATCGCCACCGGACTTCGCCCGCCCTCATAGGTGGGAACTCAGTGCAGGCTCGCCGGTCCGCCGATCCCGCCGGGGCTCGATCCACCCTCTTTGGCCTTTTCGTCACTCTTCACCGGCTCACCATCACCGGCGCCGGGACCATGGTCGTCCCAGCCCTCGGGCGGGCGCACCTCACGGCCTTCCATGATGTCCTTGATCTGCCCGCTGTCGATGGTTTCGTACTTGACCAGCGCATCGGCCATCGCCCGCAACTTCGTCATGTTCTCCTTAAGCAGGTGCTCGGCACGCTCGTAATTGCGTTCGATGATGCTACGCAACTCCTCGTCGATGAGGTGCGCGGTCTGGTCCGATATCGGTTTGTGCTGAGTCACGCTGCGACCCAGGAACACCTCGCCTTCTTCGTCGCTGTAGACCAGCGGTCCGAGTTGTTCCGACAAACCCCACTTGGTCACCATGTTGCGCGCCAACTCGGTGGCGCGCTGAATGTCGTTGGCCGCTCCGGTAGTGACGAATTCCGGGCCGAAAATGATCTCCTCGGCCAGACGCCCGCCGAACAGGCTGCAGATCTGGCTCTCGAGACGCTGCTTGCTATAACTGTAACGGTCCTCTTCGGGCAGAAACATCGTCACCCCGAGGGCCAGGCCACGCGGGATGATGGACACCTTGTAGACCGGGTCGTGCGAGGGCACCAACAGACCGACGATGGCGTGCCCCGCCTCGTGATAGGCGGTGAGCTTTTTCTCGTCATCGCTCATGACCATCGAGCGGCGCTCGGCACCCATCATGATCTTGTCCTTGGCCTTCTCGAAATGCTCCATGTCAACGGTGCGCTGATTGGCGCGCGCGGCGAACAGCGCCGCCTCGTTGACCAAATTGGCGAGATCCGCACCGGAGAATCCGGGCGTACCGCGGGCGATGATGCTTGGCTCCACGTCCTTGTCGGACGGCACCTTGCGCATGTGTACCTTGAGGATCTGCTCGCGACCACGGATATCCGGCAACGGCACCACCACCTGCCGGTCGAAGCGCCCGGGGCGCAGCAGCGCCGGGTCGAGCACGTCCGGGCGGTTGGTGGCGGCGATCACGATCACGCCTTCGTTGCCCTCGAAGCCGTCCATCTCGACCAAGAGCTGATTGAGGGTCTGCTCGCGCTCGTCATGGCCGCCCCCCAGACCGGCGCCACGATGGCGCCCGACCGCATCGATTTCGTCGATAAAGATGATGCACGGCGCGTGCTTTTTCGCTTGCTCGAACATGTCGCGCACCCGCGAGGCGCCGACGCCGACGAACATCTCGACGAAGTCGGAACCCGAAATGGTGAAGAACGGCACCTTGGCCTCGCCCGCGATGGCACGCGCGAGCAGGGTCTTGCCGGTGCCCGGCGCGCCGACCATCAAGACGCCACGCGGTATCTTGCCGCCGAGGCGCTGAAACTTGCCGGGATCGCGCAGGAAGTCCACCAACTCCGAAACCTCGGATTTGGCCTCTTCGACCCCCGCCACGTCGGCGAAGGTCACCTTCACCTGGTCCTCACCGAGCAGCCGCGCACGCGACTTGCCGAACGACAACGCGCCGCGTCCACCGCCGCCGCCCTGCATCTGGCGCATGAAGAATATCCACACGCCGATCAACAACAGCATCGGGAACCAGGAGATGAAGATCTGCATCAGCAACGACTGCTGCTCCGGCGGGCGGGCGTCGATCACCACGCCGTTATTGAGCAGATCACCGATCAGCGCGCGGTTGTCGGTCTCCGGCGTGTAGGTGCTGAAACGCTCACCGGTCTGTAGTACACCATGCAGATTGCGCCCCTGAATGATGACCTTCTGCACGCGTCCCTGTTTCACGTCGTTGATGAAACGCGAGTACTCAACTTGCTGGGTCGCGGCCCGGCGGGGTCCGAAATTATTGAATACGGACATCAACACCAGGGCAATGACGACCCAGATAATCAGATTCTTCGCCATGTCGTTCAATCTATACGTACCTATATTTCGCCGGGCGCCGGCAGCGCGCGAGGCAGGATTGATGTCATTTTCCGTGCTTGCGCCGCAAATGTCCACGCAGCCCGGCCCAGATTCGATGGTTCACGGTTCAAGGTTCCCGGTTGAAGTCCCGGAGAGCGTCCGTGGCGCGAATGACGAATGGCGTCAGTAGCCAGGACGCGGTACAAACCGACTTCACCATTCCGCACGTGGATCCAGGGCAGCAAGCCGCCGATCCAGATAACCCCTGAACCTCGCACCCATCGAACCACCTCGATACTCACCTCCACGCGAGGCGCTCAGCGCCCGAATTCGCGCCCCAGGAGGTAGAGCTCCGACGAGCGGCTCCGCGAAGCGTCCGGCTTGCGCACCACCACCCGGCGAAATACCGTGCCGAGCACGACGCGAAGCCGCTCCAATGCCTCGCCGTGAAAGGTCTTGAGCAACAGCGCGCCTCCGGGCGCAAGCAGCGTACGCGCCACGTCGATCGCGCAGTTTCCCAACTCCAACACGTTCGCCGCGTCGCTCACCTTGACGCCGGTCAGATCAGGTGCCAGGTCCGACATCACCAAGTCCGCGCGCGCACCGCCGAGCGCCGCGGAAATCGACCGCGCCGTCGCGAGTTCGCGCATGTCACCCTCGATGAGGCTCACTCCCGGTAGCGGCGCCATGGGCAGTCGATCGACCGCCACCACGCGCCCCGCGGGCAACACCCTCCGGGCCGCCACCTGCGACCAACCACCGGGTGCGGCACCCAGATCCACCACCACCCATCCGGCCCCGAGCAATCCATCACGATCGGCAATCTCGATCAGTTTGAAAGCGGCGCGCGATCGATAGCCTTGCGCATGGGCGGATTGGACATAGGAATCCGCACGATGTTCCCGCAACCAACTCCGTCGTCGTTTCGCCTGTGCCATGCCCGCAAGCGACCCGGAAATTACAGGTAATCCACGACCACGATTTCGTACTCGATGTCGCCGCTCGGCGCGCGCACGATCACCTGATCGCCGCCAAACTTGCCCACCAGCGCGCGTGCGATGGGCGAACTGATCGAGATCCGTCCGGTCCGTATATCGGCCTCCATGTCCCCCACCAGTTGGTAACGCACGGTTTCCTCGCTTTCCACGTTGAGCAATTCGACGGTTGCTCCGAACACCACCTTCTCGCCCACATTGAGGCGGCTGGGATCGATGATTTGCGCGCCCGCCAGACACGCCTCGATACTCTGGATGCGGCCCTCGATGAAGCCCTGCTCCTCCTTGGCCGCGTGGTACTCCGCGTTTTCGCTGAGATCGCCATGGGCACGCGCCTCGGCGATCGCCTGCACGATTCGGGGACGCTGCACGGTCTTGAGTTCTTTGAGTTCCTCGCGCAGGCGCTGCGCGCCACGCAAGGTCAGCGGCACACGTTTCACGTTGAACCCTCCCGATGTAGATCCTGCAAACAATTGACCTCGTGCACGTCGAGTACGTCGAGCGTGAGCGCCACCGCTTGTGCCCCGGCCACCGTGGTCGAGTAGGGCACCTTGTACTGGATGGCGGTACGGCGAATCGCGTAGGAATCCGCAATTGCCTGCTTGCCTCCAGTAGTATTGACGCTCAGATCAATTTCGTCGTTCTTGATCAAGTCGACGATGTCCGGCCGCCCCTCGGTCACCTTGTTGACCCCGCGACAGGGGATCCCGGCGCCGGCAAAGGCGTCGGCCGTACCGCGCGTTGCAAGCAACTCGAAGCCGGCGTCAGAGAATGCCCGCGCGACATCGATGCAGGCCGGTTTGTCACCGTCCTTGACGCTTATCAGCACCCGCCCGCCCACCGGGATCGCGTCGCCCACCGCCAACCATGCCTTGGCAAACGCCTCGCCGAAACTGCGTCCCACGCCCATCACCTCGCCGGTGGATTTCATCTCCGGACCGAGCAGTGGATCGACCCCGCCGAACTTCAAGAAGGGAAAGACCGCTTCCTTGACCGAATAGTAGCGGGGCACGCGCGCCCGCGTCACACCCTGCTCCGCCAGCGACACCCCCGCCATGCACAGCGCCGCGATCCGCGCCAGCGACATGCCGGTAGCCTTGGAGACGAAGGGGATGGTGCGCGAGGCACGTGGATTCACCTCCAGCACATAAATTTCCCCACCCTGAATCGCAAACTGCACATTCATCAATCCGATTACGCCGAGCGCCTTGGCCATCGCCCGGGTCTGCTCGCTGAGACGTTCCTGCAGCGCCGCGTCGATTCCGTGCGGCGGCAGCGAACAGGCGGAATCGCCGGAATGCACGCCGGCCTCCTCGATGTGCTCCATGATCCCGCCGATGATCACCGTCTCGCCGTCGCTCACCGCATCCACGTCGATTTCGATCGCCGCGCTGAGAAAACGGTCGAGCAACACCGGCGAAGTCTCCGACACCGCCACCGCGTCGGTGATGTAGCAACGCAAATCGGCATCGTCGTAGACGATTTCCATCGCCCGCCCGCCGAGCACGTAGGAGGGCCGCACGATCAGCGGGTATCCGATTTCCTCGGCGAGCCGCAACGCCGCTTCGGCGGTACGCGCGGTGCGGTTGGGCGGCTGGCGCAATCCGATCCGCTCGATGAGTTGCTGAAAGCGCTCGCGATCCTCCGCCAGGTCGATGCAGTCCGGGCTGGTTCCGATGATCGGCGCGCCGGCCGCCTCGAGCGCCCGCGCCAGCTTGAGCGGCGTCTGACCGCCATAGTGCACGATGATCCCGTCGGGGCGCTCGATATGCACGATCTCGAGCACGTCTTCGAGCGTCAAGGGTTCGAAATACAGGCGATCCGAGGTATCGTAGTCGGTCGAGACGGTCTCGGGATTGCAGTTCACCATGATGCTTTCGAGGCCGTGCTCGCGCATCGCCAACGCCGCCTGCACGCAGCAATAGTCGAACTCGATGCCTTGCCCGATACGATTCGGGCCACCCCCGAGGACGATGATCTTGCGCCGCGCGCTCGGCGCTGCCTCGCACTCGTCGGCGTAGGTGGAATAGAGGTAGGCGGTACTCGCCTCGAACTCCGCCGCGCACGAGTCGACCCGCTTGTATACCGGGCGCACTTCGAGCGCATGGCGCCGCTCGCGCAGTTGCGCTTCCTCGACGCCCAACAAGCGCGCCAGGCGCCGATCCGAGAAGCCGCGGCGTTTCAAGCCGCGCATCCACGCCCGATCGAGCTCGGCGATGGGCCTACCGGCGAGTGCCGCTTCCGCATCCACGATCTCGGCGACCTGCGCGATGAACCAGGGATCGATGCCCGACAGGGCGTGGATCTCTTCACCGGTGAGACCCAGCCGCAGCCCATCGGCCAGCTAGCGCAAGCGATCCGGGCTCGGCTGGCGTAGTTCGCGGCGCACCGTTTCCAACCCATCGGGCTGATCCGCGGCGACCAGTTCATCGAGCCCGTCGATCTCGATCTCGAGACTCCGCAGCGCCTTCTGCAGAGACTCCTGGAAGCTCGATCCAATCGCCATGACCTCGCCGACCGAGCGCATCTGGATCCCCAGGCGCGCCTCCGCCTGCGGGAACTTCTCGAAGTTGAAGCGCGGGATCTTGGTCACCACGTAATCGATGGTCGGCTCGAACGAGGCCGGCGTCGCCCCGCCGGTGATCTCGTTGGCGAGTTCGTCGAGCGTGTAGCCGATCGCGAGCTTGGCGGCGACCCGCGCGATCGGGAATCCGGTGGCCTTCGACGCCAGTGCCGAGGAGCGCGAGACGCGCGGATTCATCTCGATGATCACCAGTCGCCCGTCGCGCGGGTTGAGCGCGAACTGCACGTTGGATCCGCCGGTATCGACCCCGATCTCACGCAACACCGCGATCGACGCATCGCGCAGATGCTGATATTCCTTGTCGGTCAGGGTCAGGGCCGGCGCCACCGTAATCGAATCGCCGGTGTGCACCCCCATCGGATCGAAGTTCTCGATCGAGCAAACGATGATGCAGTTGTCTCGGTGGTCGCGCACCACCTCCATCTCGAACTCTTTCCAACCGATCACCGACTCCTCGAGCAGCACCTCGTTGGTCGGCGAGGCCTCCAGGCCGCGCTCGCAGAGGGCGATGAACTCCTCGCGGTTGTAGGCGATGCCGCCGCCCGTGCCGCCGAGCGTGAACGAGGGACGCAGAATGGTCGGAAAACCGATCGACGGCTGCACCTGCTGCGCCTCTTCGAGGCTGTGGGCGAGCGCCGCGCGCGGCACATCGAGACCGATGCGGCCCATCGCCTCGCGAAAACGCTCACGGTCCTCGGCCATGTCGATTGCGTCGCGACCGGCGCCGATCAGCTCCACGCCGAAGCGCTCGAGGACCCCTTCACGGACCAGATCGAGTGCCGTGTTGAGGCCGGTTTGGCCGCCCATCGTCGGCAGCACCGCGTCGGGCCGCTCCTTCTCGATGATCCGCGCCACGGTGCGCCAATCCACCGGCTCGATGTAGGTCGCGTCCGCCATGCCGGGATCGGTCATGATGGTCGCCGGGTTGGAGTTGATCAGAATGACCCGGTAGCCCTCTTCGCGTAACGCCTTGCAGGCCTGCGCGCCGGAATAATCGAACTCGCAGGCCTGACCGATCACGATCGGGCCGGCACCGATGATCAACACGCTGTGAATGTCGTTTCTGCGCGGCATGGCGAGGAGAATCGGTCGGCGGTCGCGCTTCAGGCCGAGGCTTGTCGCGCCGCCGATGCGCGCGCGCGCAGGGTGGCGATGAAACGCGCGAACAGCGGTCGTGCATCATGCGGTCCGGGACTTGCCTCCGGGTGGCCCTGGAAACCGAAGGCGGGCCGCTCGCGATGCTCGAGGCCCTGCAGCGAGCCATCGAACAGCGAGCGATGGGTGGCCCGCAAACAGTCCGGCAGGGTGCTCTCGTCGACCGCGAATCCGTGGTTCTGGCTGCTGATGATCACCCGCCCGGAATCGAGATCGGACACCGGGTGATTGGCCCCGTGATGCCCGAATTTCATCTTCACGGTGCGCGCGCCGGCGGCCAGCGCCAGCAACTGATGGCCGAGGCAAATCCCGAAGATCGGCAAATCGGCGGCCAACAACTCGCGAATCGCGTCGATCGCGTAAACGCAAGGCTCCGGATCGCCCGGACCGTTGGACAAAAAGATCCCATCCGGTTGGCGCGCCATCACCTCGGCCGCGGTGCTCATGGCCGGCACCACGATGACCTCGCAACCGTGCGCCACGAGCATCCTCAAGATGTTGCGCTTGATCCCGAAATCGTAGGCGACGACCCGAAATCGTGAATCGGCGGGCGCCTCGTCGTAACGCCAACCGGTGGCGCTACGCCGCAAGTCGCCCTCACCCCAGCGGTAGACCTGATCGGTGCTGACCTCGCGCGCGAGATCCATCCCGGCGAGTCCCGCGAAACCGCGCGCCCGTGCGACCGCTTGCTCCGCATCGAGTTCCGCGCCCGCCATCACGCAGCCGTTCTGCGCACCCCCGGTGCGCAGCAAGCGGGTCAAGCGACGCGTATCGATACCGGCGATCCCGACCACCGAGTGCTCCTTCAGGTACGCGCCCAACGACTGCTCGGCACGCCAGCTAGCGCAGATCGCGGGCAGGTCGCGAATCACCAGTGCGGCCGCATGCACCGCCGCCGATTCATCGTCGAGGGCGTTGGTGCCGACGATGCCGACGTGCGCGGTGGTCAGGGTGACAATTTGCCGGCAATAGGAAGGGTCGCTGAGGATCTCCTGATAGCCGGTCATGGCGGTGTTGAACACCACCTCTCCGACCCGCGCCCCGCTCGCGCCGATCGCCTCGCCCTCGAACAGGGTGCCGTCCTCAAGGGCGAGCAGCGCCGGTGCGCGCATGATTCCTCCGCACGGGTGGAAGGGGAGTGCCGGCGTGCGCCACGACCGCGATTTCTCGCGGCGTCGCACCCGACCGGAAACGGCGAATCGTCATCGTAGCCCGATGACGCGCGAACTGTCTATATGCAGCGTCCATACGCAGGGTCCGTCACGCGGGCGCGTGCCCGCGCGCCTCAGCCCAGGCCCAACACATCCTGCATGTCATAGCGGCCGGGTGCCCGGCCGAGCACCCAACGTGCCGCGCGGAAAGCCCCGTTGGCGAAGTTCGCACGGCTCGCGGCGCGATGGGTGATTTCCACTCGCTCACCCTCGCCGGCGTACATTACGGTGTGTTCGCCGACGATGTCGCCGGCGCGCACGGTCGCGAATCCGATGGCACCGGCCGGACGCGGGCCGGTATGGCCCTCGCGGGCGTAAACCGCGCAATCGGCGAGTGGCTGCCCGCGCGCCGCGGCGGCAATCTCGCCGAGGCGCACCGCGGTTCCGGACGGGGCATCGACCTTGTGTCGATGGTGGGCTTCGATGATTTCGATATCCACCGCCTCGCCCAGCACCCGGGTCGCCGTCTCGACCAGCTTGAAGCATAGATTGACACCGACACTCATGTTCGGCGCCAGCACCATCGGTATGCGCGCCGCCGTCGCATCCAGCGCTCGGCGCTGCGCGGCGTCGAATCCGGTGGTCCCGATCACGATCGGTATTCCCGCCACGGCACAGGCGGCGGCGTGTTCGAGGGTCGGCAGCGGTCGAGTGAAATCGATCACCACATCGCTCGCCGCCAATGCCGGCTCGATTTCGCACTCCAGGGTAACCCCGCTGGCGCCGCACCCGGCAAGCGCACCGGCGTCAGCGCCCAGCAAGGCGTTTCCGGGCGCCTCTATCGCGCCGCCAAGGGAAATCCCCGAATCCGCCAATGCCATCTCCACCAGGGTCCGCCCCATGCGACCGGCCGCACCGCATATCGTGACCCGCAGCGGGCGCTCACTCATAACTTCAACTCCTCGAGAAAGCTCTTCACCTTGTCCACCCAGGACGACGCCTTGGGATCGTGGACACGGCGACTCCCGTGCATCGAATCGTCGAACTCGCGGAGCAATTCACTCTGCGCCTTGTTGAGGTTGACCGGCGTCTCGGTGATCACCTTGCAGACCAGATCGCCGGTGGCGCCGCCGCGCACCGAACGGACCCCCTTGCCACGCAGCCGAAACAGCTTCCCGGTCTGCGTCTCGCGCGGTATCTTGAGATTCACCCGCCCGCCCAGGGTCGGCACCTCCAATTCGCCGCCCAGCGCCGCGGTGGCAAAACTGATCGGCACCTCACAATAGAGGTTGTTGCCGTCGCGCACGAAGATCGGGTGCTCGCGCACGTTGATCTCGACATACAGATCACCGGGCGGCCCCCCCTGTTCGCCCGGCTCGCCTTCGCCGGCAAGGCGGATCCGGTCGCCGTTATCGACCCCGGCCGGGACCTTGACCGAAAGCGTCTTGCGCTTGCGCACCCGGCCCGCGCCGCGACACGAGGGACAGGGGTCGGTGATGAGCTTGCCGGTGCCCCGGCAGCGCGGGCAGGTTTGCTGAATCGAGAAGAATCCCTGTTGTACGCGTACCTGTCCCTGACCCTGGCAGGTGGTGCAGGTGGTCGGCCCGCTCCCGGCTCGCGCCCCGCTGCCATTACAACTCGAACAACGCTCGTGGGTCGGCACTTCGATCCGCGCTTCGGTACCGAAAACCGCTTCCTCCAGGCTCATGGTGAGTTCGAAACGCAGATCGGCGCCGCGGTAAACACGCGAGCGCCCGCCATGTCCGCCGCTGAAAATGTCTCCGAACACCTCGTCGAAGACATCGCGAAAACCCGCGCCGCCCGAAAAGCCGCCACCCCCCGCGCTCGGATCAACCCCGGCATGGCCGAATTGGTCGTAAGCCGCGCGTTTGCGCGAATCGTGGAGTACGTCATAGGCCTCTTTGGCCTCTTTGAAGCGCTCCTCGGAGGCCGTATCGCCCGGATTGCGATCCGGGTGATACTTCATCGCCAGGCGTCGGTAGGCCTTTTTCAGATCGGCGTCGCTCGCGTTGTGCTCGACGCCCAGAACCTCGTAAAAATCACGCTTAGCCATTCAACCTGGAATCCTCAGTTGGACGGGGTGAAGGGTGCGCTTGCGGGGGTGCAGGGCAAGGCACAACGATGTGCAGTTGTCGTTCTATTCCAAAGCGTTGTAACGCCGCCCCGCACCGTCGCAAGCGTGCCATTCACCCCGTAGCACGGTCCACCCGGAAGGTGAACACGGCAATTGAAACCAATCGCTTTCATATCAATCGCTTGCTATCTCTAACTCCGGGATGGAAGCGGTTTACTGAGGAATCCAGGTTCAACCGTACGCCCCGCCGCGAAAATTCACCGTCACCCGTCAGACACACCGAACGGCGCGAGACCCGCAGGGCTTCGCGCCGTCGAGTTGGCCCGTCGAATTCGCAATACAGCGCGTCGCTACGCGCTCTATTTGGTACCGTCTTTAACCTCTTCGAATTCGGCGTCAACCACGTCGTCACCGCCCGTCGGTCCGCCCCCTCCGGCGGCGCCGTCGCCCGGTCCCGGTCTGGCGCTACCGTTGCCGGATCCTTGCCCATCGCCTTTACCGGCTTCTTCTTTGTAGACCCGTTCGGCCAGTTTGCCGGAGATCTCGGCAAGCGCCTGGGTCTTGGCCACGATCGCATCCTTGTCGTCACCCTTGACCGCTTCCTTCAGGGCTTCTATGGCGGCCTCGACGTCCTTGCGCTCCTGCTCCTGTACCTTGTCGCCAAGATCGGTGAGCGACTTGTTGGTCGCATGGATCAGATTGTCGGCCTGGTTGCGGGCATCGACCATCTCATGGAACTTCTTGTCCTCCGCGGCGTGCGCTTCGGCATCCTTGACCATCCGGTCGATCTCATCCTCGGCGAGGCCGCTGGAGGCGCGGATAACGATCGACTGCTGCTTGCCCGTCGCCTTGTCCTTGGCCGATACGCTGAGAATGCCGTTGGCATCGATGTCGAAATTGACCTCGATCTGGGGCACCCCGCGCGGCGCCGCCGGAATGTCGCTGAGATCAAAGCGCCCGAGCGACTTATTCGCCGAGGCAACCTCACGCTCACCCTGCAGAACATGCACGGTGACCGCGGTCTGGCCATCGTCGGCGGTCGAAAACACCTGGGTCGCCTTGGTCGGGATGGTGGTGTTTTTCTCGATCAACTTGGTCATGACGCCGCCCAGGGTCTCGATCCCCAGCGACAGCGGCGTCACGTCGAGCAGCAACACGTCCTTGACCTCGCCCGCGAGCACGCCGCCCTGGAGCGCCGCGCCGACCGCCACCGCCTCGTCCGGATTGACGTCCTTGCGCGGTTCGCGCCCGAAGATCGACTTGACCTCCTGCTGGACCTTGGGCATCCGTGTCTGGCCACCGACCAGGATCACGTCGGAGATTTCCGAGGCGCTGAGGCCCGCGTCCTTGAGCGCGAGCCGGCAGGGCTCTTCGGTACGGGTGATGAGATCCTCGACCAGGGACTCGAGCTTGGCCCGGGTGAGTTTCATGTTGAGGTGCTTGGGCCCGCTCGCGTCCGCCGTGATGTAAGGCAGATTGATCTCGGTCTGGTGGCTCGACGAAAGATCGATCTTGGCCTTCTCGGCAACCTCCTTGAGGCGCTGCAGGGCCAACGGATCGTTGTGCAGGTCGACCCCGGACTCCTTTTTGAACTCATCGGCGATGTAGTCGATGATCCGCAGGTCGAAGTCCTCGCCGCCCAGAAAAGTGTCGCCGTTGGTCGACAACACCTCGAACTGGTGCTCGCCGTCAACCTCGGCAATCTCGATGATCGAAATATCGAAGGTGCCTCCACCCAGGTCGTAGACCGCGATCTTCGAGTCGCCTCGCTGCTTGTCCATGCCATAGGCGAGGGCCGCGGCGGTCGGCTCGTTGATGATTCGTTTCACCTCGAGCCCGGCGATCCGACCGGCGTCCTTGGTCGCCTGACGCTGCGAGTCATTGAAATAGGCCGGGACGGTGATCACCGCTTCGGTGACCGGTTCGCCGAGAAAATCCTCGGCGGTCTTCTTCATCTTCATCAGCACCCGCGCCGAAACCTCGGGCGGGGCCATTTTCTTGCCCTTGACGTCGATCCACGCATCACCGTTGTCAGCCGCGATAATCTTGTACGGCACCATATTTACGTCGCGCTGCACGACGTCATCCTTGAAACGGCGACCGATGAGGCGCTTGATCGCATACAGCGTGTTATGCGGATTGGTTACCGCCTGACGCTTCGCCGATTGCCCGACGATCACCTCATCGTCCTTGGTATAGGCAACGATCGAGGGAGTGGTGCGATCCCCTTCACTATTCTCGATGACACGCGGCGTGCTGCCCTCCGTCACCGCCACGCACGAATTGGTCGTGCCGAGGTCGATACCGATAATCTTGGCCATGTTCAGCTTCTCCGTAACCTGCGCGGGGCTCACGCGCCGCATTTCAATTCAACTTCAACGTCACAATTTCCGGGGCCACCAGGCCAGATTCCGGGCTACTTCAGTTCGCCTATCAGGCGACAAGTTTCAAGTGGGGTCGCGAGGCCGGATATTCAAGCGCCACCGGCGATTCACTTCGCGACGACGACCATCGCCGGTCGCACAAGGCGCTCGTTTAACAGATAACCCTTCTGCACCACCGCGATCACGGTACCCGACGTCGCGTCCGCGCTTTCCTGCATGGTGATCGCCTGATGGAAGTCCGGATTGAACTCCTCACCCAGTGGATCGACCTCAACCAGCCCGAACTTGCGCACCGCCTGTTCGAACATTTTCAGCGTCATCACCAGCCCTTCACGCACGTGGGCGACATCGGTGCCTTCTTCGGATGCGGCCGAAATCCCCAGCTCCATGCTGTCCTTGACCGGAAGGAGTTCCCCCATGAAGCCTTCGAGCGCATATTTATGCGCCTTTTCCAGCTCCCGCGCACTCCGTTTGCGCAAATTCTCCATCTCGGCCTGTACCCGAAGCACTGCTTCGCGCTGCTCTTCCAGAAGTCGCCGCTGCGTATCGAGTTCCTTTTCCAGCTCTTCCCTGGAAGGCGGCGCCGGCACCGCCTTCTCATCGTCCGTGCTCGCCCGAGTCTCGTCACCCGGGCCTCGTTGCGCTTTGGCCTTGCCGTCGCGGTCGGCCCGAGCCTTGCTTCGATCGTCGTGCGCTTGATCGGCCGCCGGCGCGGTTGCCGCCTTGTCTGCTGATGCCATCGTCAACTCCAAAAAAATCGTGCCTGACGCCCACCCGCCGGTCCGCGTGCGGGCTGATACGGAATATGGGGATTAATGCGGCTGCTTCAAGGCCGCGCCGAGCAGCCGTGCGGTCATGTCGACCAGCGGAATGACGCGCTCGTAAGCCATCCGCGTCGGGCCGATGACCCCCAGTACGCCGACCACGCCTTCATCGGGCGTCCCGTAGGGAGAGGTGACGACGCTGCAACTGTCGAGCACATCGTAGCCTGATTCGCTACCGATGAAGATCTGCACGCCTTGAGCACGTAAGGACTGGTCCAACAAGTGCAGTAAATCGCGCTTTTCGCGAAACGCCTCGAAGAGCTGGCGTAACTTGTCCATGTCCGCCAAGTCGCCATAGCCCATCAGGTTGGTCTGGCCCGAAACCAACACGTCGTCGCCCTCGGTCTCGGCGACAAATGCCTTGTCCGCCATTTCGACCGCCGCCGCCATCATGCTGTTCATCGACTTCCGGGTGGCGCTCAGCTCTTCGATCAGGTACTCACGCAGGTCCATCAAGTTGCGCCCGATGCACAAGCCATTGAGATAATTGGCCGCCTGATCGAGTTCCTGGCGACTGTACTTGCGGGCGGTGTGGATGATGCGGTTCTGAACCTCGCTGTGATTGACCACCAGGATCACCAGAACCCGGTTACCGGACAGGGGCAGGAATTCAACGTGGCGCAGGGTATTCTGCTCATGGCGCGGCAGCATCACCACGCTCGCCAGACGGCTGACCTCCGAGAGCAACTCCGAGGCCGACTCGACCAGCGACTCGGCGCTGGCGTCACTGTCGAAACCCTCGCGCAGCCGTGCCGCCGCCAGCGTGTCGAGGCGCTCGACGGTGAGCAACGAATCGACGAACAGGCGATAACCCTGCACCGTGGGTACGCGTCCGGCGGAAGTATGCGGAGAGTGCAGCAGACCCGACTCTTCGAGATCGGCCATGACGTTACGTACCGTGGCCGCGCTGAGTTCGAGCCGCGAGTCGCGCGACAGCGTGCGCGACCCCACCGGCTGGCCGTCGCGTATATAGCGTTCGACCAGGGTCTTGAACAAATACAGTGCGCGGTCGTCGAGCTTCGCGGTTACCGGAGAGGGATTCATTCAAACCTCACGACGGAAAACCTCATCGCCGCCTGCGAGGAGAACCGTGAAAAAGGATGAAGTTCGTCATCTAACCTGGAATCCTCGGTTGGACGGGGTGAAGTTTGCGTTTGCGGGAGTGCAGGGCAAGGCACAACGATGCGCAATAGTCATTCTATTCAAAGCGTTGTAACGCCGCCCTGCGCCGCCGCAAACGTGCAATTCGCCCCGTAGCGTGACTCACCAGGCGGGTGAAGACATCGATCGACATTAAAGGCATTCATATCAGCCGGTTACTGTCAGAATGTAGTGGTCAACTGAGGATTCCAGGTTAAATACTTACCTTATCAATGGATTACCGGATCATCTTCACCCACTGGTTTATCTTGATGGAACCGCGAACATCCACCTTGCCGGGGTCGCTCCGCGCCCCTCGCCCAGCGGGCGATCCGGTCACTGGAAATTTAGCACTCGCCCGCTGGGAGTGCAAAACGGGCCTGAATCACCGCTAGCCGCGCCGCCGGGACCGTGCTAAGTTCGCGCACCGCCCTGATGACGGTGGCGGTAGCCAACCCAACCGAGAAACATGCCGGTTTTCGAACGCGTAGGCCTGATCACCAAGCGCGGCGATGAACGTGTCGCCAACACGCTGCGCCGGCTTGTCACCTTTCTCCAGTCCGCTGGCGCCGAGATCCTGCTCGACGCCGACAGCGCCCGCACCTTGCCGGACTTCGCGCTGCCCACCGCGGAACGCGCCGCGATCGGTGCAGATTGCGACCTGGTCATCGTGGTCGGCGGCGACGGCACCTTTCTCAGCGCGGCGCGCTCGTTGATCGGCTACGACACCCGCCTGATCGGCGTCAATCTCGGTCGTTTGGGCTTTCTCACCGACATCGGTCCGGAAGAAATGGCGGAGCGCATGGGCGAAATCTTCGCCGGGCGCTTCGTCGAGCAAAACCGCTTTCTGCTCCACTGCGCGGTGCTGCGTGACGGCAAAACCCTGCATGAGACCGACGCCCTCAACGAGATCGTCGTCCACAAGTGGGATCACGCGCGCTTGATCGCGTTCGACACCTATATCGATTCGCGCCTGGTCAACAGCCAGCGCTCCGACGGCATGGTGGTCGCCACTCCGACCGGGTCGACGGCCTATGCCCTTTCGAGCGGCGGCCCGCTGCTCGAGACCAGCCTCGACGCCATGGTGCTGGTGCCGATTTGCCCGCACACCTTGAGCAGCCGCCCGTTGGTGGTGCATGGGAGCAGCCGTATCGAGATCATCATCCGCGACGGCGAACTCCCCGAAGCCCAGCTCGCCGCCGACGGGGGCGCCGTCGCTCAACTCCTGCCCCAGGATCGCGCGGTGATCACCAAACGCTCCGAGCAGATTCGACTCATCCACCCGCCGACCTACGACTACTTCGCGACGCTGCGCGCCAAGCTGCTCTGGAGCCGCGGAGCGTAGTCGCCGCCCGCCGGGAATGACGCACACGATTTCCTCATCCGTCCCAGCGTCCGAGGCGGATTGAATGCTGCGCCATCTCAGCGTCCGCGACCTCGCCATCGTTACCCACATCGAAACCGACTTCGAGGCCGGCATGACGGTGCTGACCGGCGAAACCGGCGCCGGCAAGTCGATCACGGTGGACGCCCTCGAACTCGCGATGGGCAGCCGCGGGCAGGCCGATATGGTGCGCGCCGGCAGCGACGCCGCCGAGATCGTCGCGATCTTCGATACCCCACCCGGCAGCGCCGCCGCGGCGTGGCTCGAGGCGGCCGAGTTGGGTGGCGCGGATGATGAATGCATCGTGCGGCGCGTGGTCAACGCCCGCGGCCGTTCGCGCGCCTGGATCAACGGCACGCCGGTACCATTGCAGAGCCTGCGGGATCTCGGTGTTTTTCTGGTCGACATCCACGGCCAGCACACCCACCAAGCCTTGCTCGACTCGGGTGGCCAACGCGCGATCCTCGATGCCTACGCCGGCAGCGACGTGGAACTGGGCCCGATCGCCGATATCTGCGCGCGCTGGCGCGCCAACGAGCGCGAACTCGCCCACTTGAGCGGCGACAGCGACGCGCACGCCGAGTTGCTACGCTATCAAGCCCGTGAAATCGACGCTCTCGGACTCGAACCGGGGAGTGTCGAACGCCTCGAGGCCGAGCATACCCGGCTCACCCATGCCGAGGAGATCGCCACCAGGACCGAGGACGCGCTGACCGCCATCGAAGGCGCCGGCGACGGCGACGGCGGCGCAACCCGGTGCGTCGCGACCGCGGTGCATGCGCTGGCACGGGTCGCCGAGCACGACCCACGAATCGCGGAGGCGTGCACCCTGCTCGACAGTGTCGCCATCGAACTCACCGAGGCCGGCGCGCAATTGCGGCGCTTCAGCGCCGGCGTCGCGGTCGACCCCGCGCGCCTTGCCGATCTCGACCATGAGCTTTCAGTGCTCCACGATCTGGCCCGCAAACACCGGATTCGGCCGGTCGAACTGCTCGAATTCGCCGCCGGGCTGCGCGCCGAGCTCGAGCGCATCGAACGCGGCGGCGCGCGCCGCACGCAACTGATCGCGGCCCGCGCGACGCTGCTCGCCGAATTCGACGCGCTCTGCACGGCGCTGCACACGCGCCGCTCCCGCGCGGCCGCCGAACTCGATACGGCGGTCGGCACGAATCTGCACAAACTCGGCATGGAGGGGGGCCGATTCGCGGTCAGCGTCGAGCCGACCCCGCGCGACGCACCCTCTCCGTACGGCGCGGATCGGGTCACCTTCGAGGTCACCGCCAATCCCGGTCAACCGTTGCGGCCGCTTGAGCGGGTCGCGTCCGGAGGCGAGCTGTCGCGCATCAGCCTCGCCATTCAGAGCATCGATTCGCGCGCACGCGCCGCGCCTTGCGTGCTGTTCGACGAAGTCGACGCCGGGGTCGGCGGGCGGGTCGCCGAGACCGTGGGGATCCAGTTACGCCGGCTCGCCGATCGGCGACAAGTACTGTGTGTCACCCACTTGCCGCAGGTCGCCAGCCACGCCCACCAACACCTCCAGGTGACCAAGATCCGGTCGCAAAGCGGCGTCGGCGTCACCCTCTCGGTGCTCGACAAACGCCAACGCATCGACGAGCTGGCACGCATGCTCGGCGGCGGACGAATATCCACCAAAACCATCGAGCACGCCAGCGAGATGCTCGAACTGGCTGGCTGAGCCCTTTTCATTGCCAATCGCTATGCCCGGCAAGCCACACACGAGCGGACCAGCCCAGACCCCTCCAATCGTGCCCGTCCGCGATCCGCAACCGGGGAGCCTGACAAAGCACCTTGTCACCGGCAATCAATCGCGCCGCGCACCGCGCTTGACCGTATAATGACGGTTTTGAGGCACCACTCGCCCGGACCCTGAAACGATGCCTAGTGCGCACCCGATCCGTCCCAAGCTCTCTGCCGCCGCGGTTGCGATCGGGCTGCTCGCGGGCTGTTCCATGCCGCAACTGCCCAAAATGCCGGATCTACCGAAAATCCCGGGGATCTACCGGATTGACATTCAACAGGGCAACGTCGTCACCCAGGACATGCTCGACCGGCTGCAAAAGGGGATGGAAAAACGCAAGGTCCGGCTGGTGCTCGGCACGCCGTTGATCACCGACACCTTCCATCAGGATCGCTGGGACTACATCTACAGTTTCCAGAAAGGTGGCGGAAGTCCCACCTTGCGCAACATCACGCTACGCTTCAAGAAGGGCCGCCTCGCATCGATTGAAGGCGACGTGAAACCGGCCGCCACGCGCCACCAACCCAAGGCGCGCAAGGAGACCGTGGTTACCGTCCCACCGCGCAAGGAAGAAGGAGGTATCCTCGAGGCATTGACACCCGGTTTCCTCAAGAAAGACACCGCGGTCGCCAAGCAATCCACGCCGGCCGCGCCCGCGGCGGAGCCCGGTACGCCGGCCGAGCCGAACACCCGGACCGCAAGCGCCGCGCAACCGCCGACCGCCACCAAAGCAAAAGATCGCAGCCTGCTGCGCCGGCTGTTCAGCGGATTCGGCGGCGCCGCCGAACGGGCGGACGGCGCGGCCCCCGGCGACCAGCCAAGCCAGGCTCCGACGCAGGCGAAAGGCGAATCCGGCGCGCCAACCGCCACCGGATCCACGCCGAACGATGCGCAGGCCACGGCCGACAATGCGACGGCGAAGAGCGAGGACGACGGATTTTTCACCCGCCTGCTGAAACGCTTCAAACTGCCGAAAAAGAATACCGACGCGGCCACCGATGAGACGGTCGAGCCCCCCCCGGCTCAGCCGCCGGCCGAATAGCGTTTCCAGCGATCACTTCAGCCTAGCGTAGCGCTTTGGCCGCCGCCCGCAAGCGCCGGGATTCGCGCGGCGAGTGCAGCAAGGGCCGGTGAATCTCCACCCTGTCGCCCGCGCTCACCGGTTCCGATCCGGCCACGCCCCGGCCCCAGATCCCGTAGTCCGCGGTGACCCCGGCGAGCTCCGGAAACGCTTCGACGACACCCGAGGCGCGCACCGCATCCGCCACCGTACTACCCGCCGGCACCCGCACCGATTCCACCCACTGGCGTTCCGGTAGCGCATAGGCCACCTCCACCAAGATCGTCGGCTCAGTCCGCGCCGTCATAGAGATCCCGCGCACGACGGCAGAAGGCGCTGAGCAGCGAATTCGCCATCTCCCTGAATACCGGACCGAGAAGGTGGCGCAACACCGCGGAGGAAAACTCGAACTCCAGATCCAGTGAGACCCGACAACCGTTCTCGCCCAGCGCGACAAAGTGCCAGTGCCCTTCCAGGCGCCGAAACGGACCATCCAAAAGACGCAATTCGATAGCCTCATGCGGATGCATGGTGTTGCGCGTGGAAAATCGCTGCCGAATCGGCCCGCGCGCCACCTCCAGGCTCGCCTCGACGATCCCGTCGGAGCGCGCCCGTACCGAGGCACCACGGCACCACGGCAAGAAACTCGGATAACTGTCGACGTCCGCCACCAGCGCGTACATGGCCGGCGCCGGGTACGGCACCAGCGCGCTTTTATGCACCGAGATCTTGTGAAGCGGACTACCCATCCCGAATCCCGCACCAAATAACCCATGAAAGTCGTTGCCGCGAAGCGTCGGCGATTCGCGACAACGCGATTCGGGCAAACCGGGAATGCTAGCATAGGCGCCCTGATGATCGGTGAGCCCTGGCCGTCGCGGCGCGGGCGATGCTGTTGGTAGCGAATGAGCGCAACGAGAACCACGGAACATGCCCAAGGGAAAAAAGAAACGCGGACCGCCACCCGACCGGATCGCCGTCAACAAGAAGGCCCACCACAACTTTTTCATCGAGGACACCTTCGAGGCCGGCCTGGTCCTGGAAGGCTGGGAGGTCAAAAGCCTGCGCGCCGGCCGCGTCCAGATCAACGAGAGCTACGTGATCCTGAAGGATGGAGAAGCGTGGCTGCTCGGTGCACACATCAGCCCGCTGCCCTCCGCGTCTACCCACATCACGCCCGATCCCTCGCGCACCCGCAAGCTGCTTCTGCACCGCGCGCAACTGGCGAAACTGATCGGCTACGTCGAACGCCGCGGCTACGCGCTGGTGGCGACCGGGATGCACTGGAAACGCGGGCGCGCCAAACTGACGGTCGGACTCGCGCGCGGCAAGCAGCAACACGATAAGCGCGCCACCGAACGCGAACGCGACTGGCAGCGCCAGAAACACCGCATCCTCAAACACGCCTGAACGGATACCCGCCGACGGCGCCCAACAACTGGCAGCGGCCACCGCTACGCGTTAAACTACACCGACTTCTGGGGGCGACTTGGCTTCGACGTGGGTCGTGAGGCCGGAGGTGCATGCCGAGGCGTAGCACACCTCGTAAATCCAGCTACAAACCAAAATAGTTGCCAACGACGACAACTACGCTCTGGCGGCTTAGTCCAGCCAGCCTCTGACCGGGTGTGCTTGTGCGCTCGGGTTCCAGGGGTCAAAACACACAAGACCGCCGATGCACGGGCCTCGAGTGCAACGGTCAAATTAATTGAGGATCGCCGCGCCGCCGCCCTGCCCGTCGGGCAGCAGCGTAGCTAAAAAGAATAGACGCGGCTAAGCATGTAGAACCAAAGGTGGATCACTTGCGGACGCGGGTTCAATTCCCGCCGCCTCCACCAACTCCCGAAGGCCAACCGTTCGCGGTTGGCCTTTTCTCTTCTCCGCGCCGGGCAGACAGGGGCGCGAGATCCATCGCAGTACGCTCGCCGCCATCACCCCGTTGCCCGCTTGAACATCCTCTCTACCGCGGGGGTCATGTTGATCGGCTCCAGCTTGGTGCCCGGATGAGCCTGTTGAAAGACTCGAAATGTCTCGTCAGCGAATGCCTGGCCAATTTCCTCAACCCCTGCAAAGTCCAATGCCACGGATTGAAATCGTTCGAAACGCCGGGTCAGGCGCTTGGCCTGCGAACGGGAAATCAGTTTCTCACCTTCATACTGCGCCAACCGCACCGGCACGATCGTCCTGGCAAAGCTGTACTCCTCCGGCGCCGCAAACCGATTGAATACCTCCTGCAAGGTGCGCTTCGAGTCGTTGGCCAGGCGCATCATCACCAGCGTCCCGGGAGTGTCCGCGGGACGCTCCAGCAACACATCCGCCCGCCACGCGCTATGCATGAAATGCAGGGTTCCGGAACGGATATCGAAGGCGTCCACTGCCTTGGAGGAAAAAAAGATCCCCTCGCCGGTATGGTTGGCCGGATCCGTGGTCAATTTGCCCTTGGCCAGTTCCAGGATCGCCTCGCGCGGATCATACAGCTCCAGTGCACGCTGAATCTTGAGGAAGATCCCCTCCCCCTCATCGGCCACATACACCGTGCCGCTCAATCCGTCGCGCAGCACTTTAACCGTTACCCGCTCTGAATCGGAATGATCTATCGCATTGTTCACCATCTCGGTCACGACGTAATGCCAGATGTCACGCACGTTGGTGGGCAAATCGCCAAGCCGTGGCGCGAACAGTTCGCGCCACACTCGATCCTCGCTCAGCCCCGCACGCCGATAGATCTGCTGCACCTCAGCTAGCGTGACCAAGCGATAGCGCACACCACGCCCGACGCCGGAAGAAGCGATCACCCCTTCCTGTTTGAGTTTCCGCAGCCAAGCGCTAGCCGACTGGCGCGAGACGTCGTACCGTTCGGCCAGACGCGCCGCGACATTGCCCGAATCCCGGGCGATGGCGGCGAGAACGTCATGACGGAGTTCCGGGGTCATGGCGGCTAAACGTAAAGAAATCGGCGATTAATTGTAAATTATCTTGGCTAATAACGTAAAGCAGCGCTGGCGTGTGCGTCGTGTTGTTGCCGACGTAAAAGCGCGGATAAATGCCGCGACTCGGTTCTGAGCCAAAGTGGGCATAGCCACTCGGTGGCATTTGTGCTCGTGGCGGCCTCGGTTGCGCCCTAGAATTCGATTTCGTCGTCGAACTCGAACTCGCCCTGAGTCTCCTGCCAGGCTTTGTCTGCCGATGCTTCGCGCAGCATGTCCGCGACGGTGTCGCCGTAGCTCTCCCGGAGTTGCTCTCGCAGTTGCTCCAGGAACTCGATGACCGTATAGGCCTCCGCGGCAGTCCAGTGG
>Ga0114931_10001878_pt1 | contig 26745 bp, 21 predicted proteins | sample 2SBtaG_FD_89579 | JGI IMG/M metagenome (GOLD analysis project Ga0114931, IMG submission 89579) | Deep subsurface microbial communities from Kolumbo volcano to uncover new lineages of life (NeLLi) - 2SBTROV14_V59a metaG | ecosystem: Environmental > Aquatic > Marine > Volcanic | place: Kolumbo... | reverse complement strand
GTCGCTGCCGCGCGGCTTCTCGGCGAGGAACATCCAGAGGCCCTTGTAGCCGGCCTCGTTCGGGTCGGTGCGCACCAGCAGCGTCATCAGGTCGGCGCGCGCGCCATGGGTGATCCAGGTCTTGTTGCCGGTGATCCGATAGACGTCGCCGTCGCGCGCCGCCCGGGTCTTGATCGCGCCCATGTCCGAGCCCACGCCGGGCTCGGTGAACACGGCGGTCGGGATGATCTCGCCGCTCGCGATTCTCGGCAACCAGCGCGCCTTCTGCGCCTCCGTGCCGCCGAGGCGGATCAGCTCGGCGGCGATCTCGGAGCGGGTGCCGAGCGAGCCGACGCCCAGGTTGGCGCGGCTCAGCTCCTCGGTCACGACGCAGAGCGCGACCTTGCCCATGCCGAGCCCGCCGTGCGCCTCGGGCACGGTGAGCCCGAAGACCCCGAGATCGGAGAGCGCCTCGATCACCTCCATCGGGATCAGGCGGTCCTCGCGGTGCCAGTCTTGCGCGCGGGGAACCACGCGCTCCTCGCCGAAGCGGCGGAACTGCTCGCGCACCATCTCGAGGGTCTCGTCATCGAGCGCCGGGTCGCCGAAGCGGCCCTCGGCGATCTCTTGGGCGATGGCGTCGCGCAAGCCCCCGCCCGCGGCGTTCGCGATCAGGCTTTCCACCTCGGGCGCGCGCAAGGGAGCGGTGGCTGCCGCGTCGAGCCCGAGATCGGCCGGGCGGACGATCTCGACCTGGCTCATGGCGATGCCGCCCGCGATCTGGGCGAGGTACTCGCCGAAGGCGGCCGCGAGCATCAGCCGTTCGAGGGGGCCGAGGCGCGTCGCCGCATCGAGCCGTCGCGCCCAGGCGAGCATCTGGCGCAGCGCCTCGACATAGGTGCCGAGCCAGGCGAGCCCATGGGCGGCGAACTGACGCGCGTTCAGCCGCTCGCCATCGACCCGCCCGTCGACCAGGATCTCGGCCCCGAGCCGCTCGCGGGCGGCGGCGAACACGCGCTCCGCCGCCGCGAGCGCCGCTTCGCAGGCGTCGAGAAGATCGCTGTCGCTTCCGCCCGCCGTCATGCTTCGCGGGCGTCCTCGAGGGTGCGCAGGCCGGGGCGCTTGGCCTGGACCAGCACCGCCATGTTGCCGGGCCTGTGCTCGTTGTTCAGCATTTTCATATGCGCGCGCGGGATGTCCCGCCAGGAGAAGACCTCGCTCATGCAGGGGTCGATCCGGCGGTCGATCATCAGCCGGTTGGCCTGGGCGGCCTGCTTGAGGTTGGCGAAATGGCTGCCCTGGATGCGCTTCTGGCGCATCCAGACGAAACGCGCGTCGAAGGTCAGGTTGTAGCCCGTGGTCCCGGCGCAGAACACCACCATGCCGCCGCGCTTGACGATGAAGCAGGAGACCGGGAAGGTCTGCTCGCCCGGGTGCTCGAACACGAAATCGACGTCGTTGCCCTTGCCGGTGATATCCCAGATCGCGCGGCCGAAGGCGCGCACCTTCTTGGCGTAGGCGGCGTAGGCCTCGGCGTCGTCGACCTCGGGAAGCCGGCCCCAGCAATCGAACTTCTTGCGGTTGATCGCGGCGGTCGCGCCCAGCGACTTGACGAACTCCTCCTTGTCGTCGTCCGAGATCACGGCGATCGCGTTGGCGCCCGCGGTCGCGATGAGCTGGATCGCCATTGAGCCCAGCTCCCCCGCGCCGCCCCAGACCAGCACGTTGTGCCCCGGCCTGAGAATGTGGGGGCGGTGGCCGAACAGCATCCGATACGCGGTGGCGAGCGTCAGCACGTAGCAGCCGCTTTCCTCCCAGGTCAGGTGCCGGGGACGCGGCATGAGCTGGCGCGACTGCACGCGCGCGAACTGGGCGAACGAGCCGTCGGGCGTCTCGTAGCCCCAGATCCGCTGGCTGGGCGACAGCATCGGGTCGCCGCCGTTGCACTCCTCGTCGTCGCCGTCGTCCTGGTTGCAGTGCACCACGACCTCGTCGCCGACCTTCCAGCGGCTCACCCGGCGGCCCACCGCCCAGACGATCCCGGCGGCGTCGGAGCCGGCGACGTGATACTCGGCCTTGTGGATGTCGAAGGGCGAAATCGGCTTGCCGAGCGCCGCCCAGACGCCGTTGTAGTTGACGCCCGCCGACATCACCATGACGAGCACCTCGTCGGAATCGATGGTCGGCGTCGGCACCGTCTCGACCCGCATGGCTTGGTCGGGATCGCCGTGGCGGTCGCGGCGGATCGCCCAGGCATGCATGCGCTCGGGCACGTGCCCGAGCGGCGGGATTTCGCCGATTTCGTAAAGATCCTTGCGCTCGCCTCCCTCGTCGAGGGAGACCGCCTCTGCCTTGTCGCTCATCTCTGGCCCCCTGTCGCCGCGCGCGCCCGAACCCCGGCGTGCGGGCGCGCAGGTCCCGATTGTTCCCGCGCGCTTGTCGTTTGGCAAGGTTTTGTTGCGGCGCACAAGGCAGTATACTGTCGTCTTGCAAGCGCCGGCGGCCCTCGCGGGGGCGGCGCGGCGCGGAAAGGCGCGAAGCCGGGGGCGGGGCATGAGCGACGATGGCAAGACGACGAGCCGGGCGACGGGCGGCCAGCGGGGGGGCAGGCGCGACCGGCCCTGGATCATGCGGACCTACGCCGGACACTCCTCGGCGGCGGCGTCGAACGCGCTGTTCCGCGAGAACCTCGCGCGCGGCCAGACCGGGCTTTCGGTGGCCTTCGACCTGCCGACCCAGACCGGCTACGACCCCGACCATCCGCTCGCCCGGGGCGAGGTCGGCAAGGTCGGCGTGCCGGTCAGCCATCTCGGCGACATGGAGACCCTGTTCGCGGGCATCCCGCTCGGGCGGATGAACACCTCGATGACCATCAACGCGACCGCCGCCTGGCTGCTGGCGCTCTACGTCGCGCTGGCCGAACGCCAGGGGGTCGCGCGCGCCGCGCTCACGGGCACGGTGCAAAACGACGTGCTCAAGGAATACCTCTCGCGCGGCACCTACATCTTCCCGCCGGAGCCGAGCCTGCGGCTGATCGGCGACGTGGTGCGCTTCACCTGTCGCGAGATCCCCAAGTGGAACCCGATCAACGTCTGCTCCTATCACCTTCAGGAGGCGGGCGCCGAGCCGGTGCAGGAGATCGCCTTCGCGCTCGCCAACGCGATCGCGGTGCTCGACGCGGTGCGCGACGGGGGCGGGTTCGACGCCGGCGACTTCGACCAGGTGGTGGGGCGGGTCTCGTTCTTCGTCAACGCGGGCCTGCGCCTGATCGGCGAAATCTGCAAGCTGCGCGCCATGGCCGCGCTCTGGGACGAAATCGCGCGCGAGCGCTACGGCGTCGCGGACCCGCGCCTGCGCCGCTTCCGCTATGGGGTCCAGGTCAACTCGCTCGGCCTCACCGAGCAGCAGCCCGAGAACAACGTCTACCGCATTCTTCTCGAAATGCTCGCGGTGGTGCTGTCGAAGGACGCGCGCGCCCGCGCGGTCCAGCTTCCCGCCTGGAACGAGGCCCTCGGCCTGCCGCGCCCCTGGGATCAGCAATGGAGCCTGCGCCTTCAGCAGATCGTCGCCTTCGAGACCGACATTCTCGACCACGACGACATCTTCGCCGGAAGCCGGGTGATCGAGCGCGAGGTCGCCGCGCTCATGGAGGCGGCGCGCGCGGAGATGGCGCGCATCGAGCGCATGGGCGGCGCGGTCGCCGCGGTCGAGGACGGCTACATGAAGGAATGCCTGGTCGAGGCCCACGCCCGGCGCGTGGCGGCGATCGAGAGCGGCGAGCGAATCGTGGTGGGCGTCAACGCCCATACCGAAACCGCGCCCTCGCCGCTCGGCGACGCCGCATCCTTCCTGACCGCCGACCCCGACGCCGAGGCGCGCCAGATCGCCGCCGTCCGGGCTTGGCGTGCGGCGCGCGACGCGGCGGCGGTCGCGGCCGCGCTCGCCGATCTCCGCGCCGCCGCCCAAGAGGGGCGCGACGTCATGGAGCCCTCGATCGCCTGCGCGCACGCCGGCGTCACGACCGGCGAATGGGCCGGCGCCTTGCGCGAGGTGTTCGGCGAGTACCGCGCGCCCACGGGGGTCGGCGCGGGCGTCGCCACCGGCGACGCCGATGCGATCGCCGAGACCCGCGCCCGGGTCGAGGCGGTGAGCGCCAGGCGCGGGCGGCGGCTCAAGCTGCTGGTCGGCAAGCCCGGGCTCGACGGCCATTCCAACGGCGACGAGCAGATCGCCGTGCGCGCCCGGGACTGCGGCTTCGAGGTGGTCTACGAGGGCATTCGCCTGACCCCGGACCAGATCGCCAACGCCGCGCTCGAGGAGGCGGTGCACGTAGTCGGGTTGTCGATCCTCTCGGGCTCCCATGGGGCGCTGGTCGCCGACGTGATCGCGTCGATGCGCGCGCTCGGCCTCGACGACGTGCCCGTGGTGGTCGGCGGCATCATCCCCGCCGCCGACGCCGAGACGCTAACGGAGGCCGGCGTCGCGCGCATCTACACGCCCAGGGACTTCGACCTCACCGCGATCATCGCCGACATCGTCGAGATCATCGACCGCGCCGGCCGCGACGCGGCGTAAGGCGCCCTCGCGAAGGCGTGATCGCGGCGGCGGCGCGGCGATGGTATTCTCGGGGGCGGATCACATGCAAGGGGAAGGAGCGCATGACACGCTTGTCGATGATTTCCCTGCTCGCCGCCGCGCTCGCCCTCACCGTGGCGGGCATGGCCCGGGCCGCGCCGCAGCCACCCCGGGCGGCGCAAGAGGTTCTGGGCGCGCCCGCGCCGGGCCCGGGCATGAACGACGCCGACTTCGACGTGACCGAGGAGATGTGCTGAACGCGACCTCGGAGACGTCCCCGGGGCCGCGTCCGTGAGCCTTCTCGGCCGGATCGCCGAATGCAACGCCCATGATCTCGGGCGGTTTCTGCCGTTCTATATCGGCGAGCGCCGCATGGGTTGGATCAAGCGACCCTTCGCCGCTCGGCTCGCGGATTTCCCGGACGTGTTCACGGTCGGCGCGGCGGCGGTGGCGCTGGCCCCCGGACTCGACGACTTCGCCAGCCGCTCGGCGGCGGTCGCGGGCGCGCTGCGGCGGCTGGCCGAGGACGGGTTGGTTCCCGGCTGGCGCGACGAGATGTACCCCGTGACCCCGCGCTTCGGCGCGCCGCCCCTGATGCAGATGGAGCGCGCCGCGGTGCCGCTGTTCGGCATTCGCGCCTGGGGCGTCCATGTCAACGGCTTCCTGCGCAAGGGCGAGGCGATCGCGATGTGGATCGCGCGGCGCGCCGCCGACAAGCCGACCTTCCCCGGCATGCTCGACAACTTCGTCGCCGGCGGCCAGCCGATCGGCCTCGGCGTCATGGAGAACGTGATCAAGGAATGCGGCGAGGAGGCCGGCGTGCCACCCGCGCTCGCCGCCCAGGCGCGGCCGGTGGGCGCGATCAGCTACCGCCGCGAGACCGCCGACGGGCTCAAGCCCGACGTGCAGTTCGTCTTCGACCTCGAACTGCCGCCCGACTTCGAGCCTCACCCGACCGACGGCGAGATCGACGAATTCATGCTCTGGCCCAGCGCGAAGGTGATGACCGTGACCGCCGAGACCAACGAGTTCAAGTTCAACTGCAACCTCGTCAACATCGACTTCTTAGTCCGCCACGGCCTGATCGGCCCCGACGACCCCGACTACCTCGAGATCGTCGCCGGCCTCCACCGCTAGGGCGCGCGTCAGCCGTCGAGAACCATGAATCCGGCGTCGGTCGGGGCGCCGTCGCCGCCGTTGGTCGGGTAGACGTCGTCGGGGCAGGCCGAGAAGGCCACCACGCAGTCGATCTCGACGGCCAGCTCGACATAATCGCCGGGACGCGCGCGGGGCCTTTGGTATGAGATCCGATGGTACGAGATTCAAGCGCCGTCGATGATCACCGAAACGAGCAGGAACAGGTTCCAGGGATCGGACGTCACCGGCCTGCCGAGGCGTTCCCCGATTCTACGTCTCCCATGGCCCCCCCCATGCGGTTACCGCCCGGCGCCGACGTCGACCATGACGCGCACCTCCTCGGCGGTCTTGCCGGCGCTGCGGAGCGAGCGCAGCGTGACCGCGCGGTTGCGCTTGGCGAGCCGGATGCCGTTCGGATCGGTGATCATCGGGTGGTGGAGATATTCGGGCGTGCGCAGGCCGAGAAGCGCCTGGAGAAGCCGGTGGACATGGGTCGCGTGGAACAGGTCGTAACCGCGCGTCACCAGGCTGACCCCCTGGAGATGGTCGTCGAGGGTGACCGCGAGGTGGTAGCTCGTCGGCACGTCCTTGCGCGCCAGCACCACGTCGCCGCAGCTCAAGGGGTCGGCCGCGACCTCGCCCGCGCGCCGGTCGCGCCAGGCGAGCGGGCCGACGCGCGCGGTGGCCTTCGCCATGTCGAGGCGCAGCGCATGGGCCTTGCCCGCGCGGATGCGGCGGTTCTGCTCCTGGCGGCCGAGCTTGCGGCAGGTGCCCGGATAGAGCGCCCCGTCGGGGCCGTGGGGCGCGGCGTCGGCGCGCTTGATCTCGGCGCGAACCTCGGCCCGAGTGCAGAAGCAGGGGTAGAGAAGCCCCTGGCGGATCAGCTCCTCGAGCGCGGCGGCATAGTCGGCCAGGTGGTCCGACTGGCGGCGCACCGGCCCGTCCCAGTCGATGCCGAGCCAGGCGAGGTCCTCGTAGATCGCATCCTCGAAGGCGGGGCGGCAGCGACCGCCGTCGATGTCCTCGATCCGCAGGCGAAAGCGCCCGCCCACCGCGCGCGCCGCGCGCCAGCCGATCAGCGCCGAATAGGCGTGTCCGAGATGCATGTAGCCCGATGGACTGGGCGCGAACCGGGTCACGAGTCCCGCGTCGTCGACGCGCGCGGGCGTCGCGCGGCCCGGTCCGGGGCGCGGTCTTTCGGGGCCCCGAAGGGCGGTTTCGTCGACGGGATCGCTCATCTGGTATAGGAACTGTGACGGCGGGCGCGGGCCGTAAGCTGCCACATGGCCGCGCGAATGGAAATCCCTTGTCCGCGCGAAGGGGTTTTCGGCGACCATCAAGAGGGCTCCGCGCGCGACTGGAGACGGAGGAAAGACGATGCGCGAGCCGCCGCGACTGACGGGGCCGAGCCGCGACCCGGCCATGGGCGGGGCGCCCGATTCGCTGGTCGTCTTTCTTCACGGCTGGGGCGCTAACGGCGACGATCTCATCGCGCTCGCCGACGACTGGGCGACGCTTCTGCCGCGCGCCCGCTTCGTCTCGCCCCACGCGCCCGAGGCTTGCGACGAGAACCCGGCCGGACGGCAATGGTTCGGGCTCGGCGCGCGCGCCCCCGAGGCGCTGCTTCGCGGGGCCGAGAACGCGGCGCGCGGGATCGACCGCTTCCTCGACGACGAACTCGCGCGGCACGGCCTCGACGAAAGCCGCCTCGCCCTGGTCGGCTTCAGCCAGGGCGCGATGATGGCGCTGCACGTCGCGCTGCGCCGGCCGCGCGCGATGGCCGCCGTGGTCGGATACTCGGGCGCGCTGATCGGGGCCGAGGCGCTGGCCGAGGCGATCCGCGCGCGGCCCTTCGTGTTTCTCGCCCATGGCGACGCCGATCCGGTGGTGCCGCCCGGCGCGCTGCCCGCCGCCGTCGCCGCGCTCGCCGCCCTCGAGGTGCCGGTGCGCTGGTACTTGGCGCGCGGCGTCGGCCACGGCATCGACGAGGGCGCGCTCGCGCGCGGCGGCGACGTGCTGGTCGCGGCGCTCCGCCGCTGACCGCGCGGCGACACGCGAACGGGGAACTCCCGCGCGCGGCGCGTTAACCATACCTGGGCATCGATGGGCCGAAAACCACAATTTCTTGCAGCGATGCTGGCTTTGGCATGGTAGATTGCCCATGGGAGGATTTGGATGTCCACGGAAGGTGAGTCGCTCGTCGCGGGCCTCGAAAAGCCGCTCGCGACGCTCGATCTGATCGCGCAGGCGCTCAGGCTCGCGCGCGAGACGGGCGGAGGTTGCCTGATCCTCGGCGCGGGCGCCTCGGTCAGCGCCGGGATTCCGACCGCCGCCGGCATGGTCGCGCTGGTGCGCGAGCGATTCCCCGAAACCTACCGCCTCGCGACCCAGGACGGCGGCGCGCCGTCGTACCGCCGCCTTCTCGGCTGGCTGTCGGAGGGCGAGCGCGCGCGGCTCATCGGCGACGTGCTCGATCAGGCGCGGCTCAACTGGGAGCATCTGATCATCGCCGAGTTGATGGCGCGCGGCTTCATCGGCCCGGTGCTCACCGTCAACTTCGACCGGCTCTTGATCGCGGCCTGCGCGCGCGCCAACCTGCAGCCCGCCGTCTACGACCTCGCCGGCGGCTCGGAAGTGCCCGCGGCCGCGGTCGCCGATGGGCCGACGGCGGTCTATCTCCACGGCCTCGGCGATCGCTCGGCGCCGCCCGCGGGCGCGAGCGAGCGCGCCGCCTACCGCCGCCGGATCGAGCCCCTGCTGCGCCACGTGCTCTATCGCGGCCTGCCGATCGTCGCCCTCGGCTTCCGGGGCGACGACGACCCGCTGGTCGATATCCTGGCCGATCACGGGCGCTTCGCGAACCGCCTGTTCTGGGTCGGCCATTACGACCATCCGCCCGCGCCCCCGGTGCGCAAGCTGCTGGACGCTCCGGGGAACGACGCCCTGTTCCTGCCCGGCTTCGACGCCGAGGGCTTCTCGATCGGTCTCGCCCGCAAGCTCGACGTCTTCCCGCCGCGCTTTCTCGCCGATCCGGTCGGCGAGACCCTGCGCGTTTGGTCGTCGATCCGCCCGCCGCGCGACGCCGAGGTGGCCGCGCCGCTCGACGCCGCGCTCGCGACCCTGGCCGGCGGGACCATGCCCGCGCGCCCCGCCGTCGCGCCACCGCCGCCGCCCGTCGAGACCGAGGAGACGCCCGCGCCCGAACCCGTGGCCGAGGCGAAAGCCCCCGCCGAGCCTCCCGCGCCCAAGGCCGAAGCGCCGGCTCCCGAACCCGCGCGCCCTTCCGAGCCGGCCGCCGCGCCCGTCGAGAGCGTCAAGCCCGCGCCCGCCGCCGCCCCCGAACGCAAGGTCGAGCGCAAGACCGAACGCAAGGTCGAGCGCGCGATCGGCGACGACGCGCCGCCGCCGCCGCCGCGCCTGCGCCTGGTGGTCGGCGATTACGAGCGCCTGGTCGCCGACCATGCCGCCGGGCGGATCGCCGCCGACGACAGCCGCGAGGCGGTCGCCTGGGCCTATGTCATGCTCGCCAACGACGACGCGCGCCGCGCCCAGGCGCTACGCGGCGCGAAGGCCGAGGGGCTGTGGGCGCGGGCGATGGAGAAATACGCCAAGGCGGTCGAGGTCGACCCCCGCCACGCCGACGCGCTCTACAATTGGGCGGGCGCGCTCGCGACCCGCGCCCAGGGGCTCGACGGAGCGCCCGCCGCCGAGGTCTGGGCGGCGGCGATCGAGAAATACGAGGCGACGCTGGCGCTCCGCCCGCGCGACGCCGAGGCACTCGGCGATTGCGCCCGGGCGCTGGTCAATCGCGCGCGCTGGCTCGACGCGGACGCCGCCGCGCCGCTGATCGACGCGGCGCTCGAGCACCTTCGGGCGGCCTATCAGCTGGGCGACGACACGGCCTATGTCGGCTATCTCGAGGTCGCGCTCGCCCATGGGCGGCGCAAGGAGATCGCCGCGTTCCTCGCCGCGCCGCCGCCCAAGCTCGCCGAACCGGTGCGCTTCGCGCTGGCGCTGGTCTATCTGGTGGTGGTTCTCGACCAGGGCCAAGCGCCCGATCTCGCGGCCTTCGACGAATTACCGCGCCTCGCCCGCGCGCCGTGCGAGGAGTGGGATTTCGACGATATCGGCCCCGCCGTCGAGCGCCTGCCCGACCGCGCGGCGGCCTTCGTGCGGGCGACGATCGCCGTGCTCCAGGGCGCGCGTCCGCTGACCGACTGGCCGTCGATCCGCGACGCCTGGCTCGCCGGACACAATCCACCCGCCGAAACCCCGCCCGGCGTCACCGCCCTGCGCTAAGCCGATCACCGCCAGAGCGGGGCTGGGCGCGCGGCGTGCCCGCGTGATATAATGATTTCATCGTTGCACCGGCGCGCGAGGGCGTTTGCGCGCGTTCGCCCGTCGGCGCGGTCGTCCGCGTGGGCACGGTCATCGGTCGGGCCGGCGCGTTGGTTCGCCGGCCCGAGAGGATTAAAGTCGTGTCGTTTTCAATTTCGCTTGACCGTTACCCCGCCCTGGTTCTCAACGCCGATTACCGGCCGCTCAGCTATTTTCCGCTGTCGCTCTGGCCCTGGCACGAGGCGGTCAAGGCGGCGTTCCTCGACCGCGTCAATATCCTCTCCGAATACGACCGCCTGGTGCGCTCACCGAGCTGCGAGATGCGGCTGCCGAGCGTGATCTCGCTCAAGCGCTATGTGCCGATGACCCGCCGCCCGGCGTTCACGCGCTTCAATGTGTTCCTGCGCGACCGCTTTCGCTGTCAGTACTGCGGCGGCCGCGCGCCGACCGAGGAGCTGACCTTCGATCACGTGGTGCCGCGCTCGCGCGGCGGGCGGACGACCTGGGACAACGTGGTCACCGCCTGCGTCGCCTGCAATCGGGCCAAGGGCGATCGGCTGATCAACGAGGCGCGCATGCACCCGATGGCCGAGCCCCGGACGCCGACGGTGCACCATTTGCAGGAGATCGGCCGCGCCTTTCAGCCCGACCGGCTGCACGAGAGCTGGCACGATTTCCTCTACTGGGACACCGAGCTCGATCCCTGACGCCGCCTCCCGATTCGGCGATCCCTACGCCCCCCGGCTCAGCGCCAGAAGGCCGACGAGCGCGGCGTCGATCAGGCAGGCGACCGCGAACAGGAACAGCGCCCGGCGAACGTCCTCGGGTTCGGCCCGCGCCCGGCCGTCGCCCAGCCAGGGCCCGCGCGGCGGTTGAGTGTCTCGGGACTCGCTCCGAGGCCTACCCGCCGGGCCGCCCAGCGCCAGCGCCAGCCCCAGCGCCCCCGCCATCGCCGCCTGTGGCCAGCCCGCGTTGAGCGAGCGGTGGCGGCGGGCGTCGCGCGCCATCACCTTTAGCGCCGCCCCCGGCCGGCCGGTGGGCACGAACAAGGCGGCGAGCGCGACCAGAATGCCGGCGAGCCGCGCCGGCACCAGTTGGAGCGCCTCGTCGAGACGCGCGGCGCCGCCCCCGAAGGCGCCGGCGCGACGCGCGCGCAGCGTCGCGTCAAGCACCTCGACCATGCGATAGGCGAGCATCCCCGGCAGGCCGAGCAGAACGAACCAGAACACCGGCGCCGCCACTCGGTCGGCGAGCCGCAACGCCACGGCCTCGATCGCGGCGCGCGCGAGTCCGAAGGCGTCGCCCGCGCGCGGCCCGCGCTCGAGCCCGTCGAGGGCGGCGCGCGCCGTCTCCATGTCGCCCGCATCGAGCGCCCGGGCGACGAGCCGCGCGCCCAGGTAGCTCTCGCGCTGGGCAAGCAGCGCCGCGATCACCACGAACTCGACGATCCAGGCGAACGGAACCACGTTCCCCAGCCATTCGAGCACCCCGCCGATCGCGGCCGCGCCCAGCGTCAGCACGGCGACGACGAGCACCCCGCGCATGCGCCGCGTGTGTTGGTCGCGCTCCTTGCGGTTGAGGCGCCGATCGAGCCCACGCGCGATCCGGCGCATCAGCGAGAGCGGATGCGGCAGGAAGCGAAAGACGAGCGGCGCGTCGCCGACATAGGCGTCGAGAACCAGCGCGAACAGGAGAAGCACGAGCGATTGCGGGCCGAGCGCCCATGCTCTTTCGTCGAACATGGCGAGAGCATGGGTCGTGGGGGCCATGGCGTCAATCCCGCGTCCGCGCGCCATCGACGGCGGTCGCCGTTTCACGCTACGATGCGGCGATGATGACCTCACCGCGCCACGCGCCCGTTCCGGGCCTGATCTTCGCCGCGCCCGCCTCGGGCACGGGCAAGACCGTCGTCACTCTCGCCTTCCTGCGCCGGCTGCGCGATGAGGGCCTGCGCGCGGCGCCGTTCAAGGTCGGCCCCGACTATATCGACGCCGCCTTCCACGGCGCGGTGAGCGGACGCGACTGCGTGAACCTCGATCTCTGGGCGATGCGCCCGGCGACCCTGGACGCGCTGATCGCGGGCTTGTCGAGCGAAACCGACCTGATCGTCGGCGAGGGCGTCATGGGTCTGTTCGACGACGCCGGCGACGGAACCGGCTCGACCGCCGATCTCGCCGCGCTCGCCGGCTGGCCGGTGGTGCTGGTGGTCGACGCGGGCGCGATGGCCGCCTCGGCGGCGGCGCTGGTCGCGGGCTTCGTCCACCACCGCGAGGATGTCGCGATCGCGGCCGTTCTGTTCAATCGCGTCGCGGGCTCGGCCCATGGCGAAATCCTGCGCCGCGCCTGCGCCGAGGCCGGGCTGCCGCCGGTGTTGGGCTGCTTGCCGCGCGACCGCCGCCTCGCGCTAGCCGAGCGGCATCTGGGGCTGGTGCCGGCGATCGAGCATCGCGATCTCTCGCTGTTCGCCGACGCCGCTTCCGCCGCGATCGGCGAGCACGTCGATTGGCCGGCGCTGCGCGCCCTCGCGCGGCCGACGGCGGACCGCTTCGCCGCCGCCATGCCGGCCGAGGACGCCGGCATCGCCTTGCCGCCGCTCGGCCAGCGCATCGCGGTCGCGCGCGACGACGCCTTCGCCTTCGCCTATCCCTGGGTGCTCGACGGCTGGCGCCGCGCGGGCGCCGAGATCATGCCATTCTCGCCGCTCGCCGACGAGGCGCCCGACGGCGCGGCGGACGCGGTCTATCTGCCGGGCGGCTACCCCGAGCTTCACGCCGGCCGGCTCGCCGCCAACGGGCGCTTCGCCGCGGGCATGCGCCGGCTCGCCGCGCGCCACGCGGTGATCTACGGCGAATGCGGCGGCTACATGGCGATGGGGCGCGTGCTGATCGACGCCAAGGGCGAGGCGTATTCGATGCTCGGCCTCGCGCCGCTCGAAACCTCGTTCGCCGACCGCCGGCTCCATCTCGGCTATCGCCGGATCGTGCTTCGCGCCGAGGGGCCGCTGGGCGCGGTGGGCGCGGCCTTCCGGGGCCACGAGTTCCACTACGCGACGATCATCGACGAGCCCAAGGGCGCGCCCCTGTTCGCCTGCGCCGACGCCGCCGGGCGCCCCCGCCCGCCCGCGGGCTTCGCCGACGGAGCGATCATGGGCTCGTTCATCCACCTGATGGATCGCGACGACGAGGCCCGGAACGGGGGCGGGGCCGGGGACGAGGCGGGCGGCGCGTGAGCGAGCCCGCGCCCGCGCCCGCGCCTTTCTGGCGCCGCAAGAGCCTCGAAGAGATGACCCACGAGGAATGGGAGTCGTTGTGCGACGGATGCGGGCGCTGCTGCCTGCACAAGCTGCTCTACGAGGACACGGGCGAGCTCGTCTACACCAACGTCGCCTGCTGGCTCCTCGACGGCGAGACCTGCCGCTGCGCCGATTACGCGCACCGCAAGGAGAAGGTTCCCGACTGCACCGTTCTCACGCCCGAGAACCTGGACGAAATTCCCTGGCTACCCAAGACCTGCGCCTATCGCCTGATCGCCGAGGGCGAGGATCTCCGCTGGTGGCACCCGCTGGTCTCGGGCGATCCGAAAACCGTGGTCGAGGCGGGGATCTCGGTGCGCGGCCGCACGCTCGACGAGGACGACGTCGACGACATCGCCGACCACCTCGCCGACTGGCTGGAGTAGGCGGGCCAACCCGCCGCTAAAGACGCATCCTCGCCACGAGGGCCTTTCAACCCGGTGCGAGCCGCTCCATTGGCTCGCGGGCAAACCCACGCTACCGGCCCGAATCGTCGATCACGGCGGACGGCGGGGGCGGGGGCGGCTCGCTCCACAGGGGCGCGTCGGGGAACGGCGCCGGATCGAGTAGCGGACGCGGTGGCGACCCGGCGAGCGCCGCGCCCATGAAGCGTTTCCACAGCCGCGCCGGCAGCCCGCCGCCGGTGACGCCCTTCATGGGCGCGCCGTCGTCGTTACCGACCCAGACCCCGGCGACCAGCCCGCGCGTGAAGCCGATGAACCAGGCGTCGCGCGAGTCTTGGCTGGTGCCGGTCTTGCCCGCCGCCGGCCAGGGAATCCGCGCCGCCCGGCCGGTGCCCTCGGTGATCACGCCCGCGAGCATGTCGACCATCTGTCGCAGCGGCTTCTCGGCCACCACCCGCCCGAGCCCCGAGCCCCGGCGGCGATAAAGCACGCTTCCGTCGGCCCGGCGGATCTCGCCGATGCCATAGGCCCAGACGCCCTCGCCCCGGTTGGCGAGCGTCGCGTAGGCCGCGGTCAGCTCGATCAGGCTGACCTCGGAGGCGCCGAGCGCGAGGCTCGGGTCCTCGCGCAAGGAGGTGGTGATGCCGAGCCGGCGCGCGAGCGCCGCGACGCGGCCGCGCCCGACGCGCTCGCTCACCCGCACCGCGACCGTGTTGAGCGAGCGCGCGAGCGCCCGGCGCAAGGTGACCGGCCCGGCGTAGCGGCCGTCGTAGTTGCGCGGCGTCCAGCCATCGACCGTGAGCGGCGCGTCCTCGACCACGTCGTCGGCGCGCATGCCCGCCTCGAGCGCGGCGAGATAGACGAACAGCTTGAACGCCGAGCCCGGCTGGCGCAGCGCCTGGGTCGCGCGGTTGAACTGGCTGGCGCCGTAATCGCGCCCGCCGACCATCGCCTCGACCGCGCCGTCGGGCGCGAGCGCGATCAGCGCCGCCTGGCGCGCGCCGCGCCGCTTGCCCTCGCCTCGGAGGCCCCAGGCGACCGCCTCCTCGGCGGCCCCCTGAAGCGCGGGGTCTAGCGTCGTGACGACCACCACGTCGCCCGCCCCCGGTCCGGCGTAGCGCGCCACCCGGTCGAGTATCCAATCGGCGAAATAGCGCGCGCCCGCGCTCGCGCCCGCGCGGCTCGGCGCGACCACCGCCGGCTTGCGCTTGGCGGCCTTGGCCTGCTTCTCGGTGATGTAGCCCGCCGCGACCATGGCGTCGAGTACTTGGCGCGCGCGCGCCTGGGCGCGGGCCAGGTCGCGCGTCGGCGCATAGCGCGTCGGCGCCTTGAGCAGCCCCGCGAGCATCGCCGACTGAGCCAACGTGAGGCGGCGCGCCGATTTCGCGAAGTAGCGCCGCGCCGCCGCCTCGACGCCATAGGCTCCGGCGCCGAAATAGACTCGGTTGAGATAGATCGAGAGGATCTCGTCCTTGGTGAACTTTTGCTCGAGCCAGAGCGCGACCAGCACCTCCTGGATCTTGCGCTTGAAGGTGCGCTCGGGCGTCAGGAAGACGTTCTTGGCGAGCTGCTGGGTGAGCGTCGAGCCGCCCTGCACCACGCGACCCGCGCGCAGGTTGGCGACGCTTGCGCGGATCAGCGCCAGCGGGTCGAGGCCGAAATGGCTGTAGAAGCGCCGGTCCTCGATCGCGAGCACCGCGTCGCGCAGGGCGGCGGGAAGCTCGGCCGCCGGCACCGGGGCTGCGTAAAGATCGCCGAAGCGCGCGAGCGTCGTGCCGTCGGCGGCGAGAAGCGTGACGCTGGGCGCCCGCTGGCGCTCGCCGAGGCGGCGGAGATCGGGCAGGTCATAGGCGTACCAGGCGACCAGCGCCGCGCCCGCGACGCCGCCCCAGATGACGAGGATCAGAAGCCATTTGAACGCCCGGCCGAGCCAGCCGCCGCCCGGCCGCGCGGATGGTTGCCTGGCCGGGCGCTTGGCCGACCCCTTGCGCGGTTGTTTCTTCTTCTCGCCGCCCGCGCCGCGCGATTTTCGGGTCATCGCGCGCCTCGCGCGCGTCGTTGGGGTCCAGAGCCCGATTCACGCGAAAGAGATCGGCTTCTAGATGTCGAGATTGACGACCTTGAGCGCATTGGCCTGGATGAACTCGCGCCGCGGCTCGACCACGTCGCCCATCAGGGTTTCGAAAATGGTCTTGGATTCGTCCACGTCCTTGACGCGCACCTGCAAAAGGGTGCGCGCCTCGGGGTCGAGCGTCGTCTCCCAGAGCTGGCCCGGGTTCATTTCACCGAGCCCCTTGTAGCGCGAAATCGCGAGCCCCTTGCGTCCCTGGGCGAGAACCGCGTCGAACAGGGCCGCCGGTCCCATGACCGAAACCGCGCGATCCTTGAGGGTCAGCGTCGCCAACCCCTGGTAGTCGTCCTTCAGGGACGCGGCCATCGCATTGAGCCGCAGCGCCTCGGCGCTCGCGACCAGGGCGCGGTCGAGCGAATGGCGCTCGGCGACGCCGCGCAATCGGCGCATCAGCAGGATGCCGCCGTCGCCGTCGCTCTCGCCCCGCCAGCCGCGCTCATCGGCGGGCGCGAGGGCGTCGAGCCGGCGAGCGACCGCCTCGGCCAGCGCGCGCGCGCGCGCGCGGTCGGCGAGCCGGGCGGCGTCGAGGGCACCGACGACCGCGGCCTGCTCGGCGACCGCGAGCGGCACGCGCCTGGCCAGCGCGCGTAGATACGCGGTCGCGACCCGGGCCTCCTCGACCAGCGCGCGCAGGTCCTCGCCGCCGCGCTGACCGCCGTCGGCGAGCGTGATGACCGCGCCCTTGAGCCCCTCGGCGATCAGGAAGTCGTCGAGCTCGCGGTCGTCCTTGAGGTAGCGCTCGCTGGTGCCGCGCTTGACCCGGTAGAGCGGCGGCTGGGCGATGTAGAGATGGCCGGCGCGGATCAGCTCGTACATCTGGCGGAAGAAGAAGGTGAGCAGAAGCGTGCGGATATGGGCGCCGTCCACGTCCGCGTCGGTCATGATGATGATCTTGTGGTAGCGCAGCTTCGAGAGGTCGAAGTCCTCGGGCCCGACGCCGGTGCCGAGCGCGGTGATCAGCGCCGCGATCTCGGCCGAGCTCAGCATCTTGTCGACGCGCGCGCGCTCGACGTTGAGGATCTTGCCGCGCAGCGGAAGAATCGCCTGGTTGGAGCGGTCGCGCCCCTGCTTGGCCGAGCCGCCGGCGCTATCGCCCTCGACGATGAACAGCTCGCTCTTCGCCGGATCGCGTTCCTGGCAGTCGGCGAGCTTGCCCGGCAGGCTCGAGACGTCGAGCGCGCCCTTGCGCCGGGTCAGCTCGCGCGCCTTGCGCGCCGCCTCGCGGGCGGCGGCCGCCTCGATCACCTTGCCGACGATGGCCCGGGCCTCGGCCGGGTGCTCCTCGAACCATTGGGCGAGCCGGTCGGAAACCAACGATTCGACCGCCGGGCGCACCTCGGACGAGACCAGCTTGTCCTTGGTCTGGGACGAGAACTTGGGGTCGGGCAGCTTGACCGACAGCACGCAGGTCAGGCCCTCGCGCACGTCCTCGCCGGAAAGCGAGACCTTCTCGCGCTTGGCGATCCCCGAGGCGGCGGCGTAGCCGTTGACCGTGCGCGTGAGCGCGGCGCGCAGCCCCGCGAGATGGGTGCCGCCGTCGCGCTGCGGGATGTTGTTGGTGTAGCAGAGAACATTCTCGTGGTAGCTGTCGTTCCACTCGAACGCGATTTCGACCTCGACCCCGTCGCGGCTCCCCGAGAACGAGACCGGGGTGCCGTGCAACGCCGTCTTGGTGCGGTCGAGGTACTTGACGAACGCCTCGATCCCGCCTTCGTAGTGAAGCGTGACCGAGATCGGCTCGACCGGGCGATTGTCGCACAGCTCGATCGTGACGCCCGAGTTGAGGAAGGCGAGCTCGCGCAGCCGGTGCTCGAGCAGGTCGAAGTCGAACTCGGTCTGGGTGAAGACCTTGGTCGACGGCAGGAAGGTGACCTCGGTGCCGGTGCGCGCGCCCGCCGGGCCGACCTCGGCCAGCGGTCCCTCGGGCACGCCCTCGCGAAAGGTCATGGCGTAGGTCGTGCCGTGACGCCAGATCTTGAGATCGAGCCGCTCGGACAGCGCGTTGACCACCGACACCCCGACCCCGTGCAGCCCGCCCGAGACCTTGTAGGAGTTCTGGTCGAACTTCCCGCCGGCGTGGAGCTGGGTCATGATGACCTCGGCCGCCGAGACCCCTTCCTCGGCGTGGATCTCGGTGGGAATGCCGCGGCCGTTGTCGACGACCGTGACCGAGCCGTCGCCGTTGAGCGTGACCTCGATGTGGTCGCAGTAGCCGGCAAGCGATTCGTCGATCGCGTTGTCGACCACCTCGTAGACCATGTGGTGCAGACCCGAGCCGTCGTCGGTATCGCCGATATACATGCCCGGACGCTTGCGCACCGCGTCGAGCCCGCGCAGAACCTTGATCGATTCGGCGCCGTATTCCTCGGCCGCCTGTCCGCTCGCCCGGTCGCTCATCGTTCCGCCGCGCCGTTACCACGCATGTCCGTCGTCTCCTCCTGCTTCCGCCAGCACCCGCCCCGCGCGGACTCCGATATGCCGCGCGCGGACGCCGAGCGCGGCGAATGTCGCCCGGTCGGTTCCCGTCAGCCAAGCCTGCGCCCCGGTCGCCTCGATGGCGTCGAACAGCGCCGCGCGGTGGGGCCGGTCGAGATGCGCCGCGACCTCGTCGAGCAGCAGCACCGGCGCCGCGCCCAACCGCTCGACGCGACAGCGCGCGGCGGCGAGCACGATGGCGATCACCAGCGCCTTCTGCTCGCCGGTCGAGCATTGCGCCGCCGGCATCGCCTTGGCGCGGTGATCGACCAACAAATCGCTGCGGTGCGGCCCGACCCGGGCGCCGCCCGCCTCCGAATCGATCCGTCGCCCATCGCGCAGGGCGCGGACGAGCCGCGCCTCGGCCTCGACCGCCGGCACCTCGTCGAGCCAGCCCTCGACCGCGCCGTCGAGCGCCAGATCGGCGGCGGGAAAGGCGCCGCCGCCCGCCGTCCCGTCGTCCTCGACGAGCATCCGGGCGAGCATGCGCAAGGTGTCGCGCCGCGCCGCGGCGACCGCGACCCCGTGCTCGGCCATCGCGCCTTCGAGCGCGCCGAGCCAGGCGTCGTCGCCCGAGCCGTCGCGCAGCAGCCGCGAGCGCTCGCGCAGCGCGCGCTCGTAAGCCGCGATCCGGCGCGCGTGCCCGGGGTCGAACCCGTAGACCAGCCGGTCGAAAAACCGCCGCCGCGCCGAGGCCCCGTCGATGAACAGGCGGTCCTGGGCCGGCGTCAGCCAAAAAACGCCGAGCAGCTCGGCGAGCCCCGCCTGGCCGCGCGCGGGCTTGCCGTCGATGCGCACGACCCGGCGCGCCTCGCCCGTCGCCGTCTCGCCCTCGCCGGTGCCGACCGCGACCGGGCCCGCCGGCCCTTCGAGCCGCGCCGCCACCGCCCAGCGCGCGTCCTCGGGCGCGTCCCGCCGTCGCAAGTCGCCCAGCCGCGCGGCGCGCAGCCCGCTGCCCGGGGCGAGCAGGGAAAGCGCCTCGAGAATATTGGTCTTGCCCGCCCCGTTGGGGCCGGTCAGGACCACCGGCCGCGCGTCGCAATCGACGACCGCGCGGGCGAAGCCGCGAAAATCGGTCAACGCCAGCCGCGTGACCGCGACGCCCCGCGATGGACCCGGTTCGGTGGCGACGGACGACAAGGCGATCGGCGGCGCGCCGGCGCGCCTCACACGCGCATCGGCATGAGAACGAACAGCGCCCCCGAATCGGCCGGGTCGCGCATTACCGTGGGCGAGACCGCGTCGTTCATGATCATGCGCAGGGACTCGCCGTCGATCTCGCTCGCCATGTCGAGGAGATAGCGCGCGTTGAAGCCGATTTGCAGATCGGGCGCGTCGTAGGCGAACGCGAGCTCCTCGGTCGCGCTCGCCGAATCGGGGCTGTTGGCCGAGACCACGAGCCGGCCCTTGGTGAGGTTGAGCTTGATCGAGCGCGTCTTCTCGGTCGAGATCGTCGCCACCCGGTCGACCGCGTCGGTGAACAGCTTGCCGTCGATCTCGAGCACCTTGTCGTTGTCGCCCGGGATCACCCGCGCGTAATCGGGAAAGGTGCCGTCGATCAGCTTGGAAATCAGCACCACGTCGCCGAAGGCGAAGCGAATCTTGGTCTCGGAAACCGAGACCGCGACCTCGCCGTCGTGGTCCTCGATCAGCTTGCGGACCTCGGCGACCGCCTTGCGCGGCACGATCACGCCGGGCATGCCGTCGGCGCCTTCGGGCAGCGGCGCGTCGACCCGGGCGAGCCGATGGCCGTCGGTCGCGACCGCGCGCAGCGCCGGCCCGTCGTCGCCGGACGCGGCGTGCAGATAGATGCCGTTGAGGTAATAGCGCGTCTCCTCGGTCGAGATCGCGAAGCGCGTCTTGTCGATGAGCCGGCAAAGCGCCGCCGCGGGCAGGGAGAAGTCGTGGCTGAACGTCCCCTCGGCCATCACCGGGAACTCGTCCGCCGGCAGCGCCGGCAGCGAGAACCGCGCCTGGCCGGCGCAGAGCGCGATATGGTCGTCGCCACTGGTCTCGATCTCGATCGCGGCGCCCTCGGGCAGCTTGCGCACGATGTCGTGGAGAAGATGCGCCGGCGCCGTGATCGCGCCGCCGGTCGCGGCCGCGGCGGGCACCGCCTCGACCACGGCGAGGTCCATGTCGGTCGCCGTGATGGCGAGCTTCCCGTCGCTCGCCTCAAGGCGGACGTTCGACAGGATCGGGATGGTCGTGCGCCGCTCGACGATGCCATGCACATGCGCAAGCGACGTGACGAGGGCCGCGCGTTCAATGGTCAGCTTCATGCAGTCAACGGATCTTCAATGGATATCGAGCCAGGAACGATTAAGGAACCGAAAGGGCCGGGGATCGCGTGGTCTTGCGTCATCCGACGGGTGGTATCGAGCGACAAAACAGGCCCGCGCCGAGGCTTGACACCCCCGCCGCCGACGCCTTCGAAGCGCCGTCCCGGGCCGCCCACGCCCGACCCCGTCGCGAGCACGCCGAAGTATAGCAGACCCCCCGGATTCCGTCAGTAGAATCCGCCATTTCGAGGATTTTCGCGAGCCCGCCCGGGCGCCGCCTTTTTCGCGCCGAATCAGGGGCGGCGCGCGCCCCGGTCCAGCGCCCCCCCCCGGCGCGCTTCAGCCGCCCAGCATGCGGCGCAGCAATTCGACGTCCTCGGCGAAGGGCGCGTCGGTCGCGCAAAGGCTCTCGACCTTCTTGACCGCGTGCATGACCGTGGTGTGGTCGCGACCGCCGAACTTGCGCCCAATCTCGGGCAGGCTGCGCGAGGTGAGCTGCTTGGCGAGGTACATGGCGACCTGGCGCGGGCGCGCGACGGCGCGGGCGCGGCGCGCCGAGTGCATGTCGGCGACGCGGATGTTGAAATGCTCGGCGACGCGCTTCTGGATCTCCTCGATCGTGACCCGCCGGTCGTTGGCGCGCAGAAGGTCGCGCAACAGGTCCTGGGTCGCCTCGAGGGTCGCCGGGCGACCGACCAGGGTGACATGAGCCACCACGCGGGTCAGCGCGCCCTCGAGCTCGCGGGTGTTCGAGGTGATCTTGTGGGCGAGGAACTCAAGCACCTGCCGGGGCACGTTGGTCGCCCCCAACTGCTCGAGCTTGGACTGGAGAATGCCGAGGCGCAGCTCGTAGTCGGTGGGGTGGATGTCGGCCACCAGCCCCCAGCCGAGGCGCGAGCGCAGCCGCTCCTCCATCCCGTCGAGGTCCGAGGGCGAGCGGTCGCCGGTGATGATGAGCTGACGGTTCTGGTCGACCAGCGCGTTGAAGGTGTGGAAGAACTCCTCTTGGGTCGAGCCCTTGCCGCCGATGAACTGCACGTCGTCGATCATCAGGACGTCGACCGAGCGGAACTGCTCCTTGAAGGCCATGGTGTCCTGGAAGCGCAGCGCCCGGATGAACTGGTACATGAACTTCTCGGCCGAGAGATAAAGCACCCGGCGCTCGGGGTCGCGGCGCCGGATCTGCCAGGCGATCGCGTTCATCAGATGGGTCTTGCCGAGCCCCACGCCGCCGTAGATGAACAGCGGGTTGAAGGGCACCGTGTCGGCCTCGGCCACGCGCCGGGCGGCGGCGTGGGCGAACTCGTTCGACTTGCCGACGATGAAATTCTCGAAGGTGAAGCGCTTGTCGAGCCGCGCGCCGACCTCGGTCCCGTCGAGCACCCGCTCGGGGGAATCGAAAGACCGCGCATCCTCGTCCCGGTCCTCGCGGCGGTCGTCCTCGCGGCGCGAGCGGCTCTCGCGGGCGGGGCGCGGGGCGGCGGCCGGATGATCGGCGACCCGCGCCGCGGTCGCCTCGACGGCGATCGAGATGCTGCGCACGGACGGATTCTCGCGCAGCCACAGCGCGCGAATGCGGTCGGCATAGCGCGACATCACCCATTGGCGGACGAGGGCATCGGGGACGCTCATCGCCACGCAACCGTCGGTCACGTTCGCGAGCTTGATCTGACGCAGCCAGCCGCGATAGGCGGCGTCGCCGAATTCGGCCTTGAGGCGGCCGCGCACCCGCGTCCACTGGGCGGCGATATCCTGATCCTGCGTCGCGTTACGAATTTGCTGATTCAATTTCGCTTATCCTTGTACCCAGGGTAGCCCTCGAGCCTTCCAGCCGCCGCAGGCGCCGCGGTGGCGATGGCCGTCGAGCGGCCCCTCGAACCCCTCTTGTAGGTTGTAGCAACGGGAGAACCCCTTGGCGGTCATGGCCCGCGCCGCCGCCACGCTGCGCACGCCGGACCGACACAGGAAGATCACCGTGGCGTCGGGTCGCACCTCGCGGGTCGCGAGCTCGGCCTCGAAATTCGGATTCCGGTCCATGGTGGGGAAGATCTGCCACGAGACGAGCACCGGCTGCTTGCGCGCCCGGGTCAGGTCGGGCAGACCGACGAAGGCCCATTCGGGCTGGGTGCGCACGTCGACGAGAACCGCCGTCGGGTCTTCGAGCAGAAGCGTCCAGGCCTCGTCGGGCATTACCTCGCCGGCGTAGCCCACCGCCGCATCGACGCGCCCGGCGGCCGCCTCGTGGATCGCGTCAAGCGACACGGCGCGCCCCGTTCTCCGAAGCGGCTGAGATCGGCGTTCCGACGGTCGCCCGGTTCCCGCAATCCCTGCTCGGCCACGGCATCAAGCCACTTCTTATCAAGTCACTTTTTTTTCTCTTCATCCTGGCCCCGCCATCCACGCCACACCCACGCCGCGCTGCGTGCCGCGCGCGCCCATCGATACCCGTGCCTTGGACAAAATACCCCTTTCGGGCAATGACTTACGTATCGCCCGGGACTCTGTCCCTCGAACAGGATCAACCGAATGAGGCTACGACGTCACTCCCATTCCGCCGCAGCCGAAACAGAGTAAACGCGCGCTCGCCGACTGGCAACAGGACTGAAAGAGGAACGCAAAAAAACTTGGCCCGCGCGTCCCGGCGCCCCGATCGCGGGCGCGGCGGAGACATGAAAATGCCGCCCCCGAAGGGCGGCACGATGATTTCGAGGGGCGCGAGCCCTAGAACATGATGCCCCGGGCGCCCGCCGGGCGCGCCTTAAAGCGCGTTGATTCGCCGGGCGAGCCGCGAAATCTTGCGCGCCGCCGTGTTGCGGTGAAGCGCGCCCTTGGTGACGCCCCGCATGACCTCGGGCTGGGCCGCGCGTAGCGCCGCGCTCGCCGTCTCGCGGTCGCCGCTCGAGATCGCCATCTCGACTTTCTTGACGAAGGTCCGGATGCGGCTGACGCGCGCGCGGTTGATGTTCCGGCGTCGCGCGTTCTGGCGGATGCGCTTCTTGGCGGAATTGGTATGCGCCATGCTTGATCTCGGCTTTCTCTCGATATCCGCGCGCCCAAGGCGCGCACAACCCCTCCCCGGAAAACAGCACCCCGGGGCAGGCCGCGGTTATATATCCCTCCCGCCCCGCGCAGTCAATGCCCAGGGCAATGCCCCGGGCAATGCCTTGGGCAATGGCCGGACCTGTTCTTTCGCGCCTGGGCCTATCGCTGGGTGAACTTGGGCTGACGCTTCTCGGCGAAGGCGGCCATGCCCTCCTTGCGGTCCTCGGTGGCGAAGGTCGATTGGAACAGCCGGCGCTCGAAGCGAACACCCTCGGCGAGCGTGACCTCGAAGGCGCGGTTGACCGCTTCCTTGGCCATGGCGGCGATCGGCATCGACATATCGGCGATCCGCTCGGCCACCTCGAGCGCCACGTCGAGGACGTCGGCGGCCGCGACGACGCGGCTGACGAGGCCGGCGCGCTCGGCCTCCTCGGCGTCCATCATGCGCCCGGTAAGGATCATGTCCATCGCCTTGGCCTTGCCGACGGCGCGGGTCAGCCGCTGGGTGCCGCCCGAGCCCGGGATGGTGCCGAGCGTGATCTCGGGCTGGCCGAATTTCGCGTTGTCGCCGGCGATGATCGTGTCGCACATCATGGCGAGCTCGCAGCCGCCGCCGAGCGCATAGCCCGCGACCGCCGCGATGACCGGCTTGCGGCAGCGCGAGATTCGCTCCCACGGGGCGATGAAGTCGTCGCGAACCACGTCGATGAAGGATTTGTCCTGCATCTCCTTGATGTCGGCGCCGGCGGCGAAGGCGCGCTCGGAGCCGGTGACCACGATCGCGGCCACCTGCTCGTCGGCCTCGAAGCGGTCGAGCGCCCGGTTGAGCTCGGTGATGAGCGCCGCGTTGAGCGCGTTGAGCGCCTTCGGCCGGTTGAGGGTGACGAGGCCGACATGACCCCGCGTCTCGACGATGATATTCTCGTACGCCATTGATCTGCGCTCCGTTCGCTGGGCGCCCGGGGACGGATGCGGACGCCGGCTCCCCCGGGGACCGGGCCGGCATGGATCCGTCGATGGGCGGAAGCCTCCGCGGCCTCGCGCGTTTCCGGCGGGCCGCCTCGGTCGCGTTAAATACCACGCCGCGCGGCCGGGACAAGGGAAACTTGTCGGCCTCAGCGCTGGCAGCGGGGGCAGAAGAAGGTCGCCCGCGCGCCCTGAACGATCCGGCGGATGGGCGCGCCCGCGCCGCAGCGCGGACACGGCGCGCCCGCGCGGTCATAGACGGCAAAGCGATGCTGGAAGTAGCCGAGCTCGCCCGAGGCCTGGACGTAGTCGCGCAGGCTCGACCCCCCGGCCTCGACCGCCTCGGCGAGCACCGCGCGCAGCGCCAAGGCCAGCCGGTCCGCGCGCGCCCCCCGGATCGTGGCCGCCTTGCGCCGGGGCGAAAGCCGGGCGCGGAACAACGCCTCGGAGGCGTAGATATTGCCGACCCCGGCGATCCGCCGCTGGTCGAGCAGCGCCGCCTTGATCGCGGTCCGCCGCCCGGCGAGGCGCGCGGCGAGCAGGACGCCGTCGAACCCCGGGTTCAGCGGCTCGGGGCCGAGGGCGGCGAGCAGGGGGTGGTCCGCCAGCGTCTCGGCGCGCGCCAGCGTCACGACGCCGAAGCGCCGGGCGTCGTTGAAGACCACCCGCAGCCCATCCTCCAGGCCGAGGATCAGATGATCGTGCGGCCCGGGCGCCGGCGGCGCGCCGCCGACGGCGTCACCAGCGTCGGTCATGACGATCCGCCCCGACATGCCGAGATGCATCAGCATCACCCAGCCGTCGTCGAGATCGACCAGGATGTATTTGGCCCGCCGGCGCAAGCCCAGCACCCGCCGGCCGGCGAGGCGCTCGGCGAAGCCCTCGGGGAACGGCAGGCGCAGCGCCGGCGCGCGCTGCTCCACGGCGACGATGCGCCGTCCGGTCATGCGCGCGGCCAGGCCCCGGCGCACGGTCTCGACCTCGGGAAGCTCGGGCATGGCGCCAGCCTAGCGGATGTCCCTTCCGAAATGAATTCCCCGCCGCGCCACGACCCAATCACCGCTTGAAATACACGCGGGAGAGCGTAAGTTTCAAAAATCGAAACTCGGCTCTCCGAACCCCGATTGGCCTCCGCATGCAGAACAATATCCGGCGCTGGCGTCTGGCGCGCGGGCTCAGCCAGGAAGAGCTGGGCCGCCGCGTCGGCCTGTCGAAGGCGTCGATCTCCAAGCTCGAGCGCGGCGGCGTGCGACTGCGCGACGTGACGATCTCGCGGCTGGTCGAGGCGCTCGACGTCCCGGCCGAGGCGCTGCTCGGCGATTACGCCGCCGGCCCCGAGCAGGCGGCGGACGAGGCGCCGGGCGCGCACGAAACCGATTTCGGCTTCCGCAAGGTTCCCATCGACGAGAAGCGGCGGCTGGTGCGGGGGGTGTTCAGCCGGGTCGCGAGCGACTACGACCTGATGAACGACCTGATGAGCGCCGGCATCCACCGCCTGTGGAAGAACGAGATGGTCGCCTGGCTGCGCCCGCGCCCGGGGATCGAGGTGGTCGACGTCGCGGGCGGCACGGGCGACATCGCCTTTCGCATCCTGGAGCGCGCCGGGGGCGCGGCGGCGGGCGTGCGCGTCACGGTCCTCGACGCCAATCCGGACATGCTCGCGGTCGGTCGCGAGCGGGCCTTCGACCGGGGACTCTGCGACGGGCTCGACTGGCTCTGCGGCGACGCCGAGGCGCTGCCGCTCGCCGACCGCGGGGTCGATGCCTACACCATCGCCTTCGGAATCCGCAACGTGCCGCGCATCGAAGCCGCGCTCGCCGAGGCGCGGCGCGTGCTGCGCCCGGGCGGCCGCTTCCTGTGTCTCGAATTCAGCCATGTGGTGGTGCCGGGGCTCGACGCGCTCTACGACGCTTATTCCTTCAACCTGCTGCCGACGCTGGGCGCGGTGGTCGCGGGCGACCGAGACGCCTATCAATATCTGGTGGAAAGCATCCGCCGTTTCCCCGACCAGGAGACCTTCGCCGAGATGATCCGCGCCGCCGGCCTCGGCCAGGTGCGCTACCGCAACCTGTCGGGCGGCATCGCCGCGATTCACTCGGCCTGGCGCATCTGACCATGCTGCGC
>Ga0114931_10001877_pt1 | contig 26754 bp, 22 predicted proteins | sample 2SBtaG_FD_89579 | JGI IMG/M metagenome (GOLD analysis project Ga0114931, IMG submission 89579) | Deep subsurface microbial communities from Kolumbo volcano to uncover new lineages of life (NeLLi) - 2SBTROV14_V59a metaG | ecosystem: Environmental > Aquatic > Marine > Volcanic | place: Kolumbo... | reverse complement strand
ATAACCCTGTTGACAGCCGCTGTGTTTTTCGCCATCATTTTCCTGTTGCGACAGTGGACATGGGTGTCGCCGGTGTTGTGGGCTGCCGTAAGCAGCATCGTGCTGACAATGGTGTATCCCATTGTCCACGCCACACTGGGAAAAACTATCCGTCGCGTGTTGTTTGCCAACCGATATAATTCCGCAAAAATCATCAAAGCGTATATTCACGCCATCAACAATTTGTTGCTTTTGCAAGATTTGGTCAGTGTGTCGCTGACGTTTATTTCTGCAAATTTAAAGATTGAGCGCGGCGCATTTTTTCTATTGAAAAACGATGATGACGATGTTTATACATTTGCCATTCACACCAATTTAAATGGCGATTTACCCCCCGGCATACAATTGAAAAAAGATACGGCCATCACCAAAACACTGGTTGACGAAAAGTTGCCGTTGGCTCAATTTGCGCTCGATTTGGATACACGTTACACCCAATGCGATGCCGAGGCTGTGGAACAGTTGCGTGCGATGGGCTTTGAACAGTATTTCCCCATCCACCGCAACGCATCATTGGTGGGCGTTTTGGCGTTGGGGTCATTTTCTGATGGGCGGGATTACACCCTGCAAGACCTCGAATTGCTGTCAACCATTGCAGAGCAAACAGCGATTGCGCTGGAAAACGCACGTCTGTTTGAGGATGTGCGGTATAATCTGCACGAAATGGCTCGCATCAACAGCATGATGGACAACGTTTTTTCCAGCATTCAAAGCGGGGTGGTCACAGTTGATGTGCAAGACCGCATCATTGTCATCAACGATGCCGCGTACCGCATCTTCAACCTGCCGGATGAAATAACGGTGGGAACACCGGTCGAAAAACTTTTTAACCATTTGCCGCAAACGCCGTTGCCGGCTCTGTTGCGCGATGTGAAAACAACCTTTCGCAACTATAAAGGCTATGAAATAACCCAAGAAGTGCCGGGGCGCGGCGCAGTGAACCTCAGTGTTGATTTGAGCCCCATCCGCAATGCACAGCGGGCAACCATTGGTGTGGCAATGGTTCTCAACGATTTGACCGAGAACCGGAAGTTGCAAGCCGTGCAGAATTTATTCCGAAAATATCTGTCTCCGGCGGTCGTTGACCGTTTGCCCACCGACCCCGCCAAATTAAAATTGGGCGGGCAGCGGCAGGATGTAACCATCCTTTTTGCCGATATTCGCGGATTCAGCACATTCAGTGAACATAAAGACCCGGAAGACCTGATTACCGTGCTGAACAAATATCTTTCGCTGGCGGCAGAAGCCATTCTGGCATACGAAGGTACACTCGATAAATTTGTCGGTGATGCGGTGATGGCAATTTTCAACGCGCCGTTACCCCAACCCGACCATACTTTACGCGCGATGCGGGCGGCACTGGAGATGCAGCGCGCCATTACCGAATATCATCGGCAAATGGTCGATGACATCCCGCAGCTCAGTTTTGGCGTGGGCATTCACGTTGGCGAAGCGGTCATCGGGAACGTGGGCACACAATCGCGCATGGATTACACCGCCATCGGCGATGCGGTGAATTTGGCAAAGCGTTTGCAAGAAAATACGCCCGGCGGGCGCATTCTGTTGAGTGCTGCCGCATTCGAGCGTGTTAGAGATTTCGTAAACGCGGTGCCGTATCAGGAATTGGTTGTAAAAGGCAGAGAAACCCCCGAACAAACTTACGAACTGCTCGGCATTAATTCTTTTTCCCCAAAAATTTAACCAATGATTGCGGTAAACATCCCGAATTACCGTTATCCGGCGGTGGCGTCGGTGTGGGTGACGGTGTCGGTTCGGGAGTTGGCGGCGGTGGTGTGGGCGATGGCGTCGGTTCCGGCGTGGGCGGTGGTGTCTCGCCGATAACTTGCTGCAATGCCGAAAATACATCTGCCCGCCCTGCGCCCTGACTGTTTGCCGGTTGGTTCAGGTCTACCGCAGTATTCCGCAGCGCAGATTTTATCTCTGCAGGCGAAAGCGTATTCTTTGCCTGCAAGAACAAACACGCCGACCCCGCCGCGTGTGGCGTTGCCATGCTGGTGCCACTCAGCGAAATGTATCCCGTTTCAACCACCGCGCCGAGTTGCGTGCCCGCGGCTTGCGCCGCTACAATCCCCACCCCCGGGAAAACGATATCGGGCTTTACCCGTCCATCGCCGGTGGGTCCCCGTGACGAGAACGATGCAATCGCATCTGCATCGGATGATGCCCCGACGGTGATGACCAACCGGGCGCATCCGGGAGACCCCACCGTGGATGAGCCGGGGCCTTCATTCCCCGCGGCGACGCACAATACCACCCCGTGGTCGCGCACGGCGGCATCGCACAGGGTAGAAAGGGCATCTGTGCCATCGCATGGGCCTTCGCTGCCCAATGACAAATTGAGAACCTGCGCCCCCTGTTCCACAGCCCATTCAACGCCAGACATCACCCCGCTCATCGAGCCGCTGCCGCTCGCGTCCAACACTTTGGCAATGTACAACTCCGCATCCGGCGCAACGCCGCGGTATTTTCCGCCCGATTTGCTACCCGTACCCGCGGCGATACTTGCCACATGAGTGCCATGTCCGTTTTCGTCATTCTCCGAGCCGCCCACAAAATTCTTCCTGGCGATTATCCGCCCTGAAAAATCGGGATGTGTCGGGTCGATGCCGGTATCTACAATGGCAAGTTTCACGCCGGCACCGGTGAACCCGGCATCCCACACCGCCGGCACCCCGATTTTCGGCACAGAAACATCCAAGCAGGTGTGTACCGGCAAATCTGCCCAAATAAAATCCACATCCTCTTGGTCGCTCAACGCTTCGATGGCATCCGGTTGAACATGCATGGCGGTGGCATTCACCAGTTTGAAGGTGCGTGTCTCGCCTGCGGCTTGGCTGAAAAACAAATCGCCTTTGTGTCGCACAATCACCGCAACGGTTTCGGGAACTTCGGCAACCGTAGCGGCACGAGTGCCGACAAATTTATGCAAATGCGGGTCAATTTTCGCTAAATTCACAAAAATACCTCCAAATTCGGGCGAATGCCCGGCTAATGGGTGGTGTGTACCGGTTTGTCCGGCTCAACACTTTTCACCCAGTCTTCTTCCAGTAAATTAATGATGGTTTGTGCGGGGGCAGTCGCCGCAACGGCAGAAATTAGCGAAAATGTGTGTGTCACCGTAAATCCCATCGCCGTCAATGCCGGTGCAATTTCGGCGGGGGGGCGTACCGTGCGGATGATGACGGGCACAGTTGCTTGTGGCTGCGCGCGCAACGATTCTAAAAATGTGGTTGAAATTTTTGCCATATAGATTATCCATTCACTGAACCAAACGATGTTGTCATGCTACCATATACTTGATGCACGGTCAACCCGGCAAAATTTTGAGGTGCGTTTCACATTTTGGGCGGGATTGAAGAAATATCCGGCAGCCTACCGGAATTTCGCCTCGAATTAAAATTCAAGGCTCAAAACTTAAGCCGACTTAAGTTGGCTTGGGCTTTTAGCCCGGAAATTCATTTCCGGGTTAAAATTTGCATGAAAACTGAAACGCACTCTTTTGTGAATGAATTGTTGACAGCGTGCCCGCATTCCTCTATAATCTCCGGTGAAAAGAATACCTTCGGGGCAGGGTGAGTTTTGCCGCGCAAAACAATTCCCGACCGGCGGTGATGGGGTTTCCCCTAAGCCCGCGAGCCTGCCATTTGGCGGGCAGGATTCGGTGCAAATCCGAAGCCGACGGTATAGTCCGGATAGGAGAAGGATGAAATACACCGGCGATGGCTTTTGCCATCGGTGGTAGTGTTTTTTTGCAGACAAACATGTGCGATTATGCCCCGAAAGCATTTTGCTTTCGGTTTTTTTTCGCACGGCGATTGTTGTGCATGGTTTTGGTTGCCCCGAAAAATTATTTTTCGGGGTATTGGTTTTTAAAAGGTCAGGACTTACGCAGTTTTTACCCTGAGTAGGCTCGACCGCAGGGGGAGCTGTATCAAAGAATGTGTTTGGCAACCGATTTGCGTAAATCCTGAAAGGTGATTGATATGCAGGAAATGACACGATTGGCACAAAAAACGCGCTGGCAATGGCAACGTGCTGCCACACCCGGTGAAAATTGGTGGCGGACGCAGGCGCACATTCTGCTCATCCCGCTGGCAATTACCGTTTTTATTGTGCTGTGGCAGGCAATAGTATGGCTGGGCGGCTATCCGTCATTCATTTTGCCCGCGCCGATGGACGTGATGCACTCGTTTGCTCGGGTGTGGGCAGATGGTTCACTATGGCGGCATACCCAAACCACCCTCCGCGAAATTTTTGTCGGGTTGGCAGTTGGCATTTCCACTGCCACCGTATTGGGGTATCTGCTGGCAAAAAACCGCTGGTTAGAACGACTGCTCGCGCCGTATATCGTCGCATCGCAATCGGTGCCGGTGGTGGCGGTCGCCCCGCTGCTCATCATCTGGTTTGGCGCGGGGTATCTCAGCAAAATGCTCATCGTGACGCTGATAGTTTTCTTTCCGATGCTGGTCAATACCATTGTCGGTATTCGCGGGGTAGATGCCGATTTGCGCGAATTGATGCGCTCACTGAACGCCAATCGGTGGCAGATGTTCACCAAACTGGAAGTTCCCGCTGCGCTGCCCGTACTGTTCGGCGGATTGAAGGTAAGCGTCACTCTATCGGTCATCGGCGCGGTAGTGGGTGAATTTGTCGGCGCGGATGCCGGATTGGGTTTTCTCATCAACCAAGCGCGCGGATTGTTCAACACGCCGCTGGTTTTTGTGGCGATTTTCTCGTTGATTGCCATTGCGCTGGCGCTACATGGCGCAGTATCGTTGGCAGAAACACTTGTGCTGCGCTGGAGAAGCAATTAATAGCCGGTAATCGGCTAGTTGCTGATACTAAAAACTATTTTCACAGGAGACACATCATGAAAAAATTATCCATCATTCTCACCGCATTTGTTATTTTATTGGCGGCATGTGCCCCCAAACCCGCACCCACTGCCGAACCTGTATCTCCCCAAACGTTAACCCACATCGATTTGGGCGTTGGTTTTGTGCCGAATATACAATTTGCACCATTTTATGTGGCGCAGGCAAAAGGCTTTTACGCTGCAGAAGGATTGGATGTTTCGCTGGAACACGGTTTTGAAAACGATTTTGTGGCGCTCACGGCACAGGGCGAACGGCAATTTGCTATCGCCAGCGGCGACCAGGTGATTCTGGCTCGCTCACAGGGCTTGCCGGTGGTGTATGTGATGAAATGGTACGAAAAATATCCCGTCGGCGTGGCAGCACTGGCAGACAGCGGCATTAAAACCCCGACCGATTTGAACGGGCGCACGGTTGGCATTCCGGGGCGTTTTGGTGCAAGTTTTGTGGCTTGGAAAGGCTTGGTATACGCCGCCGGGGTGGATGAAACAAGCATCAATTTGCAGGAAATTGGTTTTACACAAGCCGAGGCGCTCAATCAGGGGACGGTTGATGCGGCAGTGGTTTATCTGGCGAACGAACCGGTACAACTGGCAGCAGAGGGAAAATCGGTGAATGTTATTCAGGTGTCCGATTATCTGAATCTGGTGTCGAACGGTATTGTGACCAACGAGAAACTGATTGCCGAAAACCCGGAATTGGTGGCAAAAATGGTGCGGGCTTCGTTGAAAGGCGTGCAATATACCATTGACCACCCTGATGAGGCTTTCGAGTTATCGCGGCAATTCATCCCCGATATGACCGACGCCGATGCCCCAACCCAGAAAAAAGTGCTGGCGGCATCCATCGCCTTGTGGAAAAGCGAACGATTCGGTGTATCTGACCCGCAGGCATGGGCAGCTTCGGTGGCATTTATGCACGAAAGCGGGCTCATCGACACGGATATGAATCCCGATAAAATGTTCACCAACCGGTTTGTGGTTGGGGAATAGAATAGTGGTTGGTTATTGGCGATTTTGCGTCAATAACCAATCTCCAATATACCGACGACCAATAACAAAGTGACAAGTGACCAATGACGAATGACCAACCTATTTTAACCGCAAACCATCTGCGCAAAGTCTTTCCCGCCCGGCACGGCGATACGGTTGCGTTGGATGAGGTGTCTTTCCGCGTGAAACCCGGCGAATTTTTGTGCATTGTGGGACCATCCGGCTGTGGAAAAACCACGCTGCTGCGGCTGCTGTCCGGGTTGCTGCTGCCTGATCGCGGCGAGGTACGTTTTAACGGCGAAGAATTGACCGCACCGCGTGCGGAAATCGGTTTGGTTTTTCAACATGCAAATTTAATGCCGTGGCGGTCGGTGTGGGATAACGTGAGACTGCCGCTGGAACTTGCGGGGCGCACCGATGCAGCGAATGCCGATGACGCAATCCGCCGTGCGCTGAAAATGGTCGGGTTGTCCGAATTTTCGCACAGCCATCCGCACGAACTTTCGGGGGGGATGCAGCAACGGGTAGCCATTGCCCGCACGTTGGTGCATCAGCCGCAAGTTTTGCTGCTCGATGAGCCATTCGGCGCATTGGATGCCCTGACGCGCGAAAATCTGAATTTGGAATTGACCAACCTGTGGCGCGAACTTGGCGCAACGGTGGTGATGGTAACGCACAACATCCGCGAAGCTGTTTTTCTGGCTGACCGGGTGTTGGTGCTGTCGCCGCGTCCCGGTCGGTTGACCGCCGCCATTCCGGTGGATATTCCCCGCCCGCGCGATATTTCGCTATTGTATGATGGTGCATTTAACGAAGTGGCGTTCCGCGTGCGGCAGGCCATCGGGTGATATTTGCCGTTTGTCACCGGTGGTTTGTTATGATTTCCAGCAATTGGCGCGTTTCGCCGCGCAGGTCAAGCCCTTCTTCCGGCGGCGGCCCGACACACACGGGACACCCGTGGCGGCAACTGCAATCGCGCGTCAGGTCTAGCGCGGCGGCGAGCAAATCGCTGTGCAGGTCGTACAGCTCATCGGCGAACCCCAGCCCCATGGGCACGGTGTCATACAGCGTGATGGACGGGCGGGTATCGCCGGTGGGGATGGATTCAAATGTCACGCCGATGTCGCGCGGGTCGCACATCAAAAATAAAGGTGCGAGATTGTGCAGCGCGTGCGCCAGTCCGCCCCAGGCGTTTAACGTGCGGACAATCGTTTCGGCGCGGCGGTGGCAGGTGGGGCAAAGCGTCATCAAATTGTCCAGCCGGTGGGCTTGCGGATAAACCGTGCGCGGGTCTGCGCCTGCGCGGGCGGCTTCTTCCAAAAATAATCGCAGCGGGCGAATGTGATGCACATCGTGCTGGCGGTCGGATTTTTCCGGCGCGCCGCAATTCCGGCAGCGAAAGCCGTCACGGGTGCGGGCGGCATTCCGCTGTTGCTGCCAGAATTGCTCGTCGCCATAATCCAGCGGCTCACGATGCCAAATGCCCGCTTCGCGCAATTCATCCAGCGTGTCATCCGGCAGCGTGAGCCAATATGCGCTGGTCTCAAACGTTTGCGGCGGCAACGTCAATTCGTTGAATCCGAGGGTTTCGTGCGTGTAGCGGCGCACCATTTTATAACCCGTCACCGCCGTGGTGACCGCTACCGTCCCCCGCGAGCGTTCCAGCGCCGGGGCGGTGTCCGTCTCTTCTGTCGATACAATTTCAATATCGGTGGAAACGTGCGGCTGGGTATAGTAGCCCACCTGCACCGGCTCAGCTTCCGCTCGCCCGCCGTCCAAATCGAGCAAATTAATTTGGTAACTTTCCCCTTCGTGCAGGTAAATTGCCCCCGGATGCACCAGACGCGGGGCGCTCGCCACATCCACCTCGCCGATGGTATTCGTTGCGCCATTTTCATCCGTCACGGTGATGGCGACCGTGTGGATGCCTGCCGCCCGCAGATTCACCGCCTCGGCGGGATACCCCTCTCCCACCCAATGAAACCGCCCGCCCGATTCGCGCAACTGCCCCTCCTGCGCCAAATGGTCCAGCAATTCCAGCGGATTGGGAAACAACCCGAAGGGTTCATCTGCCTGAAAGGGCAATTCATACGCCGCACATTGCAGATGATTCAGCACAATCATCAAATTATCGGGGTCAATGCGGGCGTGTTCCGGACTGCGGTCGAAAAAATAATACGGATGCGCCATCAAAAATTGGTCGAGCGGGGTTTGGCTGGCAACCAGCATCGCGATACTTTCGCCGTGCCGCCGCCCCGCACGCCCGAATTGCTGCCACGTGCTGGCAATTGTGCCGGGGTAGCCCGCCAGCACACACGCCGACAACCCGCCGATATCCACACCGAGTTCCAGCGCATTGGTCGCCACCACGCCCGCCACCGAGCCATCGCGCAACCCGGCTTCAATTTCGCGCCGTGCCGTGGGCAGATATCCGCCGCGATACCCGCGCAGGCTGTTCGTTGCCCAGCCCTGTTCGGCGGCAAAATCGCGCAGGTAGGTCAGCAGCACTTCCACCGTCAACCGGCTGCGGGCAAACACGGCTGTCTGCGCGCCCGCTTCCAGCAATTCGCGGCTGATTTTGTTGGCGGTGACCACCACCCCGCGCCGCATGGCGAGCGTTTCATCAATAATGGGCGGATTGTAAAAAATGATATGCTTTTTCGCACGCGGTGCGCCATCGTCAGTGATGACCTCCAGCCGGTGCGGTTCTGCCAAATCCAGCAAAGAAATGGCGTGCTCAAACGGGTTGGCAATCGTCGCCGATGCGCCGATAAATTGCGGCGACGCGCCGTAAAAATTGCAAATGCGGTGCAATCGGCGCAGCACATTCGCAAAATGGCTGCCGAACACCCCACGATAGGTGTGCATTTCATCAATGATAATATAGCGCAGATTGGCGAAAAACTTTCGCCAGCGCGGATGGTGCGGCAAAATTCCGCTGTGCAGCATGTCGGGGTTGGAAATGATGACGCGGGCGGCGGTGCGCAGTTTTTTGCGGGCAGATTGCGGCGTGTCGCCGTCGTATGTCGCGGCGGATGGGGCAGACTTGCCGAGCGAGGCAGTCAGCGCGTTAAACGCCACCATTTGGTCTTGCGCCAGCGCTTTGGTGGGAAAAAGATAGAGCGCCCGCGCAGCGGGGTCGTTCAGCAGGGTGTGCAAAACGGGGGCATTGTAGCCCAGCGTTTTGCCGCTGGCGGTGCCGGTGACCATCACCACATGTTTGCCGTTCAGCGCGGCAGAAATTGCCTGCGCCTGATGGCTGTACGGCTGTTCGATTCCCTGCGCGGCGAAAGCCGCCACCACCCGCATGTCCAGCGCCGCGTCCCACGCGCCAAAGGTCGGCGGCACAGCGGGGAGCGTGCGCCATTCGGTCACACAATCCATAAAGCGCGGGTCGGTGTTCCACCGCGCCAAAAGTTGGGGGAGGGAAAGTGAAACGGGCATCGAGGATTATGCCGCCCGTTTGTCGGAATCTGCGGCTTCGGCGGAGAAGGTGATGGGCTGTCTTTTCTGGACAGGATAATTGGTGATCAACAATTCGGTGAGCTTTCCGCGCCGGTTCGGGTTGCTGTTGATGGCGCGATTAGCTTGAATTTCCATCATAAAAAACGGCGAATCAGCATACAATTCGCGGATCAATGGTGCGGAAGAATTGGACACCATCACATGTACGCCGTTTTCGGTTAACGCGAGGCACACATCGCGCAGTAATGTTTGGTGTTCCGCGTTGAAGCCGTTGGCATGATAGCCTGTGAAATTTGCGGTGGCAGAAAGTGGCGCATACGGCGGATCGAAATAGACAAAATCGTCGGGGGAAGCATTTTCCACAACTGATTCAAACGACGCACAACGAATATCGGTTTCGTGCAGCGCGGCAGAAACAGCGTGCAAGTTTTCGGGGTCGTGGAATTTTGGGTTTTTATAGCGTCCGAATGGGGTATTGAACTGCCCGCGCCGATTAACGCGATACAACCCGTTGAAGCAGGTCTTGTTCAGGTAGATCATCCGTGCGGCGCGGTGGGGCAAATCCATCTTCCACGGGTCTTGGGCGCGCAAATTATAGAAAAATGTTTCACTGTGCGGATACTCTGCCAGCAGTGATAAAACGGTGTCCACATCATCGCGGATGGCGACGTACGTGTCGATTAATTCCGCATTTAAATCGGAGATGGTGCTGCGCCGCAATGCTTCGCGCCGATACAGATCGAAGAAGAGTGCGCCGCCGCCCACAAACGGCTCGTGATACCCGTTAAAAGAAGTGGGCATAGCCGCGACGAGCGATTTTATTAATTGTCGTTTGCCGCCCGCCCACTTTAAAAACGGGTGCGGCAGGGACCGAACACGCATATTAACCCTTTATGTTAAAATAGAGTCGCAGCCAATCTTCCAAATCATCATACCACACGGTTTTGCCGGAGGCCATCAAATATCCGACCATGTTTTTGGAAAAACCATCGCCATCAATAACCACAATTCCGTCAATTGGCCACGATTCGATGTCTTGAATGGTGGCGGGGATTTTCTCTTCTGCCGAACCGGAACCACCCTGAAATTTAGACTCGATACCGAGTGTTCTTCCGGTGCGCGGATCAGACAGCACCACATCGATACGGCGTTTTGCACCCCATAGCCGCCGGGCTGCACGCACTTCGGTGGCGGCTTCCAAACCGATATTTTCAGCCAGTTCAACGACTTTGAATTTGAAGGCGTCGCCCGCTCGGGGGGCAGTGCCTTTTCCTGCCATAGGAGCCTCTATTTATGCAAACATTTGTGCTGATTATAAATGAATTTCCAAAATGGTGCAAACGGATTTTCAGGCGGATGGCACGACCGTTTTCAACTGCTGTAAAATTGTATCGAAACGGCGCATATCATCGAAAAGCAGCCGCCCGATGTACCGTCCGGCGGCGAGCAGATAGTCCCGGCGAATTTCCGGCGCGCGGAGTTCCGCCGCGCGGGTCAGACATGCCACCGCCAAATCATCGGCGGGGGCGTGCTGTGCATTGATGATGAAGCGCAGAAAATCAAGTTGCTCCGTAAAGGCGACAATTTCATCAATGGAGCAGAGCGCCAATTCCTCCAAACTGATGGGTGGCTGCGGTGGCAGGGCCTGCACAAAATTCATCTTGCGCTGAAAACCGAGAATGAGCACGCCGATTTCGATGGGGACGAGCCGGTTTTCGCGCTGGTCGAGTACGGCTTCCCTCGCGAGCGTGCCGGAGAGAATCAACTGCCGCACCGACGGGTCATCGCGCACGGTGACATCGTGGATCACGCCGATGATGTGGGTGTGCGGCGTGACTTTCACTTTCACCAATGCTCCGAACTGCGGCGTATCTTCCTTCATAATTTTGCAGTCCACCACAAAGTCGGTGGTGCTGCTGCGTAAAACGTGTCCGATTGAGATCATAGATTTGTTCCTTGTTTTTGGTTCAAAGTTCAAGGTTCAATTATTTGTATTTTGAGCCTTTTTGTGATGTTTGTCGGAGATAAAACATCAACCCGTTTATCTTTTTGCTGATGTTTTCGGTCAACGCCATCAGCGAATCGAATGTTTGTTGGTCAAGATATTCTTGGTCAAGTGCCACATAAAGTTGGGCACGTACTTCTCCGGCGGAACCTTTGGCAACGGATAAAAACTGCAAGAATTCTTTGTTCCCATTTCGTTCAAACCCTTCTGCGATATTCGATAATATTGAAACACTTGCCCGCTGAATTTGATTTTTCAATCCGAAATCTTTCTCGAAGCCATTCCGCTTGGTGACAGCGTAAATTTCTTTGGTTAATTGTCGAGCCGGTTGCCAACTCTCGATATCTTCAAAACGCTTAATGGTTGCCATCGTATCAACTCCAAACATCAACCTTTGAACTTTGAACTTTAATTTACGCTCCCCAGAGTGCATTTTTGTTCGCCTGTTTCAGCGATACGGTGGCAGGCAGGCCATGTTTTTGCAATGAAATGGCGAGCCGCATATCCAGCGCCTCTCGTTCCTGCGGCGGAATAATGGCGAGTTCGTGCGCCCGCGCCAACACATATGGATATCCGCCGGTGATGGCGGACTGCTGCAACAGCATGGCGTGCAGAGTGTTCAGGCGATCTGCGTCGGTGGCGACCCACTCGGGGAATTCCACCCGCACGATGTTCGGCGCATCCGCTGAACCGGTGTTGAGATAGAAAAAATGCACGGCGTGCCCGGCTTTGGCATATTCCGCGTTATTTTTTGACCGCTGGCGGAAGATGGCGGTGCGGTGTCCGGTCGGCAGGTCGCCGAAAAGTTGGGCATCGGTGAGCCGGATGAACGGGTTATGCCGCAGTGTTGTCTCGGTGATGGCATCGGTTTTCAGCGTGGCAGTGTGCAGCAGTGTCAGCACAATGCCGCTGTGCGGACGATCAATGTAGGCGGCGATGGTGGTTCCGTTTTGGCGCAGGGTATCGAGGCTTGTCAGATATTTCGTCCGGTAGCGGTCGCTTTCGGCTTTTGAAAATTCAATATCGTGCAGGGTGAGCAACCCGTCAATCAGCGCGATGCGGACGGGGTCGGTGGTGTATGCGGCAGAAAAGCGCGCCAAAATGTCCACTTCTGCCAAATCGCGCGTGACATTCACGACACTGCCGGAAACGAGCAGCCCCTGGTCGGTGAACAAGTCATCCTGCTTAAAAAAGAGTTGTGCTTCGGTGGCGGTCTCGGGGGTGGTGTTTGTGCCGTGACGATAGGCAATCACCCCCACATTGACGAGATAATAGAGCGCAATACCGTGCGGGTCGGGGTGAATTTGCGAGCCGTCGCTGGCGATGATGGTGGCTTGCGGCGGCACGGGCGGCGCGGGAAATGTCGCGTTGAGCGGTTCGCCGGTGGGCGCTGCACCGAGCCAGTTAAAGCGCACGCTCTCCGATGCCCGCTCGGCGGCAGAAACCTGCCCGTGCAGAAAATCGAAATCGGTGGCATGGGTGTGCAGCAATTTGCGGGCAGTGGCCAATAGCTCATCTTTTTCAGATGATTTTTCGGCGAAAGTGCGTGCCATTTCGTTTACTTGCGATGAAATTTGGTGGAAATCGAGTGTCATAATTGTTACTCCGCGCCGAAAAACCGCAGAAACCAATCGTACAACCGTTGCCAAAATGAACGGTGTTCGGATGGCGGTGGAAACCCTTGCCCGGAATAATCGAGCAGTTGGGGGACGGGATTGCCGTCGGTATCATAATCCACTCGGGCGTAGGGTAACCGGCGAGAAGCGGTGAATTTTTCCGGGTGGTTGAACAATTCAAACCACGTTTCGCGTGTGGCATCGTTCATCTCTTCGTTCCACAGCCATGCGCCGGTGTTGATATAATATCCGTCATCGCCGATTTTTTCAAAAGCAGCGTGATGGGTGTGCCCAAAAAATACGGCTTTTGCTTTCTTTTGTTCGATAATCTGCTGAGCGGCGACAGACAGCACCGAGCGCATTGCCTCTTGTTCTGCCTGCGCCATCATCAACGGGTTGTCATTGATACGTGCCGCGCCGAAGGCTTGCGGCGGCTGTGGAACCCCTGCCGTACCGAGCAGCGCGGCAATTTGGCGGTGAACATCGCGGCGCACGGCAGCATCGGCGGCATACCGTTCGGCGAGTTCTGCGCGCCGGGCATCATCTTCCAAATCCGAAATGAGATTCGGTGTGCCGGTATTGCCATCCGCCACCGAAAAACTGCCCGCCAAAAGTCCCGGGCTGTGTACCAAAAACCCGAGCAGTAAATCGGCAGCCAAATCGAAATTCCACTGCAGGGCAAACCAGATGAGACTGGTGAATGGTTTGATATTATCGAGCCACCAGGCTTCTTTTTCGGCATAATTGAAATAACTGATGACAAATTCCGAACCCGGCGGCAAATAAATGCGGCGGGAGTCGGAAGGGTCGGTGGGATGGTCGAAATCGGGGAAGCGATTGACTTTTTCGGTGCGCTGGTTGCCATGTTCCACCCAAATGCCCTCGCGGTTGATGAAGGTGGTGGCAAACTGCAAACACTCGCGCCGATGCCCCTTCGCGCCGATGGCTTCTCTCAGTGTATTTTGCACATCTGCCCAATAAAAATTAGCGTCGTGGTTGCCGTTGAGGATGGTCAACCGCCGCACGGGCGGGTCGGGCTGCAAAAAATCTGCCAGCGCGGCGAAGATTTTTGGGTGGCTGTTGATGGCAATTTTTAGTTGTTTGACCGATGCGGCGGGGGTTGTGTCTCGGTACACCGCCGGCGAATAAGTGGCATTCGGGTCGAAGGTATCCACAGCGGGAATCTGCAGAAATTCCAAAAAATCGCCATTGATGATGAGTTCTGCATCGCTGCCCCTCTGCTCGCATTCTGCGGTGATATCAGCCAGCAGGCGCGCGAAATCATCGTCGGCGGTGAAGTCTTCTAACGGGTTGGCGGCGGCGGTATCGCCGGGCCCGATATGTAAATCGGAAATGATGATTTTGAATTTTTCTGCCATAAAAAGGTTCCTTTGCCAACGGGTTTGACATACTGTTTACTGCTGGCTACAATTTTTATTGTATCAATTTTGTTTGAGGACACGAAATGGACAACCTCAAATCGGCATCGGCGACGGAATTGGCCGAGGTGCTGGAGCAGTTTCTGACAAAAATGGTGTGGGTAGAGTATCGGCGGTGTGCCAGAGAGTTGAACACCCTGAATTTGACATACCCGCAATTTCATACGCTGTTGGCAATTCATCGCCACACTCCCGGATGCACGATGGGCACACTTGCCGAAGAGACGAATCAAGTTTCGGCGACGGTGACGGGTATTGTTGACCGGCTGGTTGAGCGTGGGTTAGTGGCTCGGACACGCCATCTCGATGATCGGCGGCAGGTGCTGGTGCAATTGACCGACCGGGGGATGGAAAAATTAAAGCGCGTGTTCGAGTTGCGTCGCCATCATTTGTCGCAAGTGTTGGCTCACATTGACACACCGGAACAGGCACAACTGGTTGCTTCATTCAAACGCTATATGGATTTGACCCAGGCGGTTTCTTCAAATGGACACAACAGCTAAAACACTGGTGGTGTATGGCACATCACAGTACAATCCATTTATGGCACTGGTGCGCGATTTATTGAAACGTTACAAGGTTGATTATCGAGAAATTGATGTTGATAACAACCCTGCCGCAGCCAAACGCCTGAGTGAGCTGATTGGGAAGGTGAATGTGCCCACGTTGGTGGTGGCGGCAGAAGGCAGCGATGAGCCGCTGGCGCCGCCGCATCCGCTGCAGGGCGGGTTATCGGTGCGCGGGGTTGACCGTGGTACGGTCATCACTGCCCCCAACAACAAAGAACTGGAAAACTGGCTTTTCAAACATGGATTTCTCCCCAAACCGTATCGGCGCTGAAATCAAAATTCATCGTCTTATGTTTCATTGATAATCGCCTCTGCGTGTTTGAGCAACTGCTCCCGTCGCGATTTTTCCACACCTGCCGCATCAAAATACAAACCCAGCGCATCCAGCGGCGTGAGCGCCTCGATATTATCGCTTTTCAGCCGCCGCCGCTCGTGCCGGTCAACATCGTGGCGAATGCCTGCCACATACGCCGCATCTTTCAGCGCGGCGTGAATCCGGCGGTCTTCAATCAGCGGATCTTGCTCTTCTTTGGCGGTGATAATCACCCGCACCACCGCACCATCCACATGAAATTCATCAATTTTATCCAGTACTGCCGTCATCGGGTCGTCTGATTTTGTCACATCCACACGGATGGTGGTGAACTTTCGGCTTTTGACCTGCACAAAATTCCATTCGGCTTTTCCCTTTTCCACCCGTGCCATCACAAAGCCTTTTGGCTCTTTTTCTTCCCCAAAATCAATCCGTTCCAGACTGCCGGGATAGACGATTGGCGGGTGTGCGCCCCGATTCAATTCCTGATGTTTGTGGATGTGACCGATCGCCACATAATCCCATACCGGGTTGGCGAGCAGATGTTTCATCACGGTTACATCCCGTCCCAGCATCACACTGCGTTCGCTGCCGAGGGTGGCGTTACTGACCGAAAAATGCCCCGTGAAGATGGTTGGCACATCGGGCTGGCGACGGGCTTCTTCTGCCAGCGCGGTAATGTTTTGCCCCATCAAGTCGGTCAGGGCGGTATCCAACTCGGCGATATTCATTTTGCGGAAACGTTCGTGTGCCAACAGCCGGTTACGGTGTGGATATGGCACGGCGGCAATCTGCACCGATTGACCGCGCCGCGCGGTCAGTTGCAACAGCGTTTCACGGTTAGCGACGACGGTGTTGGGCACATCCAGCGTGTGGAAGATGTCCAAACTGCTGGCGGCGCGGTCGGCGGTGGACATATCGTGGTTACCCACCAGCAGCACTGTCGGCACGCCGGCATCGCTTAACTTTTTGATGCGGCGGGCAAATTCGCGTTGCAGGGTGGGGTTTGGCCGCTGGTTTTTGTAGGCATCTCCCGCGAAGATGCACAAATCCACATCGTGTTCCAACGCATAATCAATCGCTTCCGACATGCGGCGCAGAAAATCGACCACCCGGCTGTTCAACCCGGTTTTGCTGTCGAGCCGCCCGTAATTTTCCATGCCGATATGAATATCTGCCAAATGTAAAATGTTGATGGGAGGCATAGGTTCTCTCCGAAAAGGTTATGGAGGTATGATAGCACATCTGCGCTAAAATGTTAATTGTGGATTGAGATTGGGTGCGTTTCAGTTTTTAGGCAAATTTTAACCCGGAAATTCATTTCCGGGCTAAAAGCCCAAGCCGACTTAAGTCGGCTTAAGTTTTGAGCCTTGAATTTTAATTCGAGGCGAAATTCCGGTAGGCTGCCGGATATTTCCTCAATCCCACCCAAAATGTGAAACGCACTTTGGAGATTGGAGATTGAAAAATTAGAGATTCGCGCAATTACCGATTGCCAATTCCCAATCAACCAATGACCAGTTGTGAATTGTCCGCACCCATTATATACTTTCCGCAATGAAGAAAAACGGCTCACCATTCGTAACTCGTAACTCGCAACTCGTCATTCTATTCACGCTGGTGGCGTTTGCCCTGCGACTCACCCAACTCGGTTTTCAACCGCTGTGGGGCGATGAAGGTTGGAGCGTCTATTTTGCTGCCATGCCGCTGGCCGACATGCTGCGGCTCACTGCCGCCGATATTCATCCACCGCTGTATTATGCCCTGCTGAAAGGTTTTTTTGCGCTGGCGGGTACGGGCGCGATTCAGGCGCGGCTGCTGTCGGTTGTGTCGGGAACGCTGCTGGTGCCGGTGATGGCGGCGCTGGGGCGGCGACTCATTCCCGTGCGCGGCGGTGGACTCGCGGCGGCAGGGGTGGCCGCGCTCGCGCCGATGGCGGTCTATTACAGCCAGGAAGTTCGCATGTATGGGTTGGTCACACTGTTTGGCGCATTGAGCACCGTCTTTTTGCTCGATTGGCTGGCGGGCAATCGCCGCGCCGGGTGGGGCTATGCCATCACTGCGGCGTTGGGGCTGTACACCATGTATTATGCCGTATTCGTCATCGCTGCGCAGATGGTGTTTGTTATTTTTGTTCACAGAGAACGCAGAGAAAACACAAAGATTCACAGAGAAAAAATAAAAATAACTCCGGGCTCTCCGCGTTATCTCTGTGAAACTCTGTGTAAGAAATCGGCGCCGTTTTTGGGCGCGGCGATACTCTACCTGCCGTGGGTAATTTTTGCCGCCCGCCCGCTGACGGAATATGTCGCCCAAAAGGTGGTGGTCGAAAGTTACACCCCGCTCAATTTGGGACAATTTCTGCTGGCATATCTCACCGCATTCAGCGTGGGACAGCCGTCCACTGCCGCCCTGAAACCGCTTTCCGGCATGGTCGTTCTGCTGGCGTTGGCGGGCGTGTGGTTTCTGGCAAAAGAATTTGGGGAACACAGAGCGCACGGAGAAAAATATGAGAAAGCTCGGTGGACTCTGTGCCATCTCCGTGAATCTCTGTGTAACTTGTATTTTCTTCTGCTTTATCTGTTGATTCCCCTGCTACTGGGCTGGCTGGTGAACCTGCTCAACCCCTTCACCCCCCGATTTTTTGAGCGCACGCTGCTGGTTGCCGCGCCCGCATGGTGGCTGCTGGCAGCGGCGGGCATCGTTTTTTTGTGGCGATGGCGTCTCGTCGCGGGTTGGGTATCGGTGGCGGTGATGATGGTCATTTCCGGCGCAAGCCTGTTCGATTTTTACAGTGTACCGCGCTATCCCGCCGATGATTATCGCCCGCTGATGGCAGAAATTGCCGCCCGTGCCGCGCCCGATGATGTGCTGTTGGCAAGCTATCAATGGCAATTGGGATTTTATGAAGCCTACCTGCCCGCCGAATCACAGCCGCAAATTGTCCCCGTACCCGAATGGGGAAAACTGTGGGGCACAGATGAAACCACCATGCGCCGCGATTTGACCGCCATGCTCGAAAATCACACCGTGTGGTTTCCGGCGCACCAATCGTTGGGGCATTTGTGGGAAGACCGCGCCGAAGCAATTATGGCAGATGTCGGGTTTCCCGCCGAATTGCGCTGGGTAAACCCGAACACCAAACTATCGGTGGTGGGCAAAGCCGTGCCGGTGCAACCCGCGCTCACGGCGAATTTCGATGACCGGTTGCGGGCGATTGTCGCGCTGCCCGCATCGCCGGCGGTGGAATCGGGGCGCGGTATCATTCCCGTGCAGATTGATTGGCTGGCGCAGGCAGACAATCTGCCCGATTATCTCATCACCCTGAAATTGGTGGATGACACGGGTGAAATTTGGGCACAGCGCGATACCGAACCCCGCGCCGACCGGCAACATTTTTCGGCATTGAAGGCGGGTGAAACGCTGACCGACCGTCACGGGCTGCGGGTATCGGCGGGCACGCCCCCCGGCGAATATCGGCTGGTATTGCGATTGACCGACCCGCAATCGGGGCAGCCGGTGGACAGTCTCCGTGCCGATGGACAGCCGCAGGGGGTGGATGTGCCGCTGGGCAGAGTTACGGTGCTGGCGCCGCACCGTCCGCTGCTGCCCGCCGCCCTGCCGCGCCAAGCCGTTGCCGATGCCCGCTTTGGCGATGCGTTGCGGCTGGTGGGTTTTACTGTGCCAACGCGCACCGTTCAAACCGGCGATACGCTGGCAGTGAGCCTGTTTTGGCAGGGGCTTTCGGATAGTCTGCCGCCACTGGAAACGTGGGTGCAGGTACAAGATGCCTCCGGCGCGGTGGTGGTCAGCGAACGCCCGCCCGTTTTCCCGACTGACCGCTGGACGCGCGGCACGCTGTTGCGCGATGTACATCGGTTGCGCATCCCCGCCGATTTGCCGCCGGGCGAATACCGGCTGGCGGCAGGGGTGCTCACTGCCGAAAAAGTGCGGCTGAAAACCGGTCGCGCCGACCAAACGGATTTGGGCATGGTGCTGGTTTCGGCGCGCGAACATAATTTTTCCGCACCCGAAATTACACATCCCATGCAAGCAGATTTCGGCGGCGCGGCACTGGTCGGGTTCAACCTGATGCCTGCCGAATTGCGTCCGGGCGATACGCTCGATTTGACGCTGTATTTTCGCGTGGAAAAGGGTTTCGACCGCGAATGGGCAATTTTTGCGCATATTATCTCGGCAGACGGGCATATTTGGGCGCAACGAGACGGTTTTCCGCGCGATGGTACTTTCCCCACCACGGCATGGGTGGCGGGCGAATATATCACCGACCGGCGCGCCATCACCCTGCCCGCCGATTTGCCGCCCGGCGAGTATCGGCTGGAAATTGGGCTGTACGACCCGCGCACGTTCGAACGTGTACCGGTCGGTGCGGGCGACGCGGTAACATTGCCCGCAGCGGTTCAGGTTGACAAATAGCCTCAAATATTGAACAATTATCGAGTGACGAATGCGAACTAATGAACAATGGTTGACGGAACTGAATACCCCCGGTGTGGCACACGATGCTGCTTTGAATGATTTGCGGGAATTTATTTTGCGCGGGGTGATGGGCTATCTGCACACCCGCAGCGATTTGGCGCGGCTTGATGGGCGCGATTTGGCGCATTTGGCGCAGGATATGGTGCAAGAGGCGCTCATCAAAATTCAGGCGAATATAGATTCTTTTCAGGGCAAAAGTAAATTCACCACTTGGGCGACAAAAATCGCTATCAACCATCTCATCAGCGAATTGCGCCGGCGGCATTGGCAGAATGTATCGCTGCAACAGGTGGTGGAAGGCGGCACAACTTTGGAAGATGTGCTGGCGGCAGAACCGACGCATGCCGGCAACCCGTCTGCGTCCGCAGAGCGTCAGTTGGTATGGCAAGCCGTGCAATCGGTATTGGAAAACGATTTGACCGACCGCCAGCGGCAAGTGTTGGTTGCCACGCAACTCAATGGTGTGCCGATGCAGGAAGTGGCAAAAATGCTGAACACCAACGTCAATAACTTATACAAATTGTTGCACGATGCCCGCTTGAAATTGAAAAAAACCTTGTTGGCACAGGGTTTGGAACCGGAATATATTTTGCGACTCTTCTCGGGTTGAAAACAGTATGGCAGGTTAATTTTTATTTTTCGCCGGAATCGTAAGGTTTATTACAGAAATGCGTCTGGAATATTGATGGAACGATCAACTGAATTTGTGCATAACTTAATACAACTCTCGTTACGCAGCCGAGAAACAGAAATTGGCTGCGAAGCATGCGAAAGCGCTCTCGACCAGTATGTCGATTTGTTGCTGGCGGGTGAAAACCCCGAACAGGTGATGCCTGCGCTGGCGCAGCATCTTTCGGTGTGCGCCTGCTGTCATTCGGAATACGAAGCACTGCTGGTGGCGGTTATCGCCGCGGCAGAAAAAGAATGATTGCCAAAAAATCTCCAAAAAGACGGTTTGCCCATTGTGGCAACCGTCTTTTTTGTTACGCCCGAATTTGTATATAATGAAGGTGATTGACAGGAGGCATAGAAGCATGAAATACGCAGTCAGCATCAGTTTGGGGAGTTCTGCCCGCAATAAAAAAGTGGAAGTCACTCTGGGCGGCGAAAAAATTGTCATCGAGCGCATCGGCACGGATGGCGACGAAAAAGCCGCGCGCCGTATGTTCGCCGAGATGGATGGCAAAGTGGACGCTTTCGGCGTTGGTGGCGTAGAATTGTATATCCGGCTGGGCGAGAAAGAATATCCATTGCGCTCGGGCATCAATTTGATAAAAGATGTGCACCAAACCCCCGCCGTCGACGGGCGCGGGCTGAAACACACGCTCGAAAGCCGGGTGATGCAAATTATCGAACCGCAACTCGATGAGCCGCTGTCGCCCCGCAAAGCGATGATGACGCTGGGCGTTGACCGGTTCGGCATGGCGCAATCGCTGGTGAATGCCGGTTTCGACACCGTTTTTTGTGATATAATGTTTGGGCTGGGTTTGCCCATTCCGCTGTATGGCTTGAAAAACCTGCAACGGCTGGGGAAAATCTTGCTGCCGATTATCGGGCTGGCGCCCATCAGCATGGTGTACCCCACCGGCGACGACCAGAACGAAATTGTGCCGAAATATGAAAAATGGTTCAAATACGGCTCGGTTATCGCGGGCGATTTTCTGTACATCCGCAAACACCTGCCGGATGACCTTTCCGGGCAGAGCATTGTCACCAACACCACCACCGCCGCCGATGCGGAACTTCTGCGCGAACGCGGGCTGAAATATCTCATCACCACCACCCCTGTGTTCGACGGGCGGTCATTCGGCACCAACATGCTGGAAGCCGCACTGACAGCATATGCGGGCAAAGGCCGCCCCCTCACCGGCGCGGAACTCATCGCGCTGGTGGATGAACTCGGCATTGAGCCAACCTTCCAAAAGTTAAATTGAGGATCCTTATGACCCAACCCTTCTTTTCCGATATGGACAAATACCTCTTTGCGGAGGGGAACCACGAGCGCGTTTACGAAAAACTCGGCGCGCATGTGACCGAACTGGATGGCGTGTCCGGCGTGCATTTTGCCGTGTGGGCGCCCAATGCGAAGGCGGTCTATGTCGTCGGCGATTTTAATTATTGGAACAGCACTGCCCACCCGATGATGAGCCTCGGCGAAAGTGGCATCTGGACGCGCTTCGAGCCGGGATTGGGCGCGGGCACGCTCTACAAATTCCGCATCGAAACCCACGACGGGCGCATGTTGGAAAAAGCCGACCCCTACGCCTTCGCCGCCGAACTACGCCCGCAGACCGCCTCGGTGGTGACCGATTTGAACACTTACACGTGGCAAGACAACGATTGGCTTGCCCGGCGTGCCGAAGCGCAATCGCTCGATGCCCCCCTTGCCGTGTATGAAGTCCATCTTGGCAGTTGGCAGCGGGGTGAAGGCAATCGTTACCTAACCTACGCCGAACTCGCCGACCGGCTCATTCCGTATATCAAAGATTTGGGCTACACCCACATCGAACTGCTCCCCATCGCCGAACATCCCTTCGATGCATCGTGGGGCTATCAGGTGGTAAATTATTACGCCCCCACCAGCCGTTTCGGTTCGCCGCAAGATTTTATGGCGTTTGTGGATGCTTGCCATCAAGCGGGCATCGGTGTGATTGTGGATTGGGTTCCCGCCCATTTTCCCAAAGATGCGCACGGCTTGGGCGAATTTGACGGCACTCATCTGTATGAACATGCCGACCCCCGCAAAGGCGAACACAAAGATTGGGGCACATACATCTTCAATTACGGGCGGAATGAAGTCCGTGCTTTTTTGCTCTCAAATGCCGTTTTCTGGTTCGATAAATATCACATTGACGGTTTGCGGGTAGATGCGGTGGCATCCATGCTCTATCTCGATTATTCCCGCAACGAGGGCGAATGGGTTCCCAATATTTACGGCGGGCGCGAAAATCTGGAAGCCATCGCGTTTTTGAAACGGTTTAACGAAGTGACACACGGCATTTTCCCCGATATTCTCACCTTTGCCGAAGAATCAACCGCCTGGCCCCAAGTTTCGCGTCCGGTGTATCTCGGCGGTCTTGGCTTCGATTTGAAGTGGAATATGGGCTGGATGCACGACACGCTCGATTATATGAGCAAAGAGCCGATTTACCGCAAATATCATCACAACCAGCTGACTTTTTCGCTGATATATGCCTTCACCGAACAATTTATCTTGCCATTGTCTCACGACGAAGTGGTGCACATGAAGGGTTCAATGGTGGCAAAAATGCCCGGCGACGATTGGCAAAAATTTGCCAATTTACGAGCCTATTACGGTTATATGTATGGTCATCCCGGCAAAAAATTACTCTTTATGGGCGGTGAGTTCGGGCAGTGGACAGAATGGGATTTTGAACACTCGCTGCGGTGGGACGAGTTGGATTATCCGCCGCATAAGGGTTTGTGGAAGTTGGTGCAAGATTTGAACCGGGTGTACCGCGACCACACGGCACTTTTTGAGGTTGATTTTGAGCCAAGCGGCTTTGAGTGGATAGATGCCAACGACAGCGAAAACAGCGTCATCGCCTTTTTGCGCTACAACCGCACCCGCGATGAATTTTTGGTGTTTGTGTGCAATCTTACGCCCGTGCCGCGCGAAAATTATCGTATCGGCGTGCCGGAAGACGGGTTTTACGCCGAGTTACTCAACACCGATGCGGAAATCTATTGGGGCAGCGGCGTCGGCAACATGGGCGGCGTGCAAAGCGAACCGCAACCGTGGCACAATCGCCCGCATTCCATCAATTTAACCCTGCCACCGCTCAGCACGCTGATTTTGAAGCTTAAATAATGCCAAAAACCACCGCTATCAGCTGCTCGAATATCGCATTCATCAAATACTGGGGCAATACCGACCATGAATTGCGCCTTGCCGCCAACCCATCGCTATCGATGAATTTGGCAGATTTGACCATCACTGCGACAGTGCAATTTGACCCCGAATTTTCGTCCGATACCCTGACCATCAACGGCAAACCCGTAACCGGCAGCGCGGCAGAGCGCGTCTTTCGCCAAATGGACATCATCCGCCACAAAGCGAATTTCACCCATCGCGCAAAAATTGCCACTGCCAGCAATTTTCCGGCGGGGGCAGGCATTGCCTCCAGCGCGGCAGCATTTTCCGCGCTGGCGGTAGCCGGGGCGGCTGCCGCGGGACTTTCGCTGTCCGAAGCGGAACTGTCGGCACTGGCGCGGCGTGGTTCCGGCTCGGCGTGCCGTTCGGTGCCGCCCGGTTTTGTGCAGTGGCTCGCCGGTGGCACAGACGAAACGTCTTTTGCCGAAAGTATCGCGCCCCCCGAACACTGGGATTTGGTGGACATTGTGGCTGTGGTTAGCACAGAACACAAAACAGTCGGTTCTACCGGTGGGCACGCTCTCGCCGATACCGGCGTTTTGCAGGCGGCACGGCTTGCCAGCGCAGAAGAACGATTTATCGCGGCAAAAAATGCCGTGCTGGCACGCGATTTGACTGCACTCGGCATGGTCATCGAAGAGGATGCGGTGATGATGCATGCCGTCATGATGACCAGCCGTCCCCCGCTTTTTTACTGGCAGCCCGCCACGCTTGCCGTCATCCATGCCGTGCGCCAATGGCGCGCCGATGGCATCCCCGCGTATTTTACCATTGATGCCGGTCCCAACGTCCACCTGATTTGCGAGCGCTCTCACGCCGAAACGGTCGCATCGCTGGTGCGAACCTTGCCCGGTGTACAGAAAATCTTGCGCAGCGGCGTCGGTGGCGGCACGAAAATAACGAACAGCGAATAGCGAATGCTGCATAAAAATTACCCAACAATCCCACAGCATTTTTTCGGCTAAATTGCTAATTGCTTTTCCACAGGCTATAATTTCCCCAGAAAAAAATTAGAGGTTGCAGATGGCAACAGTTATTGTTTTTATTTTGATATTGAGCCTGCTCATCTTTGTGCATGAGCTGGGACATTTTGTCACCGCCAAAAAAGCAGGCATTGTTGTTGAAGAATTTGGCATTGGTTACCCGCCGCGTGCAGTAAAATTGTGGCAAGACGAAGGTAAAATCACGCTCGATGGTCACGAATTCATCATTGGGCGTAAAACCAAAGTGCCGAAAAATTTACGCATTGGCAGTGTGGTATCGGTCGAAACTTCGCCGCATCCCAGCGGAAAAATGATGGTCACCAAAATTGAGGTGCTCGACCCCGAAAAAGATGATTTGGACGGCAAAATTACCACTGTGGTAGAAAGTTTTGAAAAACCGACCGAGTATACCCTCAATTGGATTCCTTTCGGCGGATTTGTGAAAATGTTGGGTGAAGAAGACCCCAGTGCGCCGGGAAGTTTTGCCAGCAAAAGTAAAAAAACGCGCTTTGTGGTGCTAGTTGCCGGGGCAGTGATGAATCTCATCACCGCGGTGATTGTGTTTACCATTATGTTCGCAACCGGACAACCGGAACCGGTGGGACCCACCTACATTACCGATGTTGCCCCTGGCTCGCCCGCCGAGCAGGCCGGCATTCAGCCAAATGATGTTGTGCTGAAAGCCGATGACACCCCCATCGAATCATCAGAAGATTTGGTGAGCTACACCCGTGCGCATCGCGGAGAAGAAGTTTCGCTGACCCTGTTGCGCGACGGTGAAATTGTGCAGACATCATTGGTGCCGCGCAAAAATCCCCCGCCCGGTCAGGGCGCAATGGGCATCGGCATTTTTACCCGATACACCCAACTGAAAGTGGAATCGGTTGCGCCCGATTCATCGGCGGCAAAAGCCGGATTGCAGCCGGGCGATATTTTACTTTTTGCCGATGACCTGATTTTAGCGTTGCCCGAACAATTCAATGAATATCTGGACAAACACCCCGAAACAGTCAAACTCACCATCGAACGCGACGGGAAGCAAATGGTTCTGACTGTTGAACCGGCGGCGGTGACGGTTGGCGCAACGGTCACGGCTGTCACGTTGGACGAACCGCAGGAAATCCCGGCATTGGGCATCACTGCCAGCGCCACCATTACCGAAGAACGCATCACCCGTATGCCGTTGGGACAGGCGTTTATCAGCGGACTTTCTGCAACCGGCGGCATCATCGTGCAAACTTTCACCGTGCCGATAGAGGTGCTGCGCAAAGCCATTCCCGCCGAGGTTGCCCGCCCGGTGGGGCCGGCAGGCATCTACCAAATCACCGATTCGGCGGTAAAAGCGGCTCAGCGGTCAAATGTGCTCTATCCCATTTTGTTTGTCATGGCGATATTGAGTACCGCGCTCGGCGTGACCAATCTGCTACCCATCCCCGCACTCGATGGCGGCCGGATTTTGTTCATCATCATCGAAGCCATTCGCGGCAAACGAGTTCCACCGGAAAAAGAGGGGGCGATCCATTTCATCGGATTGATGCTGTTGCTTGCTTTGATGCTGGTTATCAGTTATTATGATGTCACATCGCCGGTAGATGTTTCCGGTGTGTTCCGATAACCAAACCCGCAAAATGAAAATCGCACCCATTGACCATGACTGACCAGCCCCCAACTCGCGTTATTCGATGCAAAAACTGCCGTGCCGCCGTGCCCGGCCATTTGCAGGTGTGCCCGGTGTGCGGCGCAAATTTAGAACCGCACCCCTTCCCATATCTGCCGATTGTGCTGTGGGCAGTGGCGGCAGTGCTCATCATCGGCGGCGCGTTTGCTATTGCACCTGCAGTAAAACACCAAACTCGGCAAGTGGCAGAATTCATCAACCCGCCAACCGACACGCCCACCCCAACCGCCACCTTCACGCCGACACTGGTTCCCACGGCGACGAACACGCCCACACCCACCCAAACCCCAACGCCCACCCCAACGCCGACCGCCCCCGCCACCCCCCCCCCCCCACCCACCGAAACCCCCCCGCCGGAACCGACT
>Ga0114931_10001876_pt1 | contig 26754 bp, 28 predicted proteins | sample 2SBtaG_FD_89579 | JGI IMG/M metagenome (GOLD analysis project Ga0114931, IMG submission 89579) | Deep subsurface microbial communities from Kolumbo volcano to uncover new lineages of life (NeLLi) - 2SBTROV14_V59a metaG | ecosystem: Environmental > Aquatic > Marine > Volcanic | place: Kolumbo... | reverse complement strand
TTGGTGTCGTTGCTCGATACCGTGCGACGACTCCAGTGTGTCTCATGAACCGCCGGATGCGGAACCGCACGTCCGGTGGTGTGAGAGGACGGCGGGGGCGACCCCGCCTCCTACTCGATCCGTGAAGATTGGGTGGATGCCGGCAGCTTGTCTTCAGAGCGCACCCTATGTTTTTCTCTGCAGGTTGAGTAGAGCGAAGCGAAACCCGACAACCCTTCCTGAATGGGGATTTGGAGAGATGCAAAACGCTTCGTGCCTTTGACATCATGGCCATCCGTTGGCGAGCCGTTGGCAGCGAATCACCCACCCAGTGATGTCTGCAAACTCCGGGTGGTCTCCTCATGGTCAGCGAGGTTGAAGGCGTCGTCACAGCCCTTCACTGGTTGACGGAAGGTGGGGATGCGAGCAAGGGTTTGCCAAGGGAATGTATCGCGGCTCAATTGCAGCGCTATTTCACCAATCCCCTGCAAGCTTTCGACTGTCGACTCGCCCTCGTGGGGACGCCCTTTCAAAGGCGGGTGTGGAATGCCCTGCTGGCCATTCCTGTCGGTCGGACAAGGCACTATGGAGATCTGGCGATGGAACTGGAGAGTTCTCCACGGGCGGTGGCTTCAGCCTGCCGGGCCAACCCTTATCCTGTGATCGTGCCATGCCACCGGGTGGTCGCGAAGTCTGGATTGGGGGGATACGGTGGAGAGGTGTCGGGTCCGATGTTGGTCATCAAGCGCTGGTTGTTGCGTCACGAGAGAATTCAGGAATGAACCCTGGCGACGAAAACGGCTTTCTGATAGACCGTTTCACCGATGCCTTGTGGCTGGAGGAGGGCCTCAGCGAACATACGCTCAAGGCTTATGCCAGTGACCTGAAACAATTCTCCCGCTGGTTGAGGAAACCCCTGGTCGAGGCCGTCAGAGGTAATTGTCCTCCTATCTGGCGCATCTCGGCCGTAAGGGAGGTAGCGCCAGAAGCAGCGCCCGGGTGCTTTCCAGTCTGCGCAGATTCTATGGCTATCTGAGGCGGGAGGGGTTGATCGAGGCCGATCCCAGTGCCGCCATAGAATCCCCCTATGTGGGGCGTCGTTTGCCGGATTCTCTCAGTGAGACGGAAGTCGAGGCGTTGCTCGGGGCACCCGATACCCATGAGGCTTTGGGGCAGCGCGACCGCTGCATGCTGGAGGTGTTGTATGCCACAGGCCTTCGTGTCTCCGAGCTGGTGGCGCTGCGTTTTGATCAGTGGGATCAGCTGCGGGGACTGGTGCGTCTGTTTGGCAAAGGCAACAAGGAACGTCTGGTGCCTCTCGGTGAGGAATCGCTCGAATGGTTGGGACGGTATCTGGCTGATGCCCGTCATGAGCTGCTCGGGGAGCGTCTAAGTGACTTCCTGTTCGTCACTCGCCGCGGTGGCCCCATGACCCGTCAGGCATTCTGGTATCTGATCAAACGGTACGCCCTCCAGGCCGGGATCAGCAAACCCCTGTCACCTCACACACTCAGACACGCTTTTGCCACCCATCTCATCAATCATGGTGCGGATCTGAGAGTGGTCCAGATGCTGCTCGGCCACAGCAGCCTCTCGACCACCCAGATCTATACCCATGTGGCCCAGGAACGCTTGAAACGGCTGCACGAGAAGTTTCATCCGCGGGGCTGAGGTCGTTGGATCTCCGGGAATTCCCAGGAAAAATGTTTTTTCATTTTGTCCCTTTTTTGTCCCTGACTAGGAGCCTGTCGGACTTTCATTTTTTTGTATCTGCAACCTACTGAAATAAAAGCATATATCTTTCCCGTGCTAAATATGGTCAGTTAAGATATATGATGTAGAATTAGCAGGATATGAGTTCTGGTTTTCCTAAGTCCGACAGGTTGCTAGAATGAAAGGACGGACCCGCTTCAGAATAGTGGCATGGAAAAGGACGGAGCGGTTAACATAGTCCAGTTTACGGAATATTTCGTGGGCGAAGTAGTCGAAAACGGTTTCCAGCTGGTCTTCGCTGGGAAGAGGGCGGCCTTTGCCACCACTCTCACCGTTGGCGGTCTGGTGGTGGCCGCCATCAAGTATCTGTCCTGATCACGCCGGAAGCGGTCCGGCATGCGCTCGCAGGTTCGGATGGCTTTCCCATCATAGGATTTAGAAGTTATATGTATGAGTCAGCTGCTGAATAGTGGCTGATGGGATGGAGATCCCGCCCGTCGTATGAGACGACTTTTTCGCCTATGCTTGTTCTTGTCGGGGGAGCCTGGGAAGTGGATGGCTGTGCCTTGCCGACTGGAGGTCTGCGGCTGTCAGCCGGTTTCTTCGCCGTTGATCACCCAGGCGAGGCAGTCTTGGATTCTCCAAGGTTATCTTCGCTTCGTGTCAAATTCATGTTGAGGTGGCTGAATTGTCAGATCGAAAAGGTGAATCTCCAGCCCGGGTTCTGGTCACCGGTGGCGCCGGCTATATTGGCAGCCATACCTGTGTGGAGCTGTTGAATGCAGGTTTCGAGATCATGGTGGTGGACAATCTGAGCAACAGCAAGATCGAGGCCGTTCGCAGGGTAGAGCAGATTTCCGGCAGGGAGGTCCCTTTGTGTATCGCCGATATCGGCGAGCGGGAGGAGATGCGAAAGATCCTGGCTGATTTCCACCCGGACATCGTGGTGCATTTCGCCGGGCTCAAGGCGGTGGGGGAATCCTGCGAGAAACCCCTGTGGTACTACCAGAACAATATCACCGGTACCCTGAACCTGTGTGAAGTCATGGAGGAAGTCGGGGTACGCAGAATGGTGTTCAGTTCATCCGCCACCGTTTACGGTGATCCCCACACGGTGCCGATCACCGAAGACTTTCCTCTGCAGGCGACCAACCCTTATGGTCGCACCAAACTGTTCATCGAGGAGATCCTCAAGGATCTGGTGGCTGCCGACACTCTCCGTAAGCAGGAAAACCCCTGGTCGGTGACCCTGCTGCGTTATTTCAACCCGGTGGGTGCCCATGAGAGCGGCACTATCGGTGAGGATCCCAACGGTATTCCCAACAACCTGATGCCTTACATCACCCAGGTGGCGGTGGGGAAACTGGAGAAACTCAGGGTGTTTGGTGGTGACTATCCGACCCGGGACGGAACCGGGGTACGCGACTACATCCATGTGGTGGATCTGGCCAGGGCCCACGTCAGGGCGGTGGAGAGCCAGCTGGGACAACCCGCGGGGGAAGTTTTCACCTACAACCTGGGGACGGGCACCGGTTATAGCGTTCTTGAGGTGGTCGAGGCTTTCGAGGCCCAGTGTGGGGTCAGAATTCCCTACCAGATCGTCGCTCGCCGCCCCGGCGACGTGGCGGAATGTTATGCCGATCCCGCCCTGGCCCAGCGGGAGCTGGGCTGGCGTGCCGAAAAGGGGATCGGGGACATGGTCCGCGATTCGTGGCGCTGGCAGTCCCGGAATCCCGACGGTTACCCGGATTGAAGTCCCTCAGAGCGGCTATTCGCTCATTGCCTTGATGAGCCAGCGGCCGCCCCAGACCAATCCCAGTCCCCCCACAAGGGCCAGAAGCAGCATGGTGATGGAGAAGGGCTTCCAGTCCGTGGGATAACGGTCGGGACGGATGGGTTTGGTGAGGCCAGGCAGACTTGCCAGTTCGCGGTCGCCACCGGCTACCTTGATCTGAGCCTTCATTCCGTGCTCGGTATGCTGGGCGATGTCGCAATGGACCAGATAGGTCTTTTTATACGGAGGCAGGATGAATGCTGCCGTTTCCTCTCCCGGCCCCGATACCTCAATGGTGAACATTCCTTCCGGGTAGGTCTTGGGTGGCAATCCGTGAACCATGAACTGATGGCGGATGTGGTCCTCGTTGATGAAACGGACCGTGAGGCGGGTACACGGCGCCACCTCCCAGCTCTGCTGGTCGTAGGCGAACACCAGGCCGGGGAACTTGCCGGCGTATTTGCGTCCGGCACGCACCGTGATTTTTTTGTCGCCCGCGATCTGGGGGCATCCCTCGGGGAGGGTCATGGGATTTTCGTTCATCACCATGCTGTCCATGTCCATGCGGTGAGACGCCAGGCTCAAAACGGGGATGAACAGCAGCAAAACAATCCAGTGTTTCAGTCTCATCGGCTTTTCCTCCAGTCACGCCAGCCCAGGAAGATCAGTCCAAGGCTCAACCCTAGCAGCATGCCGGAAATGATCACCCGGATGGGGTTGGGAGGCAGGGCGCCAGCATCGGCGTAGATCTCCCATTCCTTGCTGCGGGCCCAAACCGGTACCTGCTTCTGGTAGAACCAGCGGTTGAAGAAGGGCACCAGATCCATACCCTGGAGTTTCGGAAAGCCGTTTTCATCCAGCAGCTGCCGGTAGATCACTAGAGAAATGTCGCCTCCCGGGCCAACGCCGTCGGAAGTCACGCTCTTCTCCGCGTGATCGTGCAGCAGCCAGGCGCCGGGGCCAAAGCTGTGGAGTCCATCGTCATGGGTGTCGAGCACCAGATCCAGGCGTTGGGCCGGGGCCAGCGCCTGGACATCACGGATGAAGGGATGTTTCAGTGGTACCCCGTCGAGGGCTATGGTCCGGGTCTTGTGGCCGTGGAAGTGGACCGCCAGGGTGCGGGGGTGGCCATTGAGGACCCGCAACCGGACTTTCTGGTCGGGTTCCACGACCACCAACGAATCGCGCAGGCTATAAGGGAAAGACTCGCCGTTGAGGAGGAAGAAATCCTCGTCGGCATCGGTGATGTCGTATTCCCGGTTCATGGCCTTGGCAACCAGGCGGGGATCGTTGTGATCCTGGATTGGCTGGTAACGCTCCTTGTCCAGGGACTGGAAATGGAGATCATATTCCTGGTCGAAGCGCTCCCGGTTGGCCCGGGAAGGGTGCCTGACCTTGCCGGCGCCGATGTTGAAGGTCTGGAGCCAGTTGTTGGGCCGGTTCTCCTCCACGATGAACAATCCCTGCAGCCCCATCAGCATGTGCTTGTCGGTCTGCACATGACAGTGATAGAGCATACTGCCGGGCTGGCGCGGCTGGATCCGGTAGGTCCGGCGCTCACCCGGCATCAGTGGCTTTTCACTGCTGATCGGAACCCCGTCGTTGCCCTTGCCGTCTGCGCTCAGGTAGGGGTGATCGACCCCGTGGAGATGAATGGTGTGGGGGAGATAATGACTGTTCTCAAGGGTGAGATAGACCGTGTCGCCCTGTTCGACGCGGATGGGGGGAGAGGGGGCACGTAACAGGGGGTTGGCGTCCAGATTGACGGAATCGATAGTGGCCATGCCGCGCATCTTGGGAACGAAGACCCAGATGCCGGGAGTGAGGTTGGGGGCGATGCGGTAACCGGGGATGAGGAAATCGCCGTCCGGGGTGCTGCCGTTGAGTTCCGCCACTTCCAGCTTGATGTGGATGACGTCCGGGTCGCCATCCCCGTCACGGTCGTCTTGCTTGACCACGGCATCCATCGCCAGACGGGTTTTCATCAGGGTGGGCATGGAGATCTTGTCGGTGCCCTTGACCACGCTGGCCACCACGTAAGGGTTGTCAGGCTTGCATTGAGGGTCTTCTTCGATGTCCACCCCTTCGATGGTTTGCGCCTGACGCCACTCGGGATGCCCGAATTGACAGAACTCTTCGGTTTCGTCCAGGGAAGGAATCCATTTGAGGGTCGCCGGTGCCAGGCGGTCCATCTCGGTCTGTTTGCCCGGGAAAAAGACCCAGGCCAGCAACAGACTCAGGGCAATGCCTGCCAAGTATGACAGAAAGCGAATCAGCCTCATAGTTTTTCCAGCACTTGTCGATAGATGGCGTCGACTTCACTGTCTTTGTTTTCCAGTAACCGCACAAGTTCCTTCCGCCGTTCTTCAACGAAGGGTACGTCCTTGATGGCGTTGAGGTTGACGGTCACGTTGATGGCACAGCTTTTCAATGCCGCATGAGCGGCCAGCACGCCCACACCGGCATCGGAGATCACGTTGACGTTGCCCGACCTGGCGGCGGTCCGGCACAATTCGATGACTTCGCTGCACAGCCTGGCGCAGGCCAGTGGAACGTCGGTGGCGGTTTTGAGGGCCTTCTGGATCCGCAGGCTACGGTCGGGGGTGTCTTTGGGCAGCCGGTAAGCGGCCATGACCTGGTCGAAAGCCGAGACATCGGCCTCGATGGCGGTGAGAAGACGTTGCCTCAGGTTTTGTGAATGCTCAGGGAGAGCGTGCATCTCAGCCTGCACGGCTGCATATTTGGGTTTGCCGACGGTCAGATTGGCGACCATCCCGACCAAAGCGGCTCCCATCGCCCCCATCACCGCCGCGGCACTGCCACCGCCGGGGGTGGGGGAGGCGCTGGCCAGCTGATCCAGAAAGTCGTTGAGGGAGTGCCGTTCAAACATGCTTCGACCTGCAAATCGTTGGTGCAAAAATGAACCCCCTATTATAATCGAGCGCTTGATTTTATGGACGCCCAATGGTGATAGCAGTGAAAAAATTACTGTTTCAGCTCGATACCGATTCCCGTCCTGCTTCCTTCGACACCGTGCTGGCCTATGACGGCGGCGCCGATCATGTGATCGGTCACGGGGGGGTGAGTGCTGACAATGTGGGTCCTTTGGTGGAGGGGGTGATCTTCACCCGCCCTCCCAAAGACAAGAAAAACACGGCCATTTTCATCGGAGGGAGCGATTTGCCCGCCGGGCAGACGTTGCTCGAGGCGGTCAAACAAGTCTTTTTTGCCGATTTCCGGGTTTCGGTGATGCTCGACAGCAATGGCAGCAACACCACGGCGGCTGCGGGGGTGGCGAAGATCGCTCTTTGCACCGGCCTCAAGGGCAAGACCGCGGTGGTCCTGGCTGGTACCGGGCCGGTGGGGCAGCGGGCGGCGGCCTTGTTGGCCCGGGAGGGCGCCGAAGTGACTTTGACCTCGCGGGTGTTTGCCCGCGCAGAGCGTGCCTGCGAGGCCATGAAAGAGCGCTTCGGGGTGGAGCTGAAACCGCTTGAGGCCTTCGACAACGAGGCCCGGGGCAAGGCGATCGAAAATGCCCAGATCGTGTTTGCGACCGGGGCGGCGGGCGTGCCATTGCTGGAGGAACGTCATTGGCGGAACCTGGCAACCCTTGAGGTCCTGGCCGATGCCAACGCCACCCCGCCCTTGGGAATCGAAGGCGTGAAAATGATGGACCGGGGCGAACGCCGACACGGCAAAATCTGTTGGGGGGCGATCGGTTTCGGGACCCTCAAGCTGGCGCTGCACCGGGCCTGCATCGCCCGCTTGTTCGACCGAAACGACCAGATCCTCGATGCCGAGGAGATCTATGCCATTGCCAGGGAGATGGCGTAAAGGCGAAATCCCTCCTGACCCCCTTTTATCTAAGGGGGGAATGGTCGGGGCCTCTTGAGTCATTACATGATGGAAAAATATAACGTGGACTGCTCCCTCAACCTTCGCGCCGCCACAAGGTCCCCTGGGGAGTGTCTTCCAGGGTGATTCCCTGGGATTTGAGTTCGTCACGGATGTTGTCGGCGGTGGCCCAGTCGCGTTGCCTGCGGGCCTGATTGCGGGCCTCGATGAGGCGTTCGATTTCCTGTGCCGACAAATTGTTCTCCATTCCCCCCTTCAGGAAGGCTTCGGTATCCTGGGTCAGCAGGCCCAGGACGTTGCCGAGAGAGGTCAGCTGTCCCCCCAGGCGTGCCGCCGAAGGCAGATCCTCACTGCGGAGTCGGTTGATTTCCTTGGCGAGGTCGAAAAGTACCGCAAGCGCCTCGGGGGTGTTGAGGTCGTCGTCCATGGCTTCGCGGAAGCGCTGGCGCCAATGGCTTTCCGTTCCTCCGGGCTTGGCTTGGGGCAGGCCCCTTAGCGCGGTATAGAGCCGCGTCAGTCCTGCCGTGGCCTGTTCCAGGGACTCGTTGGAATAATCCAGGGGACTGCGGTAGTGGCTGGTGAGAATGAAGAAACGCACCACTTCGCCGGGAAACTGCTTCAGTATTTCCCGGATGGTGAAAAAATTGCCCAGCGACTTGGACATCTTTTCCTTGTCCACCCGCACGAAACCGGCGTGAATCCAGTAATTGACGAAAGGCTCGCCGGTGGCGCCTTCGGATTGGGCGATTTCGTTTTCATGGTGGGGGAACTGGAGGTCGGCGCCGCCTCCATGGATGTCGAAATGGGCTCCCAGACAACGGGTCGACATTGCCGAGCATTCGATGTGCCAACCGGGTCGGCCCGGTCCCCACGGCGAGTCCCAGGCGGGTTCGCCCGGTTTGGCGTGTTTCCACAATACGAAATCCAGGGGGTCCCGTTTGGATTCGTTCACTTCCACGCGGGCCCCGGCGCGCAGTTCCTCGGGTTTCTTGCCGGAAAGTTTACCGTATTCCCGGAACTTGGCTACCGCGTAATACACATCCCCGTTGTCGCCCAGATAAGCGTATCCCTGGTCGAGCAGGCGCTGGATCATTTGGGTGATGGAAGAGATCGATTGGGTCGCGCGCGGTTCCTCATCGGGGGGCAGACAGCCCAGTGACTGTTCGTCCTCGTGCATGGCCGCTATAAAGCGCTCGGTCAACTCCTGGAAGGGGACATGGAGCTCCTGAGCACGCTGGATGATCTTGTCGTCGATGTCGGTGATGTTACGGACATAGGTGACTTCAAAGCCTTTCTTGCGCAGATAGCGGGCCAGGACATCGAAGACCACCATCACCCGGGCGTGTCCGAGGTGGCAGTAATCGTATATGGTCATGCCGCACACATACATGCGGACCTTGCCGGGTTCGATGGGGACGAAGGTTTCCTTGCGGCGGCTGAGGCTGTTGTAGAGTTTTAGCATGGCGTTTTCGCCCATCGGGAAAGTCTCCTCACGGAACGGTCGTGACCAAGGAGTTCATAGAGGCGGATGAGTTCCGGTCCGTCCAGGCGGCCGCTCAGGGCCGCCCTCAATGGCTTGAACAAACGTTTGCCCCTGGCCCCCGTTTGGGTCTTCAGAGATTCCAGGAATGCTTCCCATTGCTTGGGGTGTTGCCGGAGCAGATCGGCGGCGGCCTGGAAGAAGCCGGGATCGGTCTTTTCGATAATCTCTTTGGCTTCCCCGCTCAGCGGAAAGGGATCCTGGAAGAGCAGGCTAGCCCACAGCTGTGCCTCTTCGGGAAACATACAATTGCTGCGTACCAGAGCCAAGAAGGCGGAGCGCTTCTCGTCCGGGATCTGTTGTCGTGTGTCTGGATCGAGCCACTGCCAAAGGATATCGTCGCTGGCCCGATGGATCGCCTGTTGTTGCCAATAATCCAGTTGCTGGGGATCGAAGCGGGCCGGTGAGCGGCTCAGGTTGGCCAACTGGAATCCTGTGGCTAGTTGTTCCAGGGTCTGCAGATCGTCGTCAAGGTAGCGATGGCCCAGCCGTGCCAGCAGGTTGATCACCGCCAGGGGGAGATAGCCCTGCTGTCTCAGTTCCCGGATACTGCGGCTGCCGTTGCGTTTGGAGAGGGGGGCGCCATCCGCTCCGACGATCAGCGAGATATGGCCATATTGGGGGGCTTTGAGTCCCAAGGCTTCTAAGATCAGCAGCTGGCGGGGGGTGTTGGTGAGGTGGTCTTCCCCACGCAAGACATGAGTGACCCCCATCACCGCATCGTCGACGGCGTTACAGAAAAAGAATGCCGGTGTGCCGTCGCCCCGGCGGATGATGAAGTCGCCGATGGTATCGGTGTCGAAGTGCTGAGGGCCGCGTACCAGGTCATCGAAGTCTACCGAGCGGCCGCTGGGGACGCGGAAGCGTAGCGTGGGCTCGAGGCCCCGCTCCAGCCGGGCCTGGACTTCGTCTCTGGTGAGATGGGCGCAGGTGCCCGCATAACGGGGAGGCTTGCCCTCCAGGCGTTGCAGTTTCCGTGACCGTTCCAGCTCTTCGGGGGTACAGAAACAAGGATAGGCCAATACCTGTTGTTCCAGCTGCAAATAATAGCGCTCATACAATGTTTGCCGTTGCGACTGGAAAAAAGTGTCAGGATGGCTGGACATGAGACCCTAGTCCCACTCCAGTTCCAGCCACTTTAGGTCATCCAATAATGCGGCAACGTATTCAGGCCGGCTGCGTTGCTGGTCAGTGTCCTCTATCCTAAGCAGGAAGGATTGACCGAACAGGCGGTTGAAAAGAGCTGTCCGGGCGTTGCCGAGATGGATAAAGCCTGTGGGACTTGGAGCAAAGCGGGTCTTGCTATCTTGCATCATGGAAGTTTGTCCTGAAAGGAAGTGCATTTTATTGAATTTCTAGGAAAAAACAAAAAACTCAGGTTCATGGTGGGGAACTTTCTTGACAGCAGAGTGGATATTCGTAGAATGGAGACGCTGGCTTTTTTTGTGCGGCAACCGATAATTCTCGAACATAAAATTTTGAACAAAGGTAGGTTCACCAATGGGAGCTATACTCGATTTAGTTGAAAAAATGCGTACTCCGGGCGGTATTGTCGTTACCTTGCTTATCGTGGCAGGAGCATATCTGTTTTACAAATGGGTAATGGCAGAGCCCGAAGACCAGAATAAAGACGGCGAATAAGCCGGATTATTTTGGCGGATAGGCACAACTGATTTCCTATCCATGAAAGCAGGAGGTCTTTTACCTCCTTATGTAAAGCTTTCGATTCGACAAAAAAAGCGGAATGCACTGATGCATTCCGCTTTTTTTGTCATTCTATCAGGGTAAAATGATGTTTCATTTTTTTACCACAATGAAGTGGGTAGGGGGGGGTTGGTTGATTTCGACCCCACCAGGAAATGCCCCACTTTTGAACCTTGACGGATTTGCCTTAGCTGGGGGTGCTCATGCGTTTGCTGGGATTTTGTCTCCTGTTGGGATGGATGGGTTGTGTCCAGGCAGCCGACGATCGCCCTCCACAACTGGAACCTCTGCCGGAACCGGAGGTGGGTGAAGAGGAATTGCAGCCTGAGGTGACCATCAGGCAGGAAGGGAAGAACAAAGTCGAAGAATACAGTATTGGCGGTCGGGTCTACATGATCAAGGTCATTCCTCCCATTGGGCCTCCCTACTACCTGTTGGACACGGATGGTGATGGCAATATGGATGTGCGACGCAGCGATTTGGAAGAGAATCTGCGCATCCATCAATGGAAGATCCTCGAATGGTGAGGATCAGTGCAGATCCTCCTCCACGTGATCGATAATGTTCTCCACTTGCCCTTCGGGAACCGCGAAACTGCGAACGGAAATTCCAGCGTCCAAAACACTGTCAGGGTCGCTACTCAACAAGGGATGCCAGGCGGGTAGGGTCTGGCCTTCGGCAAGCAGGCGATAAGCGCAGCTGGAGGGCAGCCAATTGAGCGGTGGGAAGTCCTTCTTCATATCCATGCAATCGGGAACCAGTTGTTGGCGTATGCGGTAGCGCGTACAACGGCCCTGGTCCAGGTCGAAGAGATCGCAGACCACATTGGTGAACAGGATCTCACCGCTGTCGACGTCCGCGATTTTGTGCAGACAGCATCGGCCGCATCGGTCACACAGACTTTCCCATTCCTCCTCGCTCATTTCCTGGAGTGACTTGGTTTCCCAGAAAGGTTTGCTCATTGCCTTACCAGCGGTGTTTGCTGTTGTGGCGGGGTGTTTGTGCCACATGTTCGGCTAGATAATCCCGGCGGTGCAGGGGACCTGCCAGATAGAGTCCGGCCAGGAAGCCACCGGTGTGGGCCCAGAAGGCGACCCCCCCCGCGGAGGTATCGGTCAGGATTCCCGACAGGATCTGGAGAATGAACCAGTATCCCAGCATGAAATAGGCAGGGACGGCGATGATGGTGACATAAAACCACAAGGGGACGATGTTTTCCACCCGGGCATTGGGATAGAGGCGGGCATAGGCGCCCATCACGCCGCCGATGGCACCGGAAGCGCCCACCATGGGAGCGGCGCTGGAGGGGTCACCGATAATCTGGGCGGCGGCTGCCGCGAGCCCACACAGGAGATAGAACAGGATGAATCTGCCACTGCCCATGGCATCTTCCACGTTATCGCCGAATATCCACAGAAACCACATATTGGAGAGCAGGTGGAACCAGCTGCCATGCATGAACATGTGCGAGATCAGGGTCATCCACGGAACCCGGTTATCCAGTACGCATTCCACGTTCGGTCCGAGGGGAATGCTGTCTCCCGGTTTGAGAGCACCCAGCAGTTCGCCAGGAATAAGCGCCCAGTCACACATCGACTGCAGCAACGCCAGTGGGCTGCCGAATCCCTGCATCCCTGCCCACACCAGGATGTTGAGCATAATGATGGCAAAGGTGGCCAAAGGTGTTCGGATGACAGGATTGACGTCACGGATGGGGAACATGATTCGACCTCGTTATGGTTGTTCTTGGAGACTAGAAAAGGGTTTTCCTGCAAACGCTATCATAATCCCCCTCTGCTTCTCAAACAGGGGAGGAATTCATCGAATCCGGGATTGCCAGCCCGGGATGCCTTGTTTCTCAGATAGCGAGGAAAAGCCGTTCGGGTGCCTCCAGGATCTCCTTGATGGTGCGCAGAAACAGGACCGCATCGCGGCCGTCGATGAGGCGGTGATCATAGGTGAGAGCCAGGTACATCAGGGGCCGGACGACGATTTCGTCATTGATGACCACCGCTCTCTTCTTGATCGCATGCATCCCGAGAATGGCGCTCTGGGGGGGGTTGAGGAGGGGAGTGGAGAGCAGAGAACCGAAGATACCTCCATTGGTGATGGTGAAGGTTCCGCCCTGAAGATCTTCCAGCGCCAACGTTCCTTCCCTTGCCTTGCCGGCGAACTTGACGATCCTCTTCTCGATGGCAGCGAAATCGAGCCGATCGGCGTCCCTCAGGATGGGAACCACCAGGCCGCGATCGGTGGAAACGGCGATGCCGATATCGAAATAGCCGTGATAGACGACATCATTGCCATCGATGCTGGCATTGACCACCGGGAAGGCTTTCAGAGCTTCCACCGCGGCTTTGACGAAGAAACTCATGAAACCAAGTTTGATACCGTGTTTTTTTTCGAAGGTCTCACCGTGGCGGCGGCGCAATGTCACCACCTGATGGAGATCCACCTCGTTGAAGGTGGTCAGCATTGCGGTGTTGCGCTGAACTTCCAGTAAGCGCTCGGCTATTCGGGTCCGGATCCGGGTCATGGGAACCCGCTGCTGGGGGCGGTTTCCTGAGGGGGGAACCGCTTCGGCAGGGATGGGTTCGGTGGCAGGGGGTGTTTTCTGCCGTTCAAGCCAGGCCAGCACGTCCTCTTTGGTGAGCCTGCCGTCTTTGCCGCTGGCAGGAATCTTGGCAAGATCGAGGCCGTGTTCAGCAATCAGCTTTCTGACCGAGGGACTGAGGGGCATGTCCGCTGAAGGCGCCGCCTCGTTCTTGGTTTGGGAAGCTGGGGGCTGAGGGGCGGTGGTGGTCACTTCACCAGGTTCCACAATGGCCAGCACTTCATCGCTGGTGACGGTGTCCCCCTCGGGATGGAGAATCTTTTCCAAGGTGCCGTCCAGCGGCGAGGGGACTTCCAGAACGACCTTGTCGGTTTCGAGATCCACGAGTTTTTCGTCTTTTGTCACCGGTTCCCCGGGCTGCTTGTGCCAAGTGGCCACGGTTGCGTCGGCGACCGATTCGGGGAGAGGGGGGACGCGGATTTCCATAGTTCAGCCTGCTGCCTTTTTCAGTTCGACTTGCGGATGGAGGGCGGCGTCAATGATAGCGCGTTGCTGTTCCACATGCATAGGGAACGTCCCCTCGGAGGGGGCAGCTGCCGCCGGCCGGCCTACATAGGTCAAGTGGACTTGTTGGGTGATGGCCTCGAGGAAGCGGTGCCGTACCTGATACCAAGCCCCCTGATTCTTGGGTTCTTCCTGACACCAGACCAGTTCCTCCAGGTTGGGATAGTTTCCCAATGCCTCGCTGAGAGCTTTGGTGGGGAAAGGATAGAGTTGTTCCAGCCTCAGAATTGCGATGTCATCGATTTTCTCCTGGCGGCGATCCTCCAGCAGTTCGTAGTAGATCTTGCCGCTACAGAGAATGGCCCGACGCACCTTGTGGCGATCGATGGCATCGATTTCATCGACTACCAGCTGGAAACTTCCCTGGCTCAACTCTTCCAGGGTCGAGACGGCGAGCCGGTGTCGGAGGAGGCTTTTGGGGGTCAGGGTGATCAGCGGTGTGCGGTAGGGACGCAGCAGTTGACGTCTTAACAGATGAAAGATCTGGGCAGGGGTGGTGGGGATGCAGACCTGGATGTTTTCCTCCGCGCACAGTTGAAGAAAGCGTTCCAGGCGAGCGGAGGAGTGCTCAGGTCCCTGGCCTTCGTAACCGTGGGGCAGGAACAGGGTCAGACCGCTTTTGCGCCCCCATTTGGATTCCCCGGAGCTGATGAACTGATCGATGACCACCTGGGCCACATTGGCGAAATCCCCAAACTGGGCCTCCCAGATCACCAGGGCTTCGGGTTCGGCGGTACTGTAGCCGTATTCGAAACCCAATACCCCTGCTTCCGACAACAGCGAGTCGTAGAGGTTGAAGCGGGTGCCGAACTGGTAGGCGATTTTCTTGAGGGGGATAAAGGGCTCACCGGTACGGTAGTGATAGACGATGCCGTGGCGGTGGAAAAAGGTGCCGCGTCCGGAGTCCTGTCCGGTCAGGCGAACCGCCTTGCCCTCTGCAAGCAGGGTGGCATAAGCCATGTTTTCGGCATAACCCCAGTCGATCGGTCGTTCACCGGCGGTCATCTGGTGACGGCTTTCCCAGATCTTGGCGACCCGGGGATGGAGTTCAAAATCTTGCGGCAGGGTGAGCCACAATTTGGCCAGCTCCTTGAGTTGTTCCAAGGGGAAACTGGAATCGTAGCCGCTTTCCCAGTGACTGTGCAGGTATGAGTCCCAGACCACCCGGTTTCTGAAGGTGTTCTTCGGCAGGGTTTCCCGCAGCACCGGGCCTCCCTTTTCCAGGGCTTCGGTGTATTCACGTTCGAGCAAATGGGGGATGGAGGGGTCGATGACACCCTGCTCGAGAAGCGATTTGGCGTAGAGAAAGGCGACACTGGGGTGCTGGCGGATCTGGCGGTACATGACCGGCTGGGTCACTGCGGGTTCGTCTGCTTCGTTGTGGCCATGGCGACGATAACACACCAGGTCGATGACAATGTCGCGGTTGAAGGTCATGCGGAAATCCAGGGCCAGCCGGACTGCGAACAAGACTGCTTCGGGATCGTCTCCATTGACATGCAGAATGGGTGCCTCCACCATTTTTGCCACATCGGTGGGATAGGTGGTCGACCGCGCATCGAAGGGATTGCTGATGGTGAAACCGATCTGGTTGTTGATCACCACATGAATGGTTCCGCCGGTATGGAAAGCTCGGGTCTGCGCCATTTGCAGTGTCTCCATGACCACGCCCTGACCGGCAAAGGCAGCGTCACCATGAATCAGCAGGGGCAGGATTTGCTTGTGGCCTTCGCGGCCGATGCGATCCTGGCGTGCCCGCACCGAACCTTCCGCGACCGGATCGATGATCTCCAGGTGCGAGGGGTTGAACGCCAGGGCGAGATGAACAGGGCCTGCGGATGTCGGGATGTCGGAAGAGAAACCAAGATGATATTTGACATCCCCTGTGGTGCCTTCAGTAATCCGGGTTTTGCCCTCGAATTCCTTGAACAGACTTTCCGGTTGTTTGCCGAGGATGTTGATCAACACGTTCAGGCGGCCCCGGTGAGCCATCCCCATCACGACTTCCCGGATATCTTTTTCGCCTGCGCGCTGGATGAGCTCGTCCAAAAGGGGAATCAGGCTTTCCCCCCCCTCCAGGGAAAAACGTTTCTGGCCCACATAACGGCGGTGGAGGTATTTCTCGATCCCCTCGGCGGCGACCAGCAGCTTCAGCAGCCATTTCCGCTGCTCCGGTTCCAGTTCGATCCGGGTCAGACTGGTTTCCAGCCGCTGCTGGACCCACTTGCGCACGTCTTTGGCAAGAATATGCATGGTTTCGCTGCCGATTCTGCCACAATAGGTTTGCCGCAGGCGGGCCACAAGTTCGCGCAAAATCATGCGGGAGGGGCCCGCCAGGACGGAAGTGTCGAATTCCCGATCGAGATCGTTTTCGTCGAGACCGAAATATCCGGGATCCAATTCGGGGAGGTAAGCCTTGGGGGTGAGGGGCAGTGGATTGGTGTCGGCCACGAGATGGCCGAGCAGGCGGTACTGGTCGATCAGGCGATTGACGGCGATCTGTTTCCTGCAGCTGATTTCGCCGCTGGCGGTGACCGTGGTGTGGGGGGACTGGGCCAGTTGGCGAAAACGTTGGCGGATCTCCCGGTGGGGGAGCTCGGATTTTCCCGCTGCTTCACCCTGCAAGCGCCTGAACTGGTCGCGCCAGTGAGGCGGGACACTATCGGAATCGTGCAGAAAGCGCTCGTACAGGGTTTCGAGGAACTCCGCATTGCCCCCATAGAAACCCGAGGTCCGGAGAAATTTGGCAAATGAATCTTCCATGCTGCTCACAAAGATGAACCGTCAGATGTACAGGTGGACAGGCATTGATACAATGACGCTTTTGATTGTTCCGGCAAAACGAATCTCCCCCCAACCAGATTACTGTGAAAGTTTGGGTGGGTGCCGGGGGCTGTATGATGCATCTCCCGCCCTGTTTACCGGAAATTATAGTGAGATTGTCAGTTTTACGGGGATTTTCTTGCAACTCAGTCCAAGGGAGAAGACCAGATGAGCCCCCTTAGGTTCCTCCAGCTGGACCGATATCTTGTCTGGGAGGTTCTGCGCCCCTTTGCCGCCACCTGCGGTTTGTTCATTCTGTTGTTTGGTGGCTACACCAGTGCCAAGCTGCTGGCGGACGCCGAGGCGGGAGAGTTGCCGATGGACATCGTGTGGATGCTCATCGGTCTGCGCATCATCATTGCCATGGAAGTGTTGTTACCCATCGCCTTGTATCTTTCCGTGGTGCTGGGTCTGGGCCGCTTGTACTCGGACTCGGAAATGACCGCCATGGCGGCCTGTGGGTACGGTACAGGAAGGCTCTTGTGGGCGGTGTTCCGCCTGGCGTTCGTGGTGGCGGTGGTCGTCGCCTGTCTGGCCATCGCCGTCCGCCCTTGGGCCTATCAACAATCCTACGCGCTCAAGAACCGCGCCCAGGCCCGCTTCGATATCGACAAACTGGAAGCCGGGCGCTTCCATGCCAATGAGGAAAGTGGCTATGTCGTGTTTGCCGAACGCTTGGATCGCGAGCAGGAGTTACTTCAGGAGGTTTTTTTCGCCCAACCCGGCGACGGGGACAAGACCGAGGTCATCTATGCCCGGTCGATGCATCAGGTCGACCGGGACGATGGCCGGTTGGCACTTGTTTTCCATGATGGTTATGCCTATGAGATCGATGTTCGGGGTAGCGGAGATACGGTGATGAGTTTCCAAACCTTCACGTTGGTGATGGCAGGGACACCGGAGCCGATGGGATACAAAAGCAAGGCAGCGCCATTGGCCAGACTGTGGGGATCTGACAATCCCAAGGATATGGCCGAATTGCAATGGCGCCTGCTGAGGCCCGTGAGCGCCCTGCTTCTGGCGGTATTGGCCATTCCCCTGAGCCGGACCGCTCCCCGTCAGGGGCGCTATGCCAAGGCAGTGATTGCGATCATCGTGTTCGCGCTGTACTACAACTTGAGCAGCATGGCCAAAACCTGGGTCAAAGAGGACGTGGTGGGGGTCGTTCCGGGGGCCTGGTGGCCGGATGCATTGTTGTTGCTATTCATCATCGCCTGGTATGTACCGGTGCTGATGGCCTGGTGGCGTGGCAGGGAGTTGGCACTCAACTGGGGAACGCCATAAATGGGTGTTCTGGAACGTTATCTGGGGGTTCACTTTCTACGCGGTTACCTGTTGGTTCTGCTGGTCCTTCTGGCCCTGTTCGGGTTTCTCGATCTGGTGGATGAGTTGAGTGAGGTGGGGCAAGGCAGCTACCGTCTGTCGGACGCCTTGATTTATGTATTTTCCACCTATCCTGCGAAAGTCCTCGATTTTTCGGCTATCTGCAGCCTGATGGGGGGGAGCATCGCCCTGGCCGGGATGGTCCGTGGCAGTGAAATTCTGGCCATGCGAGCTGCGGGCATGTCGCTTGGCCGGCTTTCCCTGGCCTTGGCCAAATGGGTCATGATGCTGGCCCTGGTGCTCATGATGGTGGCTCAATATCTGGCTCCGATGAGCCACCAGTGGGGGTTCCTCTATCGCCAGCAGGCGTTGGCCGGGGTCGAAGCCCTGCGTACCGAACATGGGTTCTGGTCACGGGATCGGCACAAGTTTCTCAATGTGAGGGCGATCGTCCATGGCCGGATTCCCCAGAACGTGGACATCTTTCACTTCGATGAAAACGGGCGGTTGCTGCAATTCATCCATGCCAGTCAGGCGGAGGTTAGAAGCGAGGGGCTGTGGCTTCTCAAGGGAGTGAGTATCAAAACATGGGAGGGTGGGGTCCTCGAGACCAGCTATCGCAGGCAGTTCCAATGGCGTTCCTTTCTGACGCCTCAGCAGTTGAAGACCCTGGAACTTCCTCCCGAGACCTTATCGGTGACCGATCTTTGGCACTATGTGCGCTATTTGAAGGCGACCGGGCAAACGGCGGAGCAGTATGAATTGTTGTTCTGGCAGCGGACCCTGCTCCCCCTGAGTATGGTGGTGATGTTGCTTTTTTTGATTCCTTTGGCCGCCATCAATCCCAGATCCAGTGGTTTTGGCTGGCAGGTGGCCGCCTCCATCATCGTGGGTGTGTTCTATTTTCTGGCCACCCAGGTGGTCACCAATCTTGGATTGTTGTGGGATGTGGCTCCTCTGGTGACCGCATTGGCACCGACCGGGGTGGTGTTGCTCATCGCCCTGGGGATGCTACGTTGGAGCCGCTTTTAGCCACGCGTTTCCAGTTCGAACCGTCCTTCATGAACGAATTTGTCCTGGTCTGGCCGAAAGCCCCGGATCTCCACTCCTACCCGCCAGCGGTCGCCGGTACGGGAGATCCGGTAACAATGATAACGGGCGCGATAACCCTGTTTGTGGCCCAGTGCGGAAGCCGAGGGGACCCCCAGCGTAGGGATGGGAGCGTACGGGCCCGATAACCAATGCAGCTGCCATTGATGGCTGTGGCCGTGCAAGACCAGTCCACAACCATGCCGGTACAGGACCTCACTGACGCGCGTGGCGTCGACGAGACGTTTGCGGAATTTGACGGCTTCCGGGTGGGGGGGATGATGAATCAACACCACCCGGAAGTGTTTGCGCTCTGATTGCAGCACTTCGGCCAGTTCCCGGCACTGCCTGGCGCCGACGCTCCCGGTGGCAAGGAAAGGTGCAGTCGGAGGGGCGGAGTCCACCCCGATGAGGGCGGTGGGTCCTCGCTCTCTGACACAGGGAAAGTGGTGACCGCCATCATCGGATTGATAGTAGGGCCGCCACAGCGCCATCGTGTGTTTGTCTGCGGTTGACACATAGCGGTCGTGATTGCCGGGAATCAGGGTGACGTTCTCGGGTCGGCCAAGCGTTTCGAGCCAATCACGGACCTGGCGGAATTCGTCTGGCAGGCCGATCTGGGTCAGGTCCCCGGTCAGCACGACGTGGTCCACCGGCTGAGCCGCCAGATCCCGGGTCAGGGCTGCCAGGACGCTGGAGCGATGCTCATGGCGGCGTTTCAGTTGCCACGACAGGTAACCCAAGAGGCGTTTGCTGGCCAGATCCTGGAGATGGGGGTGGGGTTGAGTCAAATGGAGATCGGAAAGATGGGCGAGACAGTAAGCAGGTTTCATGAATTACGTCCGTGGATGCAGGCGGCCATTCTGACGCCCGTCCCGGAGGCGGTGATCTTTCTGGCCGATAAGGTTCGGGAGCGTCATGGGAGCAGTGCCGTCGAGGCTGTCGTGATGTATGGATCCTGTCTGCGTAGAGGCAATCCTTATGACGGTCTGGTGGATTTCTATGTGCTGGTGAAGGATTATACCAGCGCCTATGACCAGCGCTGGCTGGTTTTGATGAACCGTCTGCTGCCGCCGAACGTGTTCTATTATGAAACGACTTATCAAGGCAGAGTGATCCGCAGCAAATACGCGGTGGTCTCCTGTGACCACTTTGCCACCGGGGTCCAGCGATGGTTTCATTCCTACTTGTGGGGACGCTTTGCCCAGCCCTGCCGGCTGGTTTACTTCCAGGGTCAGGAAAGCGTGAGCTGGGTGGCGGATGTCCTGCTGCAGGCGGCGGCCCGTATGGTGGCGGAAACGGTTCCCTTGTTGCCCGACTGTTTTGACTGGCGCAGCCTCTGGCAAACCGGTTTGCGATACAGCTACAGCGCCGAACTGAGAACCGAGAGAGCCGGGCAAAGAGCGCAGGAGCTGGTGGATGATGCTGCTGACCATTTCCGTCATCTGACGCCCGCTCTTGTGGCTTCTCTGCCCTATTCCTGTGAGCTCGTCGGAGATGACCAGTTCTGTTTGCGCATTCCAGGGAGGGTGCGGATCAGGGGGAGGATTGCATGGAGTTTGCGGAAAATCCAGGGCAAGGGTCTGTCGTTGGTGCGTCTGATCAAATCCTTGTTCACCTTCTAGGGAGGGGTGGACTATATCCTCTGGAAACTGGAGCGGCATACGGGGCAGCGGATCGATGTTCCCGCCCGGGTGCGTAGTCATCCCTTGATCTATGGCTGGGGGATATTGTGGAAACTTTACCGGCAGGGAATCTTCCGTTGACCGGGAGTTGTGTCAATGCTGGCTATTTTTCCAGTGGCTCAGGTCCCGTCCGATCAGATCGCCCAGTTTGTCTATGTCACTGGCGAATGTCTGCAAAAGTTCCGCCCGGATTTCCGCTGCAATCGGCGGACGTGGTCTATAGACCGAATTTTTTTTGAGCAGCCATTTGCGCAGCCGCTTGATGGGCGAACGCTTGTTGTTTTTCTTGCGTTTTCTTTGATGTTCCAGGGTGGCGACAAAGCTGGCCATGCGTAGCGGCGGGCGTTTGAGCCAGCGTTCGAGCCAGTTGAAACGGGGATAGCGGTTGCTTGCCCGGGGAGTAAATTCCGTGCGTCCATCGTAATCGATCCCAATGAATTCGAGGACCTGCTGGTAGGTGGCCAGCGGGTCTTGGATGAAGTCGTCGAATATTAGAACCAGCGAGCGTTCTTTGGGGACCTTGCGATAGAGTTTCTCCAGATATTTCCCAACCTGGCCGATTTCCGCGTACTGCAGTAGGAACGGGTTACGGCACGCTTTGGGGATCCGTTTGCCCCTGGCTCGGATTGCCTGAAGCCGCCAGGCAGTGATGAAATCCTCCTCGTCTTCATCCAGGAGAGCCAGCATGCGTCGGTGATAGGAATACACCAGGTCGACCGGATTCCTGGCCATGACGATGAATTTGGCCTGGGGGTTGAGGCGTAGGATTTCATCGATGGCGTCACTATCGTATAAATAGGATACCGAACCTTCTCCCAGCACCCGGTGGCGTGAGGGATCATAGTGGTGGTAACAGTGATCCAGATATTGCTGGACCTCCATCTCCGGCATCAGCTTACGCAGCAGGCTGAAGAAATGGGGTTCCTTGGGTCTGGAAAAACACACCTGGGGATTGTGGCCAAGGTAGACGCTCATTGCGGTAGTCCCACAGCGCGGCGCACCGATCAGGAAGAAATCCGGAAAGTAACGAAGTGCTTCTTCCCTGGCAGGTTCAATTGATGTTGAGAGTGCTTCAGCCATCGCTTGCCACTGCCTGTTTTTCCATGTTTTTGAGCGCGGCGGCGTAGCGGTCTTCCCAATGTCGCATGTTTTTCAAGCCATCCCTGAAATAGGGGGAAATTTTGATCAGGTTGATCAGGAGCCGGCTGACTATCGTTCCCAGGGGTGTCATGGGGCGCTTGACGTGAACCAGGAGGACCACTCGGTGTTCATCGGTGTCGTTGCGTACCTCATGCTGGAAGGTATCATCGAAGACGAAGCATTTACCCTCATCCCAGTGGAGCTTTCGATCGCCCACCCGAAGGTAACAATGCTCCTTGTTCTTGGGGATGAGCAGCCCCAGGTGACAAACCAGAAAGCTTTTGCTGGGCCCCCGATGGGGCGGGATGTGATAACCGGGATCGATCATCGAGAACCAGGCGGTCGTCATCCCCGGGATGCTCTCCAGAATCTTCGTGGTTTCTGGGCAGCGTTTGCAGTTGCTTTCCACCTTGCGACCGAAGCCAAAAAGAATATGGGTCTTCCAGTGATCACCTTTGGAAATCTTGCTCTGATCGGGGGAGATTTCGTGGAAGCAGGGAATCAGATCCCGCTCCTGAAGCAGGGTTTCGGCTTCCCGGCGGATGGTGGGATAATTTTTCTCCAGGATGGGAACCCAGTCGAATTGCTGGGTATCGAAAGCGGGTTTGTCCCCGATCAGGGATTGGGAGGCCAGAAGGCGGTCGATGGTCCGGGTCAGTTTCTTGCCCAGTTTGATAAGGTTGCGACGGTTGCGCTCATTGAAATTGCTGACTGCGACCATAAACATACTTCTCTTGATTCATTTGCTCAATTTTATGGGACTAATCGATAAATTTTACATGATCTTGATAATTTTGTGGTAATTTAAATGAATATTTGTTGCCAGGGAGCAAATGATGGGTAATGAACCCACTGTATGGTTGGTTTTGGGCGATAAACTGGGTGACAACGCTCAGGTGCAAAGGGTGGCCGAGGCGCTGGATTGGCCGACAGAGCGAAAGCTGCTGGTGTTCAAAGAGCCCTACGTGATCGGTAAACCAACGTTCAAACCCTCACTCCATCATGTGGATCTTCAGCAATCCGATGCTTTGGCTCCGCCATGGCCGGATCTGGTGATCACGATCGGACGCCGTCCGTCCATGATTGCCTTGTGGATCAAACAGCAGTCACGAGGGACAACCAAAATAGTGTTGTTCGGGCGGCCTAAGCGGTATCCACAGGACTTCGACTTGATTGTCGCCCCATCTCAATATTTGCTGCCGTCTTATCCCAATTTGATCCGCTTGGACCTGCCTTTGATTCATCCTGATAAGGAAGCAGTGGAGAAAGCGTCAAACGAATGGCGGGAACGCTTGTCTGGTTTGCCCAGACCGCTGGTGGCGGTCATGATCGGTGGAGCCACAAAGCCATACATGTTGAACGCAGAAGTGGTGAAGTGCCTGTTGCAACAATTGAACGTCACGCTAAAGGGGCAGGGAACCCTCTATTTTTCCACCAGCCGGCGCACTTCTCCCGATGTGATCTCGGCTCTGGAAGTCGATTCTCCTGGCAACGCTCTGTTGTATCGATATGGAATCGATCCACCGGAACACAATCCCTATCAGGCGCTGCTTGGACTTGCAGATGCCTTTGTCGTCACAGGTGACAGTATTTCCATGTTGGTTGAATGCGTTCGAATGAAAAAGCCTCTGGCGGTTTTCCCCTTGCCGCTCGAACGATCCTTGGCGACGAGGTTGCGGTATTTCGTCATCAGGCTTCTCAGCAATGGTCGACTAGGTTGGTTGCAATGGATAAGAGCAATGTACCCGGTCCGGGATCTGGAGGTGGTTCATCGCTTGCTATACGATCGCGGTTGGGCCGCACCTTTAAGTTCTGCGCGTTTGCCGTTTCCCTGTGGGCATGACCTTGTGCCAAACGAGGTTTCGAGAGTCGTGGGAGCGATCAGAAAAATGTTTGAATCTGAATGCTCATGAGACTTGTATTTGAAAAGACGGGGGTCGTTGGGCTGTATTTATTTTCCCTCGGTATGTGGATACACAAGGGAATAAGCAATGCCGGAATTTTTCTCATGTTGCTGGGTCTGCTGTTCAGTGGGTGGAATTTTACAAAGGCTGCTGTTGGGAGGCATCGAATTGCCGGCCTTTTGCGTTCTCCCGTCTTCGTGGTGACCATTTTATGGGTTCTGTATCTGCTCCTTAGAATGGCTCAAGCTTTACATGGAGACAACGCAGTCCTACATTTGAAAGAAGGGTTTAGACTGATCTGGCTGGCAGGATTCCTGCTGGTGGCTTGGTACCTGGAGGGTAAGGAAGAGAGAATTCTGAAGGTTCTTGGGCTGGCCTGCCTCAGTTTCTTTCTGGGGAGGTTGTTGTACCTGGATGATCTGTGGCAGTGGAAATGGGACTTTTGGCGCTATCGTTATGCAATGGGGCTGCCAACTGCAATCCCCTTTGGTCAATATGCTGCAGCCGTAACCCTGGGCTTGATGGTGATGGGGAAACGCTTTTGGAGGAGGAAGATCGGCTGTTGCAAAAGCTGGCTAATTGGCGGTTGGTATATGGCTTTGGCGGTAGCTCTGGAATGCCTGATTCTGTCTCACTCACGTGGTGTCTGGGCGGCATTCGTGCTGGTGATGGTGGTTGTGTTGGTGATGGGATGGAGGTTATTTGTCAATCCGCGGCGCATTCTGCCTTTCACGATTGGCTCGACTGTGGTCCTGCTCATCGCTCTTGGGATTGTCCAGTACGAAGCCGTAGTAGAGCGATTACAGGAAGAACAGGAGGTATACAGCGTATTGTTAAAGGGAAATGTGGAAAAAGTTCCGGCGCAGCATGATGATGGCAGGGAATATTCGGTTGGGGTACGTGTGGCCATGTGGCGTTTTGGTCTCAGACATTGGTTGGAAAAACCCTGGATTGGTTGGGGGCCTGGAGCTACCAAGGCCTTGATTGAATGTTGCGCCCCCGATATCTTTAAGCGATTCAACGATCTTCACAGTGCCTATGTGGAGATACTGGTAAGGTTGGGGTTGGTCGGTTTTTTGTTAATGGTAGCGGTCGCTATTTCAGTATTGATTTCTGCATGCCAGGGTTTGCGAGAAAGTCGCCTCGCCGCAGATATCTTTGTTTTCGTTGTGGGAGCCCTGTTGTTGCATGCTTTGATTGCGGCAGTGAATTTCCGCATGTTGAATTACGATTGGCGCTTTTATTGGTATTTATTTGGTGGTATCGCCGCCACTTTTGATCTTTGGAGGTCTGATGAAACTGAAGAGGATAGTTAATCTGTTGCGCTATGGATGGGGTGAAGAGGGTAAAAAGCAGAAGCAGCTCGATAAACAAAAAAGACGCCAGGAAAAATTCCAATCGGAGCGATGGGAAAAGGGGGGAGACGTAGTTCGCCGCCGTTATGCTTCTTATGATGATTACCTGCAACATCAGCGCGCCAAGCTGGATACGATTGTGCATCGGCTCCAAGAGAGTGAAAAAGAGGATTATGAGGAATTCCGCCGCCGTTTTGCCACTTGTGATGCCCTCCAAGGAAAGAGATCTGTCTTGTGTCTGGGGGCTCGCTTGGGCACGGAGGTGAAGGCACTTCACAGTTTAGGTTATTTTGCAGTTGGCATCAATTTGAATCCGGGAGAGAACAATTCATATGTGTTACCGGGGGACTTCCATTCATTGGTTTTTCCCGATGGTTCGGTTGATGCTGTTTATTGCAATGCCTTCGATCATGCCTACGATCCTGAACGGAATATTACAGAGGTACGGAGGGTTCTGGACCGTGGAGGGGTCTTCATCCTTGATCAATTGGAAGGCTTCCGCGAAGGCTTCATCCCGGGGGAATACGAATCCTTCCATTGGCGGGACCGCAACGTGTTGAATGACAAAATTTGCGAGTGGGGTGGCTTTGAGATGGTCTCAGAGAGGGATTTAGGCAGGCATCGCCGTGACAGATGGTATCAGGTGGTGTTTCGTAAACGCCCCACACCCGCCAATCAATGACGTTGATAGGTTCCGATCAGCTCTGCCCGGTTAATGATATGGTCTTGCAACGCCATTTCCAATTGTTTTTTCTTTGGTTCGCCTAAATCAGGAAGGACCTTATCCAACGCATACAGCTTGAAAAAATACCGATGTCGTCCGATGGGTGGACAGGGCCCGCCATATCCAGTTTTTTTCCAGTCGTTGAGGCCTTCCTTGGTTCCAGGGGGGAGGGTACTGGTTGTTGCATTTTCAGCCAGTCCCTTGCTGTTAGGCGGGAGATTGTACAGCACCCAGTAACCCAGACCATTTTTGGAGCTTTGGGATCCGGAGCGTCTGGGTCATCCACGATCAATACCAGACTGCGAGCTCCTTCAGGCACTCCGGACCACTCCAGCGGTGGGGATACGTTCTCTCCATCGCAGGTATACTTACTTGGAATCTCACCCTGATTTGGGAAGGCTGGGGAAGATATTATCATTCCCATGTTTCGGCTCCTTTCCTGAGAGAAGGCATGATGGTTGAGCAACCACAGGGTGATTACTGCATACCACAAGATACCACGATATTTCATCACATTCTCCTGCGACGATATTGATGTCGCTTGCCGTTTGGAGTTGCTCTTGTTCCCGGGTATGGCCAAGGTGGCTGATTGTGTTATGGACTGTCATTGAGAGGGCTATCCAGGAAACTGATAGTGCCTCTTTTTCGCTTGTCAACAGGCAGCCTGTTTCTGGTGGATGTCTGCATAAGACCTTCGTCGTCGACGATGGTAAACGGCGTTATTTTGTGAAACTTTCCGACGATCCGCAGTCGAATATTCTGTCCTGTGAGGCCCACAGTCTGTCCATACTGGCTGCGACAGACCTGATTCGTGTCCCGCGGGTCATCACCTCTGGTCGCTATGAAGGTGGCACCTTTCTGGTGCTTGAATTTTTGCAACTGCAGCGTCGGGATAGCGTGTCTGATCGGCATCTTGGTCATCGTCTGGGGCTATTGCATAGGCTTCCTATGGCAGACTTTGGCTGGTCTGAAGACAATTATATCGGAGCCAACCCCCAAAAGAACACACCGATGACTAATTGGAGCGA
>Ga0114931_10001875_pt1 | contig 26764 bp, 24 predicted proteins | sample 2SBtaG_FD_89579 | JGI IMG/M metagenome (GOLD analysis project Ga0114931, IMG submission 89579) | Deep subsurface microbial communities from Kolumbo volcano to uncover new lineages of life (NeLLi) - 2SBTROV14_V59a metaG | ecosystem: Environmental > Aquatic > Marine > Volcanic | place: Kolumbo... | reverse complement strand
AATAAATTATCTTTAGTTTTTGAAATTTCCTCTATCAAACTACCAGCACATACTATATCCTCCAAAGACAATGTGTTATTTCTACCAGCGCATAATATTTCAAAATCTTTTTTTCTTTTTATTAAATTTTTTGCAACTGTTGATAAATTAGAAAACGAACATATAGTTAAATAGTCTGAAAATTTTCCTTTTGTAATTGCCGGTGTTCCGTTTGTTGTATAAAAAACAATTGTTTTTCCTTTAACAATTTCCTTACTATATTCTAAGGGAGAATTACCCAATGCAAATCCTTCTATCTTTTTTGTATTTCTTTCCCCGCCTAATAAAGTCTGCCCTCCAAACATTCCGCCTGAAACCTTTACGGCAAACTCAACTGCAGCTACAGGTATTATTTCTTTAGCTCCATTTTGCAGTGCATTAATGATTGTATTGGATGCTCTTAAAACATCAATTACAACAACTGTTTTATTTGTAAAATATAATTCTTCAATCCCACTGGGAGATATTATTACGTTTATGTTCATATATATAAATTAACAATTAATTATGAGTAAACACAAAATTATTTATTTTTTTAAAAAAGGAAGTTTAACTACTTTTGCAGGAATTTCCTTTCCTCTTATCATAAAATTAATAGTTGATCCCTCATAAGCAAATTCCTTTTCTACATAACCCAGAGCTATTGGTTTTTCTAAAATCGGGCTTACTGTACCGCTGGTTACATTTCCTATTTTTTTTCCTTCAAAAGTAAGTTCATAACCATGCCTTGGAAAAACACGTTCATCTGTTTCTAAAGGAACTAATTTTCTTTTTAGTCCATTTTCTTTGGCTTTTAGTAAAATATCTTGTGCTATAAAATGATTTTTCTTCAGTTTAGTAATCCAGCCTAAACCGGCTTCTAAAGGATTTGTTGTTTTATCTATATCGTTTCCGTAAAGACAAAATCCCATTTCTAGCCTAAGTGTATCTCTTGCGCCAAGACCGATTGGTTTTATATCAAACTCTTTGCCAGCTTCAAAAACATTATTCCAAACATTTTTAGCTACAGATTCATCACCTTTAAAATAAATTTCATATCCCAGTTCACCCGTATACCCTGTGCGTGAAACTATCATATCAACACCGGCTATTTTTGCTTTAAAAAAGTGATAATATTCAATGTCTAAAATTTTATCACATATTTTCTGAAGAACATCTTTTGATTTTGGTCCCTGTATAGCAAGCAGAGAATATTCATTGCTTTCGTTAGATATATTAACACTAAATTTATTATTCTCAAGCATCCAGTTATAATCTTTTTCAATATTTGAGGCATTGATAACAAGCATAAATTTATTATCATTAATCTTGTAAACAAGAAGGTCATCAACAATACCACCGTCTCTATAACACATTGCGGAATATTGCACTCTTCCAGGAGTTAATTTGGATGCATCATTTACTGTAATTTCCTGTACAAAGTCTAATGCTTTTTCACCTAAAATGAAAACCTCGCCCATATGTGAAACATCAAACACACCTACTGAATTTCTTACAGCTTTATGTTCTGCAATAATTGATGAATACTGAACCGGCATTTGAAAACCTGCAAAATCAACTATTTTTGCTCCTAATTTTTTATGAATATCGAACAATCTTGTTTTTTTCATTTCTTTTATTCCTCGATTTGAATTCTTAAACATAATCTTCAGTTAAATTTTTACCAGTACTTTTAGAAATAAATTTAATCTGTTGTAAAGATAAAGACGGATCTTCTTCTAGTTTTAATCTAAGTCTATATTTAAAACTTAATTTAGTTAATGTTTTTATTTTCCCTTCTCGCAATTTTGCAGCTACAAATGGATTACATTTAATAATAAGGGCTCTTTCTTTCGATTCTCTTTTAAACCTATTTATCCATTCCTCTATGTCATAAATTAAATGAGATTGTTTGGTAAGAACCCCGGTTCCCAAACAAGAAGGACAAACTTCAGTCATTGTCTGCAACATGTTTTGTCTTATCCTTTGGCGGGTAATTTGCACCAGACCAAAATCAGACATAGGCAAAATGGAAACACGTGACCTGTCCTTCCTAAATTCTTTTTTTAACTCATCATATATTTTTTTTCTATTTTTCTCTTCGAGTAGATCAATAAAATCAATGACAATGATACCGCCGATATCTCTTAACTTCATTTGCTTTGCTATTTCTCTTGACGCTTCTAAATCTGTTTTTAACGAATTTAATTCCTGATCTTTACTTTTTGCATATTTCCCGCTGTTAACATCAATAACAACCATAGCTTCTGTATGATCAATAATTAAATAACCACCACTTGGCAGATATACTTTTCTTGCCATTAAGGTTTTTATTTGTTCTTCAATTTTAAAGGCTTCAAAAATTGAATGTGAAGATTGATATCGTTCTACTTTTTCTGCAAGATCAGGCTGAGTAACTTCAACATAATTTTTTATCTGTTTATAAAGTTTTTTTGAATCAATAAAAACCCTGGAAATATCAGGGGTAAATAAATCTCTAATAACACTTGATGTTGTATTTAGATCATTATGTATAAGAACAGGAGGACTTTCAGATTTTATTCTTTTTTCGATTGCCTTCCACGTTTTTACCAAAAGATTCAAATCTGATTTAAGGGCATTTTCTTCCTGGTTCCGAGCAACAGTTCTAATTATCAAGCCACAATTCTCAGGTATTATTTCTCTTGCTAAATTTCTTAACCTTCTTCTTTCTCTATAGTCAAATATTTTTTTAGAAACACCAATTTTGTTATCGAAAGGTAAGAGGACACAAAATCTTCCCGGTAATGATACGGCAGATGTTACACGAACACCTTTATTTTTCACAGGTTCTTTTGTAATCTGAACAATAATTTCCTCGCCCTTATGAAGCATTACAGTAGGAGTATTATTTTCTTTTTTAGTAGAATTATTGTTTGTGTTATTTGTATTGGAATGCTCGTTTTCATCCATATCAACATCGGAATCTTCACCCAACAATTCTAAAAATTGCTGAGTCCTATCGGCAATATCAGAAAAGTGAAGAAACCCATCGTGCTTCATTCCAATATCAATAAATGCAGCTTTTATACCAGGGAGTACCCTTGCAACTTTGCCAAGATAAATATCCCCAACCATACGCCTTTTTTCTGGATAATCAACAAAAAAGTCTACTAAATTCCCGTCTTCGGTTATTGCAACACGTGTTTGAATAGTAGATGAGTTGATAATAATTTCTTTTGTCATAAAGAACAAACTCTCTTAATGAAATCAAATATTTCATTATAAATAAATTTCTATAAAAAAAGCCCATGTCTATTGTATTTAAAGTTATAAAAAAATATAAAATCATATATTTTACTTTTTAATAAATTATAAAAAACAGAGCTTATAAATTAATTGCTAAATACTGATCATCTTTTTTAATCAGTTTAAATTTCTTTAGGATTATTATTATTCTACTTTTTCAGTAGTGTTGTGTACTTTATCATCCAACAACACTTTTCTACTTAATGAAAACTTACCGTTTTCAATTTTAAGTAATTTAACCTTTACTTCATCACCTTCTTTTAGATAATCGGTAACTTTATTAACCCGTTTGTTGTCAATTTGAGATATATGTAATAAACCTTCTTTTCCCGGTAAAATTTCTACAAATGCACCAAAGTCCATTATTTTTATAACCTTGCCATTATAAATTTTACCTACTTCCGGTAAAGCAGTTAAACCTTTTATAAATTCCTTACAGCCTGCAGCTCCATCTCTATCAGGAGATGCAATAGTAATTGTACCATCATCTTCAATGTTGATATCCACACCAAAATCTCTCTGCATTTTTTGTATTGTTTTTCCGCCTGGGCCTATTATCATTCCAATTTGGTCCGTTTCAACTTTTATGGTTAATAAACGCGGTGCATATTTAGATAATGATTCTCTCGGCTGGCTAATAGCTTCTTCCATAATTCCAAGAATATGCATTCTTCCCTCTTTAGCCTGGTATAATGCTTTTTCCATTATTTCAAATGAAATGCCTTGAATTTTTATATCCATCTGAAAAGCTGTAATACCGTCCTTTGTTCCGGCTACTTTAAAGTCCATATCACCAAGATGATCTTCGTTACCAAGTATATCGGTAAGAATCGCAAATTGATCACCCTCTTTAATTAATCCCATTGCTATACCTGCAACTGATTTTTTTATTGGAACACCACCGTCCATTAAGGCAAGTGAGCCTGCGCAAACGGTAGCCATAGAAGATGAGCCGTTAGATTCAAGTATATCAGATATAAGTCTCATTGCATACGGAAATTTATCTTCTTCGGGTACCATTATTTTTAGGGCTCTTTCGGCTAAATTTCCGTGACCAATTTCACGTCTTCCAACACCAGTCATTCTTCCTACTTCGCCTACACTGAAAGGAGGAAAATTATAATGAAGAACAAATCTTTTACTATAAGCTTCAAACAAACCGTCAACCGATTGCTGATCATTTTTGCTACCAAGAGTAAGAGATGTTAAGCTTTGAGTTTCTCCTCTTGTAAAAAGAGCAGAACCATGAGTTCTTGCAAGAACACCAAGCTCAATTGTAATTGGCCTTACCTGTTCATTATTTCTTCCATCTAATCTAATTCCTTCTTTCAAAATTCTTTCACGCATCAAATCTTTTTCTAAATCGTGAAGTATGTTTTTAATATCGCCTGTTTGTTCGGGATACTTTTCTTCCAAAGATTCCAAAACTGTTTTTGATAACTCTTTGTTTTTTGCACTTCTTTCGTCTTTCGTCAAAACTGAATAAACTATTTCTTTAAATTTATCTTCAGCTAATTGATAAACCTCTTTTTTCAGGTCTTCATCAACTACATTTTCAACAACTTCTCTTTTAGCTTTACCTACCTCTTTTACTAATTCAAGTTGAAGGTCAACTAATTTTTTAATCTCGGTTTGAGCAAATTTTAACGCTTCTAAAAGATCAGTCTCGGCAACTTCTTTTGATTCACCTTCAACCATCATAATTGAATCGGAACTTCCGGCAACAACCAATTCCAAATCACTTTCCTGTAATTGAAGATGAGTAGGATTAACAACATACGCACCGTTTACTCTACCAACCCTAACTTCCGCAATTGGTACGTTGAACGGTATGTTTGAAATACTTAAAGCAGCCGAAGCACCAACAGCACCCAATACATCTGCATCGTTTTCTCCATCGTGTGATAGAACAAACACAACAATTTGTGTTTCATTTACAAAACTACTCGGAAACATTGGTCTGATCGGTCTATCAATCAATCTTGCACTTAGTATTTCTTTTTCAGAAGGCCTACCTTCTCTTTTAATAAACCCGCCAGGGAATTTACCGGCTGCGGATGTTTTTTCCCTGTATTCTACTTGCAAAGGGAAATAATCTAATCCCTCTCTTGGTTCATCAGCAGCAACTGCAGTTACCAGAGCCATAGTATCACCGTACCGAACCATAACAGACCCGTTAGCTTGTTTTGCAAAACGACCTGTTTCTACTGATAATTTTTTTCCGCCTATTTCTACTTCTTTTGTTATAAACATTTATTTTTCCTTTACTTTCTAATATTCAATTCTTTAATGATAGCCCTATATCTTTCGATATCTTTGCTTTTTAAATAGTCTAATAATCTTCTTCTTTTACCAACCATCATTAAAAGTCCTCTTCTTGAATGATGATCTTTTTTATGTTCCGCAAAATGTGATGTAAGATCATTTAGTCTTTTTGTAATAAGTGCAACCTGCACTTCTGTTTTCCCGGAGTCTTTTTCATTTACTCCATATTTCTTGATTATCTCAAGTTTTTCTTCTTTTGTCATTTTATTTTTTCCTTTATTTGATTGTACAATATAACACCAGAAATTACTGCAATAGCAGTGTAAACCAGTATTTATTAATTTAAATTATTTATAATTTCTTTTCCTTTTTCTTCGTCTTTTTTCATTTGTTCAATTAGTTCTTCAGCAGAAGAAAATTTTTCTTCATCTCTTATTCTTTCAATAATATTTACGGTTACGCTTTGTCCGTAAATCTCTTTTGAAAAATCCATAACATAAACTTCCGTAGTTACATATCCGGATTCGTAAAAAGTTGGTCTTTTACCTATACTCATAAGACCATAATAATTTTTATTTTCCACATTTATTTCAACAAGATAAATACCGATTTTCGGTAAAAATTTATCATCTCCAATAACTTCAATATTTGCTGTAGGAAAACCCAATTCTCTTCCTCTTTTATCTCCCTCTACAACAACACCGCTAAATGAATATCTTCTATCAAGCAGTTTGTTTGCCAAAGGAATATTTCCTTCCGAAAGAGCATTTCTTATTTCCGTACTACTTACAGTAATATTATCAACACAAACTGCATCAACAGAAGTTACTTTAAATCCGAATTTTTTACCCATTTTACATAAAGCTTCCACGTTTCCGTCACGTCCTTTACCAAAGTGATGATCATACCCTATCACAATTTCATCTACACCAATTTTATCAACAAAGTATTCTTTTACAAATTCATAAGAAGTCTTTTGTGAAAACTCTTTAGTAAAATTTATAATCAATAAATTATGAACGCCAATTAATTCTAATATTGGAATCTTTTCATCCAACGTGCTCAACAAACGTACTTTTCTATCCTTAACAATCACGCTACGCGGATGAGGGTGGAATGTTACAAGAAAATTTCTTCCACCCAGTGCAGTTGATTTATTAACCAACATTTCAATTATTTTTCTATGCCCCAAATGAATGCCGTCAAACGTTCCCAAAGTAATGACAGTTTTTTCATTTTTTTCAATTTTATCTAAATCGTGAAATATTTGCATAAATTAAATAATTAAGAAAATATCTAATAAAGATAAGTATTTTTAATATGAAATAAAATTAAATACCTCTGTTATGCATCTTAAAAAATATCGGTCTATTTATCTTATAACTCATTTTATTATAATTAGTTGCGGGTAAATCTATTTTCAAATTCATTAACCGTTAAAGCTTGTTTAACATCATATTCTCCAATTCTTTCTCTCCTTAATTTGCTAAGCAAACCTCCGCAACCAAGTTCATCACCAAAATCATTAGCTATCACTCTAACATATGTTCCCTTTGAACATTTTATTTCAAACTGAACATCAGGTAATTCAATTTTTTTAATTTCGAATTCATAAACATTTACTTTCCTTTGCTTCCTTTCAACTGTTTCACCCTTTCTTGCATATTTATAGAGACGTTTGCCTTTTACCTTTACAGCGGAATACATTGGCGGAGTTTGAAAAATTTCTCCAAGAAATTTATCTCTAACTTCAAATATTTTTTCTTCGCTTATATTTTCGACAGGTTTTTCTTCAAACGGTTTTGTCTCTAAATCCATAGATTCAGATTTTTTCCCAAGTGTTATTATTCCCGAATAAGTTTTGGGTAAATTTTGAAATTCAGTAATACTTTTGGTCATTTTACCCATACAAATTATTAACAGTCCTGTTGCAAGAGGATCAAGTGTTCCCGCGTGTCCAACTTTTTTAACTTTAACTGCTTTTCTAATTTTATGAACAACTTTAAAGGATGTCCAACCGATAGGTTTGTCTATAAGAATTGCTTGTCCTGTTTGAAAATCTACATCAGGAATTAGTAGTGTTTTGTTCGTTATCATTTTCGTGTATTTTCTTTATCAATCCATCTATCTTTTCAACATAGTCCTGAGTGTCATCAATATAAAAATCTAATTCCGGACAAAATTTTAAGTTAATTCTTGATGCAAGTTCCGATCTTATTACTTTAACATCTCTTCTAACTTTCTCAATTACAAAATCTCTTTTTTGTTTTTCAAACACAGAAAGATAAACTTTTGCTTTTTTTAAATCCGGACTTGCTTTAACGTTGGTAATAGTTATAAACCCGATAGAAGAATCCCTTAGCTTAAAAAGGAAAATATTACTTAATTCTTCTTTTAAAAGTTTTTCTACTTTATCTATTCTGTATGTTGACATAATTTTTTTATAAAAGAAATAAGAATTTAATTAATCTAATTTCTTTTTAGTTTCAATTATTTTATATGCTTCTATAATATCGCCGACCTTCAAATCGTTAAAATTATTAATACTTATTCCGCATTCATAACCTGCATCTACTTCTTTAACGTCATCTTTAAATCGTTTCAAAGCATTTATTTCACCTTGATGAATAACAACACCATCCCTTATTAATCTAACTTTATTATTACGTGTAACCTTACCTTCCAGAACATAACATCCGGCAACTGTGCCTACTTTTGGTACTTTAAATACTTCTCTTACTTCAACAGATGATGTAACTTCTTCAGATATTATAGGAGAAAGTAAACCTTCAAGAGCAGATTTAATTTCATTAATTGTATCATAAATAACATTATAAAGTCTGATATCAACTTTTTCTTTTTCTGCTAATTTACGGGCATTGATATTTGGCCTTACGTGAAATCCAACAATAATTGCGTGCGAGGCAGAAGCAAGAAGAACATCGCCCTCGGATATTCCTCCAACTCCTTTATGAATAACTCTAACTTTAACTTCTTCTGTAGATAATTTCATTAATGAATCAGAAAGTGCTTCTACTGAACCGTCCACATCACCTTTTACAATCAAAGGAAGTTCTTTCACTCCGCCAATACTAATTTGTTTTGCTATTTCATCCAATGTAACGTGATGAACTTGTTTTTGATCCTGTTCTCTTTTAAGCTGTTGTCTTTTTAATCCTACATCTCTAGCATGTTTCTCCGAATCAACAACAATAAAAACATCACCGGCTTGAGGTGTTCCTTCAAAACCAAGCACCTGTACAGGTGTGGAAGGAGGTGCTTGTTTAATCTTTTTTCCTCTTTCATCAAACATTGCTCTTACTTTTCCCTGGAATATACCTGCAACAAATGGATCACCTATTTTTAATGTTCCTTTTTGTATAAGAATAGTTCCTGTAATTCCTCTACCTTTATCTAATTGTGCTTCAACTACAATTCCTCGAGCATGTCTGTTGGGGTTTGCTTTTAATTCCAGTAACTCAGCTTCAAGTAAAATAGTTTCTAAAATATTATCTACATTTAATCCTGTTTTCGCAGAAATCTCAACGCATTGATATTTACCGCCCCAGGATTCAACAAGAATATTTCTATCTGCCAATTGCTGTTTTATTTTTTCGGAATTTGCACCAGGTTTATCAATTTTATTAATTGCTATTACTATAGGAACATTAGCTGCCTGAGCGTGATTAATTGCTTCGACAGTTTGAGGCATAACTGCATCATCAGCTGCAATTATTAGAACAACAATATCTGTTGCCTGTGCTCCTCTTGCTCTCATGGCCGTAAACGCTTCGTGTCCTGGAGTATCCAAAAATGCTATTTGTTTTCCGTTACCTGCATCTACTTTATATGCACCAATATGCTGGGTGATTCCACCGGATTCACCGGCTACAACATTTTCTTTTCTAATATAATCAAGCAGGGAGGTCTTACCGTGATCTACGTGTCCCATAATTGTTACAACCGGAGATCTTGGTTCAAGAGAATCGGGTTCATCGGGAGTATCTGCAAGTACATCTGATGTAAATTCTTCAACAAATTCAACTTCAAAGCCAAATTCATCTGCTACAAATGTAATAGTCTCAACATCAAGTCTTTGATTAATTGAAACCATTATACCTAATTCCATACATTTTGAAATTACATCGCTTACAGGTACTTGCATTAAATTAGCAAGTTCATTAACTGCGCTGTATTCGGTAACACTAATTTTGGTAGCTTCTAAAGATTTTTGCTCTTGCACTTTTTCTTCTTCTTCTTCGCGTTCTTTTCTTTTTTTCTTTCTATGGCTTGCTCTGGAAGAAACAGGTGTGCTATCATCAATACTCATCATTGTTTTTCTAATAGCTGCTTTTACATCCTTTTCATCTATTTCAAATTTCTTTATTCTTTTTTTCTTTTTTTGGGGTATTGCTTCTTCTGTTTCTTGACTTTTCTTTCTTTTACCTTTTAATTTTTTCTTCTTTTTAGTCTTTACTTCAGCTGAATCGTCAATATCTTTTTTATCAGGTTTTATCTCATGTTTTTTTTCACTAAGATCTATTTTACCAATAACTTTTAATCCTTTTCTTTTTGCTAATTCCGTTTCGGCTGGTGTCTTGAATTTTTTTTCTTCTATCGGAATTTCTTTTACAACCACTTCTTCTTTTTCTCTTTCCTCTTTCGCCTTACTTTTTTCTTTTTTCTTTTCTACATGTTTTACTTCGGTTTTTTCTTTAGAAACTATTGCTTCAGTTTTTTCCTCAATTATTTTTTCAACTTCAATTTCTTTAGTTTCGATTTTCGCTTCTTGCTCTTCTTTATCAGATCTATCTTTTTTAAACTCTGCTATCTTTTTATAATGTTTTTGTGCCTTATCTATGTCTTTTTTATAATGATCAGAAATATCATTAATCATTTCTTCATTAAGAGCAGACATTATAGACTTTACCTTATGACCTTTCTTTGCAAGAAATTCAACAAGTTCTTTAGCTGAGAGATTATTCTCTGAAGCGAATTTAAATATTTTTAGTTTTTTTGGTTTTGTCTCAGCCATTTTTATTTTATTAACTTATTCTTATTCATATTGAGATTTTATAAGTTCAATTATTTCATCAATTTTATCTTCTGAAAATTCTTCAATCTCTATCAGTTTTTCTTTACCTGCTTTAAGTACTTCTAAAGCAGTATCATAACGATTATTAATTAATAGGTTATATGTTTCTTCGCCTAGTTCCTCTTTAATGTCAATTAACTCCATGTCTTCTTCATATTCTTCTAATGGAGTTTCTTCTCTTAATATGTCTATTTCATATCCTGTAAGTTTTATTGCTAAGCGAATATTAACTCCGTTTCTTCCCACTATTAAAGACACTTGATCGTTATCGGCAGTAACTACAGCTTTCCTTTCGTCTTCATCTAATTCTATTTGTTTTAATTTTGCAGGGGCTAAAGACCTTTGAATTAAAATTATAGGGTCTTCAGAATAATTTATTACATCAATATTTTCATTATTTAATTCTCTAACAATAGCGTGAATACGAACGCCCTTCATCCCAACGCATGCACCAACTGCATCAATTCGGTCATCGTGTGATTCAACAGCAACTTTAGCTCTTTCACCTGGCTCTCTTGCAATACCTTTTATGTCTATTATTCCGTCATAAATTTCAGGTATTTCAATTTCAAAAAGTCTGTGCAAAAACATATTATCGGAACGAGAAATAATAATAACAGGGCCGCTCGGAGTTTTTCTTACTTCTTTTATTATTGCTCTTATTGTATCTCCTTTTCTGTATCGTTCAAAAGGAATTTGTTCATCGCGTGGTAAGAGTAACTCTCTTTTATTATGATTTACAAGAATATCGTTCCTTCTTGTTTGATAAATATCACCGACTACTATTTCACCAACTTGTTCAGAATATTCATTATAAACAACTTCTTTTTCTATTTCACGAATACGTTGGTTAAGGTTTTGTTTTGCTAAAGTTATTAGCCTTCTGCCGAAAGTTGAAAGGTCTAAAGTTTCAACATAATCATCGCCGACTTCCAATTCTTCTTTATTACCCCTTTTATTTACTTCATTAATTGATATCTGTCTGTTGGGATCTTCCACCTCTTCAACTATTTCTCTTTCCAAATAAATTTCTATGTCACCTCTATCCATATTTACAACAACATCAAATACTGCTTCTTCACCATATTTCTTTTTTACCAATAGCCCGAATATATCTTCAATAATACCAGCAAGCACGTCCTTGTCCATTCCTTTTGCTCTTACCATTTGAGCAAATGATTCAATTATACCTGAGTTCATTTTATCTTTTCTCCACTAAGAAAAACTTATTATTACTTTTGCTTTTTTTATTTTATCAAAATTTATTTTTTGCTCTGTGTTATTTAGTTCAAAAAATAAATCGTTATTTACAATCTTAATTAATTTTGCCTTTAACTTCTTTTTATTATCATTAACAACAATTTCAAATTTCCTACCTATGTGTTTGTAATACTGATCTAAATATTTTAGAGATTTATCAATTCCTGGTGAAGATACTACCAATTTATAGTCGTCACTCTCTTTCAATATATCGTCTAGTTTACTGCTGATATTTTTACTAACAGAAGCACAAACTTTGGCAGAAACATTTTCTTTTCCGTCAATAAATATTTCTATTACTCTTTTCCTAGGTGTTCCTCTTAGAATAAAATCTATTAAGAAAAAACCGCTGTTTTCAACCGCTGTTTCTGCAATTTGACGTATTATATTTTTATCATTAAAATTCATACAAACAAAAATCGCCCGTAAACGGGCGAATGAGAGTATTAAAAATAGCACTAAATAATTGAATAAGCAAGAAACCTTCTTCTTAAATAATTTGAAATATACACCTGTATATCATGCTGTAAATAAAAAATTAATTTCTTGCTTGTTAAAAACATAGATGTTATTTTCTTTTTTCAAAAGAAAAACTCAACTTTTTTATCCTAATAAAAGAGTATCCGTAAAATAAATTTAAAATATATAGGTTCAACTTTTGGATAAGACAACACAATATCGTAATACAATTAATGAATTCGAACAGCTTCAAAGATATCATGAACTTATTTTACAATCAGTCGGTGAAGGAATATACGGGTTAGATTGTAACGGACATACAACTTTTGTAAATGAAACTGCAAGAAAAATGTTGGGATGGGAATTATCGGAGTTAATTACCAAACCACAACACGATATTATTCATCACACAAAACAGGATGGTTCTCACTATGAAGCAAAAGACTGTCCGATTTACGCAGCTTTTAAAGACGGTAAAGTACATCGTGTGGATGTTGAGATTTTTTGGAGAAAGGACGGTACAAGTTTTCCCGTTGAATACATAAGCACGCCGATAAAAGATAAAAACGGTAATTTACTGGGTGCCGTTGTTGCATTTAAGGATATCACTTTAAAAAAAGAAGCGGAGACTAAACTAAAAAAAACCAACGATGATTTACAAAAAGCTCTATCAGAAGTTGAACATTTAAAAATCAGACTGGAAAAAGAGAATAAATATCTTCAACAAGAAATAAAATACACACGAAATTTTGAGGAAATAATAAGTAAAAGTAAAAAGTTTAAAAAGATTTTAGCACAGGTTGAACAGGTTGCACCAACAGATTCATCTGTGTTAATTTTAGGAGAAACAGGTACGGGAAAAGAATTAATTGCCAGAGCTATACACTATATAAGTAAAAGAAAAGACAGACCTTTGGTAAAAGTTAACTGTGCAGCCCTGCCGGCTACATTAATTGAAAGTGAATTATTCGGTCACGAAAAAGGTTCTTTTACAGGGGCTTTTACAAAAAAAACAGGTAGGTTTGAACTTGCTGACGGAGGAACGATTTTTTTAGACGAGATAGGAGAGATTCCGCTAGAATTGCAGCCCAAACTGTTAAGAGTTCTTCAGGAAGGTGAATTTGAAAGATTGGGGAATTCAAAAACTACAAAAGTAAACGTTAGAATAATAGCAGCAACAAACATAGATCTTAAGGCTGCTGTGAATCAAGGTAAATTCAGGGAAGATCTTTTTTATAGATTGAATGTTTTCCCTATAAATGTTATTCCCCTTAGAGATAGGAAGGAAGACATTCCCCTGTTAGCTCAACATTTTCTTTTAAAATTAAGTACAAGAATCGGAAAACATATTAGCACAATTACAAACAAAGTAATGGATGCTCTTATAAATTACGATTGGCCTGGCAATGTTCGTGAATTGGAAAACGTTATAGAAAGATCAGTAATTATTACACAAGGCAACAAATTAAATTTAAGTGATTCATTATCTTCAAGTAATACTAAATATAATAATGAAAAAATAACGACAATAGAAGAGAATGAAAGAAATCATATACTGAGAGCTTTAGAGTTCACTAATTGGAGGATTAGCGGGAATGCAGGAGCGGCAAATTTATTAGGCATAAAACGAACAACACTTGAGGCAAGAATTAAAAAATTAAATATACAAAGACCTTAATTTTTGCCAATACTTTGGCATATTGCTAATATATTGGCAAATTTATTACCTCTCTATTTTTCCATCATGTAACTTAACTAATTTATTTTAAGCCACTTACAATGGCTTTTTATATTTGGCATATCAATTGCATCTTTATTTACGTCGACATAATAATAAATAAATTATTAACAATTCAAAAAGGAACACAAATGAAGAAGCAAATATTATTAACAGTATTATTTATAATAACTGTTTTAACAATTTCAAACAAAAGTTTTGCTCAATTACCAGACCCAGGATTTGTAATTGACAAAACAACTGCAATAGTAATAACAGACCCGCAAAATGATTTCTTGAGTCCAAATGGAGTTACCTGGGGAGTAGTAGGAAAAAGTGTAACGGAAAACAACACAGTAGAAAACATAGAAACTTTATTTAAGTTAGCTGAAAAATATGGAATAAAAGTTTTTATTTCACCTCATTATTATTACAAACACGACCATACATGGAAATTTGAAGGTGCACTTGAAATGCTAATGCACAACATTAAAATGTTCGATCGCGGCGACCAACTTTCTGTAGAAGGTTTTGAAGGATCGGGTGCAGATTTTTTAGAAAGATATAAAAAGTATATCAAAAAAGATTATGTAACAGTAGTCGGTCCTCATAAAGTTTATGGTCCGGAACAAAATGATTTGAACCTTCAATTAAGGAAACAAAAAATTGATAAGGTTATTTTGGCTGGAATGTCAGGTAATCTTTGTGTTGAATCACACCTGAGAGAGCTTTTGGAGAATGGATATGAAGTTGCCGTTGTTGGCGATGCGACCGCATCCGCAATTTTACCTGGTTTAGATGGAAACCTGGCAGCTCAGACAAACTTCAGATTCGTATCAAGTCATCTTTATACAACTGATGAATTAGTGAAAGCTTTTGAAGACGCACAACTATCCAGCAAATAATATTAACCAATGTCTGCCGAACCAGGAAGTTTGGCAGGCTAATTTCTCATAAAGGAAAATGATAATGATTAAATCCATAAAACCTCCATTCACATTAGAATCAGCTAAAGCCAAAGTTCAGGCAGCAGAAGATGCATGGAACTCTAAAGACCCTGAAAGAATTGCATTAGCTTATACTGTTGATTCTAATTGGCGAAACAGAGATGAATTTTTCAACGGTAGAGTTGCCATAAAAGAATTCTTAAAAAGTAAATGGAAAAAAGAACTTGAGTACAAGCTTATGAAAGAATTGTGGACATACACAGGCAACCGAATTTCAGTAAGATTTGAATATGAATGGAAAAATGCCGAAACCGGACAATGGTGCCGAACACACGGCAATGAGCACTGGGAATTTGACGATGATGGCTTAATGATACGTCGTGATATGAGTGCCAACGATATCCCGATACTCGAAAGTCAAAGAAAATATAAAATTTAAATAATAAACATTTCAAAAAAAGGTTAAATAATGAAAACAAATAATTATATAAATATCGTTTTAATAATTTTTACAATTGTGGTAGGAATGTTTAGCACAAATGTAAAAGCACAAGAGAAATCTATACTTAACAAAATAGTACAAGTAAATGGTGTTGAAATATTCTATCGTGAAGCCGGTTCTAAAGATTCACCTACAATATTGCTTCTTCACGGATACCCAACGTCATCCCATATGTTCCGCAATCTTATTAAAGATCTTTCAGGCAGCTATCATCTTTTAGCTCCCGATTATCCCGGATACGGGAATAGCGAACAGCCGCCAATGGAAAAGTTTGATTATACATTTGATAACATGGCAAATATTATTGAAGGTTTCTTACATAAATTAAAAATAAATAAATACAGTATTTACTTAATGGATTATGGTGCACCAATCGGATTCAGGATTGCGGCAAAATACCCAGAGCGTGTGGATGCACTAATTATTCAAAACGGAAATGCTTATGAAGAAGGCTTGCGTGAATTCTGGAAACCGATTAAGAAATACTGGAATAATAAAACAAAAGAAAACGGTGTTGCATTGGAAGGTTTTCATTCTCTCGATGGTCTGAAATGGCAATATACAAACGGAGTTAGAAATCCCGAAAGAATTAGTCCGGACAATTGGAATGTAGATCTAAGACATTTAGAAAGAGAAGGAAATGATAAAATTCAGTTAGCAATGTTTTACGACTATCGTACAAACGTACCTCTTTATCCAAGCTGGCAGGAATATTTCCGTAAATATCAACCGCCGACATTAATTGTCTGGGGAAAAAATGATTACATCTTCCCTTCCGAAGGAGCATTTCCATACAAAAGTGATTTGAAAAATATTGAATTTCATTTGCTTGACACAGGACACTTCGCACTTGAAGAAGATGGAGATGTTATAGCTGGATTGATCAGAGAGTTTCTGGACAATCAAATTGATTAATTTTCGTTAAGGTGTAAATAAAGAAATAAAGGAATAACAAAAATGAACACGATCATGCTTATACTAACAATATTGTCTTTAGGTTTAATGGCAGGATTATTTTATTCATGGTCAATTTCTGTTACACCCGGGTTGGCAAAATTAGGTGATGAAAATTATCTGAAAGCTTTTCAGTCAATGAACAGGGCAATTTTAAATCCGGCATTCTTAATCGTCTTTATGGGTCTTGTGATTTTGCTGATTCTGCTTTGCTATTTATACTACGATTCAACAGAACCAACACAATTCTGGTACATACTATCGGCGGCTATTCTATATCTAGCAGGAGTGATGCTTGTTACAGTATTTGGTAATGTACGGTTAAACAATACTCTGGAAGTTCTACAGATCGAATCTATGAGCCCCGAACAAATGGCATCTTTTCGACTTGGGTTTGAAAGTAAATGGAACAAACTCAATATTGTTAGAACATTATGTTCTTTGTTCTCTTTTGTATTGTTGGTTTTAGCAAGCTTACAGAATAGTGCTAAATAATTAAATAACTATAAATAAAATTTAAAGGAAATTAAATCATGGAAGAAAGAAAAATTTTAGTAATCGGAGGAAAAGGGAAAACCGGACGCAAAGTAGCAGAAAGATTAACAAATCTTGGTAATACAATCCGCATTGGTTCAAGAAGTGAAACACTATCTTTTGATTGGGAAAACCCTGAAACGTGGGCTGAAGCTTTAGAAGGAATGAATGCAGTTTACATTACATTTCAGCCCGATTTGGCTGTGCCCGGTGCGCGGAAAACCATAGAAGAATTTACATCTTTGGCAGTTACAAGTGGAATTCAAAAAATTGTTTTACTTTCAGGCAAAGGTGAAAAAGAAGCAGAGCTTTGTGAGGAAGTTGTAATGAATGCCGGGACAGATTGGACAATTGTGCGGGCGAGCTGGTTCAATCAGAATTTCAGCGAAAGCTTTTTCCTTGATCCAATCTTAGCCGGATATGTTGCTCTGCCAAAGGGAGAAGCACTTGTGCCTTACGTTGACACGGATGACATTGCAGATGTTGTTGTAGAATCACTTCTGGATGACAAGCACGTAGGTCAAACTTATGAATTAACAGGCCCTCGCCAACTAACATTTAAACAAGTCACTGAAGAAATTTCAAAAGTTACCGGCAGGGATATCAAGTTTGATTCAATTACGATGGACGAGTACACAAAAATGCTTAGAGAATATCAAGTACCAGAAGATTATATATGGTTGATCAATTATCTTTTCACCGAAGTTTTAGTTGATAGGAATTCCAAAGTCACTAATGATATCCAAAAAATACTAGGAAGGAAAGCGAAAGATTTTTCTGAATATGCCAGAGAGACAGCTTCAACTGGAATCTGGAATCAATCTGTTGCAGAAACACTTTAATAGCTGCTCACAAAACACATACACGTAATCATATACAAAAGAGATTAATAAAATGGCAACACAAACATCAGATATTTACTCTACTATCCGAGCACTTTCAGATAGCTTTGAGTCAACTTTCTCAATCGGCGATGTAACTAAGATAACAGGTTTTTACACCGAAAGCGGTATGTTATTGCCGTCAGGATTCGATTTAATCAGAGGCAAACAAGATATTAAAGAATTTTGGCAATCGGCTATAGATATGGGTATAAAGTACATCAAAATCGATATTATAGAATTAGAACAGCATGATGATACAGCCATTGAGATGAGTAACTATACCCTCAGTGATTCTGAAAAACAAGTGATCGATGCAGGTAAAGGCATTGTGATATGGAAGAATACAGGTGATGCCTGGAAGATGCATCGAGATATTTGGAATAGTAGTTTAGAGCAAGAATAAATCTTATTAAGGAGATAAATATAATGGAATCAATAAAAAAACTAAATAATTATGCTCATTGGACCTTACGAATTGCTTTAGCAAGTGTGTTTATATATCACGGAGTTACAAAATTTCCAGTTCTTAGTGGAATGGCAGAAATGATGGGCTTGCCGGTGGTGATACTTTTTCTCGTCGCCGTGGCAGGGACTGTTGGCGGGGCATTAATTCCGTTGGGCGGATTCCTCAAAGATTGGATCACACACCTTGGATCGCTTATGTTCGTTCCTGTATTGCTTGGTGCTATATTCATGGTACACTGGGGACAATGGAATAACTTTGTTCAAACAGAATCCCATCCTATGGGCGGGATGGAATTCCAGGTAACGATACTACTTATTTCTCTTTACTTGTTCGTTAAAGGTTGCAGTGTAAATTCAAGTGAAGCAGTAAAAGTATAAACTAAATGAACATCTATTTAGCTATTAGGAGTACAACGTAATGAAAAATTTTGATGCAATAATAATCGGATCCGGTCAAGCCGGAAATCCATTAGCACATAACCTGGCTGACAGCGGCTGGACAGTAGCACTGATTGAAAAGGAATACCTGGGCGGCTCGTGTGTGAATTACGGATGTACTCCTACTAAAACAATGGTCGCGAGTGCTCAGGCAGCTTTTAATGCAAGACATGCATCGCAGCTTGGTGTAGATGTAGCTGATGTAAAAGTTAATCTAAAAAAAATAGTAGCAAGAAAAAACCGCATGATTCAGCAATGGAGAGGCGGACAGGAAAAACAGGCGGCTAAGCGTTCTAACATTATTGTGTTTAACGGTTCTGCCCGTTTCACAGGTTCTCACGTAATTACTGTGAACGGTGAAGTATTAAAAAGCAAAAACATATTTATCAATACAGGTACAAGCCCTTTAGTACTACCAATAGAAGGTATTAGCGAAGTACCTTTTCTCACTAACCGTAATATTATGGATCTCGAAGAAGTACCGGGGCACTTGCTGATAATAGGTGGAAGCTATATCGGACTTGAGTTCGGACAAATGTTTAAACGATTAGTAAGCAAATTAATAAGTGACTGGTATCAAACTGCAGAATAAAAAATTATACTAAAAACGGCTAAAACATTAAAATAATTTATATGCCTGACTCATAAACACCAGGTATTTACAACTATAAAACCAGGTGCTTGCTTTCAGTCCAGAATTTCGTTAATCACTCAATTTATAACAACTTAACACTTTATTTCCTCTTTGGCACAATTATTTATTCTTATTTTGTGAAAATACATATAAACTTAAATTTTTAAAATCCACCTTAAAAACCATGTGGAAAATCAAAAAGGAAATTATAATGATTATTAAAAAATTTTTAGTTGTTATGATATTAATGTTTTTTTCATGCGCTTCTTTTGCCCAAAATATAAATATATCATGGACTGCCTACCTGGGCTCGCAAGATAAAATTGCAGATTGGAGCAAAACCGTTAGAGGGATAGGACGTCATAAAACAGGAATGTCGTTATTAGAAGCCCCTTCTTTAATAACCAGTCTCAAAGAATCCGTTCAGGAGGTAATTGCCACTAACAATATAATTATCCCAACAAGTGGTTTCGGGGCTAATATGTCAGAGTTTTTAAATTTTATATATTCAGGTAACGATTCTTTATGGAAGGCAACTATAAGGTTCCAAATTGATTCCCTTGCTCCCCTAACTGATAGTGCCAACCAAATATTCTATCAGCAAGGCAATGAAATTACTAAGAACAGTATCAGTGAAGCTATCCACATCTGGGCAGATTCAATAGGTATTCCAATTGATGGTACACCAATGACGCGTGATGAAGCTGTAATTCCATTTTATGTTGAATATAACCTGGCACCCACTACTGAAGCCATTAAATCAGCAAGCCTTGCAAATTATGGTGACAAAGATGCTATTCCAATCGTGCTTGGTTCTATTGGTAATGCTTCGAATAGTCAGGCCCGTTCTTGGCTGGATAGTCTTCTTAATTATATAATTAAAGGGACTTATGCACCCACTTTGGCAGGTAAGAAAGTATACGAAATCGTAAATATTATTACAGTTCATTACATAGCAGGTGATCATGCTTACCTTGATGAAATCTGGGGAAAATGGAATGGTGTTGGAACTATTGAGGGAATATTTACAACTGAAGAAATCGGACGCGGTGCCGGCGATGGTGGAATTGGAGCTGCACGAGCTATAAGATTGTTTGGAAGATATGCTACTTGGTACTATCAAAACAATATGACCCCTGCTCAAGGAAGATATAGTATTTGGGGATGGGGACTTGAAGGGGAAAATCCTCAAACAAGTGCTGATGAGGGATTTAAAACTATTAAAGCATTCTTATCAGAAGAATCCGTCATTCCTGTACCGGAGACACTAATCATAAATTCGCAGCAGCCAAATGACGTAGAGGGATATTTACTGCAATCTGGATTAGGAAATAAACGCATAATTACTTTATCGGCTTTAGACAAAACAACTCCGTTGGTAGAAGGTATTTCAATGGGAACTCAGGAATTTGGTTCTTCTGTATCTGCAGAAATGCACCTTTTTAACAAGACAGGACATTTTATAATAAATCTAGGAAGCGTCATTGCTGATAGTCTTATTACAATTACATTTCCAGAACCCGTTGATTTATCTGATGCTGCTTCACTACTCATATTCATCAATTTGGATAATACCACCGATATTAATGACGATATGGGAATTGGCCAGCCTGGTAATTTTAGATTATCCCATAATTACCCTAACCCGTTTAATCCAAGTACAACTATTCGATTTTCGATTCCGCAACAGGAAAAAGTGTCATTGAAAATTATTGATGTACTTGGACGTATAATCGCAGTTCTTGTAAATGGGATACTACCTGCAGGTGAGCATTCGGTTTTATTTGATGCACATAATCTTGCCAGCGGAATATATTTCTATAGTTTGTCTTCCGGCAATTTTATAAACACAAAAAAATTAATACTATTAAAATAGTACCCAATAATGACGAAAAGTATAATGACATTTTATTAAGTGTAGAATAAATGATAATAATGTATATAAAATATGGACGAAAAAGTAGCAAATTAAAGAATGGTAACTTGTTTCAACAAGAAATTATCCAGCTGTCATTGAAAATTATCAAACCGGCAAATTCAGTAATGGAAAAGTAACTAATGTTCACCCTGTGATGGGTGAGTTTTACATTGACTCAACTGGCTGGATAATAATGGATTCTGAAATAAGCAAAGATAGAAATCCATTGTATTATGTTAATACCAAGTTTAGCGGACAACCATTACCCGATGAAGCAAAAGTTGGTATTACTATAAAGCAAGATTTGATGTTTACTAAATCCAATTTTTCTGATGACATTCTTAAAAATGTAAATAATCCTGGCTACCTTGTTTACGCACCATCTACTTCATCAGACGAAAAAGGACTTTTCTTTACAAGAATAAAAAAGGAACATTCAATAATGAAATATGTGTTTCTGTTCGATCCGATTTAAATGAAACATTTAGTTTACCAAAAATAATTATTTCAGGACATTCTACAGAGGCTCCAACGCTAACGGAGGATGGGAAAAGATTATATTATCATAAGAAACTAGGCATTGATGGAAAATTCCATGTGTTTACAATGAAGAGAAAATAGAAAGTACTTTTTTAATAGTAAAATAATTAAATCTAAATAAAACTTATTTTTATATTATTCTATCTCAACAATTTCTTTTTCAAAAAAGCCATTTGTTTTTTAACCTGTAATTTTTCATTCTTATCTAATTTCAACTCTATAATTTTATTGTACTCAGTTAAAGCTTCATCATAAAGTCTTTTTTTAACTAGTAGATTAGCAAAGTAAATTCTGTAATCCGAAAGCTTTTTGGTATCCGGATATTTTCTGTAAGTTTCCATCGCTTCAATTATTGCACTTTCAATATATCCGTTTTCGGCAAGTTGTTTCGCGCCGTTTAGTCTCATTTTACCAAAATCATTTTTATTAATTACAGCTTTTGTTTTTCCGTTTATTTCTTTTCCGTACACTGCTGTGTTGGGGGAATTGTTTATGTTTTTTTTCTTGTTCGGTACATCAAGTATATTCTCCATTGCAAGAGCAAGTAAAAGTTCATCCGTAGTAAGTTTTTTAATTCCTTTCAAAGAAATTATCGACAAATTTTTAATCTTAATTTTTTCTTTACCGTACTGCAAAACAATTCGGGAGTTCTTTGATGTCATTAAAGTTGTCTGACTATTTAGCTCAGCATTTTTTTTAACCGGCTGCCATTTTTCGCTTACACCAATTTGTGCTTTAACTTCACCTTTTACTTTTTTCACAATAAAAGTTTGTGCCGGTAAAAAACCTGTCATTATAAATAATATTAAAAAAATCTTTTTCATTTATCTCACCTCTAATTTCTTAAATTATTGAACATCAACAATTTCAACTCTACCCTTTGCAAGACCAAGTTTGTTGAGAGCTTCATTGTTAAATTTTTCTGTGCCCAGGTCCCAGGCTTTCATAAAATTTGTTAATGATGTAGTTTCAATTGCAATCCAAACCTGGTCTTCGCCTTTTGAATTTTTTCTAATAAAATATTTGCTGTCGTTGTCGGTTATCCATTTTGCTCTTCTTGGAGAAAGTTCCGTATTAAAAAGTAAATTTACGTGTCCCAGTCCTTTTTCCGGTTTGTAATCAACTAATGCCGTTTGTATACCTACGCTTTCCAATACAGCACTGTACAAAACACTTAAATCATCGCAATCTCCGCCTTTAAGCTCAATAGTTTGTTTTGGAAACTGGACAAAGTCAGAGGTTGCATTGGGATCTGCAACGTATACAAACTTTTTAACTAAATTATCAAACAATATTTTCGCTTTGTAAAACGGTGAAAGAGAATAAACAATTGTATCTAATTTGCTTTTGTTTTCACTTAAAACTTCCTTGGCATACTTCATTATAAAATTTTGATCCTTTTTAATAAATTCTTTTAAGTGAATAACTTTTCCGTCCCAGGCATTGATCTTATTTATCAAAATAGGTTTCTGAAATTTGTCATCGTTTTCATCATTTCTAGTACTAATGTAAAAATCAGCGTATGATACTTTACTTTTTTTGTTTGTGTAAGTATCGGGTACAATCGTGTAAAAATGTACCTCGGCCGTATCGTGTGCATTTATAGAAACAGAGGGAGAATAAATAATATCTCTGTTAAATCCTATAATTTTAGATGATGGTTTAACCCTAATTATGTTATCAGTTTTATTTACAACTTTAGCAACGGCAAATGGTTTTGTTAAATAATTATCTTCAAAAGCGGGAAAAATTTCCTGCACAATATTTACATTTAGTATTTTAGCTTTCTCTTGGGCTATCGTATTTAATCTGAAGTTTATGGTAAGTACGGCTTTATCAAAACTATATTTATTATTCAGTATGTTTCTTATACCTTCCGTTTCAAAAACGGAGATAGATTGAGTTGTGTTTCTATCCCGAAAATATTTAACTCCGGAAAGAGTAACTCCGAAATTTTTATTTTGATAAGAAATCGCAGGGACAATACCTGCAATATACGGTGACTGATATTTGTCGTGAAATGAAGTTAAACTGACACCGATAGAGCCATCTGCTAAATCAAACTCACTATCAAAACCCGCCATAAATGATTGAGTTGTTTCATAAAGAAAATTAAGGTTGATTTGTTTTATGGGAGAAATTGACGCTCCAAGTAATGCGCCTTTCGGTCTTTTTATTTCATATACTGAGTTTGATGTAATGTCTGTTTTACTACTGACATCAATTAAATTAATTGAAGCAACACTTAGTGAAACATTTTCAATCGGGCTAAAGTTAATGCCGAAATCTATTTTCCAGAAATTTGTTTTTTCAGTTTCAGTTGTAAGATTAAAGAACAAAGAATCGGAAAAAACGGGGTCTACAACTTCGTTATTAAATTCCTGGTTAAATAACCTTGTAGTAAAGCCGAAACTTAGTTTATCTGTTAACCGGTATGAATATCCAAAACCGAAAATTTCTTTATAAGTAAATTTTGAGCTTAAAGTTTGTGTGCTGGAATCTCCTAAAACTACGGACTGCCCCGATTTAAACAGAAAATCTTTTTGATAACCCGGGGTGTATCTTATAGAAAAATTAGAATGCGCAATACTTTTTGATATTGAAAGCAAATACAAATTAGAAGTAGTGCTGTTTGCAAACTCTCCTCCGTATGAAAGTTCAATTCCCCAATCTTTTAAATTAGAAAAATTGGAGGGATTACTTTCAATACTGTTTAATAATGTGTTTGCCGGCTTGTTCATACTCCATAATCCGTTTAGTCCAAAAGAACTTTGAGAAAAAAGTCTGGATGAAAACACAAATGTGATGCAAAAAATAATAGAGAATAATGTTTTCAAGGTATATCGATAATTATTGAATGAATGCTTTGCGAAAGAACTTTCAAACGGTTACTACCTGATCCATTATCAAATTCCAATCTTCTAACAAATGAAAAAATTATTTTATCAAATCTTTCAAACGGAATTGTATTTAAAAGCTGTGATGGAACTATAAGTTTTCCGTCGTCTCTTGTTGTTAATCGATACAAAGGAAACGAAATATTGCTCCCTTTTAATACTGCGCCGAGTACAACTTCAATTTTTTGTTTGTTTGATTTATTCCATTTTAATACTGCTCTTAAATTTTTATCAGCTTTATGCCCGTTGAATGTTACTTCCCCGGTTATTTCTTCAGGAGTTGGAATGTTAAAAGATCTTGCCGGGCCCATTGTTGAATTTAATTGAAAATTAACATTAGATCTAAAATTATAGCCGAATGGATCCATAGAATTTAATCTTCCGCTAAACACAACATACATAGAACCTAAAGTTGTATCTACTTTTACATTTCCGTTTTTAAACTTTATTTTTAACGGCCTTACCTTTGCTTTTTTCCCATTAAATTTTACAACACCCGGCATTACAGTGTGAAATCCAACAACATGACCGTGCATATTCATAACAGGTTTATTCCTGTCAAAAAAAACTGCCTCTGCCAGTGAAGATTTAATTGTTGATTTTCTATCGGAAATTTTTGTTCCTGTAACAACAACAACACTTCCAAAATTATGAAGCCGTTGTGCTACGCCGGTTGAGTCAAAACCATTACTGTAAAATTCATCTTGAGTATCTTTAGTAATCACTTCAACATCAACTTGATCTTCAGTTGTAGTGTTGTTATCTATTATTAATTCGGTGGGTGCAGGAGTGTCGCAACCATAAAAAAAGAAACCCAAAGCTATAAGCAAAGTTATATTTATAAATAATTTTTTCATTTTAATAATATTCTTGTTTAGCACTCACTTTTTTCTCTTAGTTTTTTTTCCATATTTTAATTTATAAAATTGTTAATTAAAAGAGAATGCCCAATTAAGGACACCCTCTTTATTGTTTTATCCCTAGTTACGCTTAACTATATAAGGAATCCCCCAAGTTTTAGCTTCAACAGGTGCTGTGTCATCATATATTACTTGTCTTGGGAATGCATTTATTACAGCGTGGAAATGTCCCGGGAATTGATGAGTTGTATATTTCTGTTGGTATACTTTACTGAATACACTTCCGCTCGGTACTGAAGATATTAATTCAAATTTTCTTTTAGCTCTGTGCATACCGTGTCTGTCTCCACCGTAAGTAAGTGATACAAAATCCGTATCTGCATAAGCACTTGTAATTTCTACTTCTAATATTACTTCTTCGTGCCTTGCTAGCACTGGTAATTGTTTCCAAATAGGAAGTCCCCTTGTAAGGTAATAATCATTTGGATTAGTAATTATCATTTGATCGCCGTTAGCAAAGGTAATTGTAAGTTTTGTAATATTAATATTATCCGTAAGTGTTCCGCCTTGTGGCAGTGATACAGCAATCAACTTCCAATTATTTAATGGAACACTGCCAGAATCTCGTTTGGCAAAAATCAGATTTCTTGTAATTACTGTTGAAAATGGTTTTTTAATTAATGTATCTGCAGCTTGTGTGTTTGAGTCCGGTAGAGAATAGGAGGCTTTTATATATAATACACCTTCAAATGTTTTTGTAATTTTCACATAAGCTGTATCTCCAATTTCGTTAACTTCAAAATTTTTGCTTACTCGGCGCATTTTTTGTCCGACACGTAAAGGATAAATATCTGTAAGTGTTTTTCCTAAAAATGTCATTGCATCATCTTCATTATAATTAGGTTCAAAAGATGAAAGTGTTGAATCCTGATCTGCAAGCGTTTCAAAAACCCGTGTATCAGTATTGGAGGTGGTATTTATTTCAGGTGCGTTAACTGAATCTTTGCAGCCTGCAATAAAGACAACAAGACCAAGTATAATGTAAGCAACAACATACTTGATTAAGGTTTTTTTTCTTTCCATAATTTT
>Ga0114931_10001874_pt1 | contig 26766 bp, 26 predicted proteins | sample 2SBtaG_FD_89579 | JGI IMG/M metagenome (GOLD analysis project Ga0114931, IMG submission 89579) | Deep subsurface microbial communities from Kolumbo volcano to uncover new lineages of life (NeLLi) - 2SBTROV14_V59a metaG | ecosystem: Environmental > Aquatic > Marine > Volcanic | place: Kolumbo... | reverse complement strand
TTAACAAAAAAAATTTGGTAACTACTCACTGCATACCTTTTCGGAAGCGATGCAAGTGCTTGATTGCGGGTTGTGGGCCGCAGGGATAGCGGCCCTCAAGCTTACAGGGATGTATTCACGGCGTACCCGCAATCAAGCAGTTGCACCGCCGATATCAGAAGGGGCGAGTAGTTAATTCTAAACTTATCGAATCCTTGATGGGCAGCGTCCGCTACAGCCTGCACCAAAAAAACTGTTTCCCACGCCTGAGCGACCGCCTATTCCTCGAGATATTCGGGATAGATAGCAGAGGTCAAGGCATAGAACTCCCGGGCGCCCTTACCCCTGGGATCCAGCTCGTATACCGCCAGACCTTCGCTGAAGGAGCGTCGAAAGACGGTCCGTTGACAGAGCCGCTGCTTGACAAACTTGACCCCCGGCAGTGAGACCAGGGCGGCGGCCGCTTCATCCGATTCACGAATCGCCCGATGGGTATCTGCGCGATTGATGAATGCCAGCAGATCGGGGCTCTCCCCCTCAACCGCTTCATCGACGAAGCGTAGGAAGCGCTGGGTCGACCAGATATCCGCCTGGGAGGGTGGAACGGGAATGATGACCCGATCTGCCAGGCTGAGCGCACCCTTGAGGGATTCGATATCCGCCGTGCCCACATCGATGATGACCTCATCGTAACCCTTGAGTTTTTTTCGTGACAGGGACGAGGCATCCTTGACCTGCAGATGAGGCTCAAACCCCTCTTCGGCGCGTACCTCGACCACGTCACTCAAGGTCGCCTGGGGATCCGCATCCACGATGAGCACATCCGCCTCCGCCATCGCCAGCCAGACCGCAAAATTGAATGTCACGGTACTCTTGCCCGAGCCCCCTTTCAGACTACCGATCACTGTTATCATAGATTCACCCTGAAGCGGATAGTATTATTTTTCTACATCAGCAACATCAATGCCCTGCACTGCCAGGCGCCGGAAACCCCAGGGCCGTGACAGAGGAACCGCCCGCCATCGAATCGGCCTGGCTAAGCACTGGCCAGTCGCCAGCTGACCCGGCCAGCTGGTACCAGGCGCCATCCCTGTCGGGACGGCCATCGTACCAGTTGTGCACGGCTGCGGCCGGCGCCTGATTAATTCCCGAAACCCCTCTACCCATGACTGCTGGTGTATGCGGCATGGGGCCTTTCCGATGACGACTCATGCCCTGAGGCTCGGGATTGAATGCTTCCCATGGAGCAACCCACCTGGACGGAGGGGCCTGCAAGGCATAGGCAGGGGCCGCCCGGTGGGAGTGGGTAACGGCAGACCTCCCGGGAACACCCCACCGCACCCGGCCCGGACCTGCCCATGACCAACGGTCAGCTGGTTGGCTCGCCCACCTGGGCAGTCTGGGGTAGGAACCGACCGGACCAGGGCCGCGCCACCCCCGCTGAACCTGAACCAGCCACCGCCTCCCCCTCAGGTCGGGATTCCGCTGGCCGGCACTGTCCACAGCGGGAAGACGCCCTCTCCTCCGGCCGGTCCAACCTGCCGTCCAGGGTTGTACCGCAGGTCGCATTGGCCGGAATCGATAGTGCCTGGTGGGAGTGGTGGCTGCCGTTCGGATCCTGGGGCGGCCCTGACCCTCATGCAGGGGGCGATAACGGTAGCGCCCGTAGGGCAAGGGCCGGATATATCGATCTATGGTCCGCCTTGCAAATCGCCCGTTGGGAGCTGTGGCACGGGGATTGAGAGATGGAGAAGGGGTTGCCCAAGCGCGCTGTACAGGTCTCCAACCGGGTTGAGCCATGGTGGCCCGCCATCTGGGGTAGAGGGGTGGGACCTCATAACGCCTTGCCGGCATGCGCACGCGCCCGGCAAGCGGTCGCCAGGAGTACCCGTAAGCGAACCGCTGCTGGCCAAGGTAGCGGTCGGAAGGACGGCCCATGCCTGGTGACATGGGACGAAAGTGGTAGCCCATATCTCCAGGAGAGGCGTACCGGCCAACCGGCCAGCCCCCCCTGAGATAGGGATAGACCCGCCCCTCGCCCCAATGCGATCGACTCTGGACAGGACGCTGAGGGACTGGGCGATAACGCCCCGCCAGGCGATACCGCTGAGGAATCGCCTGCCTCGTGGGTGGAAACCTATGTTCTGCCAGGTACGCCTGCCGGCCGCCTGCCCCGTGATAGTGGCTCGATCCAGGGCCCCAGACGCCATATCCCTGCGGGGCATAGGCTGCAGGCGTATAGGGGGCTGACAGCGGGGCATGGGGTGTTGGAGATGGCGGGTTGGACATGAAGCCCACCGCCATCGATGAGAAAGGGAGAAGGGCAAACAAACAACCAAAGGAAAACCACTGAAACCCATTAGATCTCACCAGACCACCCCACTACTGTACCGTTAAAGAGACCGGCAGATTGCGGCAAGGAACCGCACGCGCCTTTTGCCGACAGTTTAACGGTAAACGAAGTGAGACAAAACCATCAAATTGGTGTCGCGGATAGCTCAAATTGAAGGCTGGGTGGAAAACTCGGTTGGACTCTAGGCTGGCGCGCCTCATCGACCCCATGCGGGCCTGCCGGACTCGTCTGGGCGGTAGCTGGGCCGCTCAGCCGCCCCGTCCACCCGCCCATCCAGCATCTCACGAAAGAGAAACCCCTTGGATCCATAACGCACCCCGGCCTGGCCCCGCGGCCCTGGTAAGCGGTCGTCTGGCCTGAACCTGGGTTGAATCCCCCTGTTGGGGCCCCAGTCCCAGGCCTTGGACTGCTTCGCACGAAGTCCAGACTCGCTACTCTGCCAAGATTGCCGGCCCTGCTCCGTGGCCCTCTGCTGGCGGTCTATCAGGGCCTGCTCCTCTGGCAGGATCTTACGGAATCGATAGTTACCAAACTGACGGGCGACGGGCTGGGCCTGTTCCAAGGGACGATAGACGCCAGGCGGCAACCCCATGGTGGTATTACCCCGCCCCTGCTGGATCTCCGCCCCGTCTCTGAAGGTAGCCACCCTACCCTTGACCGGCTGCTGGCCCTGCAGGTCCTGTTCGGGAGTAATGGGGCGCCACTGATAGCCCGGTGAGGAGAGATAGGCGGGACGCTGGTTGATATATTGGAGGTCTGCGGCGGGTGCCTGCTGCCAGAGGGAGAACGCCACCAGCAACAACGGAAGGCTCGGCCGAGCGAACGCCAGGCTGGCTCTACGCTTGAGGTAACAAATCATGCCGATTCATCATTCGGATAAGGGCTTCAACCTAGATTCCTCAGTTGATCGCTCCATTCTGAAACTAAGTGATTGATATGAAAAACACCCACTTCGATTGACCTTACCACCCGTTGGGTGAATCACACTACAGGGCAAATTGCACGCCTGCGATGGCCCAAGGCTGCGTGACAACTCCTTGGAATAGGCAGAAAATTGCTCCTGCATTTTCTGCATACCGTCCATCCATGGACATACCAGAAAATTGCTCCTGCATTTTCTGCATACCGTCCATCCATGGACATAATTAACTATTCCGCGTCGTTGCGCCTCGGTTTTGGCTTCCTGCTTCGCTCTACCTCCTCCATCCATGGAGTCGTTGCCCTGCTCCACCGCAAACGCACACTTTACCCTGTCCAACTGAGGATTCTAGGTTCAAAGCGATCTTGAAGCAGGTGGTTGTGTGGCAGCATGACCTGCCCGTTGCGCCCCGGCGGCCGCCATTCGACAGGCAGCAGATAGTCGTCTCAACCTGAACAGGCCAGGCGGGGGAGCCATCCGCCCCCTCAAATCACCCTCCCTGGATCCTGCCAATGGCGGTGACGCCCGTCAGGTCTTGAGACGTATGCCCCTGCGTGACGCCTTCTTGCGTACCGGTGGTATCGCAGAAACCTTCGAACTCGCCTTGGCGGCCGGCTTCTTCTCACCCCGTTGCGCGGGCGCACCATTCGATTTCTTGCGTGTGCTGGCGGTGGCCCCGGACTTCGCCTTCCTTGCCGTCTGTTTCGTCAGGGTAGAGGGCCGCCTCCTGGTCTTGGGCGCACTACCCACAGCAGGCTCCTGACGTGGGCCTCCGCTCTCCTCTGCCGGCACTGCCCCCAGGCCCTCGACGGACTGACCATCCACGGGTCCTTGCTGGCCCCGATCGTCCGGCAGGGAACTGTTGGTTACCGCGCCCGCCTGCGTGTCGGTCCCCTGGGACCCGGCTGTCTCTGCTGGGGACGGACTCGCTGCGGCCTCGCTCGCCTGGGGATTGCTGGCTGTAACCTCTGCCTGAGTCACAGGCGGCTCTTCCCCATCACCCGCAGCCTTTGTCGTTGTCTCCTTCGACACCGCCGCCACGACCAGCGCCTCCTGCTCATCGGACGACTTCCGGGCCTCCTGGGTGACGGGCGAGGCAGCCACCGCCCGGCCCACCGTACCGCCCGGCGTAGCACTCGATGAGCCACCCGCGGAACCGGTCCCACCGCTCGAACTCGTTCCACTGCCGCCCGCAGGGGCCGCTTCCACCTTTTTGCCTCTCCGGCTGAAGATCTGCTTGAACAGCAGAAAAAGGCCACGAAAGAGATAGAACACCAGCATCAGGGCGCCGGCGACCTTCGACCAGAGTCTCATCCACAGGGGAGTGCGCGCTACAGGGGGCAGCAGTTCGTCCTCGCCTTTACCCTCTTTGACCTCTTCCGCCTCGATGACCGGCACCTCGAAACCTGGAGGGGCCGAAGCCGCCGCCACCTTGATCAGATCCTTGCTCGCCTGGATACAGCCCAGGGGGATGACGATCAGGGTCAGGGCCGTAGAGACCAGCACCCCGGAGGCAAGGGAGATGGCCATGCCCTGGAAGATCGGATCGAAGAAGATCACCGACGAGCCACATACCAGCGCCAGGGCGGTGATCACGATGGGCCGGGTCCTGGCCTTACAGGCCTGGATCACCGCCTCTACCACCGAACTGCCGTGCTGCACCTCGTGGATGGAGAAATCCACCAGCAGAATGGAGTTACGCACGATGATACCCGCCAGGGCGATCCAGCCGATCATGGAGGTAGCGGTGAACTCACCCCCCCACCCCATCTGGAAGAACAGCATATGGGCGGGAATGATCCCCAGCAGGGTCAGTGGAATCGGCGCCATGATCAGGGCCGGTATCCGGAAGTTACCGAACTCCCAGACCACCAGGATATAGATCAGCACCAGCGCCACCATGAACGCAGCTCCCATATCCCGGAATGTCTCGTAGGTGACGGTCCACTCTCCCGCCCACTCGAAGGCGGAGGAGGCGTCATTCTCTGGCGGCCCAATCCAGTTGGCTTCGAGTTCCACCCCATCCGGGGCCCGGTAGTGTTCGGACTTGAGCAGGTCTTGCACCTGGAACATGCCATACACCGGGGCTGCCAAATGGCCGCCTACGTCCGCCACCACATACTCCACACCACGCAGATCCTTTTTGAAGATGATGTCATCCTCCTTGACCCGCTCGAAGCGACCCAGCTCACGCAGTGGCACGGTTATGCCCGCCGTGGACTGGATAGGCAGATCCCCCAGGCGGGTGATCTGGGAGCGTTCAGCGAGGGGCACCTGGATCACGATGTTGACCGGCTCGTGTCCCGCACGCTGTTTCACGTCACCGACCGCGCCCCCCCCCAGGGCCATCCCCAGGTTGCGGTTGATGGTGTCCACCGAGATGCCGCGCCGCACCGCCTTTTCCGAATCGACGGTAAAACGCCAGTAGTAGTAGGTGTCACGCATGTAGTTGTCCACATCGCGCAGGCTCTCCGCCTTGGCGAAGATATCGGTCAGATCCTTGGCCACCTGGCGTCTTATCTCGGCACTGGGACCATGCACTTCCGCCACCACCGCCTCCAGCACCGGTGGGCCGGGCGGCATCTCCACCACGGCATACTTGGCCCCTGTACCCTTGACCAGCTCCGCCAGGTCCTGGCGGGCCTGCACCGCGATCTCATGACTGGTGCGGTCCCGCTCGGTCTTATCCAGCAGTTGCACCTGGACCTCGGCTTGCCAGGGATCCTTGCGTAGATAGTAGTGGCGCACCATGCCGTTGAAATCGAAGGGGCGTGAGGTCCCCGCATAGACCTGGATCGCGGTCACCTCCGGCATGGTGCGGATCTTTTCCGCCATACGGTGGGCCAGGTTGGCGGTCACCGGCAGGGCCGTACCCTCGGGCATGTCGAGTACCACCGAAAACTCCGGTTTGTTGTCGAGAGGCAGCATCTTCACCGCCACCCACTTGAAGTAGAAGAATGAACAGGCGAACAGGAAAGCGCCCCACATGACCAGCCGGAACAATCGCGCCTTGTAGGGCGACTCCACCAAGGGCGTCAAGGTGCGCCGAAAGACACTCTCCAGCCTCTCGGAACCCTTGTGTTCGCGCTCCCCCGCCACCTGCAGGTAGCGCATCGAGGGTCTCAGCCAGTGCGACATGGTGAAATAAGGGGTGAAGACGAAGGCGGCGAACACCGAGATGAGCATGGCAACGGAACCCAGTGCCGGGATCGGCTCCATATAGGGCCCCATCATACCGGACACGAAGCCCATGGGCAGCAGGGCGGCGATGACAGTGAAGGTAGCGAGAATGGTGGGATTGCCCACTTCACGCACCGCATCCACCGCGGTCACCACATCGGTCTCACCCTCCTCCAGCCAGCGGCGGTAGATGTTCTCGATGACCACGATGGCGTCGTCCACCAGGATGCCGATGGAGAAGATCAGGGCGAACAGGCTGACCCTGTTGATACTGTAGTCGGTCACCCAGGCCATGAATATGGTCATCAGCAGGACCACCGGGATGACCAGCAACACCACGATGGCGGGTCGGAAGGCACGAAATGCCCCCAGGATCAGGAAGAAGACGAAGCCGGTCGCAACGAACAGCTTGAAGATCAGCTCATTGACCTTGTCTTCGGCGGTCTTGCCGTAATCGCGAGTGATGCTGACCTGGACGTTGTCCGGGATTAGGGTGCCCTGAATCTCCGCCACCCGCTTTTTCACGGCATTGACCACGGTAATGCCATTCGATCCCTTTTTCTTGGCCACGGCGATGGTCACCGCGGGCACCCCGTCCGCCCTGAACTCCAGGTCACTGGCGGGACCCGTGTAGTAGCCCACCAGTTGTTTGGCGTCTTCCGGCCCCTGCTTGACCTTCGCCACGTCATGCACGTAGACGGGTACATCCTTGTGGGTGCCCACCACCAGGCGATTGATGTCGTCCACCGTCTTCAGGAAGGAGCCCGTCACCACGTTGAAGTGGGTACTGCCGGCCTCCACACCGCCAGCCTGCTGTTCGCTGTTGGCGGTGCGGATGGTATTCGCCACCTGGTCCAGACTGATACCGAAACCCGCCAAGCGTTCGGGGGAGACCTCCACGGTCACCTGCTCCCTGCGCCCCCCCACCACGAAACCGTTACCCGTATTGGGCAGCTCCTTGATCGTCTGCAGGACGTCGTTGGCCAGCATGCGCAGCTGGCCATCATCCACATCCGGTACCCCGTTGTTGTCCAGGTCCTTCGACCAGAGCGTCAGGGTAACCACCGGCACATCGTCTATCCCCTTGGCCTTAACCAGGGGAGGCATGACACCGGGAGGAATCAGGTCCATGTTGGAATCGAGCTTGTCGTTCACCTTGACCAGGGAGGGCCCCATCTCCTGGCCTACCTTGAACTGGATGGTGACCATGCCTCCACCGCGCTGGGCCGCAGAATAGACATGCTTCACACCCGGGATCTCCGACATGATCCGCTCCAGCGGCTGGATCGCCAATGCGGAGACCTGCTTCGCCGCCGCACCTGGATACTGTACGAAGATATCCACCATCGGCACGGAGATCTCCGGATCCTCCTGGCGAGGCGTGATGGCCAATCCCATCAGGCCCATCAGCAGCATGGCAATGTACAACAGGGGAGTGAGAGGTGACTGGATGAAGAAACGGGCGGTACGGCCAGCGATGCCCAGATGCGCCTCCATCTCCCTGTCCATGGAATGGAGCTGATCGATTTTGTCGTCGTTCTGGCTCATGTCTGCTCTCGAATCTGCAATGATGACTAGAGGCCGATGAAGGAAAGGCCCGATAACAACAGCATCAGGGAGGTCCTCGATCGAGCCTCCCTCAAGTTGGATAGAAAATTATTATTCTTTGGGATCGCTCAATGGCCTGGCGACGCCCATCCGGCATTCACACCCACGCCGGGGTTGCGCAACACCCGTTCTCCCGCCTTGAGGCCTGAGAGCACGGTCGTATACCCGCCCGGCAGTTGCTCGCCGACCCGGATCAAACGCAGCATCGGTTTGCCATCCTTGCCCAGGACATAGACCCCGGGAAGGCTGCCGTTGTAGCGTATCGCGCTGCTGGGAATGATCGGGTTGGTCTTGGCAGGGGCGCTGAAGTCCGGCACCAGCACCTTGGCGTACATGCCCGGGGCCGACACCCCCTGAGGCAGATCGAACTTGATACTGACCGTATGGCGTTGGGCATCGGCCATGGGGAAGATCTGCGCCACCCTGACCGGCACCTCCTGATCACCCACGTCCAGCTCGGCCCGCAGCATCATGCCCTCATTCAAACCGGGGCGCAGGCGTCCAGGCACGTCCACCAGGATCTGCAGATACTCCACATCGGCGTACTTGAGCAGCGGCTGACCTGGCTGTACGGTATCGCCCACCTCGACGAATTTCTTCATGATGACTCCGTCGAAGGGGGCCAGACTGCGGGTATCCCGCAGTTTGGCATCGATCGCGCGGATCTGCGCCTGCACTTCATAGAAGCTGTTGCGAGCCTGCTGGATACCAATCCGGGAGGAATAGATATCGGCGCCACGCTCCGCCCCCTTGTCACGCTCGCCCATCATGTCCTCCATGGGCGAAGTGAACATCTGGTCGAACAGATTGGGGACCCCCATGCCGCCCGGCGCCGCCTTGGACTTCGGCGACCATAGCTCCCGGGTGTACTGCACCCCGGCATTGCGCAGACGGGCCTCTGCGTTGGCCAGTTGCGCGAGCGCCGCCTGACGCTTGGCCATCAGCTCCCGGGCATCCAGCTCCACCAGCAGGTCGTCTTTCTTGAAGGAGTCGCCCTCGATACCGGCCAGGTACTTTACCCGTCCAGGGAGCTGCGCCGACAGCGTCACCTCCTTGTAAGGGACCACCGTACCTCCCAGGGAGACGTGGGGAACGCCTTGAGACTGCTGCACGACGAAAATGTCGCCCGCCGCTGCCGGAGCAACCGCAGATGCCTGAGTCGTGAATGTCGCCGCTGCACCCAAGGCCGCGGCCACGACGATCACCTTTAACCTGTCACCCATAAAGCCGAGATCACCCATTATCTGTAAAGCCTAAGAAAGTCAGACCAGGCAGCCATTTCCACCCACGCCTGGGGAAGCGGCCAGCCGGTCAGACGCGACTCATGACAGAGAAGCTCTTGATGAACGGCCCCGCCATGCGCGGATCTTTGATCATGGCCGAGTAGTCGCCTACGATGAACTTCATCTTACGGGAGGTGAAGGCCATGCCCAGCCCCATCATGCCGGGTGGTTTGGCCATCCACTTACGCCACTGGTCCTCGGAGGCCCGGATATCCCAGTTCAACTCCTGGCCCTCATAGGCGCCGGCAGCGGTTGCCTTGCCGTTTTCCACGGTCAACACACCTTTCGGCTGGTCGTCGCCATCGAAACCGTAACCAATGACACTGTTGAAACCAATCTGGGCAAGGGCATCGGAAAGCTCGGGTTCCGCATTCCAATGCTCCATAAAGCCCTTCATCCACTCATCTGAAAAGAGATCCGCCATCGTTGTGACTCCAAGATAATTTCTCGTTGATTATTGCGAAAGGGCTCTGAGAACTCCGCCCTGATTTCGGCATACCAGTATACAGATGGACCCTGCCAATGCAACTAACACCATCTTCAAGAAGGACTTACCGAGGGTAATTAAGTAATCCATTAAATGCCTAATTTATTCCTACTCAACAACCTAGGAAAATAATCCCGATCCATGAGCCAGTCCGCATCAACAGGAGAATGAAATAAGACTACTCCCCAAGGGGCTGGCGCGCTACTATTCGCCGCAGTCATTTTGATGAGATCTGGTCTGAATACCATTGGATTGTCGGTCGCGAGGGTCCAGGTCGGGGATGCCACTCACGGGCGCGAGTTCCGACTTGCGGCCCGGGCCTTCCCGGCGATTGCCTGGAACGATCCCTGCCGTGAACCGTCATATCTCAGGAGAAGGGACTTCGGTGCTCGCTGACTTGGCGTCCCCCGCCCCTCAGCAGAGGTGTCGGGCTTGCGGCAATGGCATTGGGTCCAGACCCGCATCCCTTGAACCCTTCGACCCGGATTCACCCGTTCAGGTTCACCCCATTGCATAAGAAGCAGGAGTCAAACAGCATGCATCCCGCCGGTAAGATCATCGAAGCACGCCTGGAGCATCTCGAATCACATTTAGAGCAGGAGAACCCGATTCTCCTGAGGACGGTCAAGAGCTTTCGCGTGCTCGACGAGGTCGCCTTCAAGCTGGGCCTGCTGCAGGGTGACAGCTCATTCGCCACCCAGATCCCCTGGTGGCCCCTGATCTCCATCCTCGGGACCTTCTCCGCCGGCAAGTCGACCTTCATCAACCACTATATCGAATACCCCCTGCAGCGCTCCGGCAATCAGGCGGTCGACGACCGCTTCACGGTCATCTGTTACAGCAAGGAGGCCTCTGCCCACGCCCTGCCCGGCGTGGCCCTCGACTCCGACCCCCGCTTCCCGTTCTACCAGATGTCCGACGAGATCGAGAAGGTCGCCCGGGGCGAGGGAGATCGTATCGATGCCTATCTACAACTCAAGACCTGTCCCAGTCCCAGACTCAAGGGCAAGATCCTCATCGACTCCCCCGGCTTCGACGCAGACGCACAACGCACCTCCACCCTGCGCATCACCGACCACATCATCGACCTGTCGGACCTGGTGTTGATCCTGTTCGATGCCCGCCACCCGGAGCCAGGGGCCATGCAGGACACCCTGAAGCACCTGATCGACCAGACCATCGGGCGCCCGGATACGGGCAAGTTTCTCTATATCCTCAACCAGATCGATACCACCGCCCGGGAGAACAACCCGGAGGACGTGATCGCCGCCTGGCAGCGCGCCCTGGGGGAGCGGGGCCTCACCGCGGGGCGTTTCTACGCTATCTACAACCCGGATGTGGCCATTCCCATCGAAGACGAGGCCCTGCGCACCCGTTACGAACAGAAGCGGGACGCCGATCTGGCGGAGATCCACAGCCGCATGGAGGAGGTGGAGATCGAACGCGCCTATCGCATCGTCGGCGCCTTGGAGAAAACCGCACGGGACATCGAGGAGCGCTGCGTTCCACTGGTCACCCAGACCCTGGCCACCTGGCGCAAACGGGTGCTGTGGGGCGATGCGGCGGCCATGGGCGGCCTGTTTGTCATTCTGCTCCTGCTGTCGATCAAGGCCGGGTACTGGAGCGGTCTCTCCTTCAACCCACCCTGGCTGACGCCGGGCAGCAACCCCCTGGTTCCCTGGCTGCTGCTGGGGGGGCTGGTACTGCTGCTGGGGGCGATCCATTTCGGGGTCAGGACCCTAGCCGCCAAATCGCTCATGGGCAGGCTCAGGAGGCAGGCCAGCAAGGCCGAGCTGAAGGGCGACCCCAGCGGGGCCTTCGTCAAGAGCACCAAACCATGGCGCAGCATCTTCCAGCGCTCACCCGCCGGCTGGGGGCGCAAGGCGCGGCAACGGATCAAGCAGGTGATCCAGAACACCGACAGCTACATCCAGACCCTGAACGACCAGTTCACCAATCCATCAGGGGCGGAGAAACGCCCCCTCAGTGAACTCGAGCCCCTCGGCAACGGCCAGCCGGTGGAGCAGACCCAGCCGGCGGACGAGGCGCCAGCGGGGCAAACCGGCTGAAATGAAGATCGGCTATATCGCGAACCCGACAGGGGGCGATACAATCTAAAGGAAGTAGTACCCGAGGATCGAACATGAGTGCCGAAGCCATCACCCTTCCCCCCATCCAGGTGCCACCCCACCCCGAGTGGCCGGCCCTGAGCGCCACCGAGAAAGAGGCGCTCAAGGCACGCATCAAGCGGCAGTTGGAGGCCCAGGACGCCGTTCTGGTGGCCCACTACTATACCGACGCCGATCTCCAGGCGCTGGCGGAGGAGACCGGAGGCTGTGTCGTCGACTCCCTGGAGATGGCCCGCTTCGGTGCCGCCCAACAGGCCCGGACCCTGGTGGTCTGCGGGGTCCGCTTCATGGGTGAGACCGCCAAGATCCTCAACCCGGAGAAGCGGGTCGTCATGCCCGACCTGCACGCCACCTGCTCCCTCGACGAGGGCTGTCCCGCCGATCGGTTCAGCGCCTTCTGCGATGCCCATCCGGGGCACACGGTGGTGGTCTACGCCAATACCAGCGCCGAGGTCAAGGCCCGTTCCGACTGGGTGGTCACCTCGGGCATCGCCCTGCCGATCGTCAAGCATCTGGCGCAGCGGGGCGAGCGCATCCTGTGGGCCCCCGACCGCCACCTCGGCAGCTATGTACAGCGCATAACCGGGGTGGAGATGGTGCTCTGGCCCGGCGCCTGCGTGGTCCACGAAGAGTTCAAGTCGGTGGCCCTGGAGCGCACCCGCCGCCTGCATCCCGATGCCGCAGTCCTGGTCCACCCCGAATCCCCCCAGAACGTCATAGCGCAGGCCGACGTGGTCGGTTCCACCACCGCCCTGATCAAGGCGGTCAAAGAGATGGAGAATCGGGAATTCATCGTCGCCACCGATGGTGGGATCTTCTACAAGATGCGGCAGATGGCGCCGGACAAGGTCCTCATCGAGGCCCCCACCGCCGGCGAGGGCGCCACCTGCGTCAGTTGCGCCCACTGCCCGTGGATGGGGATGAACGCCCTGCAGAACCTCTCCCAGGTACTGGAGAACGGCACCAACGAGATCCACATCGACCCGGCCATTCGCGAGCGAGCGGTCCGTCCCATTCAACGCATGCTCGATTTCTCCCGGGAGTATGGCATCGGCATGCGCGATCGGGGCAACGCCTGACCGTCGCTGGCGCCTCCAGAGAGGACTACCAGGGGGAGAAGGAGTTCATGAAGTTCATTGGCCGGCCCATCTGGTTGATATCCCTACTCATCACCCCGGTGTTCACGGTCATCGACCGCATGGCCTGATCCATATTTGCGATATTTCCATGCAGGCCCTCGATAGAGGTATTGATCTCACCGATATCCTGGCTCATGGTCTTCATGGCCAGATTCATTTCGGTGATCTGCGTGGTCATCACGTCCATGCTCTTGTTGACCCGCTCGATCGACCCGGTGATCTGTCCGATGTTCTTGTCCATGTGGGTGATATGGCCATCCATGCTGTCGATCTTGGCCACCAGGATGCTGATCTGACCGGTCATGGTGGCGATATTCGCTGACAGCTCCGACATGTTTTTCGACATGGCGCCGAGATTGCTCTTCATGCGCGGATCCACATTACCCGTCAGGGTATCCATGTCGAGGGTCAGATTATAGATCAGGTAGAACCCCGACAGGCCCAGTACCGCCATCACCAGCAGGGACGGATAGACCAGCCGCTCCCAACGGGTGATACTGGTATTGAACGACTTGAAGAACTGGGTCAGGGTGATCTCGAGCTTGACCATCGCCTTCTGTTCCGGCGACAGGTTTTTTATATCTGCCTCGAAGGTCCTTGGATCTTTCTCAAACATATCGACCCTCCTGCTCTACTGCTGACAAGGACAGTGTCTACCCGATCCACACCCATGGTACTCCAAACCTACCATTCGACATACCGCCCCCCCTTCCATACGGGCCACCCGTTCGATACCATCGGTGGGAGAGACCAAAAGGGACTGAGCCATGAGCTTCGAACGCTTCGACATCTACTTCCAGGGCGCAATCATGCGGGGCGAGGAACCCGAGGCCGTGAAACGGCGTGTCGGGGCCCTGTTCAAGCTGCAGGGGGAGCGTCTGGAACGACTCTTCAGCGGCCAGCCGGTGGCGATCAAACGGGGCATCGACATGGATCAGGCGATCCAGTACCGGGTCACCTTTTGGAACGCGGGGGCACTGGTGGAGATCCGGCCGGCGCTAGCGGCGGCCGGCTCGGGCGGCACGGCCGCCACCGACGACGGGAACCTGAGCGTCTCGGATGCCAGGGGTTTCGACCTCAGTGACTGCGCACCCCAGGTCACCCCCCAGCCCATCCCAGACATCAGTGGCCTGGCCCTGGAGAGGCCCGGCGCGACGATCGACGAAAGCCCCCCAGCCCCGGCCCGGGAGATCGACACCGAGGGGCTGACGCTGGCCCCGGACGGTGGCCGTCTGGATGAGAGCCCGCCCCCGGCGCCCCCACAGATCGACACCCACGAACTGACCCTGAACCCCGCCAATCAGGGCAGCCTGGCGGAGTTTCAGAAACCGGTCAGCCCCGCCCCCCTGCCCAGCACCGAGCACCTGGAACTGGCCGATGAGGCACCTGGCGGGCGTGGCCGGGCCCGCTTTCCCACCTCAGAAGACTAGCTTGAGGGATTCCCGGGCGGCCTCTGAGAGGTCACCGGAACCCGCCGGGTCGGGATCGAGGACGCCATCGAAGGCCCCGAAGGCCCGCTTGGCATAGAAACGCAGGGGTACCCGCTGCGCATCGTCGCTGATCCAGATGCTGGTCTTGATGCCCCGCTTTCTGCCCTTTTCAGAGAGATCGAGGCGGTAGGCCGGGCGGTCCCAGCCCCCCGCTTGCAGCCGCTCCCGGGTCACCTCGACCTGAAAGTGCTTGAACCGCTTGCCATTGAAGACCGGCAGCTGCAAACGGCTGCCCGCCTGCAGCTTGGCCCGACGCAGATAGAAGAGCATGGAGAGGTAGTCCCACACCGGGGTATCCTCGGCCAGCGGTTGCTGGCCCGCCTTCTCCATGAAACGGCCCTGCTGCGAAGCGATCCCCGCCTGCTCCAGCAATTCCCGGGGCGGCAGACTCGCCACCGCCGCTACCGGGTCTGGGCGTTTGACATAACGGCAAACCCGCGCGCCCTCCCGGTCGAACCAGAGCAACTCCTCGCTGACCTCATCGGTCTCCAGGTGTTCGTTGACCAGCAGCGGCCGCCACTCCCGGTCGAGCCAGCTGCGGTAACTGTAGCGGATGGGATAGATCATCTCCGCCTTGCCGAACGGCTCGGTGGTCACCTGCATGGCCGCCAAGCGGGTCTCCCGGCCAGCAAATCTCCCGCCGTCGGGCTGCAGTATGAAGATGGCCTTGGCGATCCGCATAGAAAGGAAACCGGAGAAGATGCCCCGGTAGCTGAAGGTATACTCCAGCCGTTCAGTGGATGGCGTCTGAGCCGCCCTGGCGACCCCGTTCATTGCCAGCAGTCCCACCAGCAGAAGGATGAGGCCCTGCCTGTTCGATACGCGAATGCTCATGCTATTGATCCCTGATATCTGATTGGCATGGTTTTCGCACAATATCCCTCAGAAGCTGAATAGACCCTGAATCCGTCATATTTCCGACGCACAAGGAGCCCACCGATGGTCAACCCCGTCAATCATCACCACCTGAATCAGGCCACTCATGAGCGGACCGGCCACACCCAGGGTGGCGCAAGCGCCACCAGGGAGGGTGGAGGCCAGACCCCATCTCCTGGTCCGCAGGCCGCTGCAGAGGCGCCCAGCATCGACAGCGCCCGCCAGCTGTTCGAATTGGAGGCCAACCGGATGGTGGAGACGACACCGGCGATAGCGACCCCCGAGCAGGCCAGGGGCCTACTGGACCACATCCTGCAACAGGCGGCGGATGTCCCGGGAAGGCTGTTACAGGCACAGGCCGGCCGGTCGGATGGGGGGCTGCTCCATTTCCTGGAAAAGGCCCCGGCATAGATGAATCCTCTCCCTGGGTAAGCTGTTTTCGGGCGCTCCGGCGCCCTTTTTTTTCAGGTGATCAATGAACGGCCCGCCGCCTCCCCACCTCGATGCGTTCGATCTCCGCCACATGCACGACCCGTCCATCCAGGGTCTCGAACTGCCGATCCGCCACATCGCCGCGCCGCGCCGCATAGGCGACCGCCTGGCCGGTCCGGGTGTTGATCACCTTGACCGTCACCACCTGGTATTCGTCCCGCCAGTGCTGGTAAAGAAGAAAACCGCTGCCCAAGACCATGGAGAGGAGCAGCCCATAGGCCAGCAGACGGATGACGGTCGGGTTTGTGGCGACCGAAGAGGCCCCAGCCGGCCGCATCACCGGCCGTCTCACCAGCGCTTCCCGTCGGGTCTGGTTGGTCACCACCAGCCAGGCGATGGCGATAACCGCCAGGGTCAACAACAACTTCGTTAGCATAGTCGGGTAACCCTAGCACGCACGGCCTATCCTGCCTATGGTCGGGTCACTGGATGGCCAGGCGGCGCTTGCAGGGGAAACGACAGAAGACTTACTATCCCCGCATGCAAAGCAAACTCCTTCTTGCCATCACCCTCTGCCTGGCAATACTTTCCGGTTGCAGCAAACCCGAACCCCCCACCATCAATCTCTATCGCGCCGTGCACATCGGCGACATCGATCAGATCAGGCGCAATCTCTACTGGCACGCGGAGGTGAACAAGCCGGGTCCCGATGGCCTCACGCCCCTGCATGTGGCGGCGCGCAAGGGCAGCCTGGTGGTGATCAAGCTGCTGCTGCAACATGGCGCCGATATCGAGGCCAAAGACCGCCGGGGCAATACCCCCCTCGCCAGCGCACTGCTGGCGCGCAACACCCTGGTGGCCGACTATCTGGTGAAGCAGGGGGCGAAGCTGGACGCCAACGCCCTGCTGGACCTGACCGTGCGCCAGGGAAAGGCCGACCGGGACGTGATAGACTTCCTGGTCAAACAGGGCGCCGACCTCGACGCGTCCAACGACCAGGGCAATCCGCCACTCCATCAGGCCATCATCGGAGGCTATCGGGTGGTCGCCAAGTACCTGATAAAAAAGGGCGCCGACATCAACGCCAGAAACCGCGACGGCAAGACCCCCCTGCAACTGGCCAGGGAGCTGCAGCGACAGGACATCGAACGGATGCTGCGCCAGTATGGCGCCGTCAGTGGGTCGATGGACGCGGCCGATCAGCGCCCGTAGCACTCGAACCAGCAAACCTCAACAATCAATCCGGAAACGGCAACCATGGCTTCTACACCTGACGAACTCACGGTCAACTACTCCGAAGACGGCATCGACGTGGTCAAGGAGCTGGACAAGGTCATCCTCACCAAGGGGGCCTGGACCACCATCCTCTTCCGTTACCAGGACTGGAACCGGGCCAAGGGCGAGTACGGTCCGGAGAAATACACCATCCGCCGCTACCAGAAACGCAGCGGCGAATACCTGCCCAAATCCAAGTTCAACATCTCCAGCAGGGAGCAGGCGAAGGCCATCATCCAGGCCCTGCAGGGGTGGATCGGCGAGGATTAACCCCCCACCCGTTCGGCCCAGGCCAGCAGCTCGGGGATGATGCGCCGCCGCTCTTCGGGTAGCGCGGGATCCTCCTCCAACTCGTCCAGACGCGCCAGATAGTCGTCCATCTGGATACTGCCACCGGCATCGGCCTCGAACAGCCTGGCCAGGCGATAGGCCTCCCAGCGCTCACGCTCCTCTGCCGAGAGGGTCTCGGGCCAGTTGCGGGCGCGATAGCGAAACAGCATCTCGGGCAGGCGTTGGTCGTCGAATACCGCTGGAAAGGCCGCCAGCTCCTGCGGCGAGCTGACCAGGATGCGCTGCATGCGCTGGCGGTCCGCGTCACTGAAGAAGCCGCCAGAATAGAGCCCCTGATCCGGATCGGAGACGGGTTCGAAGCGGGTCATGGCGTGGATGCGGCTGACCTTCTCCGCCAGACCCTTGGCCGCCAGCAGCCGTTCCCGGTAGCGCTCACCCCTGGCGACATCGATCTGCCAGCGCTCCGCCGCCTCCGGCGTGAGGGTGCCCATGGGCACCACCACCGGACACTTGTTCAGATGCAGGGTCTTCAAGGGCAACCGATCCACCCCCTCGGGCAGCTCGGCCTGAGGGGTGAACAGGCGCCTATGTAACTCCTCGTCACTCAGCTCGAGCAGCGCCGCGGGGTCGTGACGCAGGTCGTAGACGATGACCCCGTTCGAGTTGCCCGGATGTTTCACCAGGGGTGCCACCATGGCGATGCAGCCGAGGCGGGACGGATACATGGAAGAGACATGCAGCACCGCGCTGCGCTGCTTCAGGTTGAGCAGCTGGGCCACCTGGTGCTTCTGCCGGTGGGTAAAGACATAGTCGTAGAGGCGTGGCTGGTGTCGCCTGACCAGCCTTGCCAGCTCGATGGTGGCCTGCACGTCGGAGAGGGCGTCATGGGCCGCCCCGTGGGCGATGCCGTTGGCCGCGGTCAGCTCCTCCAGCCTGAAACTGGTGCTGCCATCCGGGTGGCTCGGCCACTCGATGCCCTCCGGCCTGAGGGCGTGGGTGAGGCGCACCATATCGATGATGTCCCAGCGAGAATTGCCGTTGCGCCACTCCCGTGCATAGGGGTCATAGAAGTTCCGATAGAGGGTGTAGCGGGTGAACTCGTCGTCGAAGCGGATGCTATTGTAGCCGACCCCGCAGGTCTCCGGCCGGCTCAACTCCCGGTGGATCCGCGCGATGAACTCCGCCTCGACCACCCCCTTGGCGGTCGCCTGCTGGGGGGTGATGCCGGTCACCATGCAGGCGTCCGGCTGTGGCAGCATGTCGTTGGCGGGCTTGCAGTAGATCACCAGGGGCTCGCCCAGGGGCTTGAGCTCGGCGTCGGTGCGCTGACCGGCGAACTGGGCCGCGCGGTCGCGGCGCGGATCGGCGCCCCAGGTCTCGTAGTCGTGCCAGTAGAAACTGAAGGTCATATTGGGCGACCACACCCCCCGCGGGGGGTTCCAGGCACAAAAAAACCACCCGGCCGGAATGCGGCGGGGTGATCTCCGGAAATCATGCTCGCAGCGACGGACCGGTTCAGATCTTCTCTTTGATACGGGCGGCCTTGCCGGTGCGGCCACGCAGGTAGTAGAGCTTGGCGCGGCGCACGTCGCCCCGCCGGGTCACCTTGATCTCCGCAACGCTGGGGCTGTAGGTCTGAAATACCCGCTCCACGCCCTCGCCATGGGAGATCTTGCGCACCGTGAAGGCCGAATTGAGCCCCCGGTTGCGCTTGGCGATGACCACCCCCCCGAAGGCCTGCAGGCGTTCCCGGCTGCCCTCCTTGACCCGGACCTGGACGATCACCGTATCGCCCGGCCCGAAGTCCGGCACCTCACGCTTCATCTGCTCCGCTTCGAGTTGTGCGATGATCTTGCTCATGGTCTTTGCTCCTCTACTTGCCCCGCGTCTCCCGACGCGGCTTTGATTTCATCGAATAACCGTTGTTCCTCGGCCGTCATCCGGCGGCCTGCCAGCAGCTCCGGACGGCGTTGCCAGGTCCGTTTCAGGGCCTGTTGCAGGCGCCAGAGACGGATCCGCTGGTGATCGCCACTCTGCAATACCGACGGCACCGCCATACCGTCGACCCGGTCCGGCCGGGTATAGTGGGGGCAATCCAGCAAACCCTCCATGAACGAGTCCTGCCGGGCCGAGTCGGCCGCGCCCAGGACGCCGGGCAGCAGGCGTATGATGGCGTCCAGCACCACCATCGCCGCCAGTTCGCCGCCGCTGAGCACATAGTCGCCGATCGACCACTCCTCGTCCACATGGCGCTCGACGATGCGCTCGTCGATCCCCTCGTAGCGGCCGGCGAGCAGGATCAACCCCTCACTACGCCCCGCCAGTTCGCAGGCCAGGCGCTGATCGAAGCGCCGCCCCTGGGGACTGAGATAGATCAGCCGAGCCCGCGGCGAGGCCCGTTTGGCCGCTTCGATGGCCGCCTGCAGGGGCGCATACTTCATCACCATGCCGGGGCCACCGCCGTAGGGCCGGTCGTCCACGGTGCGGTGGACATCCTGGGTATAGTCCCGCGGATTCCACAGCCGCAGCCCGGCCACTCCCGCGCCCAGGGCGCGCCCCACCACCCCCTGCTCCCGCAGGGCGGCAAACATCTCCGGCATCAGGGTAATGACATCGAACTGCATCGCTTCAGCCGCCACCGTAAATTCAAGGCGGGCTCAGAACTCCGGGTCCCAATCCACCCGGATCAGCCCGGCCTGGGGATCCACCTCAAGGATCACCTGGCCCACCAGGTAGGGAATCAGTCGTTCCCGCTCCCCCTTCACCACCAGCACATCGTTGGCGCCGGTCTCGAACAGGTGGGAGACCCTGCCCAGCTCCACACCGTCCAGGGTCTCGACCCGCATCCCCTGCAGATCGCTCCAGTAGTGTTCACCCGCTGGCAGTACCGGCAACTGGTCCCGCCGGACCGCGATCTCGCACCCCACCAGGACGGCCGCCAGGTCCCGGTCGTCGATGCCCTCGAGCTGCGCCACCACCGCCTTGCCCTGGCGCCTGCCGGCCTGTGGCCGGTAGGCCCGCCACTCACCGTCGCGCTTCAGGTACCAGGGGGAGTAGCCGAGAATACCCTCCCGGGGAGAGGTGTCGGAATAGACCTTGACCCATCCCCGCACCCCGAACAGGCCCGATACCCGGCCCATCCTTACCATCCGTTCGCCGGCCATTGCAATGCAGAGAGAGGGCGCTGCCCCCGGCCCTGGGCCGGTCGGGCTCAGGCCGCCTGTTCTTCGTCCTGGGACTGTTTGCCGGCCTGCTTGAGCAGGGAGGCCACGCGCTCACTCGCCTGGGCCCCCTGGGAGAGCCAGTGTTCGATGCGCTCGCGGTCGAGACGCAGGCGCTCTTCACCGCCCTTGGCGATGGGGTTGAAGAAACCGAGGCGTTCGATATAGCGGCCATCCCGGGCATTGCGGCTGTCGGTCACCACGATGTGATAGAAAGGCCGCTTCTTCGCGCCGGTTCTGGAGAGACGAATGGTTACCATGTTGTACCCTAATCAAAAATCAGCTGACGCCGCCAGACCTCCCGGCGGGAAACGGCGCATTATAACCAAAACGGGGGAAAAGTGAACCGCTTTGTCGCGGCCGACTTCAAAACGGCAGGCCGCCTGGGGGCATGCCGCCGCCCGGGAAACGCCCGCCCATGCCGCGCATCATCTTCTTCAGCCCGCCGCCTTTCATCTTCTTCATCATCTTCTGCATCTGGGTGAACTGCTTGAGGAGCTTGTTCACGTCCTGCACCTGGGTGCCCGAACCGGCGGCGATGCGCCGCTTGCGCGAGCCCTTGATGACCGCCGGGAAGCGGCGCTCCTGGGGGGTCATGGAGTTGATGATGGCGATCAGGCGGTCCATCTGCCGGTCGTTGACCTGATCCTTCACCTGATCAGGGATATCGCCCATCCCCGGCAGCTTGTCCATGAGGCTGCTCATGCCCCCCATATTGGCCATCTGACGCATCTGCTCGCGGAAGTCATCCAGGTCGAAGCCCTTGCCCTTCTGCAGCTTCTTCGCCAGCCGGGCCGCCTGCTTTTGATCGACCTTGCGGCTGACCTCCTCCACCAGGGTAAGCACGTCCCCCATGCCGAGGATGCGCGAGGCGATGCGCTCGGGATGAAAGGGCTCCAGGGCGTCGACCTTCTCCCCCACGCCGATAAACTTGACCGGCTTGCCGGTGATCTGGCGGATCGACAGGGCCGCGCCGCCACGCGCATCGCCATCCGCCTTGGTGAGGATGACCCCGGTCAGGGGCAGGGCCTCGTTAAAGGCGCTGGCGGTCTTGGCCGCATCCTTACCGGTCATGCTGTCGACCACGAACAGGGTCTCCACCGGATTCAGGCTGGCGTGCAGGGCCTTGATCTCCTCCATCATCCGCTCGTCCACGTGCAGACGACCGGCGGTATCCACCAGCAGCACGTCGTAGAAGCCCTTCCTGGCCTGCACCAGGGCATCGCGAGCGATCTCGACCGGCTTCTGTTCCGGGAAGCTGGGGAAGAAATCCACCCCCACCTCGGCGGCCAGGGTCTTGAGCTGCTCGATGGCGGCGGGCCGATAGACGTCGCAACTGACCACCATGACCTTTTTCTTGCCGTTCTCCCGCAGCCAGCGGGAGAGCTTGGCGACGCTGGTGGTCTTGCCCGAGCCCTGCAGGCCCGCCATGAGGATCACCGCCGGGGGCTGGGCCGCCAGGTTGAGGGATTCGTTGGCCTCCCCCATGACCCGCACCAGCTCGTCGTTGACGATCTTGATCAGGGTCTGGCCGGGGGTGAGGCTCTTCATCACCTCCTCGCCGGCGGCCTTGGCCCGGACCTGCTCCACGAAGTCACGCACCACCGGCAGGGCCACGTCGGCCTCCAGCAGCGCCATGCGCACCTCCCGCAGGGTCTCTTTTATATTCTCGTCGGTGAGCCGCCCCTGCCCGCGCAGCCTGGTCAGCACCTTGCCCAGTCGATCTGTCAGATTGTCAAACATGTTTTCCCACCGCTTGCATCGGTATAGAGGAACCTGCCCCCCCACCCTTGCCGAAGCGGCAGAGCGGGTGGATGGCATCAGCCGCCGGCCATTATATAGGAGTTTGGGAGGAAATCGCCGATGCCAGGGCGCCGGCGTTCAAAATCTCCGGCAAGTGTGCGATTATCAGCCGGGATCTTATTCCGGAAATCGAGACCAGCCCCTTGTTCGCACTGCCCGCCATTACCGCCTATCTCTGCGCCACGCTCTGCTTCACCCTGCGCCTGTTTCGCGGGGACCAGTTCAGAATTCCACTCCGGCCCGTGGGCCTGCTGCTGGGTTTCGTCGGCATCCTGCTGCACGGTCTGCTGATCTACCGGAACATCGTAACCCACTCCGGGATCAATCTCGGGGTCTTCAACGCCTTTTCGCTGATCGCCTGGACCATCCTGCTGCTGCTGCTGACCTCCAGCCTGCGCAAGCCGGTAGAGAACCTGGGTATCGTCCTCATGCCCATGGCCGCCTTGGCCATCTTCCTCGAGTCCCGCTACGTCTCGGTACACCTGATCCTGACCGAATCTACCCCGGTTGGGCTGACCATCCATATCATCGTCTCCATCCTCGCCTACAGCCTGTTCACCCTTGCCAGCGTGCAGGCCGTACTGCTGGCGATCCAGGATCACTACCTGCGCAAACGTCACCCCGGCGGCTTCATCCGCGCCCTACCGCCCCTGCAGACCATGGAGAGCCTGCTGTTCGAGATGATCGCCGCCGGCTTCGTGCTGCTCACCCTGGCCCTGGTCTCCGGCTTCACCTTCCTGGAGGACATGTTCGCCCAGCACCTGGTGCACAAGACGGTGCTGTCGATCGCCTCCTGGATCGTCTTCGGCACCCTGTTGTGGGGACGCTACCGCTTTGGCTGGCGTGGCCAGAAGGCCCTGATCTGGACCCTCAGCGGCTTCGTGGTGCTGATGCTGGCCTATTTCGGCAGCAAGGTGGTGATCGAACTGATCTTGAAGTAGCCGCTCAGGGCTGATCCCGATAGGCCCTGCCGGCCTTGCGTCCCCGGTTCAGGTCGCGCAGCTGGCGGACCAATTCCGCCCGGGCCTGGCCGGCGAGGCCGGTGATCTTCCGGTCCAGGGCCTGGATCGCCTCCAGCAGCTCGATCTGTCGGGCCGGATCGATTGGCGGGTCAGCGGCAAAGGCCTGCCGGAGCAGGCGGGAGCGTGCCGCCTCCAGCTCGTCGGTCCCCTCCAACTCACCCTGTTCCAGCCGCGCGAGCAGCCGCCGGGTCAGTCCCAGGGCCTGCTCCAACAGCTGGGGAGGCAATTCGCTCACCCCGGTTTCAGGCAGCGGAGACCGGTTTGCCGGCATCCGTCATGGGCTGCTTGACCTGGTTGGGGATGGCGTCCCAGGCGCCCTTGAGTTCGATGATCAACGAACTGACTTCGTCGAGGATCGCCAAGTCGTTCTTCAGGTTGGACTCGGTCAGCCGGCGCACCATGTAGTCGTAGAGATTGTCGAGATTGTTCGCCATCTCCCCGCCCTCCTGGAGATTGAGACTGCCGCGCAGCCCATTGATGATGGAGATGGCCCAGTTGATGTGGTTACCCTTCTGTTCGTACTCCTTGCGATCCATGTGTCCCTTGGCGATGGCGATCTTCTCCAGGGCCCCCTCCATGAGCATCTGCACCAGGCGATGGGGGCTTGCGTAGTTGACCTCCGAACCCACCGCTACCTTGCCATACTGACTGACACCGCGTTTCTGAGAAAAGCTCATATTCAGACCCTCATCAGGTTCTTTGTGCATTGTTGATATTCTATCGCAACTACAGCCTGCCCGTTGTCAGGGGGAGCGCGCATGAATCCATGGTTCGTCTTGTTAGCGTCCACAACCGCCTTTCCATGAAGGGTTTCTCAGCCTGTATCAGCTGTTGTTATTCCGGTTGCCCGGCAGCAGGTTGTTCAGGTTGGAGAGCTGGGCAGTCATAAAGTTGCTGGTGGCCTGCATCTGTCCCAGCAGCGAATCCAGGGCGGTGAACTGGGAGCGGTAGCGGGCCTCCACAAGCCCCAGGCGCCGTTTCAGGGCGTCGATCTGGTTGTTGTTGTTGTCTACCCTGTTGTTGAGGCCCTTCTCCCGGGCATCGATCAACCCGTTACTGCCCAGCATCCCGCCCACCAGGGAATCGAGCCGGAAGGCCAGCCCCTGATCGTCGTTGGCGAACAGATCGGCCACAGCTTGCAGGTCACCCTCCAGGGCCTGCGACAGCTGGCCACCGTCAAAGGAGAGGGAACCGTCCTTCTGGAAATTGATGCCCACCTGAGAGGCGTATTGATAGGCGACGCTGATACTGGCGCCCGACCCCAGAACCGAACGCACCTGGTTCGCCACCAGCCGCAGGGTACCGTCTCCCGAGAGATCGCCCGAACCCAGGTCGCTCAGGGTGGAGCGCAAGTTGTTGTAGGCATCGACCAGCTTGCCGACCGAACTGCCGATGGCCCCGGAGTCGTGGGAGATATCCAGAGAGACCTGTGTCGCGCTGGTGGCCTGCAGATCGATGGTGACACCCTGGATGGCGTTACTGATGTTGTTGTTGGGACGGGTGATCGTATAGGTGTTGTCGAGCTTGATCTGGGCGTCGGCCGCCGGCTGGATCACGCTGAAACCCAGGGGATCGGCGATGCTGGCGCCCGTACCATCACTGAAGCTCAGGGTCGCGGCATTGGCCGTTCCGGTCTGATCGTTGGAGACGACCAGATGAAAGCTGCTGGGGTCCTCCTGCACGATGCCGGCGCTGACCCCCACATTGTCCGTGGCCCCGTTGATCGCCTGCTGGATCTGCGTCAGGGTCTTGCCGCCGATATCGACGCTGAAGGAATTCGCGCCGATGGCGATGGTCATCTGATCGCCGGCGCTGCCGATGGGTGTGGTGCCCGAGTCCGCAATGGCCGCCGAACCCAGCTTCTGGGCGCCCGCCAGGCCCTCCACCAGGATATCGTAGTGACCCAGCGCCACGCTGTTGTCGGCGCTGACCTTGAACACGGATTCATCGCCGGACTTGGCGCTGAAGGCGTTGAAGCCATCGAATGACTTGAGTGCCGCGGCGGCATCCTGGAAGGTCGAGAGGGCGCTACGCAATTTCCCGTAGGCGCTGATCTGGGCCAGGTAATCGCCCGACTTGGCCTGCAGGCGCTGCAGCGGGATCTGCTCGACCTTCATCAACTTGTCCATGATCCCGTTGATATCCAGACCGGAGCCGATACCTGGAGCGGAAATGGTGGGCATTCTGGTCTCCATTGTGGACCGACCCGGAGGACCGGGCCGGACATCAGGTTCGACTGCTGACCGGCGGAGACCCCGCCAGCCTGCCGTCACTGGAAAGAAATAAGCAAAATTCAGGCCCGATACGACATCAGGCCTGAAGCTTTACCAATAGCCCTACCGGCTGTTCCCGCGTGCCTTTGCCGTCCACCCGGCCCGCTTCCGCCTCTCGCATCTCCTTCATCTGCCTGGCCAGGGCCAGTACCTCGTCTGAAGGGATCTGGCGGATCAGCTTGCCGGAGTCCTTGTCCACCACCCGCACCACCGTACGCCCCAGCTCGTCGTCCACATCGAACTGCAACTCGCGGTTGAGCATCTGGGCGAAATCCTTCATCTGACTCACCGCCCCTCGCAGCTGATCTACTGGGACGTCGGCGGACTGGGAAGCAACCGGCTGGGAACGGCTGGTCGACACTACCGGCTTACCCGTGGCCTGATCGATGGCCTGCTGCTGGGCGACCGGGGTCTTCTCTGTGCTACGACGGACATCCTTGCCGGGATCCCTGGCCGGTAGAGCGTTCAGTGTGAGCGTCATGTCAGTTGCCATGGCCGCCACCTCTCTTACCTAATGAGTACATTTCCGCCCGGAACTGCTTCCGGGCGGAAACCGGGCTCAGGACCCTGTTACTTCAACAGCGACAGGACCATCTGCGGCTGTGCGTTGGCCTGGGACAGCATGGCCACGCCGGCCTGCTGCAGGATATGCGTACGGGTCATGTTGGCCGTCTCCGCGGCGAAGTCTGCGTCCTGCACCCGGGAGCGGGCGGCGGAGACGTTCTCGCTGATGTTGGAGAGGTTGGAGATGGTGCTGTTGAAGCGGTTCTGGATCGCACCCAGGTCCGCCCGTGAATCGGAGATAAAACTCAGCGCCTGGTCGATCACAGCCAAGGCATCGTTGGAACCCGACTGGGTGGAGATATCGACGTCGGACACCTTGTTCAGGCTCGAAGAGACAGATGCTGCAGACAACACCGTGGTGCCCGTATCCGTATTTGCGACAAAGCCGGTATTCGAACTCAGTGAGACCTGGCCACCCACAATGATACTGTCGGTCGCAGTG
>Ga0114931_10001873_pt1 | contig 26768 bp, 23 predicted proteins | sample 2SBtaG_FD_89579 | JGI IMG/M metagenome (GOLD analysis project Ga0114931, IMG submission 89579) | Deep subsurface microbial communities from Kolumbo volcano to uncover new lineages of life (NeLLi) - 2SBTROV14_V59a metaG | ecosystem: Environmental > Aquatic > Marine > Volcanic | place: Kolumbo... | reverse complement strand
AGCATTTGTTATATCTTTTCCAGAAATATATCCCGTTGCAGTTTTAACAGCAGTTACTTTTGGTATATAAACTTTTTTTACATTTCCAAAAACATTATCAAACCAAGTTAATGACTTAGCATTTTTCATAGAAGGTGCATATACATCAAAAACCACCAAGATTTTATTGTTACTATAAACCTGACTAAATGCCTTTATTGTTTCTTTTGCCTTAATAGCAGAATGTGCAAGATCAAAAAAGATTTTTACACCTTTAATTTCTGTAATTAATTCTTGATGAGATTTTAAATGTTTATACGATAAAAATGCCTTTTCAATAACCTTATTATCAATCCCAAATTCTTTTGCCATCAAAATTGCTGCAATACTATTATTTGCGTTATGTTCTCCAAAAAAATTTGAAATGATGTTTAGCTTTTCACCGTTTACAAAGGCAGTATAAGAGATTTTTCCATTAATATATTTTATGTCTTTATAATCATATCCATACTTAATATGTTTTATGTTTTTAGGAATCTCTAACTTATTTATATTTTCACCATTTTTGTTAGTTATTAAAACACTTTTGTATGGCAAACAATTTACAAGATTTTGAAAATTATCAATATAAGCTTGCTCTGTTTCAAATATATCAAGATGATCCCATTGCATAGAAGTGATAACTAAATGTGTTGGATTATAATAAAAAAATTTAGATTTTTTCTTGCCATCAATGGATCCTGCAATATATTCATCTCCTTCAATTACCGAAATGTTAGAATTTGTATTTCTTATTCCTTTATTAAAATTTAAAGGGATTCCGCCAACCATAAAGCTAGGATTTAAACCAGCCGTTTCTAAAATCCATGTTAGCATTGCAGAAATAGTACCTTTTCCATAAGTTCCAGTTACAACTATAGAATTATCTTTTACCAAAAACTGTTGTAAAACCTGTGGATAAGTTAATATTTGTTTAGCATTATCTTTAGCCCATCTAGTTTCAGGATTATCTGAAAGAACATAAGTTGCACTTCCCCCTACAACAACAATATCTGGATTAAACTTAGATATATTAGTTTTCTTATAACAAGTAGTAAAATTAATATTATTGTCTTTTAATAATGTTGAACTTGGAGGATAATTGTTAGAATCACTCCCCCCAACAACATATCCCATTTTCTTAAACATTAATGCAATAGAAGACGTTGTTTTTCCACAAATACCAATTATATAAATTCTTTTCATATTTAACCTACACCCCGATAATAATGTCGACATCACCTCGGGGGTGATTTACGTATTAATTACACCTTCGATAGTTTTCCATAAATTATCTAAACCAAATCGTATTACATCATTTGTTGGTAATCCTGTTTCTTGTTCCACTTTGAGTATTTCATTTTTTGACACTTTTTCTGACATACCCTTTGTATTTAATGCAATACCAACTACTTTGCAATTTCTTTCTTTAGGTAAACTTAAACTCTCATACATTTTAATAACCTCATTTAAAGGTGGTAACTTAACCAGATCTGAACCAATTGAATACAATCTTTGTGGTCTATGAACTAAAATCATATGAGTTGGAACTGCTCCATGAATTAAAGATATTGTAGTATTAGAAAACCCAGGATGAAAAATCGAACCTTGTCCCTCTACAAAAATAATATCACTATGTTTTTTTGATAAAACCATCTCTTCTACTGATCCTGCCATAAAATCTCCTACCATAGCATCAACCGAGTACCCCCAACCTTCTATCATAATTGTTGTTTGCCCCGTTGGTATAAATGCAGAATTTAAACCATGCTTTAATGCTTCAAAATGCAACTTGTATGTTGCAGTCATCTTACCAATTGCCGCATCTACTCCAACCGTTAAAATAATAGGCTTTTTAATATTAAATGCTAAGGCAGAACCAACATGTAAACCAGATGATGAATATCTAGTATTTATAAGTAATTTGGGGTTTTTATCAATAAGTTTTTTGATCTCAAAGTTTTTTGATAAGTCGAAATGAATACCACTAACAATAGGTATTCCCCTTTCTAAAAAAAATAAAAAATCAGTTTTCCATTTATCAGGAAGTTCTTCTCCTTCTGGTGCTACCCCAATAAATATATAGTCAGGTTTTATATTAAAACATGCTTTACCAGCCTCTTGAAAAATTGAAATATTATTATCTACATCAAATAAAACTTCTGAAACTTGTTTTTCTTTTGAAGTAGAGTCAATCACCCCTAAAATCTCATAATCAGAAAACCTTATAAGCCCATCTGCAGTTTTAGCTCTAACCGCATACTTTCTTCTTGAATTTTTACCAAAACTGCCATCAGCATATATTAGTATTTTTGAATTAGGATTAATATTTAATTTCATAAAATTTGTTAAAAAACTGTACTACTTGGGGCAACATATTTTTCTCTGCAACCACCTGTTTAATCCCTACATTTGAATTTTGATAAAATATTAACTCAGAGTGCTTTTCGTACTCATCTGCTATTTTAAATCTTGCAAGTAACTGATAATCAAGTTTTAAAATAGAAGATATTATTTTTACTTGTAACTTATCAAGTTTAGATTTATTTAATATGATTTCCAAACTCATGGTGTTACACTCCTGACTTTATCCCAATACTCACTTTGTCTACAAAGTAAATTTTTTGCATTTTTTTTATCTTGCATTAATGCATACACCACTCTCTCCATTAAAATAGTATTTTGTGAACCTTTAACTAATATTGCCTCCCCACCTTTTACCATATCAACTAAAAACTTTCCCGCCTTTTCACTACTTAAAAAGTGATAAACTTTATCTTGTAAAAAGCCACTTTCTAAAACTTTTGGGAGTAAATATTGTTTCATCAAAGGACCTACCAAAATTAATATATCCACAACTTTTACTACTTCTTCTGCAACTTTTTCATGTTCCATTTTTGTAAATTCTCCTAACTCTCTCATATCACCTAAACATGCTATTTTTGTCTGACCAAACAACTCAAGTGCTTTTAATCCACTAAGTGTAGAATATCTTGAAGAGTTATAACTTCCATCTATTATTATTGTATCTTTTATCCCTTTTATCAAATTAAGTCTACCTGCAGGTAATTTAAATTTTTCAAGTCTGTTTGATATAACTGCTGCTTTTAATCCTAAAATATCACAAATTGCTCCCGTACAAGCAAATGACCCTATATATTCATATCCTAAAATCGCCTCATTTTTTATCTTTATTTTTTCACCCTGTCTTGTTACAAAAACAAAACTAATACCATTTAAAGTTGCTTCTGGAGTTACAATCTTATAATCACTCTCGACATTTTCCCCATAAGTAACAAGATTATTTAAAGATTCAACTACATTTTTTTCTACAATTTTTAGCTGATAAGGTAAAATCACACACCCTTCTACTAATGTCTTTTGTGCTAATAAAAGTTTCTGTTCTTTATATTCCTCATATCCTCCAGGAAAGTTTTCAATATGAGCAGGATATATATTAGTAATCGTACTCATAAATGGCTTTACGATAGATAATAAATAATCCATCTCTTTAGATTCTGCTACACCCATTTCAAGAATATAATAATCATATTTTTCTTTTGATTTTAATAAATCTAATAAGCACTTTATTAGTATTATAGACCACTTTTTTGCAGGAACAGAAGAATATGGTTGATTTAAAATATCAAGAGGTAAACCAAAAAAGCCATTTAAATTTTTCCTTGTCTTTTTTATCTTAAATTCATTTTCAAGCACAAATGCAACAGACTCTTTTAAAGATGTCTTTCCAACCGTACCTGTAATAGCGATAACTTTTGCACCTGTTTTTTTTATTTTTTGTTTTGCCAATTCTTTTAGTAAAAATGAGACAAATGTTTTGAGAAATTTTTTCATTGTTTTTATTTTATACTATTAACTATTATGCTTCATCAATAAGCTTATTTATAAGTTCTAAAAATGAAACACCTGCTGCTTTTGCCTGCTGAGGAACCAAACTAGTAGCTGTCATACCTGAAGTAGTATTAATTTTAAAAACCTTTCTTTCATCTGAAAACCCACCATATAAAATAACAACCTTTATTTTTTTCATAGTGGGAAATATATCGACCAAAAAAAATACCTATCACAAATTTATTCCAAATAAAACCTGTATTAGATCCTATTAATATCTCTATTAATCAGTATATCACCTCGGGGGTGATGGTACTATCACCCCCGAGGTGATATACTAAATATATGCCAAGAAGATTAACACCATTAATTACTAATAATTATTACCATATTTATAACAAAGGAATAAACAATACTAAAACTTTTTTAGAAAGTGCTAATTATTATAGATTTCTTGATCTTATAAATTACTATCGTTTTGATAAACACACATTGAGATATTCTTATTATAATAAGCTTACCTTTGACAATAAAAATGAATATTTAAAATCAATCCAAAAAAATAATAATAAACTTGTAAATATTTATGCATTTTCCTTAATGCCAAATCACTTTCATTTTTTACTTGAACAATTAATTGAGAATGGAATACAATTATTTATGAGTAAACTCATTAATAGTTATACTAAATATTTCAATGCAAAGGAAAATCACTACGGATCATTATTTTTAACTCAATTTAAATCCAAATTAATATTAGAAAATGAAATATTCCTTCATGTTTGCAGATATATAATTCTTAACCCATTAACATCAAATGTAGTTAAATCTTTTAATGATCTAAAAGTCTATCCGTACACTTGCTTAATAGATTATTTAGAAAAACCAAAAAATTTTGTTGATACTAAGAAAGTACTTACTAATTTTAGCTCAAAAAAATCATTTGAAAGGTTTATTGCTGACCGAGGAAATTATCAAAAAGAGCTTAAATTAATTAAATTCAATAACCCTATACTATAACATCACCCCCGAGGTGATATTGGTATCACCTCGGGGGTGATGGAGGGCTTTTTCTACAGCTTGAAAATCACTCCATGGAGTTTCAGTTGTTCCAAAACACATACTTTTTTCATGACCTTTCCCTGTTATTACTACCCAATCTCCTAATTTTGCTATACTAATTGCCTTATTAACTGCCTTTTGCCTATTTTCCTCAACCTCATATTTACCATGTACGTTTTTAACTCCACTAACAATTTGTTTATTAATATCACTTATTTTTTCAGTTCTTGGATCCTCTGCTGTAACAATTACCATATCTGCAAACTTTCCAGCAATCTCTCCCATCACAAATCTTTTGCTCACATCTCTTACTCCTGCACAACCAAACACACTAATTATCTTTTCATTATTATTTCTCAAATTATTTATCTCACTTAAAATATGGAAAAGTGCATTTGGAGTATGAGCAAAATCAATTATAATATTAATTCCAAACTTGTTATCAATTTTATTAAATCTACCTATAAGTGGTTTTAAATCTTTTAATAAAAAAATATCGTTTTTGCTAATTTCTTTAACCTCTATTCTTGCAAAAACTGTCAAAGCAGCTAATGCATTTTGTTGATTGTAAATCCCAGGATAATTATTTTTTAATACTTTTCTAAGTAATGTTTGATACTCTACAGGTAAATATTTTAAGGAATATACCTTTACTTCTTTATAATTTTTAAAGGCAATTTGTTTTAGTTGTTTAAAGCTTAATTTATCATCTTTATTAATAAAAGTTAATGTAGATTTTAATATTAACTTCGCTTTGGCATTTAAATAATTATCATACGTTTTATGATAATCTAGATGATCTGAGGTAATATTGGTTATTACTCCGTAATCAAAGTAAATACCAGCAAAACGGTTTTGAAAAAGTCCATGAGAGGTTACCTCTAATATTGCATACTCAACATTTTCCTGCACCATCTGGTTTAAAAGTTTTATAACAACTTGAGGATCAGGTGATGTAACATGAAATCCTGTGTCTATCTCTTTATCACCAATCTTTGCATTGATTGTTGAAATTAAGCCAACTTTATAACCTTTATGAGATAAAAGTTGATATAAAAAATTTGCTGTTGTTGTTTTTCCATCTGTTCCTGTTACCCCAATTATTTTTAATTTTCTCTGAGGAAAACCATAATACAACAAATAAAAATAAGCAATTATAATTCTTAAATAATTTTTAATTTTATGCATTGTTAAATCCTATATATACAAATTCTTCTTGTAATTTTACCCCTTTTTCCATTAAAGCTCTTTCTTTAATTAATTTTACTAAATTAAATACATCTTCTGCCTTTCCATCACCATTATTAACTATAAAGTTTGCATGCTTTTCAAACACCTGAACACCTTTATATTTAAAACCTTTCATATTAAGGACTGTGTCAATTAAATATCCAGCACTTAAATTAGGTAACCCTGCTTTATCTGCCTCTTCTTTTGTTAAATTTTTAAATACTGAACCACAAGAATTTCTCGGTTGAACTAATTTTCTTTTAGTCCATTCTATGGCTGTTTGCTTTGCTTTTTGTGGATCAAAATGATTTAAAAGTAGTCCGACAGATAATACTGGTAAGCTTTTTTCATGAAGCAAAGAATAATCATAACCAAATTTTAATTGATTTACGTTTAGTCTTTCAATTTTTCCATTAACTAAAACATCAACCCATTCAACATTTTCGGAAAAATGTTTAGCCCCTCCATGAATATTATTAAATATTGCCCCCCCTAATGTTCCGGGTATACCGGAAAACCATTGTAATCCAGATAACTTATTATCAAGTGAAATATTTATAGCTTTTTGTAAAATAGTACCAGAATTAATAGTTACCCGAGTTTTGATTGGTGAAAAATCATTATAATCTAAATCTGAAAACTGAAGAAAACCTTTATTTTCTTTATCTTCTGTTCTTAAAACTTTTATTTTTTTTATATTTTCTTTAACATTAATAGTATTTCCAAACTGGATTTCTGAAACTTCATTTTTGATAACTAGTTTTTTAACACCTTTATCTGAAATTAAAACATTAGAACCTCCTCCTATAATAAAATAATCAATATTAAGTTTATTAATCGTTGCAAATAAGTTTATAAACTGCTCAGCAGTTTTAATAACAAGAAAAGCTTCGGCATTACCTCCGATTTTCCAAGTTGTGTAACTAGCTAAAGATTTATTGTACTCAACCTTAAAATTTTTTTCTAAAAGTTTGTAATTTTTCAATCGTGTTTCTTTATTCATTATTTCCATTGTACTTCTATAACAAATATTATTGAATAAATATCACTAAAATAAAACAGGGCGCCGAAGCGCCCATATTTTGAAAGTGTATTTTTCATCAAAACTCCTTTCAATATTTATTGTATATAAATTACTTAAAAGTTTCAAATATTTTGAAAATTGTGCTATTTATCAATATTTTTAGTTATAATTAAGTATATGAAACATATATTAAGACCTTTGGGAGTGTTTTTGTGTGCAATTGCAACAAAGTTAATTATCTATAAACACAAACCTATAATTTATGTAATAACAGGATCAGGAGAAACTTCACTTGTGCGCGAATATCTATATGCAAGCATTAAAGATATTTATCCAACAAGAAGAAACATTGAAAAACCTGAGGCAGAGTTTTCAATCCCCTTAACTGTTTTTGGTGAATTTGACTATCCTAAAAGTTTACTTAAATGGGTTAAAATATATCTCTTAACTATTTTAAGAATTATATATTTAAAACCATATAAAAATACACTAATACTTGAGATTAACTCAATTAACCAAAAGATTTTAGAAAAATGGCTACCTATTTTAAATCCAGAAAACATTTTTGTTATAGGAAATATTTTAAAAGTTGACCCTCAATTAGAATATAAAGCCATTAATATTGAAAATCACAAAGATTTTACAACAGATATTGCCAATCAAATTAGTAAATTTGTATCATCTAAATATAACATAAGTTTAGAACAAATTTTTGCAAAGCAACAAAATATTATCCCAATTTCAAAAATAAATTTTGCAAAAACTAGATATGGAAATATCGTAATTGATGCTTCATATTTTCAATTTCCTCCACAGATTAAATCAATCGAAGAAATTATTGAGGTTTTTCCTGGAACTAAAAAATTAATTGGTAATATTCCCGCAAGTTGGACAGAAAATAAATTTATTAAATCTCTTGATATTATTAGTTCGTTTGATAAAGCAAACAAAGAGGATATTTTAATCTTGGTAGGAAACAGAAAAGATGTTATCAACTTGAGAAAGGAATTATTTATATAATGTCTGTTGTCTCACTTGATCCTAAAATTGAAAAGAAGTTAGTTAAAGAAGCAAAAAAAAATAAATCCTCTTTTGATAAATTGTATAGTCACTATTACCCCCATATTAAAAGGTTCATACAAAATCGAGTATACAATAAAGATGATGGTGAAGATTTAACATCAAGTGTGTTTCAAAAAGCCTTTGTAGGAATAGATTCTTTCAAATGGCAAGGAGTGTCTTTTTCTTCATGGCTTTATCGAATTGCACATAATACCCTTGTTGATTATTATCGAAGTCAAGAAAAACACAAAAGGAAAGTTAAGATAATAGATAATATTCATCAATCAAAATTTAATACTCCTGAGCAAGATGCAATAGAATACAGTCAAAGTGAGTTTATGCAAAAACTTTTAGAAACACTACCAACTAGAGAAAAAAAGATAATGTATCGTAAATTTTTTGAGGGAAATACCAATAAGCAAATTGCTAAGGAACTTAATCTTTCAGAAACTAATGTTAGTACAATAATTTTTAGAGTATTGAAAAAATTAAAAAGCTATTTAACTGATAGTACTAAGCTTTAACCTTTTTCAAGTACAACATTAAGACCAAGCTTTCTAAGATTTCCAGCAAAATCTTCATACCCTCTAAGTGTGTGTTCTACATTTTCAACCTGTGTTTTTGAATTTGCAATAAGAGCTGCAATAACCATAGCTGCACCTGCCCTTACGTCTAAGCCCTTAACATGTGCTCCACTAAAATTAACTGGTCCTGTTATTTCAATTACATTTTTAGCTTTACCTGTAAACCAAGTATCATCACATTTAAAGGTAACTCCTGCTTTATCGGCTGTTAATACTTTTATATTTGCCCCCATTTTATTTAACTCACTCACATATCCAAACCTGTTTGCATAAATTGTATCTTGCACTTTAGAATTACCCATTGCCCTACATAAAACGACAACAAAAGGGGCTAACCAATCAGTTTTAAATCCAGGAGCAATTGCTGTTTCAAAGTAAAGTATAGGTTGAAAATCATCTTCTGCATTCATCCATACCTTAACATTGCCAGCTTCTACCTCATAATGACCTCCAATTTTGTCAACTTTTGCTAAATATGCATTTATATGAGAAGGATTTATCCCTTTAATAATCACAAACCCTTTTGTAGCAAGTGCAGCTGATATATAGGTTACGGCTTGGTTAGGATCACCCATAACAGAATAGTCAGTACCTTCAAGTTCTCTAACACCATTAATTATAATCTTTCTTGAATCTTCTTTATCTCTAGTAATATCAGCTCCCATTGAGTTAAGAAAATTAATTAGATCATCTACTTCTGGCTCTTCTGCAGAGTTAGTTAATATTGTCTGACCTTCAGCTAAAACTGATCCGATGATTGCATTTTCACTACCCATATGTGAACTTATAGGAAAGTTATAACGCCCACCTTTTAGCATGCCACAAGTGAAAATAAATTTACCTTGATTATAAACAACATTTGCACCAAGTGCTTCATATGCCTCTATATGCCTATCAATAGATCTTCCACCAATGGCATCTCCTCCTGTTACTGATCTAATCTTACCACCATACCTTTCTTCTAACTCTACTGATTGTTCTGAAGCTGGAACATGATAAACTGCCTTACCAAACCTATTTAAAAGTGGACCAATTATAAGCAAAGCTGCTCTAGATCGTTTTGATAAATTCTCAGTAACACTAACTCTATGAATATTTGTATTATCAATTGATATAGATCTTTCATCAATCCAGTTGACTCTTGATCCTAATACCTTAATTACATTTATTGCATTTGTTACATCTCCGATTTTCGGAAGATTTCTTATTATAACCTTTTCATTAGTTAACATAGATGCAACAATCAACTTAATCGCAACATTTTTAGCTCCGTAAACAGTAACTTCGCCTTCTAATCTATTGCCAGGTGTAATTATAAATTTACTCATATACTAATATTGATAAGTATATCGCTTTCTTTACTTTATTGTCACTAATAATCGGGTTGTATTCCAAAATAATCAGTAAGTTTACCAGCTATTTTGAACCATGTAGGAACAGCATTACCATTTGCATATATATTAGTTTTAGGCTCTTCAAATTTAACTATCATTGCAAATTCTTTATTTGTTGCTAAATACCCTACAAAGGTTGTATTTGTTTTTGTTGGATTATATTTACCATTTTCAGGTATTTGTGCTGTTCCTGTTTTGGCAGCAACTTTATATTTTCCTAAAAACCCAGTCTTTCCAAGTCCAGCTTGAGTGGCATTTACCAACATTTCTGTCATTATATCCGCAGTTTCTTTCTTAATAACAGGTGATTCCTTTTTTTGATCTATCATAAACTTTCTATCTTCATTTCTATCATATATATAATCAACAACTGTGGGTTTTATAAATTTTCCATCGTTAGCAATAATGCAAAATGCAGTTAAAACTTGCAGTGGTGTTGCCGAAATTCCTTGTCCAAATGCAGCAGTTGCCAAATCAATCTTACGCCAAGAATCTAGAGAACGTAAATATCCAGAACTTTCCCCCTCTAAATCTATACCAGTCGGACTACTTAGATGAAATTTTTCAAATGATTTATATAAATTATCAGAACCGATTTTTAATGCAACCTTTGCAGCACCTATATTATTACTATATTGTAATATCTGAGTCATACTAATTACTCCTAAATGTTGAAAATTCCAATTCTCAATTTTATGAGTCGAGGCATAAAGTGGTCCATCATCATTTATAGTATCTTGTGGTTTAACATAACCTAAATCTATTGCAGTTGAAAGTGTTATAGGTTTAATAACAGACCCTGGTTCATAAATATCTGATATAGCAATATTTCTTCTTTCTTCTTTACAATCTAATGCTTTACTTATATCCTCAACATTCTCATCTATTGTGGTACAATTTTTCTCGGTCAAATCAGCAGGATTGAAAGTAGGATAATTTGCCATTGCTATAACTCGACCAGTCTTAGGTTCTATCACAATCACAGAAGCAGACTTTGCACCATAATTTATTACTGCCTTTTTTATAATAGGTTCAATAATACTCTGAACACCTCTGTCTATGGATAAATGTACATCTCTTCCCACCTTAGCAGGCTCAATCTTACGAGCTCCCAATAAAATTAACTTTCCTTGTGCATCTCTTTCTTCTATTTTTTGTCCTGATCTTCCTCTTAAGTCACCATCATACTTACCTTCAATTCCAAAATAGCCTTGGTTTTCACCATTTTCATCTTGTCCAACAAAACCCAATATATGAGATGCTAAAGTTTTTTCAGGGTATGTTCTAGTAAACTCTTTTGTAAATCCCACCCCTTTTAAATGATATTTTTCTATTTCTTCTTTTTGTTGTTTAGTAACTTTTGATTGAATTAATACCCAATATAAATCTAGGGTAATTCTACTTTTATATCTTTCTTCTAAAACTAACCTTTTAAGCTTTTTATCACTTTCATCAAGTTTAGAATCATCCAAAACCTTTTTATCTAAAACATCTACTAATACTTTTACTACTTTATCAGGATCTTCTATCACTTTTGGTTGAACATATAGCAAATAAGTAACCTCAATATCGGCAAGTGGAAAGTCATCAACCGAATAAATTGCCCCACGCTGAGCTTTTAAAGTAGATTTTCTTAAGTGCTGATTATCTGCAATATCTTTATAATCAGAACCATAAATTACCTGAATCGAGAATAATTTAGTAATTACTAATAATAAAGCTATTATATTAAAAAAAATAACTAAATTCAATCTATTATGAAATATTTTGGATTTCATTTTAATGCCAAACTGTCAGAGTCTTTTACAAAGTTGTAATCTGAACTGATAAATCCAAGTTCAGTAGCCTTATTTTTTATATATCCTAAAGAAGTAATTTCATTTTTAATAGTAAGTAAATCCTTTTGTTCTATTAATAACTGGTTTTTAGTATTTTCTAATTCTTTAATAACTTTCCCTTTGTCCGACAACATATTTGCAAACATAAAACTTAGTCCCAAATAAGTCAAAATATATACAGAAAACAAAACATACTTTTTATTAACTCTATTTATTTTTATTTTATTTGACTTTAAATCAGTCTTTTTCATCTTTACTTATTTTTCTTTTGTTAATACAGTTAGCTTTGCGCTTCTTGACCTAGGATTTATACTAACTTCAGCCTCATCAGGCATAATTGTTTCTATTTTAAAATTCAGACCTGACCGCTTTGCAATAAACTCGGTTACTAGTTTATATTCTAAGGAGTGAAAGGTAATTGCTAAAATTTTGCCTCCTTTTTCTAAATACAAAGCGATCTTTGGTAAACAGATCTGAATACTGTGTAATTCATCATTTACAGCTATTCTTAATGCTTGAAATATTCTTGTTGCTGGGTGCAATCTTTCCCTCTTTTTCACTGGACAAACTCTCATAACAATGTCCACCAAATCTTTTGTTGTCTCAATTTTTTTTATCTTTCTCTGTTTTACTATCTCTTTTGCATAAATTTTAGAAAATTTATCTTCTCCATATTTAAAAAAAAGTTCTGTTAATTCATTAACTCCAAGCACATTTATAAGATCACTTGCAGTTATCTTTAACTCTTTATTCATTCTCATATCTAATAATTCATCTCTCATAAAGCTAAAACCACGCCCCGATTCTTCTATCTGGTAACTACTCATGCCAAAATCAAATAAAATTGATTTAAATCTTGTTGTATCAACAAATTTCTCAAAATTTACAAAGTTAGAATTTATAATAAATAGTTGCTGATCCTCTTTTTCTAATAAAACTTTTATTTTTGAGTTTTTAGCTATATTCCAACCCAAATTTTTATATTTTGATACCAAATATTTAAAACTATCTTGATCTTGGTCAAATGCAAAACAATTAGCTTTTAACGCAAGTGCTATGTCTAAATGACCTCCACCTCCTGCTGTCATGTCAATGTGCCAATCACCTTTTTTTAAGTTTAGATGATTTTGTATTTGGCTTACTAAAACTGGCTCGTGGCTAAATTCCATATTCTTGTATGGTTAATTTGATAACTCAACTGATATTTTATTAAGGTGCTCTTGCCAACCAGATTTTGACCATATCTCAAAGTGATCACCTGCTCCTACTATGTAAACTTGATTATCTAATTCTGCATAATCAGTTAAATTAATAGGCACAACAAATCTTCCTTGTAAGTCTAAATCTGTTTCAGAAGCTCCAGAATATAAATATCTCTTAAGCTTTCTTGCTTTTTTGTCAAATATTGAAAGATCAATGTGCTTATTTGCCTCTACCATCCATTGTGCTTTATCAAAACCATAAAGGCATTTTTCCAATCCTCTAACAAGTATCATGGTGTTTCCATTTATGGCATCTCTTAATTTTTTAGGTAAAGCCAACCTATTACCCTTAGTAAAACTAGGGTTATACTCCCCTAAAAATAACTGATTAAATAATTCACCATTTTTCACCACTTGGTATCCATTAAACACCAAACTAACAGGAATTTACACCCGAATAATCCACGAAAGTAATAGGTTTAGGACTTTTGAATTAAATTTTTGTAAGGGAACGTTGATTGAAAAATCCTAGTATTTAAGTTTTTCTTTAAGATATGAGTCTAAATTTGCAATTAAAACCTTTTCTTGTTTCATGGTATCTCTGTCTCTAACTGTAACTTTTTCAGTTTCCAGCGTGTCATAATCAATAGTTACACAGTACGGTGTTCCTATTTCATCTTGATACTTATATCTTTTCCCAATATTTCCCCTATCATCCCAATATGTATTAAAATCTCCTAAAAGCATTTTAAACACCTGTTGTGCTTTTTTAACTAGTTCTTCTTTATTTGAGACTAATGGAAATACAGCGGTTTTGTATGGTGCAAGTTTTGAGCTTAATTTTAGTACAACTCTTGTTTCTTCCACTGTATAGGCATTATCAATCACCATAAAAAAGTTTCTATCAAGACCCCATGTAGTTTCAAGTACATGAGGAACATAAACTTCATTTGTATAAGGGTCCCTATACTCTAATTTTTTGCCACTGTGTTTAATGTGTGTGTTTAAATCGTAATCAGTTCTGTAATGTAACCCTGTAACCTCATCTGGTCCCCATGGAAACTCGTAAGTTAAATCTTCAGCAGCTTTGGCATAGAATATTAATTTTGTATGAGGTTTCCAACTTAACTTTGATTTATCAATTCCTAATATATTTTCGTACCAATTTTCAATCTCTTTTCTCCATTTTTCAAACATTTTCTCCCATTCTTTTCCAGAGAAAAAATACTGTATTTCCATTTGCTGAAATTCAAGCATTCTAAACAAAAACTTACCCTTAGTTATCTCATTCCTAAAAACTCTTCCTTGCTGTGCTATTCCAAATGGAATTTGAACTCTTGTTGAATCAAGAACATTATTAAAATTAACATACATTCCCTGGGCTGTTTCTGCTCTTAAATATAAAGACTGAGTGTCATCTTCGTTAGACCCAAGTTCAGTTTTAAACATTAGATTAAAGCTTTTAGCCTTACTTAACTTATTTTTATCAGGAGATAAAATATTATTATCGTGTATATATTTATCAAGCTGAGCTAATGATAAATTATCACAATCCGGAACTTCTTGTTTTTTTGCTTTACACCATTTTTCAATAATATGATCAGCCCTATATCTTTTATGATTTTTTATATCCTCAACCATGGGATCGGCAAAACCATCTACATGACCACTTGCTTTCCAAACTGATGGATGCATAAAAATTGATGACTCTATACCAACAATATCCAATCTTTTAGAAACATATTCATTCCACCAAATCTCTCGAAGATTTTTAAGTAATTTAACTCCTAGTGGTCCATAATCATAAACACTTTTTAATCCCCCATATATTTCAGAACTTGGGTAAACAAATCCTCGCCTTTTACAAAGTGATACTATTTCTTCAAACTTATTCATAACTTAAACTAACAAATTAACTTTTTTAAACTTTCTATCCATTACTGTTTCTGTGTATACCTGTACCGCATCTGAAAGTTTTTTTACACTTTTTGCATTATACTTTATATTTATTAACTTTTCTAAGTTGTTTGTAGAAACCGCTTCAAACAAATCCTTAAATTCAAGTTTATCTGGAATTTGCATTTTATAACCAGTTAATTCTAAATATTGTAACTCAAAAATCTTGATAACCAAAACTGAGGTTAGTTTACTTTTACTTTTTTTTAATCTATCAAGAACAATTATTAAATTTAAGTATATCTTACTACATTCAATTTCATCATACTCAGCACTTACTAATATTTCAAACAGATAATAAACCAAACTAACTTTAAATAAATCTTTTTTTATTGATAAATAATCATCAACAACCTCAACCTCAGTTAATATATTGAGTGATTTACCATTTACAATATGTGCCAGTATATGATTTAGTAAATCTACACTTCCACCTTTTTTAGAAGGGATTTTCCTTGCTCCTTTTACTATTGCATCTATTAAACCATTATGTAAACTTAATATCTTTATAATTATGTCACTATCATTAAGCCTTATATGTTTAATAACAATGCCTTTTAAGTTACCTGAAACCATAGTTAAAGATATTTATTATTTATAAATATTAATCGTATTGAAGAGTAGTTTTGTCTATATACATATCACCTACTAAAATAGTATCTATCTTTTTTCCGTTAATATCTAAGGTTAATGGTGTATCTTTTTCACCAATTTGTTTTTGAATAAGTAATTTATAATTATTTGCATCAATAGTTGATGGAAGTTCATATGTATACTCAGCCACAAATTTTCCATTTTGATCTATCTCAAAATATCCATCAAAGTAAGTCTTATTTAATTTATCATCTTCTACTGTTTTAGCTTTTAAGTCCCATTTGCTGTTACTTAATGATTTTGCTGAAATTAATTTTGATCCTTTAGGAACATAAATTCTAAAATAATCCCTATAAAATGTAAAAAACTTCCACCAATCAGGGGAATTTGGGTTTGTATTAGTAATTGTTACTATCCCAATATTTTTTCCATCTTTAACTTCAAATTTATAATCAATTTTTCTTGTTACTAAATAGTCTCTTTTTCCTGAACCTAAATTACTATTATTTACATGTAAATAATCTGAAGGTTGGGCAACATTTTTTATTGATCCCGCAAACCCTAAATCTACAAATACTTTTTGTGTTTCTGGATCAAATGAGTTAAGTATTACTTGCTTACTTTCTAAAAGATATACTGCCTTTTTTATTAATGGAGCTAAGGTTTCTGGAGGTGCATTAAATGCTCTAAACATAAGATTATTCATTAAAAACTTAATTATATCTTTTCTTCCTGCAACTTGGCTTAACTCTTCTCCTGCTATTCTTTCCATCTCTACAAACACGTTATCAGCTGTAAAAGTACGCTCATCAACATAAACTGAACCAGTATCGGTAGTAAAATATCGACCTTCGACTTTAACTGGGCCTAAAACTTGTAACAACCCTTTTACAACAGTTGTATTAACTTGAAATACACCATCAATGTCTTGAGGCAAATATCCATTTTTATTCCAAAAGTTTGTAATCATAAAATCTACTGCAGTTGGAAAATCTGGGCTAACACTTGTTGCATCTCTGGCATGTAGCAAGTTTTGTTTTAGTATGTTTACAATAAAATCAGGTGGTGTTAATTGTTTTAAATCATTTCTATCTCTATCAATATCATATGTATCTATTGTAAAAGTTAAATCTGCTACTCCCTCACTAACATCCATTAATACCACGTAAGTATTAAACCCCCCTGACATTCTTTGCTCATTTTCGTTTGCCATTAAAACCATATATGTTTTAGGTTTATCAAATCCCATTATTTCTGGTAATTTAGATAACCCAACCTTAATTGCTGGCATTTTCTGGTTTAACTGACGAACAGCCTCTTGAACTGAAACTATATTACTTTTTATCTCATACCCCCTAACTTTATCAGGATACCTACTTGGGTCAATCATGTTCAACTCTTTTTCCATCGATTCAAGTTTTACCGATACTTTATCAAGTGCAGGTGCATATTCAGGAAGAATTTTCATTAAGTTAAATATTCTCTCCTGATTACTAATCTCTTTAACTTCTGGTACATCTTTTGTCTTAAATCCAAGCACATCTGCAAATTGTGTAGCATTATCAACTGCAATATATGCTGACTCAATACCATAATCACCAGCCTTGAAAATATGATCTAAATCTTGCATGTAATCTTTTGTAAAAGGAAGTTTTTTATATAAGCTAAAATGCTTTTCAACAGAACTTTTTAAAGATGCCAAACTAGATTTTGAAGAAACAATACCTTTTTTTAACTGATCTAAATCTTGATTTTTTAAAGCAACTTTTATTGAATTTGTTGTTTCAACAAATTTATCAAAATCCTTTTTTACCCTAAGTAAGGGTAAAATAACTAGAAAAAACACAAGAATAAAGACAGTAACAAAAACAATTCCAAGTATTTTTAAAACCTTAATTAGAATTTTGACATACTTAGATTTAAAAGAGTTATCTTTCTTCTTAAAACCCCACCAATTAAAATTAAAATTGGGCAAAGAACGTTTTTTTTGTTGAGGGTTCCACATTGTAACCATAATACATTAATAATGTTCTCTTTTTTTTACGTAAAACGCAACAAACTAAAATGCTCCTTCTCCTTTTAACACAGCATAAGGCGTTTTTAATAATAGTTTAATATCAAATATTATACTTTTTTGATTAGCATAATAACAATCCATATCAATTCTGGTATCAAAATCAATTGTAGATCGTCCTCCAACTTGCCAATAACCCGTTATTCCAGGTTTTACCGACCCAATTATTTCAAGCTTTTCAGCATTTGATGAATTTTTTGTTGCATATAAGTCATACTCATCTACTCTTAGTGCCCTAGGACCAACAACACTCATATCACCTTTTAAAACATTTAGCATCTGAGGAAATTCATCTATTGAATATTTCCTAATAAATCTTCCAAACCTTGTTATTCTTGGATCATCCTGAACTTTATTATTACCAGTTCTCATTTGCTCATAAAGCTGTTTATTTTTATATAAAATGTCATCTGCATTTACAACCATTGATCTAAACTTGTAAAACTTAAACTGATGTCTTTTTTCACCAACTCTAATTTGAGTATAAAAAGGATTATGAAAATCCTGCAAAAAAATTAATAACATACTTAGTAAATATATAGGAGAGAAAACAATTACAAATATAACTGCAAAAACTATATCAATTATCCTTTTGGGAAATGTATATTGCAAAAACTGATCATTCATAATAACAAAATACTGGTATTATATGATATTAATAACTACTTGTAACTACCTATTTTTTGATAAATCTGTAAAGTACTATTAATAAAGGTGTTACACTTATACCTCTTTACAACATCTCTTCCTTTTTTTATTAAATCTATTTGAAACCCACTATTTTCTAATTTTTTCAGTTGTTCTTTTAAACTTTCTAAATTATTAGCTTTAAAAAACAATGCTCCATCTTTATATATTTCACGTAAAACCTGTATATCGCTACAAACTACAGGGCAATCAAAATTCATAGATTCTAAACCAGGCAAACCAAATCCTTCTTTTAAGGTTGGAAAAACAAATGCATAAGCATTGGAATAAAGTTTTGATAATTCTTTATCATCAACAAATCCTGTAAAAGTCACAAGACTTTCTAGCTTTTTATCTTTAACTATGTTTTTTAAATGTTTTATACTTTTATCTTCTTTACCAACTATAACTAATTTTTTACCAATATCTTTAATTGAACTAACTAAAAACTCAACATTTTTATGACCATAAGTATTACCAACATAAACTATGTAATCACTTTTAATATTAAATTTTTTATGTAAATTCTGACTTGGTTTTATACAATTATAAATTGTATTAATTTTACTCCTGTCTATTTGGAAATCTGATAATACTACTTTTTTTATATAATTTGAAACTGTAATAATACTAGACACTTTTTTTAATGAGTATTTCAATAAAAACTTTAAAATAACTCTCTTTACCATCCTTTCCAAATTTTCATCTTTAATTTTTTCTATCATTATCAAATCATGTACAGTAACGATCATTTTTCCATTATAAAAAACTGGAAAATTAATATTAGGTGCATGAAACACATCAGGTGAAATTTTACTCACTATTTGGTAAAGTTTAATCTGCTCATTTAGGGTATACCACTTTATATCTGCAAGAATCTTATTAAAATTAGCTTTAAATTTTAAATTTTTATACTCATTTTCTAAAAGAAGTATATAATAATCGTTTGTTGCATCAATACTTTCTAAGCCATATACTAAATTTCTTATATAACGACCTATTCCAGTTTCATTCCACATTCTTCCATCAATTACAATTTTCATATTTATATAGTAATTTCAAAACACAAAGTATAATAATGTTTTATTACACTTTGAATTAATAACTTTATAATAATACACCAATTAGTGTGTTTAATTAATGTATAATTAAGCAATGAAAAAGTTTAGCCTAATTACCCTATTTCTACTTTTAGCTTTACTGCTTTATTTATTTCTTAAAACGGAAAATAAATTTGAGTATTTAAAATCTGAAAGCATACCTGTAAAGACTGAAACAACAAATACCGATTTTAAATCTGTTTCTATAAATCAAGGGTCATTTAGTTTTGCATATTTAGATCTAAATACAAAAAAGGAAATTACAATAAATCCTAGTGAAAAATACTACTATGCTTCTATCTTTAAAATACCTGTTGCAGTAACTGTTCTTAAAAACATTGATGCGGGAAATTATAAATTAACAGACAAATTATCTTTTCTTTCAGAAGATTACACAACAGGCGATGGTTTACTACAATATAAAGATTTAGGAACATCTTATACAATAGATCAATTGTTAGCTATGCTTTTACAAAATTCTGATAACGTTGCAATGAATATTTTTATTCGAACTTTTGGGCTTGATAATATCTATTATACTGCACTAAGTCTTGGTACAAGTGAAAGTTTTGCAAATGATAATATTGGAACAATTAAAGACGGTGTAATAATGTTTGAAACAATAGATAGTAGCAATATTATTTCAAAAAATAGTAAAAGTATTTTATATAATTATCTAACAGATACAAGTTTTGAAAATAGAATTAAACCAGGATTAAAACCAGATTCAATTTTAGTTCATAAAATTGGTACATGGCCAGATACACAAAGTTATCATGATTGTGGTATTGTGATTAACCCAAAGTATAAATACGTTATTTGTGTTCTAACTAAAAACACTTCACTACTACAAGCAAAAGAAATAAGTACAAAGCTTAGTCAAATTACAGAAAGCCTTTATTAGGCTATTAGGATTAAATCTATAATCTAAACCGTATTTCTAAAACTGTAACTACTGATAATCCGAGTACTTTGTATTATCAAAACCTTTTACCATCTTTTTTACATCCGCCATATCGTCTTTGTTACATACTAAAATTGCATCTTCTGTAGCTACTACAACCAAATTTTTTAAATTCAAAGTTGTAACTAATGCTTTATCAGAATAGTTATATACTAAACAATCCTCCGAATTTATATCTAAAACTTTTCCTTTAGTAATAACATCAGTTTCATCATCTTCCATAGCCTCTTTTAAACCAAACCAATCCCCAACATCACTCCAATCCATTTTTGAGACGACAACCAAAGCATCATCTGCTTCTAGATTTTCAGAAACCACATAATCAATTGCTACTTTCTCAAAAGATTCAAATACCTCTTTTTCAATCTCAGCTAAATTTTCAGAATCTAAGTTTTTTGCAATAAGCTGTAAGCCCTTATACATTTCAGGTGCAAACTCATAATATTTAGACATAATAAGCTCAGGAGTAACAACAAAGTAACCTGGGTTCCAGTAATAATTACCATCTAAAATAAATTCTTTTGCAGTTTCAATATCTGGCTTTTCAACAAATTTCCCAAATTTATAAACACCAATATGTGGAGAAAATTGTTTAATACGTTTTCCGGTTTTCATATACCCTTTCTCACTTGATGGATATCTAGGAGGAACAGCAAGTAGAACAAACTTATTTTTTTCTAAAACCAATTTATCTGCAATTTTTAATGATTCTAAAAATATCTCAGGTTTTTTAACAATATGATCAGACCATAAAACAGCAATTGGTTCTTGTTTTCCAAACCGACCTTCCATTTTAACAACTGAATAACCAACAGCTGCAGCTGTGTCTTTCATCATAGGCTCTGCAATAATATTCTCAAAAGGAATTTCAGGAAGTTGATCTTTCACCTCATCAACATAATCACAATTGGTACTAATAAATATATCTTCTACCTTAAACTCTTTAATTAAAGAATCAACTCTGCTTTGTAACAAAGATCTTTTTCCTACAACTGCATGAAACTGTTTAGGAAATTTTTTTCTGCTCGCTGGCCAAAATCTTGTTCCTACTCCTCCTGAAAATACTAATACCTTCATTTTAATCCCTCCTAATTAAACTAAATAATTTTTTATACAGAATATTTTAACACTCTAATCAAAGTTAAAACATTAAGAGCCAAATAGACCAATTGGTTGGTTAATACGTTGTGCTTTTTAGATATGTGTTTTGTGTAAAAAATCTTCATAGATTCTACAGACGATTTGGCAACTAATTTCCTCGTCTTTTTAATATCTTTTGTTATAACTTTTACATCTCTTGTTCCCTTAGAATAACCTCGATAATGTATTATTTTAGTTTTTGGATAATACATTATCTTATAACCTAAGTCATGTATTTTTTGACAAAAGTCTAAATCTTCACCATTTAAAAAGTAATCTTCATCCCACCAGCCAATTTTATCTGCTAAAACTTTTCTTGTCATTAGAAAAGCTCCTTGAACGCCGTATACCTCGTGTTCCTCATTTTCATCAATATACCCATAATAATAACCATTAAATAGCTTACTTTTTGGAGCTAACTTCCATAACCCACTAATGCGCATAAAAGTGTTAAGTAAATTCATCTCCCCCCTTCTACAATCTTTATCCAATCCTCCTGAGTATAAATTTATCTTACAGGTTGCTACCCCAACATTTTTATTTTTATCTAAATAATCCACCATAACCTCAAACACATTAGCTTCAAACTGCGTATCCCCATTTAAAAATAATATATACTCACTACTTGCATATTTCCTAGCACTGTTATTACCTTTAGAAAAACCTAAATTTATTTTGTTTTCAATTAACTTGATTTGTGGGTATTTTTCTTTTATAAAAAGGACACTCCCATCTGTAGAGGCATTATCAAAAATAATAATCTCAGTATCTTGCTTTGTTTTTCTATAAAGTTCTTGCTTTGCAGAAATACAAGAATCAATAGCCTTACCGATTATATCTTTATTATTAAAGCACGAGATTATAACAGATAGTTTAGGTTGCATTTTGGTCACTTTCTTCTTCTAATTTGATATTTACATCTTGTTGCATTTTTTTATACTTTGTTAGTAAAGTGTTTAACATTTCATAATCACCTGGTAAAACGTACAATCCTTGCAAATCTCTCTTTTTAACATCTTTTAATAAAGCATTATACTCTGCCTTTATTTTATTAACCTTGCCTTGCTCAAATGCGTACTCAGATTGAATATCAAACAAAAAGTAATCATCTTCTTCATTTACCTTTAAAACTCTTATTCCTCTGTCATTAAATAATTTATGAATATCATCTCCCCCTATTACCAACATTGGCTGAGAATAAGAAAGACTTTCATATGCAGACCAAATATTAGAACTACTTACTCCTTTTATCTTAGTATTAGTGTCTGCATAAAATCTGATAACAGGTTCATCCATCTCAACGTAATAAAGAGTCCTATTTAGAAATTTTTCATTTGCAGTATTAACTAATACTTTCTTAAATTTATTAAAATCTGGTGTCCAAACCCTATCTCTAACTAAATAAACATTGTAAAAACCAATCAATAATATGACCACAACAGAGGCTATCTCTATTTGTAATTGATAATTTTTCAATCGAGTTTTCAGAAATGTAAAAACATTAGTAGCTCCAATACCAACAATTATTGCAAGAACAGGATAAATTGGAATTATATACCAAATTAACTTTGTATTTGAAATTGAGAAGAATAAGAAAAAGGTTAATGCCCAAATTAATAGTAGCTTGTATAAGTTCTTTTTCAAGTATGCTTTATATAAAACAATGAAAAGTGAGGGAATTAGTGCTATAAACCAAAACCTCATACTAACTTTTAATACTACTAAATACCAAAAAAATGGTGCCGATTTACCCTGTGTACCTGTCACTCCTCTCTCAACTATCTGTTGAAAAAAGTAGGAATTCCAAAAATCTCGTCCAAACTGTATGCTTTCATAAACATGCCAAGGCAAAGCAATTAAAAGTAACCCTAATATTATAAAAACTAATCTATTAATAGATTGTTTAATTTTAGTTTTCTTATCATAAATTAGAAGTAATTCAAACAAACCTATCACCGCTAAAGGCAATAAGCCAACAATAGCCTTTGTCAAAACAGCCATACCAATTAGTATCCCTATTGCTAAAGCACTAATAAAATTTCTTTTTTTCATAATATATATATACAAGGCTGAAGTAATAAAAAAAGTAACGCTAATATCTAGCATTCCAATTTTACTGTAATAAAGATAATGAATAGTTGTTGTTAATACAATTGCCGATACAAAACCTGTAAATAACCCAAACTTTTTTTTAGCAAGTAAAAAAGTTATAATCACCGTACCAAAGCCAAACATTGCAGACCAAAACCTAACTGCCCAAGAACTTAACATGTAACCTGTAATTTTTAGCAAAGGGGCAGTTAACCACATATACAAAGGTGGTTTTTCAAACCATGCAGTATTTAAATTCCAATACAAAGTTGCAATCCCCTTACCATCAATAATGTTTTTGGCAACTTTAGCATAAATTGCCTCATCATAATCAATTAACGCATTAGTTCCAAGTCCTAAAAATATATAAAACCCTGCAAATAAAGCAATTAGCAATAATACGATCCAATTATTTGATTTGACCCAATCAAACAGAGTATTAAAAGTAAGTTTTGTCTTGGTTTTTATTAATATATAGATAATTGAAAACATGTATATCCACCAAAAAAATTCAAGATTATAAGAATAAAATATTCCTGATGATAAAGTTGAAACTAAAGACGCAATTAATCCTGATGCAAAAACATCTCTGTTTTTAATTGATAGTCTAATTAAACCTATTAAAACAATTAAATTAAAAAACGAAAACACACCAAATCCTAAAAGACCAGTTTCAGATAACATTTGTCCCCAAACACTATGACTTGGAACTCTTACTTTTGCAGCACCAGGATCTCTTGCAAAATAATATTCATTATCTTTTGCATTTAATGTTCTTAATTGTTCATTAAAATTTCCATATCCTCCTCCAACTAATTGATGAACCTTAAATACTTGCCAAGCTTTATTAAGTAAAATCATATGCGATTCAGAAGAATCAAGTCTTGTATGAGTGTAGTTTGCATACCAAGCAACAAATGAAAAATCAGTTTTTATCTCTACGTAAGAAAACACACTAATTGATAAAGCAACAAGTGCTATTACGCTTAATAAAACAAATTTTTTATAACCATTTTTATAAAGTAGCCCCGCATATAAAATAGCACCTACAAATGCACCTCCCCAGGCACTTCGTGAATTTGTAAGAATTAAAATAGGGACAGTAAATAAACTAACAAATAACGAAATAACTTTAAAATATTTTTGTTTAATAATTAAAAAATAAGAAAAGGTTATAAATAAACCTGCAACTAAAAATGCTCCAAAATGATTTACATCCCAAAATAAAGACCCAACCCTTGTATACACACCAGGAATATACCATAATGCACCAATTGTCTTGTTATACCTTAAAAAGTACCAATATTGAAAAACAGCAAATAATATACTTATACCAATGGTGTATATATAAATTTTTATCCAATTAAATAATTTTGTTTCTGTGTTAATTAAATTAACAGTGATAAATATTAAAAATACCTGTAAACACAAAAATGCAAATAATTTAACACTTTCCTGAAAGCTTATTGTATTTGCAAATGACAACGTAATTACACCAATTAATACAATTAATGTAGTTAGATATGGATTTTTTTTGTAATCATTAATTATTAATTTAAAACTTTTATCTCTATAAATTCGAATTAAGTATCCAAAAAATAAAAATGATGCAGCAATTCTAATTGGTAGTAAATCCCAGACCCCAAAAAGGCTAAAATACTGTTTATGCATTAAAATGACAAGTGGAGTTAATAAATATAAACCCCATACTGATTTTTTATATCCAAATAAAGAAAATACTGTCGACAATAATAGTAAAACTAAAACACTAGTTTGAATTTCCATATAAAATCTCTTTGTAATATTCTACAGATTGTTTTGCAGCTATCTCCCAAGTAAAATTATTTTTTATATAATCTTTTACTTGCTTAAAATCAATATTAGAGTTAAGTGATTTTATTATAGCATCTGCAACTGAATTAACATCTGAAGGATCACAATACTCACCATAATCCTTAACATACTCTTTAACTCTATCTCCAGAGGTTACCACTTTAGTTCCAGCCCATAAAGCTTCAATATTTAAAAGACCAGTAGTTTCAAACCAACTTGGATAAACGTGTAACATTGCTCCTGTCATTAAATGTTGAATATCAGAATAAGGAAGATAACCTAAATAAACAATTTTTTCATTATTTTTTATTCTCTCTTTAAACTTTGAAAAATATGATTGATGATGATAATTTTTATCTCCAGCAAATACCAGCCGAATATCTTTATCAAGATTGCCTTTATCTTGTAATTTTTCAAATGCATCAATTACTATCATCTGATTTTTTCTGGGTTCAATCCTCCCTACCTCTAATATATATTTATCTAACTTATATTTTTCCTTAATTTCAGATGAATCTAATCCTGAATAGCTTGTGTCAACACCATTTACTACCTTTTTATATTTAAAATTAGTTATATTAAGTTCATTTCTAATATCTTCTACCTCTTTTAATGTTTGAACGAAAACCATATCACTATTTTTAATTACTTCCCTTTGCTGATTTTTCATTCCAATAGTAATTTGCATAATAAGAGGTACAAACTTGTCATATTTTTTTTCAAATAATATCTTGTAAAAATTTTTTAAATAATCTCGAACATATTGATTTGTAATACCAAGTGTATTTAACACCTTTCTAAGCCCATAAGAGTTTAATTTCTCCCACTTTTTAATATCTCGCATGCTATGGTAAATTGCAGAAATAACAATTTTCTTATTTTGTTTTTTAGCATTTTTAAATTGAGGATAAAATTCTACTATATGATTAATGTTAAAAATATTAACTAAATCATACCCTTTTAAATCAGGATTTAATGATAAATCTATATCAACATTATGTCCTAACTTTTTAATTTCTTCTGCTAATTTTTCCATTTGAACAGTATCACCTCCACGTGGGTT